>WNFS01001566.1_pt1 | contig 20406 bp, 12 predicted proteins | sample 5400141 | NCBI WGS metagenome assembly WNFS01 (sample SAMN13153358, study PRJNA577476) | soil metagenome | isolation source: 60 cm saprolite under Madrone tree | place: USA:California | collected 2016-06-14
CGCCGGGCTGCATATATTCGTTCTGCGAATTATCCTCGTGTTTGCGTGGATGCGATTGGCGTATGAGAAATTTACCTCCGGGGCGAAACTCATTTCGGGCGGCTTTACTTCCATAGATACGGCGTTAACGCTCTGGGCATTCTGTCATAGCCTCGCTTTTATCCTTCTGTATCGTGAGCTGGGGGCGGTGACCAATCAAATCAGCTTCCTCTGGGACGTTTTTGCCGCATATTTCTTGTTGCGCTTTCTCATTCAGGATGAAGAAGAAATTCGGCGCGTACTCAAAATTGTTGCCGTGGTCGCGGTGATTGTGGCCGCCGGGATGGTCAACGAGAAACTGAGAAATCAGAATGTGTTCGGATTTTTGGGCGGAATTCCAATCGTACCTTCGTTTCGCGAAGGGGCCATCCGGGCCCAGGGACCATTCGCGGTTTCCATCCTGGCTGGAGCGTTTGGGGCGACTTTGCTTCCTCTCTTTTTTTGGCTTTGGAAAGATGGAAAGTCCAGGTTTTTGGCGCTTGCCGGCATGGCGGCGGCGACAGCGATCACGGTGTCGTCGGCATCCAGCACCCCGCTATTGGCTTATGTGGCAGGAATTCTGGCGGTCTGCCTGTGGCCGGTCCGCGGGTGGATGCGGCCGATTCGCTGGGGATTGGTGATTCTTCTGGTGGCCCTGAATATGATCATGAAAGCCCCTGTGTGGTTCGTGATTAACCATATTGATTTGGTGGCTGGAAATTCCGGATACCACCGCGCCATGCTCATTGATCAACTGGTTAGACATTTCTCCGATTGGTGGCTCGTGGGGACAGCCTCCAGTCCCACTTGGGGAGATGATATGTGGGACACGTCCAATGCCTTCGTGCAGGAAGCCATCCTCGGAGGTCTGCTGGCGCTTATATTTTTCATTGCCATAATTTCCCGAGGCTTCGCCAGACTGGGATTAGCAAGAAAAGCGGTCGAACACGATCCCGGAAAACAATGGCCCCTGTGGTTCCTGGGCGCGGCTCTATTCGCGCACGTGATCGCGTATTTCGGAATCACCTATTTTGATCATACGCAGATCGCGTGGTTCACACTGCTGGCCATCATTGCCATATCCACTTCTGCGATCCTGGGAGAAAAGCTTCCCGCCGAGCAGCAAAACGATGGTGTCTTAATAAACTCGCGAATCGCGCCGGTATCCCCGTCACCGAGTCAAGAGAGGCAAGGCGTCTTTCCCTATAAACACCCCCAGCCGTTTAAGCCCCGATCTTCCTATGTGGGAAAGCTGGATAAATAATGATTCAACTTTCCATCATCATCGTGACCTGGAACGCCAAAAAATATGTGACGGAGTGTCTGGATTCGTTGCAGGCCTACAGCAACAACCCCAATGCTGAAATTATTGTTGTGGACAACGCTTCTACCGATGGCACGCCGGAACTGGTGCGAGATTCGTATCCGGGCGTTACGCTGATCCGCAATGAAGGGAATTTGGGATTTGCGAAGGGCAATAACGTGGGCATTCGCAGGAGCGCCGGAGAATATGTTCTTCTGATCAATTCCGATGTCCATGTTCTGGACCACTGCATAGAACTGATCGTGGAGTACATGAAGCAGAATCCGGGGATCGGCCTGCTGGGCCCTAAAATGCTCGGCGCAGACCGAAAGTCGTACCGCTCCTACATGGGAGCGCCCACGCTGTGGCGCGCTTTTTGCCGCGCGCTGGCTCTGGATGTGTTGTTCCCCAATTCCAGGATGTTCGGCGGATTTCTGATGCCTTATTTCAAGAGGGATCAGGTCGCCGAAGTGGACGTGCTGAACGGTTGGTTCTGGGCGGCGCGGCGCGACGCGCTCGATCAGGTGGGACTCCTGGACGAAACGTTTTTTATGTATGGAGAGGATATTGATTGGTGCATACGCTTTCGGCAGGCCGGCTGGAAGGTCGTCTATTTCCCCAATGCCGAATCCATTCATTATGGTGGAGCGAGTTCTTCCAAGGCGCCGCTGCGATTCTACCTGGAAATGCAGAAGGCCAATTATCAGTACTGGCAAAAGCATTACGGCCGGGCGTCCCAAATTATGTATTTGTCCATTACGTGGCTTGACCATGTCCTGCGGGTGGCAGGACATTCGCTCCTGTTTGTTTTGGGCAAGAAGCGGCCGGAAGCCGCTTACAAAGCGAAGCGCAGCCGGGCCTGCGTGGAGTGGATTATGGGAATCCGCTACCGAAGTGGAGGCGATGCACGATGAGTGAACCGAAGAATTATGTGCTCGTCACGGCGGCCTATAACGAGGAGGCTCACATCGGCAGGACCATCGAGTCCATTGCGGGTCAGACGCTGTTACCCCAACTTTGGGTGATCGTCAGTGACTGCTCCACCGACCGCACCGATGAAATTATCCGGCGTTACCTGGGGAAATATCCATTTATTCGGTTGGTCCGGATTGAAGAGAAGCACGCACGCAATTTCGGCGCTCAGGTCATGGCCATCCATCGTGGCTTCGAACAACTCAGTGAAGTTGACTATGAATTCATCGCCAACGTAGATTCGGATTTGTCGTTCGAGCCAACCTACTACAGCAAACTGCTGCAGAAATTCGAGGAGGACCCGAAGCTCGGTCTGGCTGGCGGTTTTATATTTGAACAGGGGCACGATGGCGTATTTCGGAGCCGCGTGCTGAATACCGAGAAGTCCATCGGGCACGCGGTGCAGATGGTACGGCGGGAGTGCTACGAAGCGATTGGCGGCTGGGTCGCCATGCCTTACGGTGGTCAGGATTGGGTCGCGCTGGTTACCGCGCAGATGCATGGATGGCGAATCAAAGCCTTCAGCGATCTTCCCGTGTACCATCACCGGCCGACAGGAGGTGGCGACCGGCGCTTTCGGAATTTGTTTCGCGAAGGGCGGATGGATTATTCTGTCGGCTCTTATCCGCCGTTCGAAATACTTAAATTAATTCGCCGATTTGCCTTTCCACCCTATTTGCTGGGGTCTTTCGTGCGGTTGTGGGGGTTCCTTTGGGGTTACTGGCACTTTGAAAGAAGGCCTGTTTCCCGCGAATTCGTCCAGTTTCTTCGAAGGGAGCAGAAAAGCGCGCTGCGAAAGATTTTTCTGCATGGTAAAACCAAGGAGTCCCTGCCGGACTCTAGTTCACTCTACCCAGAGCCGGTGCGCGCCGATGAGTTTCCAAGCGCCAAGCCTCCTGCCAATCACAACGCGTGAGTTTTGTTGATTAGCAGGGGGCAATGCGCATTCCGTTATCAGCGGATTTTTTCCGGTTCGATGATCACGCAATTGTTCTGGTTTGCTTTTTGAAAACCAAGAGCCACTTGAAATCTGGTCACCTCTAAAAATGGATCACACCTTTTACGATTACTTCCGCTGCCCTGAATCCACGGTTGATTTCCGTTTGACGGGAAATCTTTCGCAAGGTTTGGGATATTTCCGGTTTGGCGAGGAAATTCGGCGAACACATTGTCGAATTGCCTTTTGATCCGGATGATGTGGCGACGAATCTCCGCTGCGAGTCTTATGCGGGTCATATGGGCGAACACAAAACGAAATTGCCCCCCAACCGATTGTTCCGCGGCATCTATTACTTGGCACGCCCGCATATGTCGGTGCGATTCCGCAGAATCTTGCAGCAAATATCTTTGCGCGGACAAACCACCAAGTCTTTCCCGCATTGGCCGGTTGATCGCACCGTGGACCGCATGTTCGAGTCCCTGATGACTCTGGCGATTCAATCCAGGAATAACGAACCTGTACCCTTCATCTGGTTTTGGCCGGATGGCGCCCAGGCGGCCTTGATTTTGACTCATGACGTGGAGGCTGAAGGCGGAAAGAAATTCTGTTCGACGCTGATGGATTTGGATGATGAATTTGGATTTAAGAGTTCTTTCCAGGTAATTCCCGAAAAACGATACGAAGTCACCGGTGCGTTCCTCGATGAGTTTCGCAAACGCGGTTTTGAAATCAATGTTCACGACCTGAACCACGACGGAAATCTTTTTTGCTCCCGCGAAGAGTTCATGCGCCGCGCAAAGAGAATTAACCGTTTCGCGCAAGAGTTCGGGAGTTCCGGCTTTCGCTCCGGCGCCCTGTACCGCAATTTACGCTGGTATGATGCGTTCCAGTTTTCGTACGACATGTCGGTACCAAACGTCGCACACCTGGACCCGCAGGATGGCGGATGCTGCACGATCATGCCCTACTTTGTGGGCAATCTTCTGGAGATCCCTGTCACGGTCACGCAGGATTATTCCCTGTTTAACATCCTGAATTCGTACTCCACCGATTTATGGAAAGAACAGCTAAAACTTATCCTGGATGGCCATGGCTTGATCAGCATCATTGTCCACCCGGATTACATCGTCGAGGAGAAGGCCAGGAATACGTACCGCCAACTCCTCGGAATGCTGGCGGAACTGCGCCGCAGTTCTGAAATTTGGGCTACCGTCCCCCTCGAAATCAATAATTGGTGGCGGATGCGCCGCGAACTGAAACTAGTCCGCCAGGGTGAAGATTGGGTCATTAAGGGCCAAGGTAAGGAGCGCGCCCGAATCGCCTACGCGCAAATCGTTGATGGACGTCTCGCCTATGCGTTTGCTCCCGTGCCTGCCCGGCAGGGTACCTTCAAATCCATAGACAGTCATCTTGGTGCTCCATTAACATCCAACGTGGCGCTTGGCCCCAATCCCCGTGGGACGGCTGTTCTTGAAGCCGGAGAGCAGGCACAAGTAGAAATGTCCGCGCCTAGACAAATAGCTTTGTCGGCCTCTTCCGCGGCCAGCCCAGCCGTCTTACCCAGCCCGGCAAGAAAACCCCTGCGCATATGCATGATCGCTTACTCGTTTTACGAAACCGATAATCGCGTGATGCGCTACGCCGAAACCCTGGCGCAGCGCGGAGATCATGTGGACGTCTTGGCGCTCCGCAGAGATAACGCGCCGACCGTGGATGTTCTGGGAGGCGTGCACATATTTCGCTTGCAGGGCCGCAAAATTGATGAGAAAACCCGTTTCACTTACCTGTGGCGCATCATGAGTTTCCTGGTGCGCGCGATGTACCGGGTATCGAAGCAGCACCTCCACCAAAGGTATGATCTGATCCATGTGCATTCGGTGCCCGATTTCCTGGTATTTGCGGCATTGGTCCCGAAATTGATGGGCACGCCGGTGATTCTGGATATTCACGACATTCTTCCCGAGTTCTATACCAGCAAATTTGGGGCGGGTCCGAAATCCTTCAGTTTCCGGCTTCTGCAGGGAGTGGAAAAAAGTTCCGCCAAGTTTTCCAGTCACGTGATCATCGCTAATCATATCTGGCAGCAGCGTCTTGTTTCTCGTTCGGTTCAGGCTGAAAAGTGCAGCGTGATCATGAATTCCCCCGATCGCTCCATTTTCCACGGCAACGGAAATCCGCGCCCCGCGAAGGACCGGTTTCTGTTGCTCTATCCCGGAAGCATAAATCGGCATCAAGGGCTGGATCTGGCCATCCGCGCGTTCGGAAGAATCAGCGATCGTGTGCCGCAAGCGGATTTTTGCATCTACGGAAGCGGCCCTTCCCAAAAAACCTTGAGCACGCTCATTCAAGAATTGCACCTGGAAAACCGGGTCTTCATTCGCAATCCCATGCCGCTGCGTGAGATTGCCAAAGTGATCGAATCGGCGGACCTGGGAATCGTGCCGAAGCGCAAGGACACTTTCGGGAATGAGGCCTTCAGCACAAAAATTTTGGAGTTTATGGCGATGGGCGTTCCCGTCATCGTTTCCGACACGCAGATTGACCGTTATTATTTCGATGATTCGGTCGTAAAATTCTTCCGTGGCGGGGATGAAGAAGATCTCGCGCGTTGCCTGCTGGAACTGATCGAGCATCCGGAAAAGCGAAAACAGCTGGCCGCCGAAGCCACGCAATTCGTGGAAAAGATGGATTGGACTGCCAAGAAGCATGAATATTTGAATCTTGTGGATGAACTCGTTCCGAACAATAAGTAGACGGCAGTTAAAGAACCATTTCCAATTCCGGGCGTTCTCCCGCTAATTTACCGTCGCAAATATAGTTTTTATCCGGTCGGAGTGCGTTGTCCATTTAGCAGGGCCATGATTCTTCTCTTACTCCGCGAGGAAGAGCGGGACGATGGTCGGGTAGCAAATTGGATGTTGGCGTGGGGAAATATGCCGCAGGTACCATAGCTTTTTGGACCTTCCCATTGTCTAATACAGTTGCGAGGGGCGGGGCTTGGCAGTTATTGGTTAAGTAATCTTGTTGGCGCACCCAGGCTTATGCCTGCTCCAGAAAAACCGGTAAGTAGCCATTAGATTCCCAAATGAACCGACGCCCAATTCATTCAAGGAACAATACCCGGGAACACCCGCTGGGGCGAAGTCCGCACGAATTCATCCAAGATCAGGTCAAACGAACGCCGGATGTTACCGCCCTGATCATGGGCGCAAAGCAGCTCACCTACCGGGAATTGAATGCGCGGGCCAACCAGCTTGCGCATTACCTGCGCGAGCACGGAATAGGTCCGGAGAATTTGGTGGGTGTATATCTCGATCGCTCCTTCGAGATGGTCGTGGCATTCCTGGCCATCCTCAAGGCCGGCGGAGTTTATCTTCCGCTGGACCCGAAGTTCCCGAAGCCTCGCCTCGCTTTCATGCTCGCCGACGCGGAAGTTCCTCTGCTGATTACGCAGCGGTCAAAGAGGGACAGCCTTCCGGAGACGACCGCCCGCGTTGTCCTTCTGGACGAAGAAGAAGACGCTTTCAGCAAGTTTCCGCGCGGCAATCTCTCATCGGTCAGCGACCCCGGGCATCTCGCCTACACAATTTACACTTCGGGCTCTACGGGGAACCCCAAAGGGGTTATGATCCCGCGAAGTGCGTTGGTCAATTTCCTGTATTCCATGGCCGATACGCCGGGGCTAACCGCTGCGGACGTTTTGCTGGCCGTCACCACAATTTCTTTTGATATTTCGATTCTCGAATTGCTTCTTCCGTTGACGGTGGGAGCCCAGGTAGTCATTGCCACCCCGGAGCAGGCTGCCGATGCCCGCGAACTCAAACGCTTGCTCGATGTCCACGCAGTGACGGTCATGCAGGCGACGCCCACTACGTGGCGTATGCTCATGGAAAGCGGCTGGGCAGGTAAGAGTGATCTCAGGATTTTCTGTGGCGGCGAGGCCCTGCCCGCCGAACTGGTGCGTCAGATATTGCCGCGCTGCCGCGAACTCTGGAACATGTATGGACCGACGGAAACCACCATCTGGTCCTCGACGGAAAAAGTCACTTCCGCCGATTATATTTCTTTGGGTCCGCCCATTGCCAATACGCAGTTTTATGTGGTGGATGAGAAACTGCACCCGGTGCAGCCTGGCAGCACTGGCGAATTGCTGATTGGCGGTGATGGTCTGGCGCTGAGATACCTGAAGCGTCCCGAGCTGACGGCTGAAAAATTCATTCCCGATCCATTCAGCGGTGTCGCGGATGCCCGCCTCTATCGTACCGGCGACGAAGTCCGCTGCCGCGTGGACGGCACACTGGAATTTCTCGGCCGCCTGGATCATCAGGTAAAGCTCCGCGGATTTCGCATCGAGTTGGGCGAGATTGAATCCACCTTGGCGCGCATCGAAGGAATCCGTCAGGCAGTGGTGGTGATGCGCGAAGACCGTCCCGGGGATAAACGCCTGGTTGCCTACTACACGGGCAGCGAAGAATTGACCACGGATGCATTCCTTCAGGCTCTCAAGACCACTTTACCCGCGTACATGATCCCCTCGTTCTTCCTGCGCGTGGAACAATTTCCGCAGACGCCCAATGGCAAGCTCGACCGGACAGCGCTTCCTGCTCCGCACAGGATCAGGCCGCAGCTGGCCCAGGACTATATTGCTCCGCGCACTGCCCTGGAAAAACAGCTGGCCGAGTTGTGGTGTGAGCTTCTGGATTTGGAAGAGATTGGGATAGACGACAGTTTCTTCGATCTGGGCGGCGCCTCTCTGGAAGTAGTCCGCATGACGGGCCTCTATCACAGCCGTCACGGGCGGGAAATTCCGCCGGTCAAAGTGTTTCAATTCCCCACCATCGCCCAACTCTGCCGATTTCTGGAAGAGAGCGACACGGACACTTCTTTCCTCAAGGACGTCGAACACCGCGCCGAGCAGCAGCGCGGCAGCCATTCCGCCAAAGATCCTTCCCACGATGCGGTAGCGGTCATCGGCATGGTTGGTCGCTTTCCGGGCGCGGACAACCTCGAACAATTGTGGCGCAATCTTTGCAACGCCAAGGAATCAATCTCCTTCTTTAAGCCCGAGGAACTAGGGCCCGGCATTGAGGAACACCTAAAGAATGACCCGGACTATATACGCGCCCGCGGAATCATCGAGGGCGCGGACCTGTTCGATGCGGCCTTCTTCGGCATTGGTCCGCTGGAAGCTAAAGTTACGGACCCTCAACAACGCGTGTTCCTAGAACTGGCCCAGCAGGCTCTGGAGAACGCCGGCTACGATCCCGATCGCTACAAAGGGCTCATTGGTGTCTTTGCGGGGATTGGCGACAACCATTATTACACCACGAACCTATTGACCCACCCCGATCTGCTGGCCATGGCCGGCAAACTGGCCGTGGAATATGGCAACGAAAAAGACTACATCGCTCTGCGCACGGCCTATGCACTGGATTTGCGCGGCCCGGCCGTCAGCCTTAATACTGCCTGTTCCACCACCCTGCTCACGATTGATAGCGCTTACCACGCCCTGCTCGATTACGAATGCGACATGGCTCTGGCGGGCGGCATAGATATCGGCGTCCCGCAGAGGAGCGGATTTCTGTATCAGGATGGCGGAACCTTCGCCAAGGACGGACACTGCCGTCCGTTTGACGCTGACGCCACCGGCACAATGTTTTGCGATGGAGCAGGCATTGTGGTCCTGAAGCGGCTCGCGGACGCCCTTGCGGAAGGCGACACCATTTATGCAGTTCTGCGCGGCAGCGGGAAAAATAATAACGGCGCGCGCCCCGCGTCTTTCCTGGCTCCTAGCGTGGCGGGCCAGGCCGAAGTCATCGCCATGGCCCAGGCCCGCGCCAATGTGCCCATCGAGACCATTCGCTATATCGAGGCCCACGGCACCGGCACGCCTGTCGGTGACCCCATTGAAATCGAAGCACTATGCAAAGTGTTTGAATCAAAAACCGACAGGAAACAGTTCTGCTACATCGGGTCCATCAAGGGAAATATTGGACACCCCACAAACGCCGCCGGCGTTGCCGGCCTGATCAAGGCCGCCATGGTGCTGCATCGCGAGCAGATTCCCGCGACGCTGCATTTCAAGAAACCCAATCCGAAAATTGATTTCGCCAATAGTCCCTTTATGATTGCAGACCGGCTGATCTCCTTTCCGCGGAGCAAGGAACCTCGCCGGGCTGCCGTAAGCTCTTTTGGTTTTGGCGGGACCAATGTTCACACCATCCTTGAAGAGGCACCACTACCTACAGCGGGCGGCAAATCGCGCCCCGTTCAGTTGCTGCTGCTTTCGGCAAGAACCCCCGCTGCGCTTGATTCCTATGGCAAATCTTTCGCAGCGCATTTGGAGAATTTGCCCGAGCCCGATTTTGCCAACGCTGCCTACACGCTTCAGAAGGGCCGCAAGCAGATGGCACAGCGGCGTTTTGTGGTCGCGGCGGATTCCAGGGAGGCTGTTCAGCTCCTGCAGCAGCCCAACCCGCTGCGCTGTGGCAGCAAACGCTGCGAGCGCCGCGCTCCGCCCGTGGTCTTCCTGTTCGGTGGACAGGGCACACAGTACGTCAACATGGGGCACAACCTGTACCACGGCGAGCCTCTTTTCCGTGCCGTGGTTGACGATTGTTGTGATTTTCTGAAACCGCATTTGGGCCGCGATCTTCGCGAACTGCTCTATCCGCACACAGGCGACGAGGAAACCGCGCGCACCTCCCTGCAGAATACTTTTTATACTCAGCCCTCGATCTTTGTGATCGAGTACGCGCTGGCGCGTTTCTGGCAGAGCCTGGGTCTGCAGCCTGCCATGATGGCAGGTCACAGCATCGGTGAATTTGTGGCCGCGACTTTAGCCGGGGTGTGGGAACCGCAGGACGCGCTACGGATTATTGTGCTGCGCGGGCAGCTGATGCAAAAACTGCCGCAGGGCTCCATGCTGGCTGTGGGCTGCAGTGCTGAAAAAGTGGAAAGGACGCTGCCACCGTCCGTGCAAATCGCCTCGAATAATGCTCCGTCTCTTTGCGTCGTATCGGGGCCCGAAACGGATGTTGCGGTTCTCAAGGAAGTGCTTGAAGGGCAGAATATTGTCTGCCGGCATCTGCATACATCCCACGCGTTCCACTCCGAAATGATGAACCCGATGGTGGAGCCGTTGCGCGCCGAGGTGGGCAAGGTGCGTTTGAAGGCGCCTACGCTGCCTTTTGTTTCCACCGTGACAGGTGAACTGATTACAGACGCCCAGGCAACAGATCCCCGATACTGGGCGCAACACGCCCGGGCGACGGTCGAGTTTTCAAAGGCTGTTCATTGGCTGGTGCAACGTCAGTACGATTTATTTCTGGAATGCGGCCCGCGATCCACACTTTCTTCGCTGGTTCGGCAGCACTTTACGCCGGATCGCATGGGCACGGCCATTCCGACTCTTTCCGACACACACGAAAACAATGCCGAATGGGCAGCGATGCTCTTCGCGCTCGGTTCACTTTGGCAAAACGGCGTCTCGATTGATTGGGACGCTTTCTATGCCCACGAAGATCGCCGCCGCATTCCGCTGCCAACTTATCCGTTCGAACGCCAGCGCTATTGGATTGATCCTGCGCCCGTTGGAGAGGTAGCGGCATCTGGTCCTTCTACGGATTCTTCTCGGGCGGCGGAAAAAATCCCTGTCGAACAGCCGATCGCAAACGCTGCCCCTGCACTGCTTGCAGGTGAACCCGGCTCCGCGGAAACACGCCAGGATCGTATTGCCGCGCGCCTGGTTGAAATTCTTGTCCCTGTTACCGGACGCGAACGCTCGCAGATCAGCACTTCGGCCACATTCCTGGAACAGGGTTTCGATTCTCTGTCCCTGACGCAAGTTGCGTTCGCGATTCGCAAGGAGTTTGGCGTCAAGGTAACTTTCAGCCAGCTGATGAATCAGCTCCCGAACATTGCTATTGTCGCGACGCATCTTGACAAAAATTTGCCCTCCGATCTGTACGCCGACAGCCCGCCTGCAAAACCGGTTGCGGCAATTCCGACGCCAGTCGCGCGTGTTGCCGTCGAGGGAGTCCAGCCGAAAACGGACACACTCGAGGCGGTGATTGCCGAGCAGGCCCGCACTATCGCGCGCCTGGTGACTCTGCTCGAAGCAGCAGCCACCGCGCATATCCCGGCAGGGGCCGCTGCTACATCCGCGACCACCCCGAGTCCTCAGGAAAAAGATCCCGAGCACCGCGACACGGCACCGCCAGTGGCATTGTTGGCGGTGGAATCAACCGTGCCGCAGCGCGGCATATTCTTCTCTTCACGGCTGTCGAGCCGATTGTCCGCGTCCTACAACGAGTCCATGACGCTGCGCTTTACCGGGACTATTTCCGTACCTAGACTAATTCGCAGCGTGGAGCGGCTGGTACAGCGCCACGACGCGCTCCGTGCGTCCTTCGACGAACTCGGTTCGCTGATGCAAATCTCGTCCGCACTGCGGATCGCGGTGCCGGTGACGGATCTTTCCAATATTGCCGATCAGGCCGAGCGCGAGAAACGCCTCCAGAATCTTATCTCCCAGGAATCTGCTTTGCCGTTTACTTTGCCTGGCGGGCCGCTGTTCCGCGGTCAAATCGTGTTGCTGGCGGTTGACACCGCTGCGATTGTCTTCACCGGACACCATATTGTTTGCGACGGCTGGTCGCTGGATGTTTTGATTCACGATCTTTGCGCCTTTTATTCGGAGGAGATTTCTGGCGCGCCCGTGCCGCTGCGTCCAGCGGGCAACTATGTTGATTTCGTCCAAAGCGTCACGCAGCGCACGAACTCCGCGGAATTTCGCGAAGCGCGCGAATATTGGCACACAAAATTTGCCGGTGGATTTCCTGTGCTTGTACTCCCTACGGACCGCCCTCGGACTGCCCGGCGAGATTTCACCGCGCACCGCCTGGACCGCTCGGTCGCTCTCCCGGCGGTCCAAGGTTTGAGGGCTCTAGGGGTAAAGCAAGGGTGCAGCTTCTTCACCGTAGTTCTCGGTGCACTGTCCATCTTGTTGGCGCGTCTTTCCCGGGAGCGCCGGTTTGTGATTGCCCTGCCAACGGCGGAACAGCCTGTCATCGGCCAGCCCGATCTGGTTGGCCACTGCGTGAGTCTCCTGCCCTTTGTTGTTGATCTGCAGGAAGCGGAAACGATCAGCGATTTTCTGGCGCGAGTGCAACGCGAGCTGGGCGCCGCCCACGATCACAGCGCATTCACTCTAGTCAGCTTGCTCCAGGATCTGCGCCCCGGCGTTGCAGTGCCCGGCGTTTCACCGATTTCCGCCGGACTGACCAGCGTGAAGAAATATCTGCAACACGAATTGCCGCAGTCCGGGTTCTCCGCTGATTACGACGCCAATCCCAAGAGTTTCGAATCGTTTGAGTGGTATCTGAATGCCGTTGAGGTAGACAACGGTCTGGAACTCAAATGCCATTACGATACGGGACTTTTTGACGATGCTACCGCCGAGAAGTGGCTTACCGCGCTCGATGCCATCTTCCGTGACATGGTGGCGGATCCCTCCCGAAAGACTACGGACCTGACCAGGCTTGACGGCTCCGGAAAATACCCGGAAACCGAGGCTTTTTATATTTTGCCTTCCAACGACGGCGATGGCCGCGGCCTGCCTGTGAACACAGCTGCCCCCGCGGTGCAGCCCTCCCAGCGATCTGACTACTCCGCAGCAAGCCCGATTGCGCAGGAAGCGGAACTGCTCAATTCCATGTTGGCTCTCTGGCAGCAGGTGTTGGGCGTTCGCGTTGTCAGTCCGGACGACAACTTCTTTTCGCTGGGCGGAAATTCAATGGTCGCTGCGCAATTGTTTGCGTGGATCGAACGGAAACTGTCCTTGCCGGCTCCGCTTTCAGCACTCTACGACGCGCCTACTCCCCGGGCACTTGTCGGGGCGCTGACGCGGGGCAATGCACCGCTGGACTGGGACACCCTGGTTCCGATCAACCGCTCCGGCAACCGCTATCCCCTTTTCCTTATCCACGCTGCAGAGGGCAATGTATTGCTTTATCGCGAACTGGCTTCCCACCTGGGGACCGACCAGCCCGTTTATGGTCTTCAGTCTGCCGGCCTGGATGGCAAATCATCCATTGATGGCCGGTTCGAGCATGTCGCTGAGCGGTATATCAAAGAGATCCGGAAAGTGCAGCCATCGGGACCCTATATGCTCGGCGGGTACTGCCTGGGTGGAACATTAGCCATGGAGATGGCGCGGCAGTTACTCGATGCCGGAGAAAAAATCGGCTTGGTCGCCATGATTGACAACTTCAACATTCGCGCGATCCAATGGCCGCTGCCGTGGCATTTGCGGCTGATCAATCGCGGCTTTCTGAACTTGTATTACCACATACAAAATATGTTTGCTGCACAGGGAGCAAGCAGGCTGAAGTTTTTCACGCAAAAGCTTCGCGTGGAGATGACGCGCGCGAAGGTTTCCGCTCGTATCGCCGTGGCTCGTGCCGGGCGCCTGCTACGCAAAGATGATACGGATGGAGAGTTTCACCACATTAAGGTTGCCGATGTTTACGACGCAGCGCTCGCGCAGTATGACGTCAAACCATATCCGGGTGAGTTGACCGTCTTCCTGACGGAGCGCCGCTTGGCAGGATTTGCGGATCGCATGGGAGGCTGGGGAGATATCGCTCAAGGCGGCGTACGGCTTTATTCCCTGCCGATCAGTCCAAAGGGCACTCTGGTCGAGCCCTACGTGCAACAACTCGCCGCATTGCTGCGCGAATGCCTCGATCAGGCCGCCGAACGGCAGCAGCGCTTGCCCGCCGAATCGCCATTAGACCTGGCATCGGCGTGGAAATGATTTCCCCGGCGCCTGATTCTCCCGGAGCAATGGCACACTCCTCATCTTCTCGCTTGAAACCAACCATCACATGGTTGCCCCCACCTGCCGATCCTGCCCTGCCCCCTGGAGAGCTCCACATTTGGAGCGCGCCGCTGGATGTGACGGAAGATTCAGTGAGGGGCTTTGCCGCGCATTTGTCTGCCGATGAAATGGCCCGCGCGGAAAAATTTGTTTTTGCGCGCGACCGCGAACATTTTATCGTCGCTCGCGGCATTTTACGCATGCTGTTGGGCCGCTATCTCCGCAAGCCACCTGCCGGCATCGCCCTTTGTAAGGGGCCGCGCGACAAACCATATCTTCGCGCGGAAACCGGGGAGCCGCCTCTGAAATTCAACCTCTCCCATTCGCACGGTCTTGCTTTGTATGCATGTGCCATGCAGCGGGAAGTGGGGATTGATCTCGAAAGGCTGCGGCCGGATTTTGCCGGCGCAGAAATTGCGGAACGTTTCTTCTCCGCGCACGAGCAAGAGGAATTACGCGCATTGCCGGCCGAACTCCGCACCGAAGGATTCTTTCTTTGCTGGACCCGAAAGGAAGCTTACCTAAAAGCGCGCGGTGACGGCCTGCAGATTCCCCTGGACAGTTTTGATGTCACTCTCACCCCGCACCAACCGGCGGAGCTAAGAAGCACGGACAGCGCGAGATGGACTCTGCTTTCGTTCACTCCCGCTCCTGATTATGTGGCAGCAGCTGTCGCCGAAGGTAGCGGATGGAGCACCAAATCCTTTGATGGTACCGGTGTGAATTTACTTGCCGCCAACCAGGAGGCTCCCTGTTGAAATTCAGCATCATCATTTCCTGCTTCAATCAAGAAAACTTCATTAGGGATGCCGTGGACTCGGCGCTGGCGCAGCCCTACTCCAGCAAGGAAATCATTGTGGTTGACGATGCTTCCCGCGATGGCAGTGTGAACATCCTTGAGAAATACGGGGACAAAATCCATCTGATCAAGTTTAAGGACAATCAAGGTCCCACAGCGGCCCGCAATGCAGGTGCCTCCCTGGCCACGGGTGAATTCCTTGTTTTTCTCGACGGTGATGACGCGTTTCTGCCCTGGGCCCTCGATACCTACCAGTGTATCGCTGATTCAAAAAAGCCAAAGATCATTCTGTGCCGCCTTCTTTTTTTTGAGGGACTGATTCCATTGCCGCAGTTTTTCGAGTTCGGCCAGGAAATTCAGTTTGTCGAATACGACGCTTTGATCCGAAAGGACAGGACATTTCGGTGCAGCGCCAGCGCTATTGTCATCGAGCATCGGCTCTTCGACGCTGTCGGCGGCTGGACACAGAACTTCTTTCCCTCTGAAACCGACGATCTGATGGTGAAGCTGGGATGTTCCGCCCGGAGCGTTCATATCCTGTCCCATCCCACCATCGCCTATCGCATCCATAGCAATAACACGGTCCTTCAAATCTCCAGGTTCGTGGACAAGATGCACCTGGTTATTCGCAAGGAGAAGATGGGAGGGTACCCGGGTGGCCCGCAACTTCGCTTCGAGCGATATGCTTATATCGGGGGAGCGGTTTTCTTCTGGCTCAAGAGATCTCTTCAAGCTGGATTGTACTGGTCCGCGGTGAAGTTCCTGGTGGCCGGCTGGCCAATGATTGTGGCCGCAATCGTTTCCAAACTTGGCAAGCTGGTCAACGGCCGACGCCCCGCGGAAAAGATCGCGCCGCTTTTCATGTTAGAGAAGGGCAGAATAAGTGCGGATAGGGACAGCCAGAGGCCGATGCCTTCGTTACACTAGGAGTGAGGAAAGGTTGATGCGGCCGAAAAAACGAGATATCTCCCCGAACCGCGTACTCTTCGTGACCTCTGTAATTTTTTGGCGTTGGCGGTAGGAACGTACTCGTCCTCAGCAACGAAACTCCACGCCACAAATCAACGTAAGTATTTCCGCCTGGAATCTGGAACTCTTCCGTAGGGAATGCAACGCACTATTTCTTCGTCTTCTGAGGTTGCACCATACCGTATGCGCCGCTGGCGTAGTATGACCCGTATTCCGCCTTCTTGTCCGCGCTGTTCAGAACCACGCCAAGAATTTGCGAGTCGTGGAATTCGCGGGCTGCCTTCCGGCACGTCTCGGAGGGCGTGGAGTTGGCGCGGACAACTAATTTTGCCTGGATCGCCATCCTTAAGTTTCTCAAAATAGGCTTGTTAGTAAGTGTCAGTTTTCTTTCCGGTGAAGAACTGCTGGCTGACCTTCCAGGCAAACCCGCAATTGAGTTCGCCAATCCATCAGTTCTATCCCGAATACACGGGTCAAGCGCTGATTTGAGAGGACGGAATAGGCAGGCCGTCTTGCGGGGGTCGGATATTCGGCGGTTGCAATTGGAAGCACAGAACGAGTAATGACTGGCTTCTGACTGGTGGCTTCGGCGAACCAGGAACTTTGATGGCTTTCCGCTGCGCCTTCCAGTATGGCTTTCGCAAATTCGTACCAGTTTGTCTGGCCGCCGGCAGTCATGTGGTATATCCCACTCAGTTCGGAAATCGCGGGCGCGTTTTTCTCCGGCGCGTAAACCCGGGACAACACTTCTGCCGTGGCCAGCGCGATATCCCGGCTCGAAGTTGGCGCGCCAATCTGGTCGCTGACGATTTTCAATTCCTCTTTCTGAGTCGCCAGCCGCAAAATGGTGCGCAGGAAATTTTTCCCTTCTCTCCCATACACCCAGGCGGTCCGAAAAATCAGATGCGATCCGCCGGAATCTTGAATCAATTGTTCGCCGGCTAATTTTGTGCGGCCGTACGCGCTGATCGGATTCGTAATGTCGTTTTCCAGATAGGGCGTGGTTTTCGATCCGTCGAATACATAATCGGTGGAATAGTGAATCAGCGCCGCGCCTATTTTTTTCGCCTCATCAGCCATGATGCCGGGGGCATCCGCATTCAACGCGCGAGCAATCGCTTCCTCCGATTCGGCCTGATCCACCGCGGTATAGGCCGCTGCATTAACGATTAATTGCGGCTGGAGGTCACGGATCGTCTGGCGGATTTGCTCCGGCTTCGTCAAATCCAGTTGCGCATGGCCGAGCGCGATGACCTCGCCCAGCGGCTCCAGGGAAGAGATCAACTCCCGTCCCAACTGGCCGTTTTTTCCGGTAAGCAGAATCTTGAGCTTCATCACTTGGGATACTGCGGCAATAATTCCCTGGGTACTCCAGCGAGTTCCGGAAGTTTTTTATCTTTGTCCGAAACCAGCGGGTCGGGAATGGGCCAGGGGATGCCAATCTTCCGATCGCTCCACAGAACTCCGTGCTCGTCTTCCGCATGGTAAAAATCGCTGCATTTATAAAGGAATTGGACTCTTTCGCTGAGCGCCAAAAAACCATGGGCAAATCCCGCGGGAATATAAAGCTGGTTTTGTTTTTCAGCGGACAGAACAACGAGCGTCCATTTTCCGAAGTGCGGCGAGCCGACGCGAATATCCAGAGCCACATCCAACGCTTCGCCTTCGACCACGCGGCAAAGCTTGGCTTGCGCGTGACGCAATTGGAAGTGCAGGCCGCGCAGGGTTCCCCGCTCGGAACTGGAGTGGTTGTCCTGCACAAACGTATCCAGTACCCCTAATTCGGCGAATTTGCCCTGGTGGTAGGTCTCCATGAAAAAACCGCGGGGATCACGGAAAATTTTCGGGTGGAATTCCCACACGCCGGGCAGCGATGTATCCAGTCGTAACAAAGAGATAAGAACCTCGGTGGATCGGCTGTTGGATTCGCCAATCCCGTTTTCACAATTATTCTTTTAAGCGACCAGTTAGTTCGCGCCGCAGGCGGGGCGCGTTTTGCAGGGTTTAGATCCGGTCGGGCGACTAGATTGCCTGCAGGGAACGATCCCGGTTTTCGTAATATTTTGCGTAGTAGGAACGGTAATCTCCGCCGCGCACGCCCTCCATCCACGCTGAATTATTCGTGTACCAGTCAATGGTTTGCCGCAGTCCTTGTTCTAGAGGAATCGCCGGCTTCCATCCGAGATCTTTTTCCATCTTCTCGCAACGCAGGGCGTAACGCCGGTCGTGGCCCGGACGATCTTTTACGTAGGCGAGCAGAGATTCAGGCTTGCCCATCAAATGCAGCACGCGTTTCACGATTGAAAGATTTTCCTCGATGTCCAGCCCGCCGATGTTGTACACCTCGCCGATGCGCCCGCGCTCGAGAACCGCGAGCACGCCGCGGCAGTTATCTTCCACATGCAGCCAGTCGCGCTGCTGCTTTCCATCGCCATAGATCGGCAGGGGCTTGTCGTCCATCGCGTTGGTGATGACCAACGGCAAAAACTTTTCGGGAAACTGGTACGGGCCGTAATTGTTGGAGGAACGCGTGATGACGGCCGGGAATCCATACGTGCGGACGTAAGAACGCACGAGCAGGTCGGAGCCCGCCTTGGAGGCTGAATAGGGGCTGCTGGGCTGCACCTGCGAGTCTTCATTCGCGAAGGCTCCGGGAAGCATGTCCCCATACACTTCATCCGTCGAGATATGCACGAACCTCGAAATTTGCAGTTTCCGCGCGACATGCAGCATCACCGCGGTGCCCGTGACATTGGTTTCAATCGCGGTTGCGGGTTCATAGATGCTGCGGTCCACGTGGGACTCCGCGGCGAAATGGACTACCGTGTCGCAGCCTTTCATGGCGGCCTCGGCTGCGGTTGGGTCGCAGATATCGCCTTTTGCGAGAGAATAATTCGGATTTTCAGCCACTTCTTCCAGATTGGTCAGGTTTCCGGCGTACGTCAGCTTGTCGTAATTCACGATCTTGTAGTCTTTGTTCAGCGAGAGAACGTGGCGTATGAAATTCGATCCAATGAATCCGGCCCCGCCTGTGACGAAGATCTTCATCGAGCGACTCCCTCGGGCAACTTGGTTTGATTTCCAGGCTTGGAAGACATTTTGTTGGCCCCGGTTTCCGCAACCAGATTGTTGGCTCTCAGCAACGACTCGAATGTGCCGGCATCGGTCCACCAGCCGTCCAGAACTTCGTACGTGAGTTTTCCCTCTTCGATAAAGAAGTTGTTCACGTCGGTAATTTCGAGCTCGCCGCGCCCGGAGGGCTTTAGCCTGCGAATCTTTTGGAATACGCTTTTGTCGTACAGATAAATTCCAATCACGGCGTAATTGGATTTCGGAGATTTCGGTTTTTCCTCAATGCCAATTACGTGGTTGCCGCGAATTTCCGCCACGCCGAAGCGCTGTGCGTCCGTCACTTCCTTCAACAGAATCTTCGCGCCTTCTCCCTGCTTCTTGAAATTCTCGACGGCCGCGCAAATATTATTTTCAATGATGTTGTCGCCCAGAATGACGCAGATCAGGTCATTCCCCGCGAAGTACTCGGCCAGCCCCAGAGCCTCCGCAATTCCGCCTTCGCCTTCCTGGTACGTGTAATTAATATGTTTCAATCCGAAGTCGCGGCCGTTTCCCAGCAGGCGCAGAAACTCCCCGGCGTTGCGTCCGCCGGTAACAAGCAGAATCTCTTCAATCCCGGCATTCACCAGAGTCTGAATCGGATAATACACCATCGGTTTTTCGTAGACCGGCAACAAGTGCTTGTTCGTGACGCGTGTGAGGGGGTTCAGCCGGCTTCCCGTTCCGCCTGCCAGTACGATGCCCTTCATAAGTTCTCCTCTATTCCCGCTGTAATTTGAGCTTAGCCGGCCTTGCGTCAGCGATATCCCGCTGCAATGAAATCTGAAACCAGTCTACACCTTCCGCCAGTCGTACTCGCCCTATATGCAATGATGTGCACGTCAGATGCCAAGATGGGCCTAATGAATTGCGTATCTCATTGTAACCCCTTTAATCACATTAAGTTGCCTGGACGCTATAAGAGTGCGCAAAATGGTAGACACATCCTCCAGCCTGATGGAAAAACTTTACTGTGTTTTGCCCAACCGCTCCATCCCTTCGTGGCAAGCCATTGCTCAATACGCAAACCCTCATGGATTGATTTCCAGCCTGGGATCTTACGGATGGACTACCTACAGAAACCTGGAGGACGAATCTGCGGCCGGGCTGAAAAACTAGGGGGTAGGAATGGCAGCCGAAACCTGAGCCGAAGGCGAACTTTCGCTGCCAGCGGAATCCACCGCCATAACTACGTAGCAATAGACTTGCCCGCCCTGTACGGAGGAATCCGTAAAGGCGGTTGCTGCCACATCGGGGGAGTTTACCTTCGCGTACGGTCCGCTGGCAGCCGTGGACCGGTACACGTTGTAACCTGACGCGGCGGATGGGGCCGGCTGCCAGGTGAGCGCCACGGAGTGCGACTCAGTTTGGCTCTGGACCGAACGCACAACTGCCCGCCCCAAGTGCGGGCG
>WNFS01002455.1_pt1 | contig 20405 bp, 23 predicted proteins | sample 5400141 | NCBI WGS metagenome assembly WNFS01 (sample SAMN13153358, study PRJNA577476) | soil metagenome | isolation source: 60 cm saprolite under Madrone tree | place: USA:California | collected 2016-06-14
ACGCCAGCGTTGGCAAAGAAAGCATCGACACGCCCCATGGTCTTCACGGTCTCGGCAAGCGAGCGGTCCACCGCCGCCTCGTCGCTGACATCGCAGCGAAGCGCCATCGCTTTGCCGCCATGGCCCTTGAGCTTGGTCAGCGCCGTCGCGTTCCTTTCCTCGTTGGTGCCCCAGATGCAGACGGCGGCGCCCGCCTGGGCCATCGCCTCGGCCATGCCCAGCCCGATGCCGCTATTGCCGCCCGTGACCAGCGCGACCTTTCCCGTGAGATCGAATCCCTTGTACGCCATGGAGGTCCTTTCCGCGTGAGTACCCGCTCAGCCGGAAAGCACGCGGCCGGCGGCGCGGATCTGCGAGGGATCGTAGGGGGGACTGGTCAGAAGGATGAGGCGAGCCACGCCCATTCGTTCGAGTGCGGCCCGGTTCTCCGAGTCGGCGCGGAGCCAGGCCGGGGCGAGGCCGGCGAAAACGCTCAGCTCGAACCGCGAAGGGTCACGGCCCGCCGCTTTGTGCTCGTCGCGCGCGATCCGGGCCAGCTCGGCAAGGCTCGGGTGCCGGGCCTGAGTATTGAAGCCGTCGCCGTACTTCCCTGCGATGGCCGCCATGCGGAGACCGAAGCCACCGATGATGATGGGCGGCGCGGGATCGGGGCGCAGATAGCCGGCCGGTCTGTCGAGTCGATAGTGCGTGCCGGTGAAGCTTGTGCCATCTCCCGACCAGAGACGGCGAAGGATCTGCGCCGCCTCGGCGACACGCTGGGCGCGAACAGCGTCGGGCTCGACGGCGAGGCCCAGCCCTTCCTGCTCTCGCGCATACGGCGTGCTCGGGCTGCCCCCCGCGCCCAGGCCCAGGATGAAGCGCCCGCCGGAGATCTGCTGGAGCGTGGCCGCCATATTCGCGAGGAGGCCCGGGTGCCGGCTGGACACGTTGAGCACGAGCGACCCGAGCGTCACGCGACGGGTTGCCTCGGCGAGAGCGGCCAGCGTGGTCAAGCACTCGGGCACGCCCGCCGGATCGCCGTCGGGGTCCCGCAGGTGATCCCAGGTCCACAGCCCATCGAAGCCGGCCTCGTCGGCGGCCACGGCCGCGGCGCGCATGTCGGCCCAGCGAGCGCCCATGGGGATCAGGAGCAGGTCGGTCTTCACCGCCGGGAGTATAGCCCGTCGTGAACTTGGTAGACCAGGCGCGGTTGCTGAGGCGACCTTCGAAAAGCTCGACGTCGAGTCAGTCAGATGATGAGCGTGCCGTTGACAAAGAGACGGGGACCCGCTGGACTCCGCACCTGAGAGGTGATTGCTCAACCCGTGCGCGGAACGCTATAGTCGCCTCGTCCAGACCGATGAGCCAGTCTCGCCGCCAGAAATTTTATCGCCGCCGGGATAGGCAGCCGGGCCTCGCCGCCCATCTCTAAGTGTGGCAGGAGATCACCCGCAAGGTAAGCGACTGAATTGAAAGAGGTAGTCGGAACCATGGAACGCGCTCACTCAAGCGATACGCAGCCTACCGTCGCAGTGTTTACTCTGCTATGCAGCGGCATATGCAGGTCTACCTACTTCTAGTTGGGCGGGACGCGGTCCAGGGCCGACGAGGGTCGTGGAACGCCCGATCGTTGCCCCTCGCGCTAACGAGGATGGGGCCAGTGGTCCGTGGCAATCGTTGCCATGGCCTGCCGACCGAGGAACATGAGTTGGCTATCAACATTGAGAGGGGGCGTCCGATGAAGCCAAGGCGAGCCGCGTTTCTTTTCCCGATCGCTCTGTGGAGCCTGCTGTCGCCACTCGTCGCCGATTCACAGACACCAACCAAGGCTGCCCGGGTCGGTTGGATGTCAGGTGGCAATCCGACGGCGAACGACCCGGCCATGAATGCATTCCGTCAGGGGATGCGAGAACTCGGTTACGTGGAAGGGCAGGCTTTCGTTCTAGAGCCGCGCTATGCGGCCGGCAAGAGTGACTTGATGCCGGAACAGGCAGCAGACCTTGAGCGCGCTGGTGTCGATGTGATCATAGCCGGGCCATTCGCGGCATTGCAGGCGGCCAAGAAAAGCACCAGTCGCGTTCCCATCATCATGACACCGAGCGCTGATCCGACCGCGACGGGAATCGTCACCAGCCTCGTCCACCCAGGAGGAAACATCACCGGGATCACCGAGATGATGCCAGAGTTGACGCCGCAGCGGCTACGACTCCTCAAACAGATCGTGCCGACCCTGAGTCGCGTCGCCATCTTGTGGCAACCAGGGACACTGACCGAAGACGCGTTCAAGCGCATGATGCAAGAAACACAAGGCGCTGCCCGCTCGCTCGGCGTACAAGTTCAGGTGGTCGAAGCAGCGAAGGTCGACGACTTTGACGCCGCCTTCTCGGCCATGGCTAAAGGACACGCAGAAGGCCTCATCGTGCTGGTCAATCCCATGTTCTTCGGCCAACGGCAGCTCATTATCGAGCGCGCCGCAAAACAACAGCTGCCCGCCATCTACGAGTGGACGTTCTTCGTCCAAAGTGGCGGACTTGTGTCGTATGGAGCGGATGTCCTTGACGTCTACCGCCGGGCAGCGGGACTCGTAGACAAGATTCTCAAGGGCGCCAAACCTGGCGATCTCCCCGTGGAGGGACCGACACGAGCCGATATGGGGGTCAATCTCAAATCTGCCAAGGCCCTTGGCGTGACAATTCCGGATTCCATTGTTAAGGAGGCCGTCGTTGTGATCGAATGAGGGTCCACAAAGGCGCCATGAGAGTGTCTCTCATTGTCCAATCATGGTTCTGTGACGCCTACGTGAGCATTCGCTTTGCTGCGTCGCGTTGCCCAACATGGCGCTGGAGCAGACCGCTGGCTCACGTGCGCTCGCCGCGGCTGCTCACCGCCGGCGTTGGGCGGACGAGGGCGTGTACCGCGATGATAGCGATGCACCGGGTCATCGGTCTCGGTGGATTGTCTACGGAGGATCGACTTCTTTGAGGCGAGCGATTGTCCGGCTTGCCATCGCCGTGGTCCTTCCGCTCCTTGCTACGCCGCTCGACACGGCTGCCGCCCAGCCTCGGGAGAAGGGGTTCCGGGGAGGGTATCTATCGCCGGGCTCCTCGTCTGACCCGGCAAGACTGCGCCGTTTCGAGGCCTTCCGCCAAGGTCTGCGTGAGTTGGGCTACGTGGAAGGTCAGAGCATCGCTATTGAGCCCCGATGGGCCGAGGGCAATTATGATCGGTACCCCGCCCTCGCGGCCGACCTGATCCGTTTGAAGGTGGACGTCATCGTCACGGTCGGTGGGGCAGCCACGCAGGCGGCCCAACAAGCGACCAGGACGATCCCGATCGTCATGTCGGTCGTTATTGATCCCTTAGGGGGCGGACTCGTTCCCAGCCTTGCCCGTCCCGGAGGGAACGTCACGGGGCTGTCGGTGATGGCCGAGCTCGTCGGAAAACAGTTGGAGGTGCTCAAGGAGGTGGTTCCCAAGCTCTCTCGCGTGGCCGTCCTCTGGAATCCTGCCAATCCAGGAAGCGCACCGCAGTTGCGAGAGGCGGAGGTTGCCGCGCGGACCCTGGCGCTGCGGCTTCAAACTCTGGAGGCGCGGGTTCCCCAGGAGATCGACAGCGCTTTCGCGGCGATGACCAGGGAGCAGGCGGGCGGGCTGGTGATTCTCGCGGACGCCATTTTCACGAATCAGGTAAGACAGATCGCTGAGCTTGCGATGAAGAGTCGCCTGCCATCGATTTATGGCCTGAGGGAGTACGTGGAGGCCGGCGGTCTCATGGTTTATAGTCCGAACACTCTTGAGCTGGAGCGGCGCGCGGCCACCTACGTGGACAAGATCCTCAAGGGCGCGAAGCCCGCCGCGTTGCCGATCCAACAGCCCACCACGTTCGACTTCGTCCTCAACCTCAAGACCGCCAAAGTGCTCGGCCTCACGATTCCGCGCTCGGTTCTCCTGCGCGCAGATCAGGTGATTGAGTGACACGACGATCGGTGCTGGGCGGGCGCCGCCCAACATCGCGCTTCAACGGACCGGCATTCGCGTTGCTCGCCCCGGCCGCTGAGCGTGCGCGTTAGGCCCAGGGAGGACATATCATGAGTGCACTTGCATCAGCGCTTCTGGTGGTGAGCGCGTTCATCATCCTCGCACTCGGTGCCGCTCATCTGTTGTTCACCTTTCGCGGCCACAAGTTTCACCCCCGAGACGCGGCGCTCCATGCCAGGCTCAAGGAGGTTTCACCCGTCATCTCGAGCGAAGCAACAATGTGGAGAGCCTGGGTCGGCTTCAACGCTAGCCACAGCTTCGGAGCCATTCTCTTCGGCCTTGTCTATGGGTACCTCGCCCTCGTCCATAGCCGGTTGCTCTTTGGTTCCCCGTTCCTCCTGTCAGTGGGCCTGCTCCTGCTTGGCGGCTACGTCTTCTTGGGCAAGCGCTACTGGTTCAGCGTTCCCTTTCGTGGCATCGTGGTGGCCACCATCCTTTATGTCTTCGCACTTGTCGCCAGCTGGCCTAACCCTTCCGTCGAGCGGACAACCAACGGCGGGCCACGTTGGTTAGTTCCTCTACCGTCTGCGGCGCGGTTGTCTGCCGCTCACGTCAAACGTTCGCCGCAGGAGCGGTAAGGCTGTCGTGGGCTGCCAGAGGTGGGGCGGGGCCGCAAACGTCACATCGGGGCGCGGAACCCCGGGGGAAATGGTAAACACCGTTCGGAGCCGAGCTCTCGCAGCCGCTCCAGAAGCGGCACCCAGGCGAGGGCCTCGTCGCTAGCCTAGCGCCGGAGCGGCCGCTCGTGGTGCCCTTACCCGGGTAGTCTAGACTTGTCGATCTTGCGCCTTTCTAAACGACTACCTCTTAGGCACCATGATCCCACTTCCGACAAGGAGTGACGCCATGCCAGTTGCCCAGAAGATCACCCCGTGTTTGTGGTTTGATGATCAGGCTCAAGAGGCAGCAGAGTTCTATACTGCTATCTTTCGAAATTCGAAGATCGTCAAGGTCGCCCGGTATGGTGAAGCGGGACGTGAGGCCCACGGAAGGCCGCCGGGATCGGTCATGACGGTGGCATTTGAGCTGGACGGGCAGACGTTTACCGCACTCAACGGCGGGCCGATATTCAAGTTCAACGAGGCCATCTCGCTCCAAGTCAATTGCGAGACGCAGGAGGACGTGGACCACTACTGGAGCAAGCTATCGAAGGGCGGGGACGAAAGGGCACAACAGTGCGGCTGGCTCAAGGACAAATACGGCGTTTCATGGCAGATTGTCCCCAGGGCTCTCGTCGAGCTGATCAGTGATCCCGATCCTCAAAAGTCCGGCAGGGTCATGGAGGCAATGCTCAAAATGAAGAAGATCGACATTGATCAGCTGAAGCGGGCGTACGCTGGATAGCACCGCGCGCGGGCAGTAGCCTCCTGATACAAGGATGCCTATGGATGCGTCGCTTCTCACGTTTCTTGGTATCTCGGCCGCTGTGATCGTCTCGCCGGGTCCTGACACGGCGCTCACGGTGCGAAACACGTTCCTCGGTGGGCGACACGGCGGCATCCTCACGGCGGCGGGAGTATCCGCAGGGCAAGTGGTCTGGTCGGTCGGCACCAGTCTAGGTCTGGTTGCTTTGTTGTTGACGTCCGAATCTGTCTTCCAGGCGCTCAAGCTTCTGGGTGCGGTCTATCTCGGCTACCTCGGCGTCCAGTCACTGCGCTCTGCATTTCGCGGCAAGTCGCTACGTGGCCCTGAGCCTCAGCGAGACGCGCGAGCGCAGCTCGGAGACCTCACGGCTTTTCGGCAGGGTCTCTTGAACAATCTCGCCAACCCGAAAATGGCGGTGTTCTTCGCAAGCGTGCTGCCGCAGTTCGCCCCTCCGGGGCACGGGATGCTGTCGGTCCTTGTGTTGCTCGGCATTGTGTTCTCTGCACTCACGTTCCTGTGGCTCACTCTCTATGCCGTCGTCATCGCGAGGGCCGGCGAATTCGTGCGCGGGTCTCGCATCCGGCGCGCCATTGACGGTACGGCCGGAATGGCCCTCATCGGGCTGGGCGTCAGGGTCGCCACCGAGGGGCGTTAGCGCGTCGCCGGTGAGCCACCAGAAAGACCCGCCACACCATGCCGGCAATACTACGGCAAGCCATTCGTGGCGATATACCTGCCATGCACCGCGTTCGCCTCGCCGTGCGGGAGAACAGGCTCACGTCCTGCGCGGAAGTTCTCCTTGACTCTCCTGAGCCGGGCCACTAAGAGAGGAAGCACACCTGACACGGGAAGGAGCGTCATCATGAGCCTCAAAGACTCGCCGGAGTATTACCACGAAGTCCTCAAGCGCATTCCTCCGCGCGCCGCGCCTGCCTTCGAGGACGAGGCCATGCAGGCGCGGGTCTGGGGCCGGCGCTGGGGTGTCTACAACGACGTGGGGCCGCTCAAGACGGTCCTCGTCCACCGCCCCGGCGACGAGATCCGCGTCATGTCGGGAGACAAGTACGATCCCGCCATCGGAGGTAATCTGCGTCGACGGCGCGCCCACCGACCCCAAGGCCATGTACACACGCGACAATGCCATTGCCGTCTCGGGAGGGGCCATCATCTGTCGCATGGGGCCGGTCGGCGCCAAGCCCGGCCAGGGGCGGCGCGGCGAGGAAGCCTATGTCACACGCAAGCTCGCCGAGATCGGCATGCCCATCCTCCGCACCATTCACGCCACGGGGCTCTTCGAGGGTGGCAGCTTCTGCTGGCTCAACGAGCACACCGCGCTGGCCGGGCTCTCCTATCGCCAGAACGAGGAAGGGGCACGCCAGATCGAGGAGGTGCTGGCCGCCCAGGGTGCGCGCCTCCACAAGATCGACCTCGCCGGCTATGCCATGCACATCGACGGCCAGCTCGTGATGGTCGACCAGGATCTCGCCCTCATCAATATCAGCCGGGTGCCGTGGCGACTCCTCGATACGCTGAAAGAGCTCAAGATCAAGTGGGTCGAGGTGCATCACGCCGACAACCCGCGCGTGGCCAATGTGCTCGCGGTGCGTCCGGGCAAGGTCTTGCTCGCCATCAACAACGGCCACGGCACCGCCGAGCGCCTCGTCGATCACGGCGTCGAGGTCGTGCCCATCGACTTCAGCGAGTGCCAGAAGAACGGCGGGGGCATCCACTGCTCGACGGCGCCCCTCATCCGCGATCGCCACTGAGGAAGGAGAGGCCGAGCGGCTCTGAGAGCCGTCACCATGGCGACGAAGACGGTGGTGCGCCGTCACCTGCTGACCTACGCTGGCGTCACGCCCTTCGTCGTCATCGCAGTGTTTCCCATCGTGTGGATGGCCATCACCGCCTTCAAGCAAGACGCCGATCTCTACCGGATGGACCAGTTCCCGTTCTGGTTTCACCACCCGCCGACGCTGGAACACTTCGAACGGCTGTTCACGCAAACGTACTTCGGCGTCCAGCTCCGCAACACGCTGCTGCTCTCGATCTGCGTCATGGCGATCACGATGGTGGCGGCGGTGCCGGGCGGCTACGCGCTGGCGCGCCTGCGCCTGCCCGGCGCCGAGAACCTCGGTATCGCGATCTTCGCGACCTACCTCGTCCCGTCCATTATCCTCTTCATCCCACTGGCACGGGTGGTGGGCACCCTGGGACTCTTCGACTCATGGTGGGCGCTGGTGGTCGTCTATCCGGGCTTCACGATCCCATTCTGCACGTGGACGATGATGGGCTATTTCAAGACGGTGCCGGCCGAGATCGAGGAGGCCGCCTGGGTTGATGGCTGCAGCCGCCTGGAGTCGATCTGGCGAGTCGTGCTCCCCGTGAGCGTACCCGGGTTCGCGATCACGGCGATCTTCGCGTTCTCGCTGTCGATGCAGGAATATCTCTACGCCGTCGTCTACGTGGCCCCGCGGACCGAGAAGGTCGTGACGGTGGGGCTGGCCACCGCCCTGATCCGGGGCGACATCTTCTACTGGGGCTCGCTGATGGCCGGCGGCCTTCTCATCGGGCTACCGGTCGCGCTGCTCTACAGCTTTGTCCTCGATCACTTCATCCAGGGTCTCACCGGCGCCAGTGCACCGTAACGCACCCGGTCCCCGTACACGCCAGGTGACGAGACGGGCCCTCCCCATGTAGGGCAACGATGTCTGATTCGGCGGTCCGAAAGGGGCGGCGAGCTGGCTCGCCGCCCCCATGCACTGGTCGGACTTCATGGACTTGTAGCGGTCAACACGTTCGGCATGGGCGGCCTCCGGGTGTTCATCGCGCCGGATGGCCTCCCATACATCGAGGGCGGCACCAGCGTCGACGGCGGGTGCTGGCGGATCACGCCCGAAGGCTCCTCCTGCCGCGGCTGGAACGCGTTCGACGGTGGGCGAACGGTGCAACCGCGTCTTTCTCGCGATACCTAGGTCTTCACGGTCCAGATCCACGATCGCTGGACCGTCCAGCACTGGACGACGCGCCGCAAACTTTTGATCCGGCCGACATCATCGATGGCGACCGGGAGGATGGAGACGAACTTCAGTGGCCAACGAGAATCATCCACGACACGCCGAAGCGGTCGGCGACCATGCCGAACCGCGACGAGAAGAAGGTCTTGGCCAGCGGCATGTGCACCTGCCCGCCGTCGGCGAGGGCGGTGAACAGCCGGTCGGCCTCGGCATCGTTGGATACGATGAGGGACAGGGCAAAACCCTGGAAATTGGGCTGCCCCAGGCAGCGGCCGTCGGATGCCATCAGCGTGCTTTCGCCGACGCGGAAGCTCGCGTGCATCACCTTGTCCTCGGAACCCGGAGGCATCATGCCGGGCTGAGGAGGCTCGGGGCTCTCCTTGAAGCGCATGAGCATCTCGACCTTGGCCCCGAGCTTCTTGGTGTAGAACTCGAGAGCTTCCTCACAACGGCCATCGAAGAACAGGTAGGGCTGGACTTGCATGGCATGCTCCTTGTCAGGAATTGGACGTGATCACTTCTTCGCGGTCGCTTGCGCGCGCAGACGCTGCTCCTGCTCCCTCAACTCGGGAGTGAACTCGGCCCCGAACTCCTCCGCTTCGAACACCTGGCGAATCTCGATCTCGGCCTCCGTGCCGGTGGGATTCGGGCAGCGCTTCACCCATTCGATGGCTTCCTCCTTTGATTTCACCTGCCAGAGCCAGAAGCCGGCGATCAGGTCCTTCGTCTCGCCGAACGGCCCATCGACTACCGTTCGCTTGCTCCCGGAGAACTTGATGCGCGCCCCCTTGGAGCTCGGATGCAGTCCCTCGCCCGCGAGCATCACGCCGGCCTTCACGAGCTCTTCGTTATATCGTCCCATTTCCGTCAACAGTTTCTCGCTTGGCATGGCACCCGCTTCCGTCTCCTTGCTGGCTTTGATGATCACCATGAATCGCATCGAGGTCTCCTCACGGGTTGCGGGTTGGTAGCGGCTGGATCTGAGCTCTCTACCGGTAGTCGAACGTGGGTTGGGGAAATCGACAGCGCGACAATTCTTTCTGGACCGCCGCACTGGGTGCTTTTTACCGACGCTCCCGTGTCTAGTGCACTGTCCCGTAAGTTCGGGACCCACCTTTGGCGCCCAAGTTACGAGGGAGAAGCTGGCCCGTGGCTGGGTCTCGAATCTCCGGGACACTGCACTAGGCGGCGGCTTCGAGGGCGGTGAGCGCGAGCACGCGCGTCACCAGGAAGAGGTCGTCGAGGATGGTGTGCACGTCATGGTAGTCGGTGTAGCCGCCTCCCGGACCGTACAGACAGCAGGGGATGCCGGCCTGCCAGAGATGTGTGGTGTCGTTGCCGGCGTAGCTTTGCGGGAGACGGACGCCGAGGTATTGCGGATCGCGGCCGGAGAGGGTCTTGAGATGGTGCTTGACCATTTGGATGACGGGCTCGTTCAAGGGCACGTCGACAGCGGCCTTGGCGAGACGCCCGAGGCCGCGTGAGAGCTCGGGAGGGAATTCGATCTCATACTGGAACTCGGGGTCGTCGGCCTTGAGGGCGTCGAGCGTGCGCCGGAAGTCGGCGAGGATCGTCTCGCCGCTCTGGCTCGTGTTGAAGCGGACGTTCACGTAGGCGGTGCAGAAGTCGCTCACCGTGTAGGCGCCGCGGAGATTGTGGTTGCGGCCCCGCCCGCCGATCACCGAGCCCACGTTGAGGCGGGGCAGGCCGGGCAGGTCCGGATCGTGGACGGCCGTCATCTTCATGGCGTTGATGGCGGCGATGGCGCGCATCATCTTGGCGATGGCGTCCGAGCCCTGTTCCTTCTTGCCGATGTGCGTGGCGCGACCGAGGGTGTGAACCACCACGTCCATGGAGCCCGTGTGCTTGGTGATGATGGTGTCCGCGCCGTAGGGCTCCGGGATGACGGCCATGTCGGTGCGGTAGCCGTTCTTGATGGCGTGAATGGTCCCCACGCCGCTGTTCAGCTCGGCGGCCACGCAGGCGAGCACCACATCGCCGCGGAGATGCACGGCAGAGCGCTTGAGAGCGAGGGTGGCGAGGATGCAGGCGGCGACGCCCGCCTTCATGTTGAAGATGCCGTGGCCGAAGATCTTGCCGTCGGCGATCCATGGCTCGAAGGGGTCGCGCGTCCACCCGCTGGCCAACGGATCGATGTCGATGTGGCCGTTGAGCATGATGGAGCGGCCGCCCCCGGTGCCGCGCAGGCGAGCCACCGTCTGTTTGCGTCCCGGCTCGATCTCCTGAAGCTCGGGCGAGAGGCCCTGGTCGCCGAGGTAGTTGGCTATCCACTCCGCGCAGGGAGTCTCCTCGGTGGTGAACGACGGAATGCGGATGAGATCCGAGGCCAGACGCACGACCTCTTCATCGTCGATCCGGTCGAGGATCTTCTTCTGGATATCGGAAAGCGCGGCGCCGTCCAGCATGACTCCTCTCGAAGTGCGGGATGCCCGTGGAGTATACAGAGGAGTCGACGGACCTGCCACCGCGCGGGCCCGCTCTGCTACACTGCCCGACGTGAAGAACAGCCGGCCCGTCTACTCGACAGGAAAAGGCCGCGTGCCTCCTCCCGAGCCGCGCCGCGACCCGCCGTCTCTCACCGACGCGCGCGGGCCCCGCGACGGCGTGGTGCGCATCTTTCGCGATCGCTCGGGGCGTAACGGCAAGGTCGTCACGGTGATCCGCGGGCTGCCGGCAAGGGATCTGGAGCATCGGGCGACAGAGCTCAAGCGTTTCTGCGGCGCGGGGGGTGCGGTCAAGGACGGCGCGGTCGAGATCCAGGGCGATCACCGCGAGCGCATCGCGGACAAGCTGCGCGCGCTCGGCTACGCCGCGAAGCTCGCCGGCGGCTGACCGCTTGACAGGCTCCACGCCCCGCGGGATCATCCGCCTACACCCACCATGAACGGCGTGCACGACCTCGGCGGCAAGCACGGCTTCGGACCCGTGGAGCGGGAGGAGAACGAGCCGTACTTCCACGCGGACTGGGAAAAAGCCGTGATGGTCATGAACCTGATCGGCCTCGTCAAGCGCATCTACAACGTCGACGAGTTCCGTCATGCCATCGAGCGCATGGGCCAGGCGGAATACCTCAACACCTCCTACTTCGAGCATTGCCTCGCCTCCGTGTCCTCTCTCCTCGTGGAAAAGGGAGTGATCAGCCGTGAGGAGCTCGAGGCGAGGACGAAGGAGTTCGAGCAGAATCCGCAGACGCCCCTACCCGAGCGCAAGGACCCGGAGCTCCTCGAGCGGATGATGCGGGCCGTACGCAAGGGCATGGCCGAGCAGAGCGAGCCCGATCCCGCTCCCCGCTTCAAGGCGGGCGACGCCGTGGTCACGCGCAACTGGCAGCCGCCCGGCCACACGCGGCTGCCCGGCTATGCGCAAGGACATCGCGGGCGGATCCATACCTTTCATGGCGTGTACGTCCTCCCCGACGCGCACGCCCACGGTCGTGGCCGCTGCCCCGAGCCGCTCTATAGCGTCGGCTTCGAATCCGGCGAGCTGTGGGGCGACACCGCCGAGCCGCGGCAGCGCGTCTATATCGATCTCTGGGAGAGCTATCTGAAGCCCGTCGAGGGTTAGGGGAAGCGGCATGGGCAGTCATCATTCGGAGCCCGAGCCCTGGGTGGTCCATCGCGTCCGGGCGCTCGAGTCGCTCCTGATAGAAAAAGGCCTCCTGTCCACGGAGGTGGTGGACAAGGTCGTGCAGACCTACGAGAGAGACGTGGGGCCCATGAACGGCGCCAAGGTCGTGGCCCACGCCTGGGTCGACCCCGCCTACAAGCGGCGCCTGCTCACGGACGGCACGGCCGCCATCGCCGAGCTCGGCATCGGCGGCCGCGGCGGCGGGGACAAGATGGTGGTGGTCGAGAACACACCCTCCGTCCACAACATGGTGGTCTGCACGCTCTGCTCCTGCTATCCGTGGCCGGTGCTGGGGCTGCCCCCCGTCTGGTACAAATCGCCTGCCTACCGTTCGCGCGCCGTCCTCGAGCCGCGCAAGGTGCTGGCCGAGTTCGGCGTGACGCTGTCCGAGGACATCGAGATCCGCCTCTGGGACTCGAGCGCGGAGATCCGCTACATGGTGCTGCCGTTGCGCCCCGAAGGATCGGAGCATCTCTCCGAGGCCGAGCTGGCCGCTCTGGTCACGCGCGACGCCATGATTGGCGTGGCGCAGGTGCAGCCGCCTACCGCGGTACGCTAGTGCGCAACATCGTCCCTCACCCGGACGGGCGCCGCGTCCACGTCGCGCGATCGCTCGGCCAGCTCTTCGTCTGCGCCGACGCCTGCTGCTGCGGCCGCGTGCAGGATGGATACGCGCCGGTGCCACGCGAGCTCTATCACACGGAATGGGAGCGGCGGGGCCTCCGCAATCGCATCCACCTGACGATCGGCGGCTGCCTCGGCCCCTGCGCCCTCGCCAATGTCATCATGCTGCTCTTCGAAGGCAGACAGGCGTGGTTTCACTCCATGTCCACGGACGAGCAGGTGCGGGCGCTCTACGACTGGGTCGACGAGCTCGTCCGCGCGCGCCAGTGGACGGACCCGCCGCCCGCGCTGGCCGCCTACCAGTTCACCGCGTCCACGTGGGAGGGACGTCCCGACGGACAACCGGTGGATGATCTGCATCTTCGCGCCGGCGCGCCCCCGCCCAAGGCCTGCCGCGTGCCGCCCCCCGAGCCCGTGAGCGATGTCGAGCCGAGCCGGCTCGTGTCCAACATGGAGGGTCCGCTCGCCGCGCCCCGCAAGAACGGCGAGCTGGTCTTCGAGGCGCCGTGGGAAGGGCGCGTCTTCGGCATGGCGGTAGCGCTCTACGACCAGCGGCTCTACGCGTGGGAAGAGTTCCAGAAGAGTCTCATCGACGAGATCGCCCGCGCGGGCGACGAGCCCGGTTCCGCACGCTACTACGAGCGCTGGCTCGCCTCCTTCGAGCGTCTGCTCGCCGAGAAGGGCATGCTCGAGGCGGAGGAGCTCGACGACCGCACGGAAGCCTTCGAGTTCGGCGAGCGCGACGAGGTGTACTAGGGAGCGGGAACCGACGGACGACCGTCGAGGCGCCGGCGGAGCATGCGGCTCGCGTCCTCGTCACGGCCGGCGTGGAGATAGGCTCCGAGCAGGGTCTGCTCGAAAACGTCGCGCTGGGCCCGGCTGCCCCCCACCCGCACGATCTCCTCGAACACGGGGGCCATCAGGGCGATGGTCCGATCCCAGTCGCCCTGCGCGTAGGCGGTCATGGCTTCCGCGACGTCGGCCGCGACGCGGCCGGCAGGTTGGCGACCTTCTCCGTCCATCTGCCTGAGCTCCGCGAGTCGTGCCGCGGCGCCGTCGGAATCGCCGGCGGCGGCGAGAGCCATGACGAGGTGCCCGTCCGCGAAGGCGACGCTCGGCTTGGGGAATGCGCGCCGGGCGAAGTCACGCACCTCGTCCCAGGGCTGAGGCGTGGGGCCGACCCTCCACAAGTGGCAGCGCCAGAGGAAGGACGCCGAGTCGGCCAGGGTGCCGAGAGCGGCGGAGAGCGAGATCCCGGGGCGAATGCTGTCGTCGTAGATCTTCACGGCCTGCTCGGTGCATCCCCGGCCGAGCTCGAACAGCGCGAGGTGCCAGGACAGATGGCAGTGCAGCTGCGCGGCGCGTGCATAGCCGGGGAGCCAGCTCCTCACGAAGGCGGCACCGGCCGCGCTGTCGCCCTCTTCGTAGAACACGTGGGCGAGGGCGTGCGCCGCGTGGGCATTGCGGGGATGGAGGCTCAGCGAGCGCTCGACGAGTCGGCGGCCGCGCGCGTGATCGCCGGCCTCCGTGCAGGCGAAGGCGTGGACGTTGAGGAACCACCAGTCTTCGCCATAGGCCGGCGCCATCTCCTCCAGGATGCCGAGCAAGAGCTCGTTCCGGTCATGGCGGCCGCTGAAGCCGGTGAGACTGTAGGTGCCGGTGGCGAGCGAGAGCACGAGGGCGTCGCGCGGAAACTCGCGCAGGTGCTCACGCGCCGTGTCGAGGGCGCGCGGAAGGTCGGGGCCGAGGGCGAGGCTCACCGCGGCCACGTGGCCCCGCTCGCGAGCGGTAGCGGTGCGGGCAAGGTCGCTCGCCAGGGCGGCTGCCGCCTTCGCATCGGCTCCGGCGCCCCGCATCTGCAAGGCGCGCGCCCTCGCGGCGTGGGCCAGAGCGAAGTCGGGGTCGGCGGCGAGGGCGCGGTCGAGAGCCTCGTCGGCTCCCACGTTCCCGGACAGGAGCGCATCCACCGCGGCCACGTAGTCTACGACAGCCCGCGACGGCCGAGCGCCCAGGGGCAGCCCGTAGCGATCCTCAGACGTAGCCGGGCCCTTCGATGACGGGGTGGGCGGTGAGAAACGCTTCGTCCACATCGACGCCCAAGCCGGGCTTCTCCCGGGGCAGCACGCAGCCGTCCCGGCCGATCCGGAAGGACTCGCTCACGAGCTCGTCGCGAAAGAGATTGAACTTGGAGACGTCCGCCTCGAAGTAGCCGCTGTTGTCGATGGCCGCGAGGAAATGGATGCAGGCGGCCATGTTGAGCCCGGTCATCGACGTGTGCGGATGAATGGGAAGCTTCCACGTGCCGGCGAGCGCCGCGATGCGCAGCCCCTCCGTGATGCCGCCCGTCTTGGAGAGATCCGGCTGGAGGATGGTGATCACGCGGTCTTCGATGACGCGCGAGAACTCGAAGCGCGTGTAGTGATTCTCTCCGGCCGCGAGGGGCAGACGGCCGAAGCTCTTCGCCTGCGCGTAGCTCAGGTGGTCGTGGGCGGGAAAGGGCTCTTCGAGCCATCCCACGCCGTGGGCGTCGAGCCCCGGCATAGCCTGGCGCGCATCGGCCACGGTGTAGCCGGTATTGGCGTCCGTGAGGATGACCATGTCGTCGCCGATGGCCTTGCGCACCGCGGCCACGCGCTCGAGATCGCGCGACGGCGAGTCGCCCACGCGAAGCTTGAGCGCCTGATAACCCTGAGCGACGAAGAGGCGCGCCTCCTCGACCAGGGCCGCGGGCTCCTGATAGCCGAGGGAAACGCCGCCCGCATAGGCGGGGATGGGACGCGCCGTGCCACCGAGGAGCCGGTAAAGCGGCCAGCCCGTCGCCTTGCCACGGATGTCCCAGAGGGCCATGTCGATGCCGCTCATGGCGATGGCCGTGGCCGCGCCCATGCCGTGCGAGCCCAGCTGCATCTTGTAGATCCGGGCCCACACGCCGACCACGTCGGCCGCGTCCATGCCGACAACGAGCTGGCGCAGCGTGGTGTTGGCGTGATGCGCGACGGCGCCGGGGGAGCGGCCGTGATGGGATTCGCCCCAGCCGGTGAGGCCGTCGTCGGTGGTGACCTTCACCACGACGGCGTCGCGCTTCACGGCCTGGCCGATGCCCAGCGATACGCGCGCGGCCGGCGGCACGGGAAACGACGTCGCATAGGCCTTGACGTCGGCGATCTTCACGGTCTGCCTTTCCCCCTCTCCCTTCCAGGGAGAGGGTAAACCGCCCCCTCACCCTGCCCTCTCCCACGGTGGGGGAGAGGGTTTAGCAGTTCATGTATTTGGAGCTGACCAGCGACTTGACGCTGCCATCCTTGTCGAAGACGTGGCGCTGGAGACCGGCCAGATCCTTGCCGTACACGTGGATCTCCACCGTGCTCTTCGTGGTCGGGTTGTACATGGCGTGGATCTCGTCGTGAGGCGGCACGAGGACGGAGACGGCGCCCGGCTTGTGGCGCAGCACCTCGCGCACCTGGAGGGCGGTCTTGCCACCGAGCTCGCGCGGACCCGCAGAAGTGTAGCGCGTCTCCTGGATCTCGTTCTCGACCACGCCGACCAGTCCCCACGTCTCGTGGTCGTGCGAGCCCGCCTCGTCACCGGGCCGCCAGATCACCGAGGTCACGTTGAATCGCGGCGCGCGGTGCAGCATATAGCGGCCGCGCTGCCCCGCGGGCGACGTGCGGTACTCGAGGGGGATGGCCTCGGGATTCCGGCAGAGCCGGGCGAGGAGGGGCGCGCCCCTGGCGGTGATCGCGGCCGGATCGGTCTCCATGCTCGTGATCGCGTCGAGATCGTCCACGAAGCTCTCGAGGGTGTAATCCGCCACGGTGAATTCTCCCTAGGGCTCGACGGGCGTGTCCGGGTGACCTGCCCACTCCGTCCACGAGCCGTCATACACGGCAACCTTCCTGTGGCCGATGAGATGCAGTCCCAGCGCCAGCACCGAGGCCGTGATTCCCGACCCGCACGTGGTCGCGACGGGTCGCTCCGGATCCACGCCCGAGACGGTGAAGGCCTCACGGAGCCCGTCCGGCGACAGGAGCGTGCCGTCGGGTTGGTAGAGCGCGTCATAGGGCAGATTCAGACTGCCCGGAATGTGGCCCCCGCGCAGACCCGCGCGGGGCTCTGGCTCGGTGCCGGCGAAGCGGCCGCGCGAGCGCGCATCCAGCACCTGCTCGCGTCGAGTGCCGATATTGCGCCGCACCTGCTCCAGATTGCGTACGATGCCGCGACGAAGGCGCGCGCGAAAGCGCGCCGGCGCAACTTTGGCGGGGCCCGTCTCCACCATCCGGCCCTCCGCCTTCCATTTACGCAAGCCGCCGTCGAGGACGGCCACGCGGTCATGACCCATGGCCCGGAACGTCCACCACACGCGAGCCGCGCTGACCACCCCCCGCACGTCGTAGACCACGACCAGATCGTCGTTCGAAATGCCGAGCTCGCCCACCTGGCGTCCGAACTGCGCCGCGCCGGGCAGCATGTGGGGCAGCGGCGTCGTGCGGTCCGCGATGGCGTCAACGTCGAAGAAGGCCGCGCCGGGAATGTGCGCCTCCTCGAACTCTCGGCGCGGATCGCGTTCGAGCTGGGGCATGTGCCAGGTGCCGTCGAGGACACGCACGCGAGAGCGGCCGCTCTGAGGCCGGGCGAGCTGCGCGGCAAGCCATTCGGTGCTCACGAGCGTGGCGGGCGCTTCGATCCGCGCGGAGCGCGTGGGCGGCTTTGCGCGCCCGGGTCGCCGCTTCGCCGCGCGGGCGGAGCGCTTGATCTTGCGCGCTGCCTTGACCGGGCCACGAGGGCGAGACCGCTTACTCATGTCCCCTCCCCCTCCGTGACGTGGTCGCCGTCACGGCTTGGCGGTGGCAAAGCGGAATCTCGACAGCTCCGCGAGCCGGTCGAGGGACATGACGCCCTCGTATTTCTCTCCGTTGATCACCCAGGTCGGATAGGCGCGCACGGGCACCTTCTCGCAGAGATCCTGGCGGGGATTGATCCCCTTCGGATCACATTCCACGTACGGCAACTGGCTGACGGCAGACCCGAACCGGGCCTTTTGCTCTTTGCACGCGGGTCACCAGAAGGCACCGTAGAAGGTGGCGTTGCTCTTCGCCAGGTGCTGGGCCAGCGCCATCTGATACCCCGCCGGGGTGGAGAAGTCGGCGGCGAAGATGAAGGCGCCGAGGAGAATGGCGAACGCCCCCGCGGTGATTCCCAGCGTGACCAGCTTGCCGGGCTTGTAGGCAGCGGCCTCCCTGCCCTCACCGTGCGGCCGTCGCAGCACCATGACGACGAGCAGGAGCACGGCGATGACGCCGGAGGCGAGGCAGTACGGGCAGGTCGCGCCGATCACGAAGATCGAGAGATAGGTGAGATACAGTGAGAAGGCGACGGCGCCCGAGGCGAGCATGAAGGCAGCCTGCCAGCGGCGCACGGTGCGCGGCATGGCGGCGAGCACGGCGATGGCGAGGTAGAGCCCCGCGCCCCACATGGCCGTGGGCACCCCCGCGAGGAGCGAGTAGCGGCTGGCCTGGACGATGTCACAGCCGCTGCCGTCACGGCAGAGGAAGGCCTGGTTGCCACCGAGCTTGAGGGCGGTGAGATATCCCGCGACGCCTACCCCGAGCAGGGCCAGCACGACCACGATCCAGTCGGGCCGCCCTTTCGCGGTCGCACCCGCCGTTTGCACCTGCACTTTCTTGACCTTGGGCATTGCTCTCCTCGGCGTCATTCCAATCCTGGCCGATCCCGGCGTTCTGGGCGTTCTGTGCCCGGATTATCGCATAGAGCCCCTGCTGTTCACCGGGTGTCGGCCCCTGACCGACGGCCTCGTTCACCCCGGCGCCGCCGAACACCCCGTGAGGCCTCTTCAGCTATACTGCCGACACCAAGGAGGTGGCCCATGACGCATTTCAATCGGCGGGAGCTTCTCGCAGGGGCGGCGAGTCTGGTGGCCGGCGGCCTGGTGTGGCAAACCGGAGTGGCGAGCGCGCAGGTCAAAGCCAAGCCGGGCGATCGTGATCTCCTCGTGGTGGTGGACGTGCAGAACGACTTCATTCCGGGCGGGGCCCTCCCCGTGAAAGAAGGCGATCAGATCGTCCCGCTCATCAACACGATTGCCGCGAAGTTCACCCACGTCATCCTGACCCAGGACTGGCATACGCCGGGACACACATCTTTCGCCTCCACCCATGGCGGCAAGAAGCCCTTCGAGACCGTGACGCTCGTCTACGGCACCCAGGTCCTCTGGCCCGACCACTGCGTGCAGGGCACGCCCGGCGCGGACTTTCACAAGGACCTCAAGATTCCCCATGCCGAGATGATCATCCGCAAGGGCTACCGGCAACACATGGACTCGTACTCGGCGTTCTTCGAGGCCGATGGCAAGTCCACCACGGGGCTCACGGGCTACGTGAAGGATCGCGGCTTCGACAGTCTCTACTTCGTCGGGCTCGCCACGGACTTCTGCGTGTGCTGGTCGGCCCTCGACGCGCGCAAGGTGGGGCTGCAAGCCGCCGTGATCGAGGACGCCTGCCGCGGCATCGACACCAAGGGCTCGCTGGGCAAGGCGTGGGCGGACATGCAGAAGGCGGGCGTCAGGCGGATGCAGTCGGGGGACCTGGCCACGTAGCCCGCCGGTGAGGCGCTCGTCGGCGGGCGACGAGCAGGAGTTTCTCTACCTCACCACGCGGGGTCGGAAGACGGGGCACGAGCGCCGTATCGAGATCTGGTTCACCCGTCGCGGGCGCAGCTACTACCTGATCGCCGAGCATGGTCTGCGCGCGCACTGGGTGCAGAACCTGCTCGTAGAACCGCGCGTTCAGTGGCGGATCGGGACGACGGCGTTCCGTGGCCGCGCGCGCGTGGTGCGGGCGGAGACGGCGCCGGCGCTCGTGCGTGACATCCAGGCGCGCTCGCGGGAGAAATACGGCTGGGGCGACGGCCTCGTCGTCGAGCTCGACCCCGGCCCCCGCCGGCCTCGTCGCCGTCCTCACGGCGAACCGTAGGATTGCTTCTCCTGTCATACCGGGCGGGGCTGGGGGGAGCTCCCTCCCCAGACCACGCCGAGTCGCATTCGGCTTGGCCACTCTGGCCCGCCACGAGATGTTGCTGGCGGCGTTGAGTGGCTCCCCAGAAGACACGGGTCTGGGGAGGGAGCTCCCCCCAACCCCGCCCTCCCCGCTGTAGCGACGGTACCTCCAAGTCGATCGTCGTGGGTCGATCGTCAAGGTTGGTTGGGTGTGAGGTGGTCGTGTGATTCAGCGAGCGGGGAGGTGGGTGGGGGCGGGGGGCTGCCTCCGCGGACCCGTATCTTCTGGGGAGCTTCTCAACGCCGCCAAGCAACATCTCGTGGCGGGCCCGAGTGGCCAAGCGGAATGCGGCTCAGCGTGGTCCGCGGAGGCAGCCCCCCGCCCCCACCCGCCGGTTGATCACCGCAAACCCGGAACGCTACCGACGCTGGTTTTGTTGGGCGTGGCGGGCCCGGATGTCGCGCGCCCGCTCGTCGGCCTCGAGCGCCTCGGCGTCCCGCCGGGCGCGGCGCAGGACGCTCGCGTAGTTTTCGAGCAGGCTCGCCAGGGTCGGGTGATCCGGGCCGAGGCTCTGCTCCACGATGGTGATGGCGCGCGGATAGATCGCTGCGGCCTCGCCCCAGCGCCCCTCGGCCCGGTACACCTCGGCCAGATTGTTGAGGGTGATTCCCACGCGCTGATGCTCCGGCCCCACCGATTTTTCCAGAATCACCAGGGTGCGGCGA
>WNFS01005362.1_pt1 | contig 20405 bp, 17 predicted proteins | sample 5400141 | NCBI WGS metagenome assembly WNFS01 (sample SAMN13153358, study PRJNA577476) | soil metagenome | isolation source: 60 cm saprolite under Madrone tree | place: USA:California | collected 2016-06-14
AAAAAGCTCTTTGCGCAGCATTTTCACTCGCCGGTCGAGCGGGTGCAGCCGCTGCATGGTCAGCTGGGCGGTTCGGGGCGCAGCATCATCCGGCTGGCCGGTGAGCAGGTCAGCGCGATTGGCATTCTGCATGGCATATACGAAGAGAATGCCGCGTTCGTTGAATTTTCCCGGCATTTTCGCCGGCACGGTCTGCCGGTGCCGGAAATTTATGCTGAAGATTTGAGCCACGGCGCTTATCTCGAGGAAGACCTGGGAGACACAACTCTGTTTGAGTTTCTGTCTGACAATCGCGAGGGCTCGAACATTTCCGCCCCGGTGGTTGAAGCGTACCGCAAAGTTGTGGAAGTACTGCCCCGTTTTCAGGTCGAGGCCGGCCGCGATTTGAATTACAAAAAGTGTTATCCGCGCGGCAGCTTCGATCGCCAATCCATCACCTGGGACTTGAACTACTTCAAGTATTACTTTCTCCGGCTCGCCGGCATCCCCTTCAACGAACAGGCGCTGGAAGACGATTTCAGCCGCTTGACAAAGTTCCTATTGAGCGCGCGACGAGAGTACTTTCTGTATCGTGATTTCCAGTCCCGCAACATTATGTTGCGCGACGGCCATCCATTTTTTGTGGATTACCAAGGTGGGCGCAGAGGCGCGCTGCAATACGATATCGCTTCCCTTTTGTACGATGCCAAGGCTGCTCTGCCGCCGGAGCTACGCCAGCAATTGCTGGATCACTACCTCAACCAACTTGCGGGGTTCATCGAACTGGACCGCGAAGTGTTCATGCAGCACTACAATGCCTACGTTTACGTCCGCATCATGCAGGCGCTGGGCGCGTACGGATTTCGCGGCTTTTACGAGCGCAAGGCTCATTTCCTGCAAAGCGTGCCGTACGCGCTGAACAACCTGCGCTGGCTGCTGCATAACGTCAAGCTCTCAGTCGAGCTGCCCACGCTGATCGACGCCTTCACCAGCATGGTGGGCTCGGAGAAGTTGCAGAGCCTGGCTGCCCAAGCAGAAACTCTGACTGTGCGGGTTTTCAGTTTTTCATTTCACCAGGGCTTGCCGAAGGACGACAGCGGAAACGGCGGAGGATTTGTTTTCGATGCCCGCAGCATTCCGAATCCCGGACGCGAAGAGCGCTACAAGAGTCTCACCGGCAAAGACGCGCCCGTGATCGACTATCTCAATCAGCAGGAGAGCGTGCATCAGTTCCTGGCCAGCGTCATGTCGCTGGTCGATGCCAGCGTGAGCGAGTATCAGCGTCGCGGCTTCAAGAACCTGATGGTATCTTTCGGCTGCACCGGCGGGCAGCACCGCTCGGTATATTTCGCCGAGCAACTGGCGAAACGGTTGCGCGGCCGGAGCGGGCTGGAGGTGGCCGTGCGGCATCTTGCCATGGAGAAGCTGGGGCGATGAAAGCCATGGTCCTGGCCGCCGGCCTCGGCACCCGCTTGCGGCCACTCACTGACGATCGCCCCAAGGCGCTGGTAGAAATCGCCGGCCGCACCATGCTGGAGATTACTCTCACCCGGCTGCGCGGCTTTGGCGTTCATGACGTGATCATCAACGTGCATCACTTTGCCGACCTGGTTCTCCAGTACCTGAAAGCGAATGACAACTTCGGTATGCGTATTGCGGTCTCTCACGAGCCGGTGCTGCTCGACACCGGCGGCGGCTTGAAAAAGGCCGCCTATTTTTTTCTCGAGGATTCCAACCATTTTGCCGAGCCGTTCATTTTGCATAATGTGGATGTCATCAGCACGATTGATCTCGGGCGCATGCTGCAATTTCATACTGAAAATCAGGCCCTCGCCACCCTGGCAGTGCAGGACCGCGAGACTTCCCGATACCTTCTCTTCGACCAGCAGCTTCAGCTTCGCGGCCGGCGGTCTGGGCGCGATCAGGAAACGGAAGTTGACCGGTCTCCACCGCACACGCAGGCGCTGGCTTTCTCCGGCATCCACGTCATCTCTCCTCGTCTTCTCGCCATGATGACCGAAGAAGGAGTTTTCTCGATTGTTACTTCTTACTTGGGTCTCGCGGCCCGGGGAGAAAAAGTCCTCGCCTTTCGCGCCGATGAATATTACTGGCGCGATCTGGGTAAGCCGGAGAATGTCAGGCAGGCTGCTCAGGATTTGAAGGAGAGAGTACTTGTGCAATAAGCACTTCGCCTCTGCCACCGGCTATTCGCCGGTGGCAACAAGCGTTGTGGTGCTGCAGCTTTAGCGTCGGTGTCCCGAACCGCCGGAGTGCGGCGGTGAACCACCACCGGATCCGCCGCGGTTGCCGCCGCCACCGGATGGTTGAGGGTGGCCGCCGCTATTGCCGTATCCCCCGCCGCCACCGGACGGCTGAGAGTGGCCGCCGCCATTGCCGTATCCCCCGCCGCCACCGGACGGCTGAGGGTAGCCGCCGCTATTGCCGTATCCCCCGCCCCCTCGCGACGGAGAAACTACCCGTGGCGGCCCTGCATTTTCTTCCGAAGCGCGCGGGGTCACGATGGGCTGCCTCATCTCTAAAGGCGGCCGGGAGTAGCCTCGCGGTGACTCCTGAGAAGATCCGCGCGAGCCTCCCGATTCTCTGGAGATACCGGGAGACTCCTGCATAGTGCCGCGGGGCTGTGGCGTGAAGTGCCGCCAGCTTTCGTCATTTCCGGAAGATCCCGGCCTGACCGAATTTTCCGGCCGCGGAGCCTTGGATCCCGCCGCCAGAGAGCTTTCCGGTGACCGGGGCATCGCTCCACCGCCACTGCGTTGCGCGGGCGACGAATCGGAGAACCGGCGCCATCCTGCGCCATCGGGAGCCGACGATTTTTCTACGCCGCTGCGAGCGGAAGAAGATGGAGGGGAAGATACGGGCGAGGATAAGGTTCCCCGCGCGGAAGCATGGTTTTGAGAAGCGGGCTGGTTCTGAGCAGCAGGCTGGGTTTGCCCCGCGCCTGAACCAAAATGCCGCCAGCCCTGGTTTTCCACGGAACTGGATCCTCTGTCAGGCGGTTGAGCGCTGGAATTTGCGGCACCGTGGAATTCGGTGTTCGCCCCCATGCGCACTCCCGGATTCGGTCTTGGGACCGAAGTGCGCGCGGCATCTGCCGCAGCGCCGCCCGGAGAATTCTGTGCGGTCCTGGCCGCATTGGCAACTCCCCGGCCCGCATCGCTATGGTTGGCTTGGAACTGACCATTGCGCTGGATCGCCTGCTGCACTTGCGCCTGCTGCTTCTCGAACGGCTGCGGTGCAGGTCCGGGCTGGGACTTGGTGAAAAAGCGCTGTTGGCCTCCGTGCTGCAGCGTGGCTGGAGCAGCGGGACGGTTGCTCGCCGACAGGGCTTCACGGGTTGGAACCACGGGAAGATTTCCGGCCATCATGCGTCCCCGGTTAAATTCTTCGCGGCTCGCCACTCCTGGAGCCTGGCGTCCGGTGCCAAAACGATCTGCGGGAACGGTCGAGATCCCCTGACGGACTCTCTCGTCCATGGTGGCGCGACGCAAGTTGGAATAAGCGCCTCCGGGGCGGAGTGGAGCGTAGCCCGGAAATCCCCGGCCCGGTCCGTTGTGAATATTCGTGATGTTGGTGATGTTCGTAATGTTCGTGACGTTGACCTGGTTGAAGTGCGAGCCGTAACGCCCGTACCAGGGGTAGAACCGATCACACGGTCCGACCGGCAACCATCCCACGGAACCGAATCCGAAACCGACCCCGACGCCCTCGCCGAAGCCGAAGAAAGACACATAGGCGGGCGCCCACACAGGACGATAGGCCGAATACACTGGACCCGGCCACCAGACCCAGGAACTGCCGTAGACAAACCAGCGGCCATAGTGATACGGAGCCCAGCCCCATGGCTCGTACGAAACCCATGTCCAGCCCCATCCCGGCTCCCACACCCAGCGGCCTGAGCGATAAGGCGCCCAGCCACCAGAAACCACGGGTGACCAGACCGGGCCATAATCAGGCACGTTCACCCAGCGTCCGTACGCATCAAGATCTTCCGAGCCCACGTAGTACCGGTTGGTGTGACTCCAGGATTCGGCGTCGCGGATGGTGCGGTCGCGATCGTTATTCCACGAGTCCCAGCTATCCTTCGACGGGGCTGGTTCTTCCTTGAACTGAGCTTGGTCTGCCGTGCCGCGCACGATGATCATGCGGCCCTTTTCCAGGTGAGTGCTGCCCTGGGGAGTCGAAATTTCCGCCTCGCCCTTGCGCACAATCACTTGCGTCTCGCCATCCGAATTGACTTCCACACGATAAATTCCGTCTCTCTGCGCAGGATGAATGGCGACGTTGGCCGTGTCAATTTCAACGTCAGCTTCGGGGCCCTTGAAAACCGTGTAGTCCACCAGTCCGCGTGCGATTTGTACCTGGATTTGGGTGCGCGAGAGACTGGAGACGGTCGCCAGCGTGTTGTCGCCGAGCCGCAGGATATTCGCTTGGTCCAGCTGCACTTCAGCCCGCGAGCGGACGCCGGTCGAAACCTTGTCACTGGTCATAATCGGCTGGTTCAGAGCCCCGGCCGTCCAATCGCCGGAATCTCCGCGCTGCGTGGAAACATCGCCGTGGATCAAGCTGATGCGCGCTACGCCGGAAGAAAGCTCAACGCCCTGGGCGTTTTCTTGACCGTTTGCAGTCGCGAGCGCGAACAACGTCAGTGTCAGTACTCCAACAATTACAGCCAGCCGGTTTTTCATGGCCCACCTCTTGTTTGAACGCCTCTGGGGGAGAGCGCTCAAGCACCTTGAACGATGCAGTTACCATGCCAAAGGCGACCTCAGAAGCATCACCGTAAATCTCTCATTTTCAGTAGATTAAAAACGGTCTCTAAAAGCCTTGATTTAGCGTACGGTGATTGGTGGCTGAGTTCAACCGGAAGTGGTGGATTTCAACCACCGAGGAGGACTAAGCCTCGGGTCCCTTTTCGGGCTCATCGGCGATGCCGATTTTCGAAAGCCGGTAGCGTAATGCATTGCGCGAGAGACCCAGCAGGCGCGCCGCCTGGCTCTTGTTTCCATTGCTGCGGCGGAGAGCTTCGCGAATCAACTCATCTTCCCATTGCTCGAGCGTCACGCCTTCGGGAAGGAAAGCGCCGGGGGAATCAGCCGGCTTGGCACGCTGCGAGTCAATGTGAATATCTCCATGATGTTTTGCAGTTCGCGAACATTCCCCGGCCAGTGATGGTCGATCAGGACCCTCAAGGCTTCCTGCGAAATGCTGTTAATTTTCCTGGCGGATTCATCGGCCTGGCGGGAGAGGAAAAGATTCACCAGGTCGGGAATGTCTTCCTTGTGATCCCGTAACGGAGGAATATCAATCGGCACCACGTTGAGGCGATAATAGAGATCCTCGCGGAAGGTGCCTTCCTCAAGCGCGGCTCGCAGGTCACGATTAGTCGCGGCCACAAGCCGCACATCCACTTTGATGGTGCGGGTGCCGCCCAGCCGTTCGAACTCGCGCTCCTGCAGAACGCGCAGCAGCTTCACCTGGGTTGCGGGGGGTACGTCTCCGATTTCATCGAGGAACAGGGTTCCCTTGTCGGCCAGTTCGAACTTTCCCGGTTTACTGGTAGTAGCACCGGTAAAAGCGCCCTTCTCGTAACCAAAGAGTTCGCTTTCCAGCAGGTTTTCGGGGATCGCGGTGCTGTTGATTTTGACGAACGGCCCGGACGCCCTGCGTGATTTCTCGTGGATGGCACGCGCGACCAGGTCCTTGCCCACGCCGCTTTCTCCGCCGAGCAGGACGGTGGAGTTCGTCGGAGCCACTCGCTCCACCGTGGCCAGAACCTCCTGCATCTTCACGCTGCGCGCGATCAGGTTGGGATGCTGATAGCGTTGTTGCAGGGCCTCGCGCAGCGAGCGGTTCTCGGCACGCAGGCGGCGCACGTCCAGCTCTTTGTGGACCACCATACGCATCTCGTCGAGGGAAAAAGGCTTCAAAACATAGTCGCTGGCGCCCCCTTTCATGGCTTCGACTGCGGTTTCCACCGTACCGAATGCGGTCATGACGACCACGGGCAGAGCGGCTTGAAAACGTTTCACCGCCGCCAGAAAATCCAGGCCGTTCATGCCCGGCAGCTTGAGATCGGTTAGCACCAGATCCACGGGGCCGTTCTGCAACAGTTTCAAACCGGTTTCTGCATCGCCTGCGGACAAGGTTTGGAAGCCGTCGTCGGCAAGATTGAGTTCCAGGAGCCGGCGCATCTTGGCTTCGTCTTCGACAATCAGAATGGTCGCGTTCGAGGTTGTCATTAAAATTTCTCGCGAAAACTAAACTCACTCTCCCTGCACGGCATCTTCTGCTATGGGGAAGAAGATCACGAAACCAGCTCCGTTTCCCTCCGCGTTCTCCAGCCGTATGGTGCCGTGATGTTCGTCAACAATTTTCGAAACGATCGACAGCCCCAGCCCCACGCCAGTTTTCTTCGTAGTCACAAAAGGATTAAAGATCTGGTCGCGCATTTCCGCCGGGACGCCAGGCCCGGAGTCCCGCAGGCGGACCTCGACTCCGTTGCGACCGTTCGAGCGAGCCGTCGAAACTTCCACACGAAGATTCCCTCCTTCAGCGTCCATCGCTTCGTATGCATTCTGAACCAAGTTCAAGAACGCCTGCTGGCAAAGCTTCTCGTCCAGCGGCACCAGAGGGAGATCGCTACCGTATTCACGCTGCACGGAAACCTTCCCACCCTGCCACTGCCCGGCAACGGAGTTCAGCGCCTGATCGAGCAGCACACTCACCTGCTGGGGACGAGTTTCAGTGCGCAGCGGCCGGGCAAAATCCAGAAAGCGGGTTACCAGCGCGCTGGCGCGGTTCACTTCGCTGGATATGTATCCAGCCAACTCGCTGGCCAGTGGATTGGAGTTCTCGAGTTTTTGGTGAAGCATTTCGGCCGATCCCTTGATCACACCCAGTGGGTTGCGGATTTCGTGCGCCAGCCCGGCGGAGAGATGTCCCAGAGCAGCCAGCCGCTCGGATCGGCGGGCTTCCGCCTGCGCGCGTTCAAGCTCGCGATTCGTTTTCGTCAACTGCTCGGCCACCTGCTGATATCTGGCGGTTTGCCGGCGGTTCTCAAGGGTGAAGCGGTTGACCACCATCGCCGCCAGAAAAAAGAACAGTATACGGATGACAAGCTCGGCCGCACCTCCGGCAGTCAGGGTGTATTCCTGCAGTGCCGGATAGAGATGCGAGCAGTACGCCGCCGAAGCCAGCAAGGTCCAGAGCAGGGTACCCCAGGCGCCAAAGTGCAGCGCTGCGGTCACGATGGGAACGTAATAGATTGGATAGTAACTGCTGTTAATGCTCAGCTCGCCGGTGTGATTAATCAGCAGTGTGGCTAGCAAGATCTTGACCAGAACGACGCCATACCTCCCGTACAGCGGCCACCGCGCGATCAGCCTGCTTTCGACCAACTGCACCACGCCAATGGCCACCAAGGTTAGCTGTTTGTGTGGCTCTCGCAGCGGCGGCACCAGAGCCAACCCCAACAGAAAGAGCAGCCAGAGCATGTCTAGCCAGTCGATACCTCTATGTTTTTGCTCTTCTCTCATGCAGAAACGGTGAAATCCCGCAGCTTGGCCAACTCTACCAAAAACAGAGATACGGCAGGTGACCAGTTAGGTCAGGGCGCACATTATCGTCGGTCCTAGGTTGCACGTTGGTAACATGCGCCTGATGCCAAGATTTGGTGCAATTGAGGAAGTTAAGCACCCGAGTGAGTACGGAGGATCGGTCCCTATGCGCTGGCAGGCACCCCTTGGCTTCACCTTGACGATCATTGCAGCCGCGATTTTTCTTATGAGCTGCGGCGGAAGCTCTCAGCCAGCCACAGTCGCCACAGTCAATGTCAGTCTCAGCGATCCAGCCACCTGCGCAGCGCCGCAGGGGCCATTGCGCCACATTTATGTGACAGTTACCGATGTAAAGATCCACCAGAGCGACAACGCCTCGGCCAGTGACTCGGGATGGTTGGATCTGGCTCCCGCCCTCAAGGACAATCCGGTGCAGGTGGATTTGCTCGGCGTCGCGAACCAATGTTTTCTGGCGATGCTGGGGTCGGCGGAAATCGAAGCCGGCCACTATCAGCAGATTCGCGTCATCCTGGCGGACAACAGCGTCAGCGTGAACGGGAACAAGTGCGGGAGCACGGCCAATTGCCTGATGTTGACCAGTGACCCCAGTAACACCCCGCAACCCCTGCAGCTTTCATCGGAGTCGAACACAGGAATCAAGATTCCGTCAGGACAGATTGCCGGCGGAGACTTCACCGTCGGTGCGGGAGAAACCAAGGACTTGAACCTTGATTTCAACGCCTGTGCTTCTGTGGTGGTTCAAGGCAACGGGCAGTACCGTTTGAAGCCCGTGCTGCACGCGGGCGAAGTGTCCACCCAGTCTGCTTCAACCGCCATCAGCGGTACGATCATCGATGGCAACACACAACAGCCGGTGGTCGGTGGCAATACGGTCGTGGCCCTGGAACAGAAAGACAGCGCGGGTGTAGACCGGGTTGTGATGGAGACCGTAGCCGCCTCCAATGGCGGATTTGCCTTCTGCCCGGTACCGCAGGGAACTTACGATGTGGTGGCAGTGGCCGTCGATGGACTAGGAAACACCTACTCAGCCACCGTGATTACGGGCGTACAGCCGGGCAACGCCCTGGGCACAGTTCCACTTGCTCCGGCCGGTACTCCGGCTTCGATAACCGGCCAGATCACGACCAGCACTGGGAGCACTGGGACGGCGGCTGATCTTGTCGCCTCCGCGCTGCAATCGATTGGCAACAGCGTGCTGGTCACTGTTCCCCTGGCCCAGCAATCCGCAGCGACCACAACCCTTACAACCGCGTCCGGCCTTGCCTGCCCGCCCAGCACTGACTGCGTCAATTACGCGTTCAGCGTTCCCGGCGCGAACCCGAGTATTGGCGGCTTCAATTCCGCCGGCAATCAAGTCCCCGCCGCGCCAGCCTCCGGCTCGGTTGACTACACCATGGATGCGAATGCGCTTGTGCCCGGATCGGCGGGCCTCTCGGATTGCAGCCCGTCGAGCCTCGAGACCAATGTGACCAACACCAATGCAACCCTGTCAGTAACTCCGGGGATGGGTGCGACTGCTGCCACACTGGCCTTTACAGGCTGTCAATGAGAACCGGCTGCTCCGGACCTGATGCTTGCAGGTAACCTCTGTAACTCAATGGCAGGTTACTAGTAAGTATTTGCTCCGGACTTCAACATCCACCTACATAACTTGCCCAGAATCTTTAGCGGGCCAGCCCTTCGAGGTTGACTCGCCGCCTGGCCACGTCCCTGAGTAATCTCGTGTGCGGCAGGCCCCGGTGAGATAGTCGCGGCCATGACCTATTTCCCACAACCCAACTCGGTCACGCGAGCGACTCGGGTAAAGCTTGGTGGATCAGTTCTGGTTGCGATTCGATCGGAAGCCAGCGGAACGGTTCGAGCGAAGTTGCATGTGCTCTCTGCGACGGGTGGATTGTTTCGTCTGGCTAAGCCGCTGGAGCACGGCGACTTCGTGCAAATAACATTTCAGACCAGCCAGGGAGCAGTTCGCGCCATGGCTGAGATGCTGCAGCCGACGCAACAGTCGACCTCGGGCTGCCTTCAACCCTTCCGTTTTGTGGCCTTGGACGACGAAGATCACACCAAACTTCGCATGGCCATGGAATCAGTACTCGATAACCCCATGATTGGGGTTCGCTCCGGCAAAGCCGGCTCACTATGACAACACCTCCGTAGTGTTATCGGGGCAGCGGAGGTCTAGAGCCCAGGCGATTCTCGTGGCATGCACGCGTTTCGCGCTCGCTGCGATGGCCACAACCGGCGCGGGCGCCGCTCTTCCCATCTGCCGGTCTTCCCATCTTAATGTGCCAATCTGATGTGTCTATCATGCGACAGCCGAAAAGGTACAATGTCTCTCGATTATGCGGATGGTTTTGGACATCTTCGCGCAAATCTTCCGCAGCCTGTGGGCACACAAGTTGCGTTCGTTCCTCACCATGTTCGGCATCGCCTGGGGTGTGGGATCGTTGCTGCTTCTGGTAGGTGTGGGCGAAGGCTTCCGCTCCGGCAACAAGCGCGAGTTGGCCGAGTTCGGCAAGGACATCATGTTTATCTTCCCTGGGCGCGCGCCCGCCGTAAAGGGCAGCATGAACTCCGCCCGTTCTTATCTGCTCACCTACCAGGACTACGTGGATATCCGCAAAGGCACGCATGTCAGAAATGCCTGCCCTTTGATTTCTCGCACCGACCTGCACGAGGTCAGCGAATTCGCCAACGCGGGCGGAGAAATCCTGGGCGCGGAGCCCCAGCTCAGCGAAATAAGTTATCTTCCCCTCAAGGAGGGACGCTGGCTGAATGAATTGGACGGAGCGCAGAGACGCAATGTGATCGTCCTCGGCAACGAACTGCTGAAGACCCTGTTCCCCGGGCGCCCGGCGGTGGGCGCATTCGTCCTGCTGAACGGCGTTAGGTTCGAAGTCATTGGCAGCATGCCACACCTGGGCCGCGGCGACAACAATTGGCTGAATATGCGCGCCTACGTCCCCTTCCAGGTAATGGCCACCTACTTCCCGCTCAAGGGAGAAAACCACGACAACTCCATTTCCTTTATTGAATATCAGCCCCGCGTGACCGCTGAGCACCTGCTTGCGCTGGATGATGTTCACAAGATCGTCGCCCGCAATCACGGCTTCGATGCCAGCGATGAAAACGCCTTCGACGGCTGGGACATGATCCAGGAATCAAAGATGGTGGGGACCATTTTCGACACCATGAACATGTTCCTGGGGGCGGTGGGAATGGTCACGCTGGCTCTGGGCGCCATCGGCGTCATCAATATCATGCTGGTAGCGGTCAGCGAACGTACCCATGAGATCGGATTGCGCAAGGCCCTGGGCGCCACCAACCGCAGTATTCTGTTTCAATTTTTTCTGGAAGGGCTGCTTCTCACTCTGGGTAGTGGGCTGATCGGCATGGGTCTGGCGACAGCCTTGATGGCGACGCTGGGCACGGTGCAGGGGCCGGGAGGATTTGATCCGCCCAAACTGGTGCCCATGTCGGCGATGCTGGCAATCGGCAGCCTGACGCTGGCCGGAGTGGCCGCGGGTCTTTATCCTGCGCGCAAAGCGGCCATGCTGCAGCCGGTGGACGCGCTCCGGCAGGAGTAGTGAAGCGCAGGAGTGAATGATGTTCCGTGATCTGCTCCGCGAGGCCTACGGCGCCATGCGTCACAATCGCCGCCGCACCGCGCTCACCATGCTGGGCATGGCCTGGGGCATCGCCACGGTTGTCATGCTACTCGCTTATGGCGATGGCTTTGGCCAAGCCTGCGCTAACATCTTTGCCAATTTCGGCACCAAGCTCGTCATCGTGGTTCCGGGCCGCACCTCCATGCAGGCCGGTGGGCAGAAAGCAGGAGTTCTCGTCCGCTTTACGCAAGATGATGTGGAATCACTTACCACCAATCTTCCCCAGATCGCATATATCACACCCGAAGCCAGCAAGCAGGCACACATCCAGTACGAGACCAGAGTTTTCGACTTTAGTGTCACCGGTAATTATCCCAACGTGATCTCCGTCCGCGCTCTCAAGCTGGGGCAGGGTCGCTTCTACAACCTGGAAGACCAGATTCAGCACGCCCGCGTAGCGGTGATCGGTTCGGAAGCGAAGGAAAAATTGTTTTCCGGACGCAACGCGCTGGGTGAGCGCGTCCGGGTTGACGGCCTCAGCTTCGAAATCGTTGGTGTCCTGAGCCCCAAAATGCAGGAGGGAGACAGCGACATTAACCGGGTCCTGTACGTCCCCTTCACCACCATGAGCGATCTGAAAGACACGCATTACCTGGACTCGATCTGGTTCACCTACGAGACTCCTGAGTACGAGCGGCTGGAACAATCGGTCCGCACCATCATGGCGATGCAGCACAAGTTCAACCAGACAGACCGCCAGGCAGTGAGAGTGTTCAACCTCATGACCCAGGTCCACCAGTTCGAAATCATTACTCTAGGGCTGAAGATCCTGATGGGTTTCATTGGCACGCTTACGCTCGGTATCGGAGGCGTCGGCCTGATGAACATCATGCTGGTCTCAGTCACCCAGCGGACTCGTGAGATTGGCGTGCAGAAGGCGCTGGGCGCGCAACGGCGGTACATCCTGCTGCAGTTCCTCGCAGAAGCTCTGACCATTACCTTCATCGGCGGAGTGCTTGGAATTGTCCTGGCTTACGCGGTTGCGCTTTCGGTGGGAAGGCTCACCTTATACAGCGCTTTCGCCAAGAATGGGGAGGCCGGCGACATCCGCTTGATGATCGCCCCGGGAACGCTGGTCGCCGCCACCCTCATTCTCGGGGCTGTGGGACTGGTCAGCGGCATGGTACCCGCCGTCCGGGCCTCCGGCCTGGATCCTATTGAGGCCTTGCGGCACGAATAGCTGCTACGGCCGCTCCCACAGCGCGTCACCGCTCAAACGAGGGCGCAATATACGTTACCCGGACGACTTCGGCCGACCCAAGACACGTGACTAAAGTAACTGTCACCCTGGCACACAAGGGCCATTCTCGGGTGAAGCAGGGGCACATAGTATTGGCCTAAGGAGAAACACTATATGGATCGCGGGGAAATCATTCGGGATACGATCCTGCTGACTCTGGCCGAGCGCTACGAATCCGACCGAAGCCAGTTCGTGACTTTACCAAGGCAAACCATGGACTCACCTTTGGCGCGTGAGGTGGTCGCCGAATTGAGAAATGAAAAACACGTCGAGGAACAAACCCGAGGCGTGGTTCGACTAACCTGGCGCGGTTACGAGTTGTACAAGAGCCATACCCTCACCTGCGCCTGATTCCTTAGCCCTGCGAGACGACCTGAGGGCGAGGTATCGCGGGCAAACCGCCGCCATACTTAATCGTCGGTGAAAGAACTCGGCGTCAGGCCGAGGGCCAGCCATTCCGCGCCAGCTCTCTAACCTCTTTTTCGCTCTCTAGCTTCTTCTACCCTAGCGGGTAAACTTGGGGACTGCCGGCGCGCTCCAGAGCCAGCGCTCATGTCCTCAGGCATGATTTCTCAGAAGGGCTGTGCGTCGGCGCACCTCGGCCTTTGCACATTCAGGGTATACGATAAAGCATGGCAGGAAGCGCGCTGGTTGTGGAAGAGATAGAGAAGTATTTTCCGGTCCCGCAAACCGGAGTGCGGGCGTTTCTTAATCCCTTCGCGCCGCTCACGCATCCTGCGCTGTTAGGAGTGTCTTTCCAGGTTGGGGCCGGTGAAGTTACCGCCCTGATCGGCGCCAACGGCTCGGGCAAGTCTACCCTGTTGCGAATCCTGGCAACGCTGTTGGTGCCGACGCGCGGTCACGCCCGCGTGGCCGGTTACGATGTGGAGCGGCAGGCGTCTCAGGTACGCGCGCAGCTTGGGTTTCACTCGGCAACCGATGGCGGCTTCTACAGCCGACTCACGGCGCGCGAGAACTTGAATTTCTTCGCTGCCATGAATAACCTGTTCGACGCGGAAGCAGTCAGGCGACTGGAGGAATTGACGGAACTGATGGGCATGGGTGCGTTTATCGGGAGCCAGGTGCGAACCCTTTCCACCGGACAGGTGCATCGCCTTGGACTCGCGCGCGCGATGATCCACCGTCCGAGCGTGCTCCTGCTGGATGAGCCGACGCGCAGTCTGGATCCCATGGCAGCGGCGGAATTCAGGCGGTTTCTCAAAGCTCAATTGGTCGACCGCCACGGGACCACGGTGCTGTTCGCTTCCCACACCCTGGCGGAGGTCGAACAACTGGCGGATCGAGTCATCCTGCTGGACAAAGGACGACTGGTGGCCTGCGATGCCCCGCGAGGTCTGCGTGATGCAACCGGCTCTGCCACCCTGGAAGAAGCGCTCGAACGGCTGACTCCGACCGGCTTGCGGACCGAGGTGCTCTGGTGAATACGCCCCGGACCTCGCACCGTACTCTGCGCAAGGTTTTGGCATTTTTCAAACGCGACGTCGCCATTGCCCGCAGCTACCGGATAGCTTTCGCGCTCGAAATTCTGGAGGCTTTTTTTGGCGTCGCGACCTTTTATTATCTCTCACGATTCGTTTCTAATGACCAACTTAGCCTCGCGCTTCCGGCGGGCAGCGACTACTTTGCCTTCGCGCTGGTGGGCTTTGCTTTCTTCGACTATCTCACCGTGTCTTTGAGTGCCTTCGACACCAGCATAGTGGAGGCGCAGCAGAACGGCACGCTGGAAGCGATGCTCGTCACTGAAACGCCGCTGACGATGATTCTCGTAGCCTCGGCCGCCTACCCGTTTGTCTTGCTCGCCCTGAGGACGGTGATCTACCTGGCGTGGGGAGCGCTGCTCTTTCATTTCCCCATTCGCGAGGCGAATTGGCTGGGGGCCGCAATTATTCTCGTCACTTCGATTCTGGCGTTTGCCGGCCTGGGCATCATTTCCACCAGCTACTTGTTGCTGTTCAAGCGCGGGAATCCTGCCCGTTGGCTGATCGTGGGCGCGTCGAGTCTGCTCGGCGGCATCATGTATCCGGTGTCGGTATTGCCCGGGCCCCTGCGGTGGATTGCACGGCTCATTCCCGTGACCTACTCGCTTGAGGGAATGCGCCAGGCACTGCTGGCGGGCGCCAGTTTTGCCCAACTGTGGCCATCCGTGCGGGCGCTGCTTCTTTTCGCCGTGATCCTGCTGCCGCTCTCGGGTTTGACCTTTGCCTGGGCGTTGCGCCAGACCAAGATCACGGGCACGCTCACCCACTTGTAGGCAGCGCTTGCGTGGCAACTCAGTTGGTCTGCGGCGGTATTGGCAGACCTGCCCAGGCATTCACCAGACCAAGGGTCTCGCGCACCACGGAAAGAACATCGCGCGTGTTTCGCCACCAGTGGTCGGAAGTTACGATAATGATCCTGGTCTTTCCCGTGCGCCGCATTTCGCGCACTACTTCCTCCACTTCCTGCTCCGTGTTGACGACAGGATCTGGAAGAATATGAACCGCCGTGGCCGGGACGCCTTCATGAATCAGGATTTCGCGGTTGTATTCCTCTTCGCCGACAAAGCGAACACCAAGCCCTTCCATCCGGTTCGCGGGACTAACCGGCTGGCTTACCCACACTTCGGGTGCGTAGCCCAGGCCAAAGACCTTCCCGGCTTCTTCGGCGCGGTACGGCAGGCCCCCACTCAAAACCAGAATTACGTCCGCCCGCGACAACTGATCATCCAGCGTAAGCCAGCGGCCGGTATGGCGAAATCCAGCCAGACCCACTGCAAATATCAGAGCGATGAAAAAACCGAGCAGGCTGAGCTTTGCGGTTTTCAATGTCGGACCCGTGGCCTCGTGTGTGTCTTAGAACTAATCTTAACGACAAATCGATCCCGGTTAGAACACAGCGATCATACTCTTCAGATTTCATGCTCACACCCGATTTGAGCGCACGGTGCGGCCGTGGCCTTGGCTAAAGACGGGGCGCAGACCGGCCTCGCGGCCTGTCGCCCATCAGGATCAGCCTTCCAGGGAGAGGCGTTTGTGAAATCCGCCTATCTCTCGTAATCTTTCCGTTTGCACTGATAAGACGACATGCAACAGATTGACAGCGGTAATCAGCCCCGCGGGTGGATAATGCGCGTACTGACCGACGCACATTTTTGGGTCCCCCTCGCGGTTTTGCTCGGCGGACTGCTTCTTTTGAAATCCATTCACTAAGCACGGGATCGACGGAACATGCATTCTGTCCTGGCCTCCGGGGATGAGTCATTCGTGCAGGGGAATCCGCGTCGGCGGAAGCTGCAGGTATTGGGCATCTTGTCCGGTCTGACCGCGGGTGCGTGGCTCGGTGCGGCTGAGGCCCCAACCAAGCTGGTTGCGGTTGGCATGTCACCGGTCGTCATTTCGCTTGTCATGGTCATGGGTGTTTTTCTGGCCCGCTGGAGCTTACCCGCTTTGATCCTGGGCACTTCGTCCATACGCGCCGATCTCCGCCGGGCGCCCCACCTCATCATTTGGGCTCTTCTCGCGGGGTGCATGTGGGCGGTGGCGAACACGATGACTATTTTTGCCATCCGCGACATTGGTTTAAGCATTGCTTTCCCTCTGTGGAATTCAAATAGCCTTTTGGGCATATTGTGGGGCTTCGTTTTTTTTGGCGAGTTACGCCAGGCTGGCTGGCGCCGCTGGGCGGGCGTTCTGGGCGGCGCCATGGTCATGTGCGTCGGTGCGGCCTTGCTGGCCGTCGCATCCTCGACCCAGGCGCCCGCAACTCATTCCATGCGCGGTGTTTGGGCTGCTCTTGGCGCCGGCGTCCTTTGGGGGACAATGTATGTTCCTTACCGTAAAGCCTATCTATCGGGAATGAATCCGCTTTCTTTCGTGACCTTCTTCACTTTCGGCGAACTCGGCATGATGACTGCACTCGCGGTTGGTTATCTTGGTCTGGCTCCGCTCTGGCAGGAACTGACGCGGGCGCGGGATGTTCTTTTCTGGTTGATGTTTGGCGGCTTCATTTGGGTGATTGGAGATGTCTTCCAGCAATATGCCGCGAAGTACTCGGGAATCAGCAGGGGTATTCCGCTCTCCAACACCAACCAGCTCTGGGGTCTGCTGTGGGGACTGTTCGTCTTCGGCGAGTTGCGCGGCAGCGGTACGGCAACCTACGTGCACGTCGTTGGAGGCTCACTCCTGATGATGTTGGGAGTCGGCGCCATTGCTTTTTCTTCGGCAACCGGCAAAGAACAGGGGCAATGGCAAGAAGCCGCGCGGCGCGAATCCGAGCGATACGGCATCGCGCTGGATTACGTCGAAGCCCGCATGCAGGGAATGCAAGTAGCGGGCGAAAGCAAGCCTTCGCGCAGCCCGTTGGACTGGGTACTGGTTGGCGGGGCCACAACTATCTTCGCCGTGTTTGCGACCATGGCGCGCGCTCCGGGAATGCCGTTCCATTGGGCCCCGGCCGCGCTTTTGATCGTAGCGATTGTGGTGCTTCTTCTTGTCTGCGGGATTGCCCTCTGGCGCACCACACGCTTTAACTGAATCGTGACGACATCCTCCCAGGTTGACGTTGTCGGTGTCGGGCTCAACGCTACCGACACTCTGATTCTCCTCCCGCACCACCCCGCCCTGGGGTCCAAAGTCGAATTTCGTTCCTCGGCTATCTTGCCGGGCGGCCAGGTCGCTACCGCGATAGCCGCGTGCCAACAGTGGGACCTGCGAACCCGGTACGTGGGCAAAGTGGGTGACGACGCGGCCGCTATGATCCACCGGGAGGAATTTGAAAGGCTCGGCGTCGAAGCAAGTCTGATCACAGCTACGGGCTGCACCAGCCAGCAAGCGATAATCCTGGTTGATGACGCCGGCGAGCGTACCGTTCTTTGGAAACGCGACAACCGCTTGACCTTGCAGCCGGAAGAACTTCCACGCGAATGGATTACCACTGCTCGTGCGCTTCACCTGGATGGACACGACACCGCCGCTGCCGTTGCAGCAGCCGGCTGGGCTCGGGATGCCGGTGTTCCTGTGATCGCCGATCTGGATGACGTTTACCCTGGAGTTGAAGCGCTCTTGGACAAAGTTGACTACCTCATTACGAGCCGGGACATCCCAGGACGGCTGGTCAGCGAACCAGATCTGCGTCGATCGCTGCCCGCACTCCGGAGCCGGTTTGGCTGCCGCCTTACCGCCGCAACCCTGGGCCACGAAGGCGTCCTGGCGTGGGATGGATCGCGGTTCAATTATGCGCCCGCTTTCCAGGTGAAACCTTTGGACACTACCGGCGCCGGGGATATTTTTCACGCGGGGTTCATCTATGGACTGCTGCAAGGTTGGCCGCTACCCCGCCAGCTTCAATTCGCCTGTGCCGCTGCCGCTTTGAACTGCACCGCGCTCGGAGCGCGTGGCGGCATTCAGCCGGTTGAAGACATCGAAAGGCTGATGGCTACGGGCGCTAGGCATGCCTCGGTCTTCAACGACCCAAGTTAGGCGGTTCTTCCACGTCGTTCTTCAAGGTTACCGCCTGCTATTCTGAGTTTTTTCGCCACCTAGCTACAAATGATAAGTGCCTTCTCGTTGGTTCGACCAGGAGCGGGCGGACCTAGGCAACACAACTCTGGCTTCAAGCCAGCAACGCATCAACGATGGCTTCGACGTGAATCACGGTCGTGTCGAGAAACTCGATGCCTGTGTCGCCCGAGTCGCGCAATAGCAGTGGGAGCTCTGTGCCCGCTAGGATTAACGCTTCCACACCGTCTTCGGCTTTCATCCGGTGCGCAATACGCAGAATGTCCGTCCTTGTTTCCGGCAGGAATTGATTCTTCAGCAGTTCACCGATGTACTTCCTGTGAACGAATTCCCGCTCTGAATCTTTCGGTAGGACCAGGGCGATTCCCGCCCGCTGGAACTCCTCCGGGTAGAAGTTCGCTCGCATGGTAAATCCGGTTCCAAACAGGCCCACTTTCTTCAGGCCAAGCGCCCTTGCACAATCAGAGGTGGCGCGCACGATGCTGAGAAGGGGGATAGCTGACCGGTGCTGGACCTCGTCGAACACGAGGTGCGGCGTATTCGCGGCAATGAAACCAAGATCTGCGCCTGCACGCACCAGCAGTTCCAGCCCGTTTGCAAGATAATCGGCGAGCTCGTCAAGGCGCCCTGCATCGAGCATGGTGATGCCCTTATCGACGTCGAGGCTGTTGATGACCAAATGCGGATATCCCCCATCGGGCCGCCGGGCGCGATAGCGTGCGATGATGGAGCGATAGTAGTCGATAGTGGACTCAGGCCCAAGCCCGCCGATCATCCCTATGGTTCGCATGTTACCGAGAAGAGATGCATGCCGGGCAGTGTAGGATTCGACTAGAAGCACCTACCACTGAGGAGAGCATAGGAGCATAGTTCAACGACTCCCCTGAGCGTGTAGCTGTTGTAATCAGGCGTCACACCAGTCGTCCGGTTGTTAGTGTCATGGGGATTTTGCAACATTTAGCCAGTTCAAGAAGGGTTAGAAATCTTGACTGTTATTGTGGCACTTCGAAAGCCTTGGCCCCTCCACGAAACTTTGTGCTCCCCCGCATGAGGGAAATACTTGTCTACTGGTAATGCCTTGCCCAATTCATAGTACTGTCCGGGCTGAAGAGAGTTCCAACCGTCCGTTGGCATCGGGCCATTGCCAAAAATCCACCCCGAGTCCGATAGTTCAACACCATCCACCACGATCTTCCAGGAGGCAGCATCAACGTCGAGGGGTGAGTCCGAGTCGTTGATGAGCAGGAATATCAATTGAATGTGGGCGGGCTCGGTGTACCCAGGTTTCAGCTGCACGAGTTGAGCGGTTATCCCCGCGTGGAGTCCCGCACATTGAGCGTTCGCGGGAACGCGGACTGCTAGGCAAATTGTGAATGCCATCGTAACCAGGGCGACAAAGTTACCGATACGGGGTTCATCGAAGGGTCTCGGGATGTTCATGGTTTGTCTCCACGTACACCACGCCAGTATGTACCTGTTTGGTGGTAACTGGCGAAAACAGGCGATAGGCTCAAAACCCTCCCAACCCATACTCTCCTAATGCTTGCATCACCCAGACGGTTTGCCGTAGTTCCAATCCTGCGGCATGGGAGGCCGTCGCCATGGGCAAACACAGAATCAAGCCGAATTACCGTCGCCGAGTGCTTCGGCTTCCAGATTTGGATCATACCAATTCATCGCCTGGTACTGCTCCGAGCCCCGTTTGTCCTTCAACCGCATCGTCGTGGTGCGCTACCGCATGTACCTGGAATCACACAGTCTGGCCGCGAACACCATCAACCAGCAACTCGCTGCCGTGCGCCGGCTAGCATACGAGGCCGCCGACTCGGGCTTGCTGAGTCCCGAGTTGGCCGCGGGGATCAGCCGAGTGAAAGGAGTCAAGCAACTCGGGTTTCGCTCCGGCAATTGGTTGAGCGCAGAGGAGAGTTCGGAAGTACTCAAGTGTGCTCGTGGAAATAGCATGCGAGCGAAGCGCGACTACGCCATGCTGGCCCTGCTGTTTGGTTGTGGTTTTCGCAGATCGGAACTTGTGGGCCTGGAGTTGGATGAAATCCAGATGCGCCAGGGGCACTGGGCAGTGGTGGACCTGATTGGCAAGGGCGGCCACATCCGCACGGTGCCCATTCCGCAATGGGTCAAAGCGGCACTCGATCAGTGGGTAGTAGCAGCCAGGGTGACGGAGGGAAGGATCTTTCGAGCAGTTGCCAGAGCAGGAAAGGTGTGGGGAAAAGGCATCCCGCAGAATGTCGTGTGGAACGTAGTCAAGGTTTGCTGCGAGAGAGCGGGCTTGGAGCATATTGCGCCGCATGACTTGCGGAGAACCTGCGCGAAACTGTGCCACAGTAGCGGTGGCGAGCTGGAGCAGATTCAATTCTTGCTGGGGCATGCATCCGTCCAGACAACG
>WNFS01001547.1_pt1 | contig 20377 bp, 21 predicted proteins | sample 5400141 | NCBI WGS metagenome assembly WNFS01 (sample SAMN13153358, study PRJNA577476) | soil metagenome | isolation source: 60 cm saprolite under Madrone tree | place: USA:California | collected 2016-06-14
GCCGAAGCGCTTTACGAAACCGGCTACGGCTCGACGAGCCGCGTCTATGAAAGCAGCAACGCGCAGCTGGGGATGACCCCGGCGACTTATCGAAAGGGAGGAACGGATATGAAGATCGGATACGCCATCGCGAAATCATCGCTGGGGAGGGTTTTGGTTGGGGCGACGGAGAAAGGTGTTTCGGCAGTGTATCTGGGAGACGCGGATGTGAAGCTGGTCGAGGAGTTGCGCGAGGAGTATCCCAAGGCGGAGATTTCCGCGGCTGGAGATTCTTTCGAGCGGTGGGTGAAGGAAATTGTGCAACGCGTGGAGGGAAATCCGCCGAGGCTGGAGCTGCCGCTGGATCTGCAAGCGACGGCATTTCAGCGCCGCGTGTGGCTGGAGCTGCAGAGGATTCCGCGGGGCAGCACGCGAACGTATACGCAAGTGGCGCGGGCGCTGGGGAGTCCAAAGTCGGTGCGGGCGGTGGCGAGGGCATGCGCCACGAATCCGGTTTCGATTGTGGTGCCTTGCCATCGCGTCATTCGCGAGGATGGCAGCCTGGCGGGATATCGCTGGGGACTATCGCGGAAGGAGCAATTGTTGGCGCAGGAACGGGCTGCGGGTTGAGAGCAGGAGTCGAATTGCGCGGCGCTACTACTGGCGCGGCTTCACGCGCGTGGCGTTCTTGGGCCAGTCTGGCTTGAACTTGGACTCCCCAATCTTCAGGTTCTTCATCATGTTGGAATACTTAAAGAGAAAGTAGTCGCCGGAGCCGGCTTCGAAGAATTTCTGCTGAACGGGCAGCCATGAAGAAGCGTCGATCCACATCTGAATTTTCGTGATTTGCTTGCGAACGTCTTCGGATTTGGGAGTAAGGGTCAGCACGAAAGTTTTGTGGTGGTCGATTTCCTCCTCACCACTCAGCGCAATGTCATAGCTCTTCTCCATATTCTGGCTTTTGGTGCCGAAGCCCAAGAGCACGTACTGATCGACGAGGGCGCGGTTCTTGCCAAGATTGTATTCCTCGACGCGATTGATTTTTGGCGTGAAGACGAACAGGGAATCTCCGGTGCGCAGAATGACGCGTGGGTCGGGCTTGGAGAAGTCAATGCGCATTTTTTGGTCGCGGCGCACGGAAATCTGACCGGTTTCCGTGGAAGTGTCCTTGACCACTTCGGTGTACTTGATGTGCTCGATGTCCGCGGTCAGGCTGTGAAAATCGGACGCGGACTTGTCCATCATCTTCAGAACGCCTTCGGTGGTCCAGTGGGGGGCCTCCTGTGTCGCGGAAGCGCGCAATTGCAGAACACCGGCCAGTGCGCAAAGCCCCGCCAGCCCAACGAAAGAAACGGCATTTTTCAAGCTAAACCCCTGCTGCCGGAAGGACGGGCCGGCGGTTGAAAATCGTTGCAATCCTAGCATATAGCAATGGATGCGCGGGTCGAGCCAGGAGTTTCACGAACGGAAACGGAGGCGTGATCAACGGTGAATTTCGACTTCGTAGGCGATTACGGTGCCGTCCGCGTTGCGCACGGCTTCGATTTTGGTGATGGAAAACCGGCCATTGCGCAAATCGGGCAGGGCGCGCTGCAAAGCCTGGTGCAGTTCGTTCTGCAACGCGGGCGTTTGCTCGGGCGGGGCGAGGACGCGAGCGTCGACGCGATACTCCTGCCGATGGCCGTCGTCGGAGAAAAGCACGAGTTGGACTTGATCAGACGCGGCAGGCATGCCCACTTGCGGCTGGTCGCGAAACCAGCCGCGCGGCGTGAGCAGGACAAAAACTAGAATGAGAACGACGGCGACGTCATACTGCCAGGTTCCCCGCTCGTAGGACCAAAAGAACGTCCTGGAAAGAATCTGCTTCGGGCCAGCCATATCAGTCCGCCGGGACGCCGTCGACGATCACGCCGTCGCGCATGTGCACGACGCGGTCGAAGTAGGTGACCGCTTCGGGATTGTGCGTGATCATCACGACGGTCTGCCCCAGATCCTTGTTGAGCTGGCGGAGCATCTGCAAGACGATCTCGGAATTCTTGGAATCGAGGTTACCCGTGGGTTCGTCGGCAAGGAGGATTTTCGGCTCGTTGATGATGGCGCGCGCGATGGCCACGCGCTGCTGTTCGCCGCCGGAGAGCTCGGAGGGCTTGTGGTGCAGGCGGCCCTGGAGCCCCAGCATTTTGGTGACGACGTCGAAACGGTGGGGATCGAAGCCATCGCCGTGAATGAATTGCGCGATGGCGATGTTGCCTTTGGCGGTCAAGGTGGGCAGGAGATTGAAGCGTTGGAAGACGAAGCCAATCTTGTGGCGGCGGAGCTTGGTACGCGCCGCGTCGCTAAGCTCGGTCAAATCGTTGCCGTCGACGAGCACGTGGCCGCGCGTGGCCTGCGCCAATCCACCGATGACGTAAAGAAGAGAGGATTTTCCGCAACCGGACGGCCCCATGACGGCAACCGACTCGCCCGGCAAGACCTCAAAGTTGACACCGCGGAGCGCCGGCACTTCGACATGGCCAGCCCGGTAGAGCTTCCACAAACCTTCGGTTTTGAGTATCGGCTCCAAATTATTTTGCCGCGGGAAAAAGCACTGCGCCAGCAGGTAGCTGTATTGTAGCTGCGATTGCCGTGCACTGCCTAGCCGCTGTCCGCGATCTCTTGCGGCTTCTAGTCGTACGAAAGGGCCTCGACCGGATCTTTGCGGCTGGCCACCCAGGCCGGGTAGCTGGCGCCGATTATGGCACCGGTCAAAGCGATACCGGCAGCGCGCAATACCCATTCCGTAGTGATCAGGATCGAGAGCGTCGGAAACCCAGCCAGAAATGCGGCGCGCACGGCGTAGCTTAGGCCAACGCCGGCGGCAATGCCGAAAATGCAGAGGGCGGCAGATTCGGTGAGCAGGGCGCGCACGATGAAGCTGCGCGTGGCGCCGAGAGATTTGAGGACACCGATATCGCGGGTGCGCTCGATGACCGTGGTGTACATGGTCAGGAAAATCACGAGCAGGCCGATGGCGATGGCCAGCGAGATCATGGCGTGGATAAAGGTCTCGAGGCCCGGGATGTTCGTGGAGGTCATAAGCGACAGAAAATCTTTCAAAGGCCGAACGGTATAACCGGGCAGCACGGAGCGAATTTCGTCCATTACGTCCTCGGTGTGCTCCGGACGCGTGCACTTCAGCAGGAAGATGGAGGCCTTGTCGTGGGCGCCGACCAGATCCTGCAAGGTGGAGATGGGCACGAACAAACGAGCGCCTTTGCCATGCTCGATGACGGCGACGACGTGCCAGTCGTGATTCAGGAGATTGTAGGTGTCGCCCACTTTCAGGTGTTTGGCCTTCGCAGCCCAATCGTCGACCAGCAAATCGTCCGGGCCTTCCATGTCGTGGCCTTGCAGGAAGACAAAGCCCCCGGAAACGGCGCGAAAACTTTCGGGGTCGATGCCGTAAATCACTTCCACGCCGCCAGTGGAGTTAAATTGCAGGAGCGCGGGAGCGACCGCTTGCACGTATCTCATCTGGGCAAGTTTGTCGCCAATCTTGATGGGCATTGGCGAGCCGCTGAAGCCCAGAAAAATGGAGGCGGCCGGGGGCTGCAGCATGATGTCCGCGCCAATTCCTTCGATGCGCTTGGCGGTTTCCGTGAGCAGGCCAGAAGTGAGGCCGACGATCAGCACAACGAGAGCAACTTCGACGGCGACAGCGATCACGCCCACGACCGTGCGCAATGGGCGATGCAACAGATTGCGGACAATGAGTTCGCCCATCATCGCGTCTTGTCCTCCAAGGAGTCGCCGACGCGTACGAGGTCGCTGCCTGGGGGCTGTTCGAGCTTGAAGCGCTCGAGGGGCAGGTCTTCATTTAGGGAGAGTTTGGTGATTTGCAAGTCGAAGCGGTAGTCGTCGTGCGGCCGGTCAATACGGAGCAGACGCGGGAACGCGTTTACAGCGCTAGGCGTTGCCGACGCAGGAGTTTCCTGATCGCTGACGAGCGGCTGCCAGTCCGAAACGCGCACGTCGGAGAGCAGAGCGCCTTTGGGGCCGAAGGTTTGCAGGCGGGAAACCTGCAAATCTGCGCGATCGAACCAAATCTTGCGGAGGATCTCGGTACGATAGCCGCCGCGCAGCACCGTCAAGACGTAGTAGCGCGCGGCCTCATCGTTGAACTCCTCGAACAGCACACTTTCTTCTTTGCGGACTTCGGTCCACAGCAAGGCATCCAGCAAGTGGTGTGGTCGCAGATTTTCGATGGGCTTTTCGCTGATGCGCTCGGCAGCCACCGAGCCGACGAGAAATTTGTTTTTCGAGGGGATCCAGACACGAAACGTTTCTCCGTCGCTGGCCATGTCGAAGATCGTTTTGCCGATCACGGGCGCCTGGCCAATCACGCGGATCTGCGCGGGGCGCTGCGCGAGGAGGAAAGCTTTCACCTCGTGGTACTCCTCGATGACGCCGCTGTACCTTGAGCCGGCGGTGGGCTTGAGTTCGACGGTGGCGTTCACGCTTTTCACGAAGAGGGCGATTTCATTGTATTTTTCGAGCAGTTCGTCGCGGGTGGCATCGCGCACGACAGCCTTGGCCTGCGGGGACAATTTTGTGATGGTTTTGATGTGGCCACCGCAGCCGCAAGAAAGCGACGCCAGTGTCGCCCAGGCCATCCAAGTCAGCACACGTATGTTCAATCCGGCCGTCCTCATCGATACAAAGAGAGCAATCTAGCAACCACAGGAATGCGCGTCAAACCGAGCAAGTGAGTCACGGTTTTCAGTGAGGCCGCGCAATGTATATGTCAAATTTTTGCACCGCCGGACGAATGCGCCTGATGACTTCGGTGGGCCAGAGGGTTGCGCTGAGGAGGGTCACCCAGCCGTCCTCAGGCTCGCAGACGGCACAAAACGTGTAGCGGGCATACGCGGGTTGATAGGCATCGAGGCCGCGGCGCGAGAGTTCTTTCTCGAGCTCGGCATCACCAGCCTGCGCCGGACCGCCGACGCGCACGCCGAAGGTTTCGCCTTCAAAGCGCAGGAACAATTCCTCTAGCTGCGTTTGGCCCGGCTGCGGCAGCACCAAGCAGCGCTCGGCGGCTTCGCGATAATGAATTTCGTGAAGCTTGCAGAATTCGCGAACGCGTTCGACGTGGCTGAAGAAATCAACGACGAGGAATTCATTGGCAGCGAGAGCGGGAAAGACGGCAGCCCAAATCAGCGCCGCGTCCTTGCCGCGGACGGGTTCGCGGTTTTGGGTTTCGAGCAACTCCAGCCCGACGGCCTTGACATCGGCACCGAGGTCGAGGGCTTCCACGTCGAGGGAAAACGGCGGCAACTCCAAGGCGCTGGGATCGAGCAGCGGTTTGCCGGGGGCGCTCATATCTCGGATTCCGTCCGGGGAAATTTCGCCAGAAAATCCGATGCTTGCTTGCGGACATCGAGCCAATCGAAGAAGGCGTCCGGGGTTTCGAGCCAGATGCGGAACCAGTTGGCGATCTCGACCTTCTCGGCGCGCTTGCTGGGCTCGACCTTGGGATTGCGAGAAATCATCTCGGCGCGGCGTTTGCCGAGACGCGCCACGTTTAAGACGCGCTCGACAGCCGCGCGCTCGCCATGGGCCTGAAATTTGCGCATCAGCTCGTCGAGACGCATGATGCTGAGCTCGGCATCCTCCAGGGTTTTGAAGTGCAGCAAATCCTCGAACTCTTCCTCGTATTGCTCCTCGGCTTCCTCTTGTTGTGATAGCACGACGCGCATACCAGCGCTTTTCAAAACGTCGGCGATGTAGTCCGAGCCGGTCTTTGCTTCTTCGCCGTGGTCAGCGATTAAGCGACGACGCAGCTGCTCAATTTCGGCGGGAGTAAAGTTCTGGGCGCCGATAGCTCGCGCGGCCTGCAAAATCAAAGCTTTCTTGGTGCTCATCATGTCGTTCATTGGGCCGCGACCTGTTGCTGCTTCGGATGAGCTTTGTGCTTGCTTTGAGGCTTTTTTGTCGCGGCGTGCTTACTGGGCGCCTTCGTTGTTTGTTTGTGAGCCGCGGGGAGAGCGGGCGGCGGAGTCGGCGGGTCGGCCGGCAATCCCGCGAGAAGACGGCGATATTTCGTTACGTTGCGATTGTGCTCGGCAAGAGTGGCAGCGAAAAAGTGGCCACCCTGGGTATTGGCCACGAAATATAAGTAATCCGTTTTCGCAGGATCCAGAGCGGCGCGCAGCGAGGCCTCGCCGGGATTGCCGATGGGGCCGGGCGGCAGGCCGGGATGCACATACGTGTTGTACGGCGACGGAAAATGCAAATCAGCGCCGGTGATCCTGCCATTGTACTGGCCCGCGTCTTGCATCGCGTAAATCACAGTCGGATCGCACTGTAACGGGATATTCTTCCGGAGTCGATTCTCAAAGGCACCTGCCACGAGCGGACGCTCCTCCGGCCTGGGCGTTTCGCGCTCGACGAGAGAAGCAAGGATGACGACGGAGGCCTCCGGGCGGCCGTGCTCCAAACCCGTAGTGTCGCGCTGGCTCTCCGGCGGAGCGATGCGCTGCCATTTTTCCTTGAATTTGTGGACCATTTCGGCGGTCACATCTGTTGGAGTTGGATGCCGGGGAAGGAAATATGTCGCAGGAAACAAGAAGCCTTCAAGCGTTTTGGCGCGCGGGGCAATGTCGCGAATCAACTCCGGATTTTGCGCGGCGGCGAGGAAATCGTCGGCGGTCATCAGTCTTTCGACTTCCAGGTCATGGGCGATATCAAATATAGTCTCGCCCTCACGAACGGTGAAGGCCTGCTCGTAAATGTGGCCGTCTGCAATTTGCCAGAATACATCGTGGCCGCTGATGGCGTGGTTGAAGAAATATTCGCCGGCTTGCAAGTGGCGGCGCGGATGGCGCCGCGCGTAAATCTCAAAGGCGAACGCGCTGCGGATCACGCCGTTTTGCTTCAGCAGGCGCGCCACGGTCCTGCTGGAGGCCCCGTGAGGTAGATCGACAAACACGCCTTCCGCGGCAAAGCCTTGATATGGCCGTTCGATGCTAGACCACAACCAAGCCGCGGCTCCTGCGGCGGCGAGCAACAGCAGCACGGCAACGAGTGCTAGAGTCCTTTTCAATTTGGCCCAACTCCTTTGCGTTGGCGGCGGATGATGACCTTCACCTATCAATTTTGCCTGTTTTCGCAGCTTTACCGGATTCTGCGATTATTGCGAGAGTCAAATTAGTTACGCTCCCGCGTGGCACAAAAGCGCAGTGCGGGTGTGCGACCATATAGATTAGATGTCCTCTGGGTTGCTTTTGGTCGCGCGTTGCTGCTCCAGGTATTCCTTCAAAATTACGGCAGCGGCCACAGCATCCACCGAGGCTCTAGCGGGCTTGCTTCCGGCTTTCGAGCGCGTTTTCGCATCATGCAAAACTCTTCCGGATTGCTCTTCGAGCAAGCGCTCCGCTTCCCAACTGGTGAGGCGCTCGTCGAGCATGTCCACCGGCAGGTTCAGTTGCTTGCGCAGGCGCGCAGCGAAACGGGTGGCCTCTTCCGCCATTTCACCGCGCGTGCCATCGAGACGCAGCGGAAGCCCGACGACGATTTGGCCGACGCCATGCTCACGCGCAAGCTCCCGTAATCGCCGCATGTCTTCGTTGCGATTGACGCGTTCGAGAGTCAGAAGAGGCCGCGGAAGCCGTCCTTCCGTTTCGGCAAGGGCCAGGCCGATGCGCGCGCGGCCGTAATCAACGGCTAGAATTGAGCCGGCCGTATTTCTTACTCCGTGATGCGGTGTCTGTGTGGCCATTCCTTCTTTACGGTTTACGGCCCCTCGTCCCCTTTTGCCAAGGCTCCCAGTAGCCGAGTTGCTCCATTTTTTCGTCGACGTGCGTCTCTTTCAGCAGCCGCTGCATTTCGGTGCGCGATAAGCGCTTGCCGAGCGGCTCGCCTCGGTCGGCGATGCCCCATGCGGTGACGGCGGCAAGCGCGGTGCTAATTTTCAGCTCGCGGATGTCCACTTTGTCGAAGGTGTCGGATGCCGCATGATAGTTGGGCAGATAGTTGGCTTCCTCCTGCTCGGCGACCAGCGTGGGAACTCCTTCGAGAAAGAAATCCCAATTGTCCGTGCCGATGTCGCCCTCGAGCGTGTGGTGGTTGACGTCCCAGGAAGCGAGTGGCTTGAGGATTTCGCGCACGCCGTCCTCGATGTCGCCTCGTCCCGTCAGCGAGTAACCGGTCACACGCCCGATCCCAGAGTCGAAGACCACCACGCCGCGAATCTTGTCCAACTCCGCACGATGCGCCAGAGCGTACTGCCATGAGCCGTACATGCCCTGCTCTTCGCCACTGAAGAGCACGAACCGAATCGTGCGCCGCGGCAACAATCCTGTGGCCTTGATGGCGCGCGCCGCTTCGATCACCAGCGCGGCATTGCAGCCGTTGTCGAGCGCGCCGGTGCCCAGGTCCCAGGAATCGAGGTGCGCGCCGAGGATGACTGCCTCGTCGGGATTCTCGCGTCCACGAATTTCGCCGACTACGTTTTCCTGCTCCACGGCGCCGCCGATCTTGTTCGGCATAATGAAATGCACGCGCACTTGGCCAGGAAAGGCGGCAATGGCTCGTGACAGGCGCATGGCGTCCTCGCGAGCGACCATCGCTTGGGGAATGCGCTCCAGCGATGCGTCGCCGGTATTGGCGTGCCTGTAAAGCAGCAAGCGCTCGCGAGCACCCATCCAGAGAATCGCCGCCGCGCCTGCCTTTACTGCACGCGCGATTACGGGCGGCGGTTGCGTGTACTCGTTGAAAAGGTCAGCCCAGGTGGAGCCAAGGTCGGTCGCGGCAAGAAGAATTGCACCTTTTACTGCAGCGCCCGCGCGCGCAAAGTCCTGTTCGTTGCCGTAGCCAATATCGACCAGGTTCGCTTCGATACCGCCCGCAGGGGTGGCGGGCGACCAGCCTACGGCGACCAGGCGGACTGGAAATTTCATAGGGCTCAATAATTCCAAGCGTGTCTCGCCTTCGCTCCAGGTCAGCGGCAGGGTGTACTTTTCCGTGTGGACGTCCACGCCTTCGGCGCGGAAGGCCGCCACCGCCCAGTCGATTGCCTTGCTCATCTCCGGCGAGCCTGTGACGCGGCCGCCCACGTCGTCGGTCAAGCGCCGCAGATTTTCCTCGAGCGGCGAAGGTCCCATCACCTGGGGCAGAATTTTCGACGCCGCCTCGGCACACGATGCCTCGGTGGCCGAGCACGCCACAACTCCTTGGCCGGCGGCCGGCGCGGCCAATGGATCCGCCTTCGCCGGGGGCAATTGCCCGGAGAAGCCCGAGGGCGCGAAGCACGCAAGGACCAGAGCAAACAAAGGAAACCGCATGGTCTATACCTCTGGGAAGATTCCGACCGTGACAAGCAAGGCTGGCGCACGGAGTATAGCGCATCGCGGAGTACCTGTTCCAAAGGCCCAGTGACTCTCTAGCGTTAATCCGCAGAAAATCAGATCGAGAACTGACTTGTGGAGCGATGATGCTGGTATCGACCCTTGGGAGGCGTGTGATGAAAAATAAACTGCTAATCGCCGCGGCATGTGTTGCTGGGATCGTCGGCGTGCGCGCACTAATCGCCGCGCCAGGCTGGTTCAAAGAGAGGCGCGAAAATCGACAATTCATCGCGGTCAATAACGTCACTCCGGAACGATTGATCGCGCGCTGCGGACCACCAATGGGCGACCAAACCAGGGACCTGTATCCAATTGTTGCCCGAGACATGCGCTACAAGTCAGAGAGCGGGGGAATAATCGTCTTCAAGTTCAGCAAGACCGCGGAAGAATCCAGCAATTGGGTGTTCACCTCCATGCAGGATTCCAGCAGCGGAACCGAGTACGATTCCCCCAACGCGAAGGTGGCTGCACTTTCGTGCCTTGATTCCAGGAAATAAGCAAAATTGAAAAACAGAGCCTCGGGCGCAGCTTCAAGAGGCTTGGTGTAGACACACGTCGACCCCGTAGTCTCCGCACTCGCCACACATCATGGAAATATTACGGCAGATGGTAAAGTGAATGCGCCTGCCGGCTGATAAGGCACGAGCGAGATTCTTGATGGAAGACGACTATTTGAAGGCAGCGGTGGAGATAGCACGAGAGGCTGGCGCGATCTTGCGCGAAGAGTTCGACCGCCCGCCGGAGATTTCGTACAAAGGCGATGTCGATTTGGTGACGCAGGCAGACAAGCGCTCGGAAGCGGCCATTGTCAAGCGCTTGACCCAGTATTTCCCCGAACACTCGATCGCCGCCGAGGAGGGAACGGGGCACGAGAGCGCTTCCCATTCGGAATTCCGCTGGCATATCGATCCTCTGGACGGCACGACGAACTTTGCGCACGGCTATCCGTGTTTTTGCGTCTCGATAGGTTTGGCGAAGCGGGACACGGTAGTCGCAGGCGTGGTCTTCAACCCTTTTTACAATGAGCTGTTCGCCGCCGCGCGCGGTGAAGGCGCAACCCTGAACGGGAAGAAAATCCACGTTTCAAATGTGACCATGCTTTCGACGAGCTTGCTATGCACCGGCTTCCCGGTGCACAAGCGCCTCGCCAATCCCAACATTCACTACTATTGGGACTTCACGTTGCGCTCGCACGGCGTGCGCCGCGACGGCTCGGCTGCCCTCGACCTTGCGTGTATAGCTGCAGGGCGCTTTGACGGCTTCTGGGAGTTCGGTCTGCAGAAATGGGACACCGCCGCCGGCGTGTTGCTGGTGGAGGAAGCAGGCGGTAAGGTCAGCGATTTTTCCGGCCAGCCGTACCGGCTCGGCGGGCCGAATATTCTGGCCACCAACGGAACCATCCACGAAGAAATGCGCAAGGTTGCGCTGGAGATTTCGCAACGCGATCCATCGTCTCCGCTGCGCCGATAAGGCGCAACGGTTCCCTGCTACACCGCGTCTGAGGAAGAGACTCAAATATGAACCGGAGACAATTGTGCGAACGATCCTGCTGCTAACCCTCTCGAATATCTTCATGACCTTCGCTTGGTACGGTCACCTCAAATACCGCAGCGAGGCTTTGTGGAAAGTGATCCTCGCAAGTTGGGGGATCGCATTCTTCGAATACTGCTTTCAGGTTCCAGCAAATCGCATCGGCTCGTACGAGTTCACCACCGCGCAGCTCAAGACCATCCAGGAAGTGATCACGCTATCGGTATTTTCGGTTTTTTCCATCATGTATCTCGGCGAGAAGTTGAAATGGAATTACGCGGCGGGATTTGGCTGCATTGCCCTGGCCGTGTTCTTCGTTTTTCACAAATGGTGAGCACAATCACACATTTCGCTGCAGCGCCTAGGCAACGATGTCCCTCCGCCGCGCGAATTGCAAACACGACATCTCGACGGGAGGGTTAGGCCCGCGTATGTGGCGCGCCGCTCTCGACAGCTTGGCCCGTTCAATATACCCTTCGGAGGCGTCGAAGAATCGAACCCTCTGGATACAAATCGTTCAAAGGCTTCACAAAGCAGCAAGGAGACTTAGCATGCAACGCAAAGCAAGTGCTGCCTGGCAAGGCGACCTCAAGACCGGCAAAGGCTCGATTTCCACGGAGAGCGGCACCCTCAAGCAAACGCAGTATTCCTTTAGCACGCGTTTCGAAAACGGTGTAGGCACGAATCCCGAAGAGCTCCTGGCGGCCGCACATGCTGGATGTTTCACAATGGCGCTCTCCGCGCAGCTTGGCGGCGCCGGCTTGACCGCGCAGAAGCTGGAAACTACCGCAACCGTGAGCCTGGAAAAAGTCGGCGACGGCTTCAGCATCACCAAGAGCCATCTCGACCTGGTAGCCCGCGTTCCAGGCGCCGACAAGGCTAAGTTTGACGCCGCAGTGAAAGCCGCCGAGACCGGCTGTCCTGTTTCGAAGCTTTTTAAAGCGGAGATTTCCGTAAGCGCGCGTCTGGAATCTTGATCTGCGCGCGTTAATCCGTTTTACCGAGTAAGTAAAATGCCCTCCATGCTTCCAGCTCCGAGCGTGTTTGCTGCGGGCGCCGCGCTTTTTCTAATCGTGATGTGGGATGCCTTTGAAGCCATCATCCTGCCACGCCGCGTGACCCGAAAATTTCGCCTGACACGCTTGTTTTATCGGAGCACCTGGCGAACGTGGAAGTTTTTCGTGAACCTTATCTCCGCGCGCAAAACGCGCGAGGCGTTACTCGGTTTTTATGGCCCGATGTCGCTGCTCTTGTTGATCGCAGTGTGGGCGGTCGGCCTTGTACTCGGGTTTGGCTTGATGCAGTACGGCACAGGCTCCGCGCTGATCACTTCGGGCTCAGCTCCCGGTTTCTGGACGGACCTCTATCTGAGCGGCACCACATTTTTCACGCTGGGACTCGGGGACGTCATTCCTCGCTCGGGCTTGGCGAGGGCGCTCGTCGTTACCGAAGCGGGCTTCGGTTTCGGCTTCCTGGCAAGCATCATCGGGTACTTGCCGTTCATCTACGGTTCTTTCTCCCAGCGCGAGGTGAATATTTCGCTGCTGGATTCGCGCGCAGGCACACCTCCGACCGCCGGAGAACTCCTGCTCCGCCACAGCTACGAGGGCGGCGAGGAGGCTTTGCGCGAGCTCCTGAAAGATTGGGAGTTGTGGTCTGCTGAATTGATGGAGAGCCATCTGTCCTATCCCGTCTTGGCCTACTTTCGCTCCCAGCACGATAACCAGTCGTGGATCGCTTCGCTAACCGCAATTCTCGACACGTGCGCACTGCTCAAGGTCGGCATTGATGACGCCTGCACGCGCCAGGCAGAGCTAACGTTTGCTATTGCCCGCCACGCGGTCGTCGATCTGTCGCAAGTCTTCGGCACTGAACCGAAAGCACTTCCGCACCAACGTCTCACGGCAGCGGACCTGAGCCGCATTCGAGACACGCTCGCGCAACATGGCTTGAAATTGAAGGATGGCGAGGAAGCAGACCGCAAGCTGAACGCGATGCGCGGCATGTACGAGCCTTACATCTTCGCGCTGGCGACTTATCTGAATCAATCTCTGCCGCCTTGGATTCCCCAGAAAAAAGGAAAGGACAATTGGCAGACGACCGCGTGGGGTGAATCGGCCGGCCTGGTGGAAAAAAAGACGGAAACCGTAGGGGTCGACGATCACTTCTAGGAGCGGGCGCGAACCCTGGCGAGTTAAGCGCAAAAGGCGTCAAAAGTTTCAGGTCGCCATGAACGGAGAACTCACATGAAAGCGATTCGCGTGCATCAGTTCGGCGGCCCTGAAGTCCTGAAACTGGAGGAAATCCCCACGCCCAAAGCAGACGCTGGTCAAGTGCTGGTGCGCGTACGCGCCGCTGGCGTCAATCCTTACGATACTTACATGAGGTCTGGGACCTACGCCATCAAGCCGCACTTGCCCTACACGCCGGGCTCCGACGCCGCCGGCACCGTAGAAGCCGTCGGAACGGGCGTAACCGAGGTAAAAGCAGGCGATCGCGTTTACACTGCGCAAACCTTGACCGGTGCTTATGCCGAATATGCTCTGGCTCTCGAAGATCAAGTCCACCGCCTGCCGCAAAACATTTCCTTCGAGCAGGGCGCTGGAGTTTGGGTTCCTTACGGTACGGCTTACCACGCGCTACATCACTTCGCCAAACCGCGCGCCGGAGAAACGGTCCTGGTGCACGGAGCCAGCGGCGGCGTGGGGACGGCGTCGCTGCAAATTGCCAGGGCTATAGGGTTGACCGTATTCGGCACCGCCGGCACCGACAAAGGACTGGAGTTGGTGAAACGCGAAGGCGCGCATCAGGCGTTCAATCACACCAAGGCTGGCTACCAAGACGACATCATGAAAGCAAGCGGCGGTCGAGGTATCGACGTGATTCTCGAAATGCTGGCAAATGTGAACCTCGGCGGCGATCTCAAGATGCTGGCTCTGCACGGCCGCGTTGTGGTCATCGGCAGCCGCGGTGACGTCACCATCACACCCCGCGACCTGATGACACGTCGCGCGGCTATCCTCGCATTCTCGTTGTGGGCAACTCAACCCGCGGAAATCGCGGAAATCAACGCGGGGCTGATCGCCGGCCTGGAAAACGGTACGCTCCGCCCGGTTGTCGGCAAGCAACTGCCTCTGGCGGAGGCAGCTCGAGCACACAAGGAAGTGCTGGAGCCTGGAGCCGCCGGCAAGATTGTCCTGGTCCCTTGATTTCTGTAGCGGAGGTGAGCGAAACAGGAGCTGGCGGAGTTCAGACCTCGCATCGTTGACTGTTCCGGCGTCCGCCGTATAATCGATAATCGATAGCGCCGCACCCAGACACCAGCTCGGACTGTAGGGATCACTCGTCGTGCACACACCACTTCTCACTTCGGCGCTGCTCGCCGCACATACCACAAGCATCGGCCAGTATTGGCACAAAATCACCGACCCTACTTTTAGGGGCATTTATCACGTTAACGCCTTTGACCTGGCGATGATGATTCCCTATTTCCTGGTGCTTTTCGTTCTCGCCACCTACGGCCTGCATCGCTATTGGCTGGTGTACGACTACTACAAATACGCGCGCAATATTCCCGGGCCGCCGCCGCAAGTCACGCATTGGCCGCGCGTCACCGTGCAGCTTCCCATCTTCAATGAGCGCTACGTAATCGAGCGCCTCGTCGAAACGGTGTCCCGCTTCGATTACCCGCGCGAGCTTCTTGACATTCAGGTTCTCGACGACTCGACCGACGAGACGCAACAGGTTGCAAGCGCTTGCGTCGCGCGCTTCGCCGCACAGGGTCTGCCAATCACGTACATTCACCGCGCCAACCGCGAAGGCTACAAGGCCGGCGCACTGGAAAACGGCTTAAAAGCCGCGCGCGGCGAATTTGTGGCCATCTTCGACGCGGACTTTATTCCCGCTCCCGATTTTCTGCGGCGCAGCATTCCTTACTTCCAGAACGAGAAGATTGGAATGGTGCAGGCGCGCTGGACCTACTTAAATCGCGATTATTCGCTGCTCACGCAAGTGGAAACGATCTTGCTCGACGGTCACTTCGTTGTCGAGCACGGTGCTCGTTCTCGACGCGGCACCTTCTTCAATTTCAACGGCACCGCCGGCGTTTGGCGCCGCCAAGCCATCGATGACGCCGGGGGTTGGGAACACGACACGCTGACCGAAGACACAGATCTTTCCTATCGCGCCCAGTTGCATGGCTGGAAATTTCTCTACCTTCCGGACATTGAGTGCGCTTCTGAGCTGCCCGTTGACATGAACGGGTTTAAGGCGCAACAAGCACGCTGGGCCAAGGGCCTGATGCAAACCGCGAAGAAAATTCTGCCGCGTGTGATGAAGTCTGATGCGCCCTGGCACATCAAGGCCGAAGCTTTCTTCCATTTGACCGCCAACATCAGCTACCCGCTGATGGTGCTGCTCTCCACCATGCTCTTGCCGGCTATGATTGTGCGTTTCTATCAAGGTTGGTTCCAGATGGTGGTGGTCGACCTCCCGCTCTTCCTGGCATCCACCTGCTCGATCTCCAGCTTTTACCTCGTGGCGCAAAAGGAGCTGCGCCCCAAAAGTTGGTGGCGCACTTTCCTGTACATGCCTTTTGTAATGGCCACCGGAATCGGAATTTCCGTTCGCAATGCGCAAGCCGTCATCGAAGCGATCATAGGCAAGAAGAGCGAGTTCGCGCGCACACCGAAATACAAGATCGAAGGCAAGGGCGATTCATTCATCGCAAAGAAATACAGAAACAAGGCCGGCTGGATGCCTTATGCGGAAGTCCTTCTCGGCATCTATTTCTTCTTCACTGTGCTCTACGCCATCTTCAACGAAAACTACGCCACCGTGCCGTTTTTGCTGCTCTTTGTGTGGGGCTATCTGTACACCGGCTGCATGTCCTTGGGGCAAACCTACTTCGCACATCTACGCTTTGGCGTAAACGCACCGGAAATGCGCCCCGCTTCCTCCGGCGCTCCCGGTTTCTAAATTCCATCCAGATAAAAAGAAATCTCCGGGAATCGCGGGTGGGGTGTATCGCGATTCCCGGAGGTCTGCGTCGCGCCGAGCTCCCTTCACTGAGCCGTCGCAGCAGAAACGGGGGTATAGGGGCGGGGCACTTTGGAGATTCTAGGAACTCGTGCGCCTACTGTGGCTGCCACTGCATACCGCGCGATCAAAACCATGCCGGCGAGGAGAATCAGTGCAATTCCGGAATCAACAATCGCGATCCGGGTCACATTGGTCTCCAGCGTTGCATCGCTCCTGTTCGCGAGCGTCAGAACGCTCTCCGCACGTTCATTCTCTTTGGCTGCTTGCGGGTGCTGCACAGCCTTCGCCACCACGACTTTGCTGACCGCCGGCGTTCCGGGCTTTATGTCGAAATATGTGGGATCCATGTCCTGCTGCGCGCGGGCTGAGCATGCCATCAACAGCGCGGCTCCCAAACTCACCATCAGCATCTGCATCCGAATTTTATTTTGAGGTTTCATGTTGCCCTCCACCTTGCCGCCTAGAATCCGTGACATGCATTAAGAGATTGCAACTCCGCTGCCAACACCGTCGCGTCGTTCGCGGTGTTCTGGCGTTGCCACAAATCGCTGATCCTGTGGGACTTGAGAACCTGCCCGAAGCCAAATCACCTGACACACGCGTCCTAACGCACCAGCATGCTCTCTGTTTAGATATGACCGCCTATCTCTTCGGATAGAGCCTTGCCTGTGGTGGCCTCTGAGGCTTTGGGGCTAGAATACGCAGCAGCCTGACGGCTCCTCTCGCGTCAGTGCTACCCGCAAGGCGTGTGTATGCAACCTAAGCTCCTGTCTCTCAGCGGTCCCCTGGGAAAGTCGGAATTTCGCTTCTCCGCCCCAGTGTCGATCGGCCGAGACTCCTCCAACCCAATTTGTATAGACGATCCGGCTGTTTCTCCGCTGCACTGCAAGATCGCGCGTCAAAATGACGATTTCCTGCTCACTGACCAAGACACCGCCTCCGGCACGTTCGTCAATGGCATCCCCGTCAAGCAGCGTGTCCTGGCCCCCGGTGACCAGATTGCCGTCGGCAGCTCCCTCTTCCTTTTTCAAATGGATGGCGCCATGGCCGCCGCAATCAGCCCCGTACAGCTCGACGACACGTCCCCAGCCAGTGGCCAGGAGCAGCAACTGCGGCATGATGAGTTGCTTTACTTGCACCCGGAGACGCTGGCTGCCTTGCCGCAGTCCGCACGGCTGGACCGTGCGCTCAGCACACTTCTAAAAATCAGCACGGCCATCGGCTCCATCCGCGACGTTGAGTCGCTGCAATGGCAATTGCTCGGCATGATCTTTGACGTTATACCCGCCGAGCGCGGCGCCATTCTCCTGGTGAACGACGGCGCTGCGGAAATTTCTTCGCCGCCACTCACTGGTTCGTCGTGTCGTGAAGGACAGGGTCGCCATCCTTGACAACGAAGCCTGCGTGCTTGATTCGCCTGCGGACGACCATGCTCGACCGGTACGCTCGCTCCTCTGCGTGCCTCTTGCGGTTGCGGATCGCGCTTCCGGAATCATCTATCTCGATTCGGCAAATCCCGGCGCGCCTTTCACAAAGGATGATTTGCAGCTTCTGGCTGCCATCGCCGGCCTTGCCGCCATTGCCGTAGAGAATGCTCGCCAGTTCGAGCGCCTGGGCAGCGAGAATCAGCGCCTGCGCGCCGAGATTAGCCTGCAGCACGATATGGTCGGCCAGAGCCCGCGCATGCGCCAGGTCTACCAATTCATTGAGAAAGTCGCGCCCAGCGATTCCACGGTTTTGATCCACGGCGAAAGCGGCACGGGAAAAGAGCTTGCCGCGCGCGCCATTCACAAGAATAGTCCGCGCAAGGATCAACCCTTCATGGCGCTGAATTGCGCGGCGCTGACGGAAACGCTCCTCGAAAGCGAGCTGTTCGGGCATGAGAAAGGGGCGTTCACCAGCGCGATTTGCCAGAAGAAAGGACTGCTGGAGGTCGCCGAGGGCGGCAGCGTTTTCCTCGACGAAGTCGGCGAGCTCTCTCTAACCCTGCAGGCCAAGCTGCTGCGCGTCCTTCAGGAGCGCGAATTCGTCCGCGTCGGTGGCACGCGGCCAATCAAGCTCAACGTCCGCTTTCTGGCCGCGACGAACAAGGATCTGCAGAACGCGGTCCGCGAAAACGCCTTTCGCGCCGATCTGTTCCATCGGCTGAACGTCATATCGTTCACATTGCCTGCTCTGCGCGAACACCCCGACGACATCCCGTTGCTGGCGGAGTATTTCGCCGCGCGATACGCCAAACGATGCAATCGCGACGTCCAAGGGATCTCCGCGGAAGCCCGCGCCTGCCTCGCGCAATACGATTGGCCTGGCAACATCCGCGAATTGGAAAATGCCATGGAGCGCGCCGTGGTCATCGGCTCCTCCAGTTTCATCCTTCCCGAAGATTTGCCGGAAACGTTGCTGGAAAGCTCGCCGGCTTCTGCTGCCGCGCCCGCCCAGTATCACGATGCCGTTCGCAATCTAAAGAAGCAGCTTATCCTCGCCGCTTTCGAGCAAAGCGGCGGCAGCATCACGGAAACCGCCAAGCTGCTGGGGCTGAACCCAAATTACCTGCATCGCCTAATTCGCAACTTGGATTTGCGCCTAGCCCTAAAGAAGGACGCCAAAGTCTAGTCGCCCCCCTCACGCCGAGCTAAGCACAGACTGAATGCATTTCACCCCGCTTTCCGATCGTAGGTACTATGGTGAATCAGCGATGTCACCGCCTATAATCCCGCAGAATAGGACGCACGATTCAAAAAGGGATTCATTATGCGCGTACACAGATATATCACTTGGACCGCAACCCTCTTGGCCGTCTCCCTTCCATCTTGGCCTGCGTTCTCTCAGGAGACTGACCACTACACGAGATTTAGGGACGCAAAGTGGTACGCGCGACAGATCCAATCATTGCGCGACGAAGTTGCCAAGATTGACGCCGACCTCAAGACTCTGGTGGAAGCACGCAAATCGGGCAAGGGCATAACCGACGCTGTCGCTTTGGACCAGGAGCCAGAGGGAGTGACATCTGAAGGCCAAATGGAGGTACTGCGGAAGCGACGCGTTGTATTGCTGCGGCAGATTGACGCTCTGGAAGAACAAGGGAGACACAATGCCATTGTTCCGGGAGACCTGCGTAAGGACTACGGCCCGGAAGAACCTACAACCAGCGCGCGCAAGCCCAACCACGAGGAAAAGGACCTAGAGAACACGCTGGCACAAGAGAAAGAGCATCTGGAGCATGCCCGCAAGGAAGCAGAACTGCTACGCAGGGATCAGAAACTCAAGGAGCAACAGGAATACTCGAATCCCGAGCCGCCGTCCCGGAGAAATAAACCATCGGAGCTTGTGAGGATAAGCACGCGCTTGACTGAGAAGCAGGCGGAGGCCAAGGAAGCGGAGCAAAAAGTTGCCGAACTCGAAGGTAGGCTAACGGATTTGAGGTGGAACTCTCCCACTGAGAGCGCACCCGAGGGCGACGCTGCCGCAGAAAGTGAGTCGGTGAACTCGGAAAATGACCGCGACCAAAAGGATGAGGCGTATTGGCGAAAACAGTTTGCTGCTATCGATTACAAAATCAGGACCGCGCAGACGGAACTGGACATTTTGCAGCGAGAACTTAACGTGGGGCTGGTGCAATACGATCCCAACCCGGCAACAGCGATGAAAGAAAGTGTTACGAGGAAACGGATCAACGAACACCGCAAGGCTATAGACGACAAGAAGAAGGAACTCAGGGAATTGAAGAAACAGCGAGATGACCTAGAGGATGCGTTGCGGCATGCAGGTGGGCCTGCGGGGTGGGGGCGCGAGTAAAGCCCACCGTTTGCCAAAAACCGCAAAGGGTAGAGTTCGCTCCAGAATCTGACACCACCGATTTTATTGACATGCTAATCATCGCTCCGGTAGACTATCTTTGTTAAGAAGTGCGCCTCGCCCCCGCGAGGCTCCCCAAAAATCCCAAATCTAATCTTTCTTTCTGGAGACTCCCACGTCCACCTGGAGCAGGTATCCGCTTTTCGCCTTTGTAGTGGCGGGTCTTCAGACCCGCAAAGCTTATCGCCGTCGTAGCGGCGGTCTTCGGACCGGCCAGCGTGATGGCCGACGATCGCAGATTGGGGCTAAGGTCGCCTCCAACCGGAGCCGCGTCGGCACCCAGCTAACTACGTTTAGAATCAACACTTGCAAAAGTGTATCAAAACAAAGCACTTTAACTACCTTTAGAATGAACACTTATGAAAAACCCGGGGGGGAGGGGGGTACACTCGCTTGGATTTTTTAGTGCGCTATTAGTGTCGACTGGCTGGCCACGCACTGCCACACGCCATTCTGGTTGACCCAAGTGTCTGTGAAGCGCCCGTGCCGCGAAAAGGCTTTGCCCTTCTCAATTCCTTTATCCCGGTACACCCCGGTGACCACTGCGGCGTTCCCATAGACATGCACCGTCATTCCGTCGTTGTTGA
>WNFS01007029.1_pt1 | contig 20373 bp, 18 predicted proteins | sample 5400141 | NCBI WGS metagenome assembly WNFS01 (sample SAMN13153358, study PRJNA577476) | soil metagenome | isolation source: 60 cm saprolite under Madrone tree | place: USA:California | collected 2016-06-14
CATCGGGATCGCGGGCGGGACCGGACCAAACTCCGGGCGCTTTGGAACGCTCGGCCGTAATACTCTTCGAGGCCCGGCATATTATGACTTCGATTTTGCGCTCATCAAGACAACTGCGATTGGCCACCGGGAAAGCGGTTTGGAGCGAGCGGACCTGCAATTCCGCGGGGAGTTCTTTAATCTGTTTAATATCGTCAACATGGGTCTACCTGCCAGTATCATCGAGGGTACAGGATTTGGCATGATCAGCAAGACGGCGGGAACTTCGCGGCAAATTCAGTTTTCGCTAAAGCTCATCTACTGAGGCGCGTCAAGCAGTGACTCAGGTTTACGGGACGACATGTTACTCGAAAGTGTCGCCTCGCCGCTAGCTAAGCCGGATAGATCGTGGACGGTGCTCTACTTCAGGCCATCTCCGGTACCGAGCTGTCCCGCGTACGAACCGAACTCTAACGACGACGAATACTCACAACCATTCCGCCACATCCAGTAACAACCGGACCGCCAGCCTGCGTCCCATCGCTACCTTGGCAATGCTTTTGTGTCGACGCATCGCTAGGTGCATGTACCGACGTCTCCAGTCAGGATGAATAGTTTTTTCTTCCAGCGATAACCCTCGTTCATCGCCAACGCATGCAACTGATTCATGATCCGTGTACGCATCTGCACCAACCGATGTCGGTGCCACAGCAGTTGTCGCAGATCCCTATTCTCCGGACCCGGTACCCAGATTTGCGGAAAGTTATTTTCCCGCAACAGACGGAGTAGGAGTCGCGCGTCCTCACGGTCGAACTTCTGCTTCTTCACTCGCTTGGCTTTGATCTCCGCAGGATCGCCGATCCACAGCTCGACACCTAATTCAGCCAGTAGCCGCTCGAACCAGCGTGAATATCCGGTAGCCTCCATGCCTACCCGCACGCAAATTCCTCGCTGCTTCAGGTCTCGATAGAATTTCTCTGCTCCACCCGAGCTTTCAGACGATTGCATTTTTTGTGCAAGAGACAGGTGAGTGTGGTGAACAGGAACTGAACAGTCTACTCGGGTCAAGGGGCCGACATTGTTATGCAATCAAGTGGGAGCTACCCTCCACTTGCCCTGCCATCCGACTTTTCGGGCATAAACGCAACTAACCCAGGCTACCTCCAGATGCTCCGTCACTTGATGTCCAGTTAGCGGGTTGCTTAGGGCCCAATTATTTCGGTTCGTAATCGAGGCTGCGAATTTTCACCTGTTCCAGTGTACAGCGTACATGTTCCGGCACGCCGTCCCAGGACCCCTCTGCATTCAGGGCACGCCTTCGCTAAAATCAACGTGTGCCGAAACGGAATTGCACAAGCCGAGCGGAGTGGCGGCTACAGACTGGCAAGCCTGCAGAGGCTCTTTCTCCACATTACTGGCTCGACTGTGACTACGGAACCGAAGTCATTATTTGCTGGGAAAAGGGCGGCAATGAGCCCATTTATGTGTGCGAGAGTCACGCGAAGCAACTGGGGCCGTCTCGCGACCACGGCCCGGAAGCCCGCGTCCTAACGGCTGAATCCGAACCGACTGACGATCCGATCAAGCACGAGGATCGAAGCTCAACCCCGATTGTCACCGACACAAAGGTAAACGCCTCTGCTTCGCCGGAAGCTGCGGGCAGTCTCCCAGAAGCCAAGGTCGGGCGAGCAGTTACCTGTGCATCCGCCAGATCCAGTCTCCGCGACCTCACATTCGGAAATTCAGCGAAGGCTATGGTGGACGAAGCCATTTGGAATTTGGCAGCAGGAGACTTCGAGGTTTACCGTACGGCACTGCAGCAAGGGAAATCCGCGAGAGAGGCAGCGCAAGCTGCTGGCGGACAGTTGGCCGTGATCCATCAAAGGATCGACGATTATGCGCTCAAACTGGATGCTGTCCTTTTAGGATCAAAAGCAAAAATCAACGTGGCAGAGACCATAGACAAGCCACTCGAACAAGCGATGCTTGAAATCATCAGCAATGACGCGATGAGCGACTCGGAAAAGGACGCGGCCATTCAGCAACTCGGCGCAGTTCAAGAATGGGTCAAACACGGTCTGCAGGGAGATATGACACCCCTCCAAACGAACCAAATCATACTGGCAGTTGGTGAGCGCCTAAACTGGGGAGGAAGTACCGACGTTTCGGAGGAATTCAAGCCGGTCTATCGGGCGATATACGGTAGTCTGAAAACTGCGATTCGTATAGCCGTTCCTGGGGCACAAAATCTTCACGATCGGCTGACCAACCTGTCCGCGGCCAAAGCTGACCTTGATAGAGAGCTGCTGGCCACAAAAGAGCTGACCCAGGCTTTTCGCTAGGCCCCCCGCCTTAGAAGTTTTGAAACGAACCAAGGCCCCGATGTGCATATGCCTGGTAAGCACTTACCGGACATCAAGTGGGTCCGAGTGTCCAAGTTACCGGTACGACTTACGAGGACTTAGCTGTCTGACGCGAAACAACTCGGCACTTCGTGCGTATAGTAGATTGAGGGTGTTCGGAAGGAAGGTCCTTTACGACCCGCAAGGTGACACGGTTTTCCGAAAGGAGTTTCATGACCAAAAGACTCGGTTTTGTGTTTGTTGCATTGATGGCAGTTCCCCTTGCTCTGCTCGGGCAGGAGAAACCACCGGCGTCGTCCGCTCCACCGGCGCAGTCCACTCCGCCCGCGAACCCGATTACCGCGAGCGAAAAAGGTTTTTACTCGTTTGTAAGTAGCGCGGTCGTCGGTGCGGCGCAGAAAATGCCGGAAGAAAACTACTCCTTCAAGCCGACACCGGAAGTTCGCACTTTTGGCCAGCTCGTTGGCCATGTGGCCGACGCTTCGTACATGTTCTGCTCGCAAGCCATGGGTGAAGCAAACCCAGCAAAAGACATCGAAAAAACGAAAACGTCAAAGGCGGACCTCGTGGCTGCGCTCAAGGACGGAGTGGCGTACTGCAACAAGGCATTTGAGGGCATGACCGATGCAAAAGGCAGCCAGATGGTGAAACTCTTTAACTTCGACCTGGCGAAGCTGACGGTGTTCTCGATCAATACAGCGCACACGGATGAGCATTATGGGAACATGGTGACCTACCTGCGACTGAAGGGGATCGTGCCGCCGACAAGTGAAAACCAGCCCGCACAGCCACCGAAGTAAGAGGCTCGAACACCTAACTCGGCAAACTGCCATGTCCTGGTAAACGCCGTAACCGTCCAAGTGAAGTATTGCTATTGCTTCACGCATCTCCGGTAACGCGTATCAGGAGTTACCACCGGCGAACGGCAAATTGCTTTAGGTTGCCCAAGGACCCGCCGAGATGGGGCATCATTGCAGCACAGAAGCGAAGCGCGAGGCTAGGCGAGGTGTTCATGGGAATTCCTGAATGGGAAGAAATTGCGATTCCTGAGAAATTCGGCCCTTACCGATTGCTGTACAACCCTCCGAGCGAAACTGTAATTGCTGAGTTACGGTCAATCGGGGAGCAGTTCCTGCCAAATCAGCTCTACATCCGCGAAAGAGATTCTCCAAAGTATGAACCAATCAAAAGCTCTGAACAGATGGTTTCTACCGAGTCCGGCGTCACTTCACTTGGCCGCCCTCTACTCTTCTACCTGTCGAATAAAATGACAAAAAAGGGTGAGAGTTTTGGCGGAGATTTGGAGGGTTTGTATTCTTTCGACCTCCAGCAACGAACGCATCTCAAAATTGCAGATAAGGATTCCTTGCGGTTTCCATCACCCTACGTCGAGGGATGGGTCACAAACCTACTCGATGTTTCTGCGGACGCGTCGGAGCTCTATTTGACGGTGGGAATGATGAGCCCCGATACGGCGGCAGAATTTCGGATTGTCAATCACCAACTGGCAAGAATGGACTTGCAAACGGGCAAAATTCATCTCATCTCCCATTTGAAAGGAACGTTTTTCTAGCCATCGGACGGCGGAGGGGCGATTGGCGTCGGGTCGTTACTGATAAAGGTGCCTCCGCCCTGAATTATTTTTGATGGCCTAGAATTTGAGAAGGGTATCGGTAGCGTGTCCGCGCCGCATTCTGACGACCAATCGCCAGCCAATCCGTTTTGGCTGAATGCTGTCCAGACTCTGACGGCGTGCAACATGCTGGCGATTCTCGTGCCTTGTGTTGCCGCTCTTTTCAATCCAAACGACCTGCAGATGTATCTCGGCTTCCTCCTTTTTCTGACTCCATTCTCAGCGCCTTTTGTCTGGGTCTTTTGGAAACTCTCCGCCTGGCCTGACGCCCGAACGATCAAGCGTGGTCTCGCCATCGCTGCGAGCTGGGCCTTCCTCGTACTGATTCCTTCCGTCTTGCTGGCTTGGGACACCGCCGACGATAGGTACTCAAGACGGACAACAGCGAACGCAGCGATCATTTCCACGATCCAAGCAGCCCTGATTCTCGCCTCGATCAAGACCTATCTCTCCATGAAGCGCGATCGCTCCGACGTTCGTCTATTGATGCCTCCTCTCGCGGTGGCGCTTCTGGTCCTCACTTGCCTTATGACCCTCGTAATCCGATATGGCGGCGTCCGATACTGAACCAAAGAAACGGGCTAATCACGCCTAAGTCCTTCCCCTGAATTCATTGAATTATCAGCAAGGCGCTGGGCTAGCGGCTCTGGTGTTCGAGCGAGTAGCCAAGTCCCCAACGCGCCGAACACCACGACGCCCACAAGACCCGTGATCCCACCAAGAATGGGCGAGACTCCGATCACAAGCATCGGAAGCACTCCCAGGCCTTGGTTGTTGATGCTCGCGTGGAAGAAGCTCGTGAGCAACACGCTATCGAAGCGAAGACGAAGAGCCGTCTGCGTCAGCGCAAAGGCGATAGTTAGAGCGCACATCATTACTGCGCCGGTTACGGGGTAACCTGGATAGTTGTAGCCGCCAGCAATGATTGGTGCGTGCCAGAGCCCCCAAATCGCGCCGTAGATCAATGCCGCGCGCCACCGACCCAGCGGGAGGAGCAGCACCAGGAGATACCCGGTCCAGCCGAATTCCTCCCCAAAGGTAAAGACGCTGGTGACGAGCACGCCAAGCGTGAGCGATTGGGCAAAAATGACCGCCGCGAGCACGGCTGGCGGCGGTAGATGCGGAAGCGGCTGCCCGTGGGCCGCCTCCTGCATGCGGGCGGTCAGTGTTGCGAGGGTCGGGTCGAATCGCCCCAGCCCAATAAGTATCGTGAGCGCGTAGATGCCCGCGATCAGAAGCGGGACTCCGATCCACACGAGCAGGTATGGGCGCCACGGTCCACGACGCAGCCCGGCAGTCGCAAATCCTTCGTGCGTGATGAAGCGACGGACGACCAGCGCCGCGAGGGCAGGCACAAACATCACGGATGCCAGGAGAGCCGTCGACCTCGGCGTCAGTGACGTAAATCGCACGCCGAGGGCAAGCGCCGCTCCTTCGATAGCCCAAGCGAGCCCGAACGCAAGTGCGAGAAAGACGCGCACCGCTCGCCAGTCGACGTGCGTGGGTACCAGAATGCGAGAGCTCTTTTTTCGAACGGTGACTTCGGGCACGGCAATTCCCAGTCCGAGAAATCTGCTGCGGGCTCGATTCTTGTCTAGACCGATCCGGACCGGGCAGACTTGGTTCTCTCTATATACCATCTGCTGATCGCAAGTACATAGCTGGCCGCTTAACGCCGCTACCGTACCAGTGGAACTTAGTGCCGCGGCAGAAATCGTAAAAACATACGCATAAGCACGCCTACCAGGATGATTGCTGCGAGAGTGCGCATGAACCATTCCCACAAGATTCGTGCCAAAGCAAAATCAAGAGTTGTCTTGCCGCGTGCCCTGTTTGGTACGAATTTATTGCTGTTCTGAACACAGCGGAGGCTAACTACTGTCGGGCTTTGACAGAGTCTGCGCTATGCTGTTTTTACCGAGTGGCTGAGACGCAACCGGGTCGCGTTCGCAGCATGAGCGAGGAATCCGACTCGCATGTCCGTAGGGAGGCGGTTCGCTTGGTCGCGGCCCAACTATGAAACTATTCAAACGCCTGCTGCAGATTTTTGTAATCGGAATTCTGTCCGTCGTCCTATTGGTTGGCGTTGCGGCGCTTGTTTCTCATTCGGTTGCCTGGCGATTGGCTGTGGTGAGAGCAAAACTCTCCGGCAAAATCCCCGAAATCCCTCTTCCGTTACTCTTGAAATGGCTTCGGCCTGACAGTCCCATGAATTTGCGGCGCTTGGCAGTGGTGCCGAACGTTAACTCTGGGATTTTGCTAAACCCGTATGGAGATGCCGGCCTGGCCGTAGCTGGGGCTAAGCACTATCGTCAGATTTGCGCGGAATGTCACGGGGATAACGCACGTGGTCGGACCGGTCCAGATCTACTCGCTGCACTTGGGCGCATGACCGACTGGTCGTTTTTCTCCACGGTGAAGTGGGGTCGTCCCAAGACGATCATGATGCCACAGCCGCTGTCGGACCTCCAGATCTGTGAGGTTGCCGCTTTCCTCAGACGATCCGCTATCGATGCATCGATGGGCCAAAAGTCTTTGGCAGCGGGATTCACTTCGTTTCCCTCTGTGTCAAAGGAAATGCTTCTCTCCGCCGGCCAGTCCGGGGACTGGCTCACTTATGCCGGCAATTATGCGGGATTTCGACACGCTGTTCAGAACCAGATAACCCGTCACAACATTTCGCGCATGCGATTGGCTTGGGCAGCCCAGCTGCCCTCCGACAGTCCTTCCCTTGAGTCCTCGCCAATCGTCGTCGGCGGTCGCATGTTTGTGACCGAATCGCCGGAAGGTGTTACCTCTCTCGATGCCAAGACTGGAGCTGTCCTCTGGGAGTTTCGGCGTCCGGTTCCATCCACTATTCCCCTATGTTGTGGCTCGCAGAACCGAGGAGTTGCCGTCTTCGGAAAGACAGTTTTCGTTGCAACACTTGATGCACATCTCTTTGCACTGGATGCCCCTACAGGCGCCAAGATTTGGGACGTGGAGGTCGCCGATTGGCGCCAAGGTTATTCTTTGACTAGCGCCCCTCTCATAATAGATGATCGCGTCGTCGTCGGCATTGCTGGTGGCGACTTCGGAATCCGCGGTTTTATCGCCGCTTACTCCGCATCGGATGGCACCCAACAGTGGAGGTTCTACACCGTGCCCGGTCCCCGAGAGCCGGGCCATGAAACTTGGGGCGACGACTCGTGGCAACACGCCGGTGTCGCTGCCTGGAATACTGGCGCTTACGACCCGACTCTTGGCCTCATCTATTGGGGTACTGGCAATCCAGACCCCGTATTCAACTCAAAGGGCCGACAAGGGAGAAACCTGTATGCGAATTCCGTGGTCGCTCTAGACGCGCAGACTGGTCAACTACGCTGGTATTACCAGTTCACACCCGCGGATGATCATGATTGGGATGCTACCCAGCAGCCCGTTCTCGCGGATATCGAGTGGCAGGGCAAAACGTTACCCGCACTCTTTCTCGCCAACCGGAACGGCTTTTTTTATGCCCTCGATCGAAAAACTGGCCGGTTTCTTTTGGCTAAGCCCTTTGCCAAGCAGACATGGGCCTCCGGGTTTACGCCTGACGGTCGTCCAATCCCCTTGCCCAACTCGCATCCGAGTCGGTCAGGCACTCTAATTTCGCCTGCCGCCGGCGGGGCCACAAACTGGTGGTCACCTTCCTTCGACCCCCTGCGAAAGCTTTTGTTCGTTTCGTCGGTCGATGCTGCCGACCTCTTTTTCGATGATGAAATCCCAAGCTTCCACAAAGGGGTAGCGTTCACTGCCAGTGGGTTTGAGCGGCCACCTAACCAGCCGATGACTCTCGCCGTTCGAGCTATCGACGTTTCCACCGGCGAAGTGCGTTGGGATTCGCTGCTGGCTGCCGGCGGTTCGGAAGTGCGAGGCGAAATGGGTGGAGTGCTCTCGACCGCCGGGGATTTGGTGTTCGCAGGGTTTGGTTATGAATTTTTTGCTTTGGACGCTGACACCGGCGCCAGGCTTTGGACCACGCCTCTTGGAGGCATCGTTCACGCTGCGGCGATCTCGTACACTCTGGCAGATCAGCAATATGTTGCTATCATCGGCGGTCGCACGCTTTTTGTCTTTGCGTTGCCGTCCGAGGATCAAAGAACCGCCGCACGCGTCTTACCCACGAAGAGCAAGTCAAGCCAGCGCTGAATCATCCCGTCCAAGGTGATTCGTCTGCGGATCCACCGTCCGCCCCTAAGAGCGCGGCTACCTTATAAAATAAATTGCCTGCTCCTTTGCAGGCATTACGATATACGCGTCATATCCGGGATAGAGATGTACACCTCGAGGTGATTAGCCTACAAAATAAATGACAGCCACCGCACCGAGGGCTTTATGAATTCGTTCGATTACAACATATTGGTGTATCTGAATCATTTGGGGAATCACTCTCCGGTTCTCATGAAAGTGATTGTGGGCATTTATCAAGACAGCCTTAAATTAGGACTTTTTGTCGCTCTGATTTGGTGGGCATGGTTTGAAGCCAGCGATCGCGCCCGCCTCCAGGTGGCTCGCGAAAAAATTGTGGCAAGTTTCATCGGGGGCCTGTTGTGCGTGGGACTTGTCCGCATAATGGTGCTGGTGCTCCCATTCCGGCAGAGGCCAATGAGCATCCCATCGCTCGGTTTGACGTTCCGGATAGCCACCGAGGGCTGGGGGAATTGGAGTTCCTTTATTGGCTGACTCGGGAACAAGTTCGCACTTCTTTGTCGCGGCCGATGCTGCATTGGTTGCATGTACATCCGGCCTCTTTTTACTCCTGCGCCTTTCTGTTTAGTTTCTTGCTGGCCCACGTGTTCTTCCCGGTCACCAACATCCTCATCGATACCAGGTTGCTGGCTCGCGCTTTATTGCGCTGAGTTTTTGCAAGAAATTCTCCGCAGAAGCAGATGGAGGCATGGGAGCTTTCATCCGAAAGCACGCGCAATCCGCAATCGTCCTCATCCAAGTCCGGGCTTCATCTGGCATGCCGCCAGAAATGATGGAATTCTGGCCCATCTGGGATCTAATGACCTCAGGAAATTCGGGAATACAAATCACTTAGCGGGGCCGTTCAAAAAACGAGCCGCTAGCTTCGCCCGCCAATCATATTCCAGCGCAGGACGTGATCCGCGCACAACATCGGGGTGGCTGTTGGCTGAGGCATCAAATGCAATGGGGAGTCGTTGGGGAGTCGTCGCTTGACTACGCGGTTGGCCGAGAGTAGCGTACGCCCAACTCGGGCCGAACCTCCAAAAACTTAAATCAAGGAGATTGAAATGGAAAAGCAACTCTCCGCAATAGCCTATTGGCTAGGCTTGATTTCCACTGCCCTCGCGTTGATCTTTCGGATGCTCACTGCTGTTAACAAGATTCCGCCTTTCTTGGGTGTTCCTGGAGGCACTGCCATTTCCTACCTGAGTTTTCTTCATGGTGCTGTGCTGTTTTTCTTGCTGACAATTGCGAGCTGGTGCCGGGCTTCTAAGTCCTAGCTTAGTTCGCCCTCAAACCCGCTGTACCGTCTTGGGAAACCGAGTGTCCGGGAACGTGTCGCATAAATACAGGAAAATCACAAAGAAAACGCTCTCTTGGATTATCTCAATGAATCCATTTACAAAGCAGGGCTCTCATCGTTCCGAAGAACGCGATAGGTCCATGTTCAGAATGTGCGCCAGTCGGCTCGGACAACTTCACAGCTTCGAGAGGGTATTGTTCGCGGAATTAGACACCCAGATATTCGCACCATCAAACGCCATGTTCTGGGGGGCGTTTCCGACCGTGAATGTTCCCAAATTCGCGCCGTCGCTGGCCCGCAGTTTCGTTACATTGTTAGTTAAGGTATTTGCTATCCACACGTGCACCCCGTCAAAAACCACTGCCCGCGGACCGGTTCCCACCGCAAATGTCCCCAGATTGGCGCCGTCGCTGGCCCGCAACTTGGTCACGCTGTTGCCATTTGCATTCGTCACCCAGATACTGGCGCCATCAAATGCCACGCCAAGCGGGAACGTCCCCACAGCAAACGTCCCAAGGTTGGTGCCATCGCTGGCCCGCAGCTTGGTCACATTGTTGCTAAGCCGATTCGTCACCCAGATGTTGGCGCCATCAAACGCCACCGCACGCGGCTGATTTCCCGCCGCAAATGTCCCTAGATTGGCGCCGTCGCTGGCCCGCAACTTGGTTACGTTGTTGCTCCCCGAATTCGCCACCCAGATATTGACCCCGTCAAATGCCACACCCTCGGGTCCTGTCCCGGCTCCGAAGGTGCCCAGACTTGTGCCGTCGCTGGCCCGCAACATGGTCACATTGTTGCTGCCGAAGTTCGTCACCCAGATGTTGGCGCCATCAAACGCCACCCCCTCAGGGGACGTTCCCACAGCAAATGTTCCCAGATTGGCTCCATCGCAGGCCCGCAGCTTGGTCACGTTGTTGCCGCCGTTATTTGCGACCCAAATGTTCCCTCCATCGAACGCCAAGCCAAACGGGAATGGCCCGGCGGCAAAGCCCGCTGTTAGATTCGCGCTATACCATCGCAAGATGGCGACTTCGAGGAAGTTCATGGTTGCTCGCTTGTTGTCCCGGCTTCGTGAGATTTCTTGCAGGGGCAGGCCCTTCAACTACAGCGATCTTACCTCTGCGTTCAGGCCGCTCGCAATACGAGATACGGCAGCCGCTTTCCCAGATTACATGCGCTGGCACTCCGCGCTCAGTTGTCGGACGTATCGCCCACGGAAAAATAGGTGCAATCCGGATGCTGAAACACCAGCGCACTAACGCTCGCTTCCGGATCCATCATGAATCCTTCGGTCAACTGCACACCAATCTCTTCCGGCCGCAGCAGCTTCCAAATCCCCGCCTGATCGTCCAAATTCGGACACGCCGGATATCCAAAGCTGTATCTTTTCCCGCGATAACGCGAAGTAAACCGCTGCGCCATGGTCATCTCGGGAGGGTCAGGAAATCCCCAATCCTCGCGAATCCGCCGGTGTAGCCATTCCGCGCACGCTTCGGCCGATTCGATGGCCAGCGCCTGCATCCCGTGAGACTTGAAGTAGTAGCCTTCGTTCTTCGCTTTTTCCGACCGCTCCCGCACGCCTTCGCCTGCTGTTACAACAAACAGAGCAACGTGATCCCGTTTCCCATTCTGCGCAGGCAGCACATAGTCGCTAAGGCAGAGAAAGTCACCCACCCGCTGCCGTGGAAAGCGAAACGTATGCACCGGCTGCGCGGCGCCCGGAGCGAACAGATGCATCGTCTCCCCCTCCGCCTCGGCTTCAAAAAACTGCCAAACCGCACGCGGCTTCATGAATTCCGCCGCATCGCGTCTCACTTCTTCCATACTTTCAAATAACTCGACCGCCTTCGGATCGCGCTCGGCAAACCGCTTTTCAAAATCCCCGCGGAAACCCAAGTGTCGCCCATATAGCATGAACGGGTTGATGTAACTCCACACCTCATTCAAATCCGGCACCAACCGCACTTTTCGATCGAGATATCCTACCTTTGGAATCGGAAGCTCCGTCCGCACTTTCGGCGACCGCGTAACCTTCGGTATCTCCGCTAACTTTACAGTCGTCGAAACAGCAAATCCGTTTCCCGACGCCGCGTGTTCGTGCAAAACACGTTCCCGCGTGGCAGGGTCCATCAACTCATTCATCAGTCGCAGTCCGGTCATCGCGTCTTTCGCGTAGCACACCGCCCTGCCATAGCTGGGCGCAATCTTGGTCTGTGTAAATCTCGCGGACAGCGCCGCCCCGCCCACCAAAAGCGGTATCTCGATGCCCGCATCTTTCAAGTCACTCGCCGTGATCACCATCTGCTGCGCGCTCTTCACCAGCAACCCGGAAAGCCCGATCGCATCTGGCCGGTGATCCTGATAAGCCTTGATCAATTCCTCCGGCGGCACTTTGATGCCGAGGTTCACCACGTCATAGCCGTTGTTCTTCAAAATAATTTCAACGAGGTTCTTCCCGATGTCGTGTACATCGCCCTTCACCGTGGCCAGCACGATCTTCCCGCGCTTCGCCGTGTCCGCCTTCTCCATGAACTGCTCGAGATGGTTCACCGAAGCTTTCATGGCCTCCGCCGATTGCAGCACCTCGGCCACAATCAATTCATTCGCATTGAACAGCCGCCCTACTTCCGCCATCCCGGTCATCAGCGGTCCGTTGATAATGTCCAACGGCACCGCGCCTTCCGCCCGCTTGCGCTCCAAATCGGCGATTAGCCCGTCCCGCGTCCCCTCAATGATGTAATTCGCCAGCCGCTCGTCCAGCGGCAAGTCCGCTGCCCGCTTCTTTTCTTTCTTCTTCGCCGTCCGGAAATATTCGGCGATAGCCGCAATGTGATACTGATTGACCGCCGCGCGCTGCTCTTTCTTTTGCTCGCGCCAATCTGCCGGAACGTTGCGCAGCAGCTCCGCTTGCGAATGATCCGCAGGCACATCTTTCGGCGGGTGCGAAAACAAAAGGTTCTCCGCCAGGTCTCTTTCGTGCTGTGGAATAGACGCGAACCGCTCCAGTTTCTCGCTATTCACGATCGCAAGGTCCAGCCCCGCTTTCGTGCAGTAGTACAGAAAAACCGAATTCACCACCTCGCGCGCGCCTGCCGGCAGTCCAAACGACACGTTCGAAATCCCCAGTATCGTTCGCACATCCGGCAGCGCCTGCTTGATCAGCCGGATCCCCTCCACTGTTTCAACCGCACCGCCAATATAATTTTCGTCGCCGGTCGCACACGGAAACACGAGCGGGTCGAAAATAATGTCCTCCGGCCCCAATCCGTACTTTTCCGTCAGCAGTGTGTAGCTGCGTTGCGCTACGGCCAGCTTGCGTTCCCGCGTAAACGCCTGCGCTTGCAACTTATCCTCATCAATGCATCCAACTACGACCGCCGCGCCAAAATCATGCGCAATCGGCACCACACGCTCGAACTTTTCTTCACCATCTTCAAGGTTGATCGAATTTATGATCGATTTGCCCTGGCAATAGGTCAGCGCCAGTTCGATCGCCGTCGCGTCAGTCGTATCAATCATCACCGGCGCTTTCACTTTTCGAATCAGCTTCTCGTAAAAAACCGGAATATCCTTCTTCTCATCCCGCTCCGTGCTCTGCAGGCACACATCCACGATATCAATAGTCTCAATCCCCGAATACACGGCTCGATGCGATTCGCCAGGCCGCACGCGCGGCTTCTTGCCTTCCACCATCTGCGCAATCGCGCGAATGTGCTGCTCCGTCGTCCCGCAGCATCCCCCCACAAAATTCAGCCAACCATGGTCCACAAATTTTTCAAGCTGCGCCGCCAGCGAAGTCGGCGTCTCCAAATATTTGCCTTCTTCGTCTGGAAGCCCCGCGTTCGGATAACACGACACAAACTCACTCGAAATCTGGCTCAAAGTCCGGATATGATCCGTCATGAACTCTGGCCCGGTCGCGCAATTCATACCGAACGCCAGTGGCTTGGCATGCCGCAGCGACGCCCACAAGGCCTCCACCGTTTGTCCGGCCAGCATCGTCCCCATCGGTTCGATCGTCACCGATACGATCACCGGCACCTGCATCCCAATTTCTTTGGAAAGTTTCTGAATCGCTAGCAGCGCCGCCTTGATGTTCCGCGTGTCCTGGCAAGTTTCGACGAGCAGCAAATCCACGCCGCCTTCCGCCAACCCCTTCGCCTGCGCGTAATACGCCTCGATCAGACCATCAAACGTCACGCCGCCCGTCACCGTGATCGCTTTCGTCGTCGGCCCCACGGACCCCGCAACAAACCGCGGCTTCGCCGGCGTGCTAAACTCATCCGCCGCCTGCCGCGCCAATTCCGCCGCTCGCCTATTCAAGAAATGCGCATCGTCCGCCAACCCATACTCCGCCAAGACGATCGGTGCCCCACCAAAGCTATTCGTCTCAACAATGTCTGACCCCGCCTCAAAATACTTCCTATGAATGTCCAGCACCACGTCCGGCCGCGTCCGTACCAAATTCTCGTTGCAACCTTCCAGAAACGCCCCGCCAAAATCCCCCGCCGTCAGATGCCTCTGCTGCAGCATCGTCCCCATCGCCCCGTCGAGCACAAGGATCCGCTCCGAGAGCAACTCTCGCAGAGCCTTTGCGGATTCGTTCAAATTGCGCATCAGGGAAGAGCCACAACTCCTTACCGGACTACCTCTTGCATTGGAGACACCAGCAGAGAAGGCCGCGTTTGGGGTACACCCCTATTTTACGCAGGTTCCGAGCCGGAATCGAACGCCTTGCAGCGAACTAGTGCTTTTTAGGCGCGAACGGTCGTTCCAGCGCCCCGAACTGCCTGAGCCCAAATGCGATATTTCCTTCTCGAACGGTTCCGGCCCTTTCACGAGCAGTCCCCTGAAAATCACCCCTCGGCCCCATCGAAAAAGCACCCTACCTGTTACGTAACAATTCGAGAACAGGCCCTTCCAAGAGACTTGCCCCAAAGGACAGTTTTCACTACGCTGGCACATAGTGGCTACCAAGCGCGCATCTTCAAAACTGACCGTTTGCATCCTGTCGCCGCACCCCCTGGTGTTGAGCGAGTTCGAACGCGTCTTGTCGAAGGCTCAATTTAAAGTCGTCGTCAAGCAGCTCGAATCCACGCTCGCGCCCGACATGCGCAATCTCGAACCGCCCGTCGCCCAGGTTTACGTCATTGATGGCCACGCCGCGCGCCCCGCCACCGGCGCTCTTTTAGCCAACCTTCTCGAACGTCATCCCGAGGCGCGCCTTATCGTCGTCGGCGAACAGCACACGGATGCCAACAGCTACCAGCTCTTGCGGCTCGGTGTTAAGGGTCTTCTCACCTATACGGAGGCGCGCGATCAGTTGGTCCGCGCTTTGCCCCTCGTCGCCAACGGCGGATTCTGGGTTCCGCGTTCTGTCCTTTCCGGCTTCGTGGATTCTGTTCTCACGAGTCAGGGGCGCCGTCTCAAAACCGATTCCGTCACCAATCTCAGCCGCCGCGAACAGGAAGTCCTGGACTCCCTCCTCGAGAATCTTTCCAACAAAGAAATCGCCAGTAAACTCAACATAGCCGAGCGCACCGTAAAATTTCACGTCTCCAATCTCCTTAGCAAATTCGGCGTCCGCCGCCGTGCCGACCTAATCCTTCTGACTTTCCAGCGCCGTATGTCGGCCCCTTGATCTCTTTCCAACGGTCGCACTCTCCCGATACTTCCTGAATTCTCGGCTGACAACCGGTCCCCATCCTGTTAATTTTGATATCGGCGCGAACGCAAGACAAATTTCAATTATGAAGGCGAGATCACTTCCTTGAACGTTCTTGTCACCGGAGCCGCAGGCTACATCGGCAGCATCTGCTCGGAAGTTCTTTTGGCCCGAGGCTACCAGGTCATCGGGCTCGATAATCTCCAGGAGGGCCACGCCGCTGCCGTCCCGCCCAAAGCGACTTTTTGCCGGGCCGATCTCGGCGTTCGCGCGCAAATCGAAGAAGTCTTCTCCAAACACGCCATCGATGCCGTCATGCACTTCGCCGGCGAAGCCCTGGTCGCCAAGTCCGTCCGTGAACCCAGCACTTTCTACGCCGCCAACATCAAACTTCGCTTCGAAGAAATCCTCTCCGACTATCGCGCCTACACCGGCCTCCACTACGCCACTCTCCGCTATTTCAACGCCGCCGGGGCCTCGGCCGAACGCGGCGAGCACCATCGCGTCGAGACCCATCTCATTCCTAAAGTTCTCGACGCCGCCCTCGGCTTCATTCCACAGGTCGAAGTCTTCGGCTCGGACTATCCCACGCCCGATGGCACCTGTGTCCGCGATTACATCCACGTTCTCGATATCGCCGATTCCCACCTCCGTGCTCTCGAATCGATCGAAACCGTTTCCGGCGAAGCCTTCAACGTCGGTAACAGCCGCGGCTTTTCCATATTCGAAGTCGTTGATGCCGCCGAAAAAATAACGAGCCGCAAGATTTCTCGCAAAGTCTCCCCCCGCCGCCCCGGTGACCCCGCCGTCCTCGTCGCCAGTAAAGAAAAGCTCCGCCGCGCTCTAGGCTGGGAAGCCCAGCACTCCTCCCTCGAAGAGATCCTCACCTCAGCTTGGTCATGGAAACAGAAACACCCCCACGGCTACGCCGAGGCCCCTTCCAACTGAATTTCATTGCCTGATTTTTATTCGTCGAGTTTTACTGGCGAGGTTTAATCCGCGATCTTGTACCGAAAAATGCACCACAACGCCTGCACGCCGTCTTTCCAAGTAATCTTTTTTCCTTCTTCGTAGGTCCGCCCCGCATAACTGATCGGCACTTCGTAAATCCGCCACTTACCTTTCGAAATCTTCGCCGTAATTTCCGGTTCAAACCCAAACCGGTCCGACTTCAGCTTGATCCCTTGCAACACCTCTTTGCGGAACACTTTGTAACAAGTCTCCATGTCCGTCAGCTTCAAATTCGTCATCACATCCGAAAGTAGTGTCAAAACCTTGTTAGCCACATAGTGCCAAAAGTAATGCACCCGCTGCGGCCCGCCAAGAAATCTCGACCCAAACACCACGTCCGCCCGCCCATCAATAATCGGCCCCAGCAAAGTCGGATAATCCTTCGGGTCATACTCCAAATCCGCATCCTGCACCAAAACGATGTCCCCGCTCGTCTCCGCAAACCCGCGCCGCAACGCCGCCCCCTTACCTTGGTTCTGCACTTGGAAAAAAATCCGCAAGTCTCGCACGTCCACCGGATCGCCGCCGTCATGAGCCGGCGCCCAGGTTTCGCTTTTCCCCTGAGCCTGCACCATGGTTTCCAGATATTGCCGCGTCCCATCCGTCGAGCAATCGTCCACGATCACGATTTCCATGCGCATGCCGATCTCCTGAACGCGCCGCAGAATTTCTTCAATTGTGTTTTTCTCGTTGTAAACAGGAATCACAATCGAGATCTTGGGGTTGTCCAATGCAGAAGGGTGTCGCCGCAGAGCACACATTTTCAGTCACAGATTGTAGCGGCCCACCGCACGCAGAGTAAAGGCTGCCTCTGTCATATCCGTTTTTTCCCATACAACGGCTTCCCGTCGAACATCGAAGCAGTTATCCTATCTGTTGTCTGCGGAGCGCATCTGTCCAGGAAGTGTGTCTCACCTCTTCTCTGTGTTCTATGCGTACTCCGTGAACTCTGTGTAAAAATCTTTTTCCTAAATCCTTTGCGTCGTTTCGCAAATCAATGACCACCTTCTACATCCAACAATTCGGCTGTCGCGCCACGCAAGCCGATGGCGCCGCCCTCGAGCGCCAGCTCCTCGACCGCGGCTGCACCCCCGCACCTGATCCCACAACGGCCGCCATCGTCGTGCTCAACACCTGCACAGTAACCGCCGCCGCTGACGCCCAAGCCCGCGACGCGATCCGCAAACTCCACGCCCAGAATCCCGCCGCCCGCCTAATCGTCACCGGCTGCTACGCCCAGCGCGCCCCCGAAGAACTAGCCGCCCTCCCAGGCGTCAATTGGGTCGTAGGCAATTCCCACAAACCCCAAATCCCCGATCTCATCGCCGCTCTCTCAACCACCAAGCCAGCCGAAACCTCGAACAATTTCTTCCCCACCTCCGCCTTGTTCTGCGATCCGCTCGACGCTCCCTTCCATTCCCTTGAAGGGGCGCAATTTTATCCCGAGCATGCGCGAGAGAACATTCTGCCCCATCTCGGCAAGATTTCTAATACGAAGGCCTCTCCGCGACCTGCCCTAATCCTCACAGGCAACATCTTCGCCCACCCCGAATTCCTCTCCGCCCCCATTCAAGGCGGCGAATCCCACCACACCCGCCCCATTCTAAAAATCCAAGACGGCTGCAACAACCGCTGCTCGTTCTGCGTAATCCCCTTCGTCCGCGGCAAAAGCCGCAGCCTCCCTCCCGACGCCGTAATCCGCGAAATCCAAAAACTCACCGCGGAACATCCAATCGAGGCCGCGAATGCAAACTTGGGACGCCCAATCCTGGCTGTCTCTTCTCCCCACAAACAGTCAATCCTGCCTGCCCAAAACGCAGCCCGCGAAATCGTTCTAAGCGGCATCAACCTAGGCACCTACGGCCGCGATCTCACCCCCCGCATAGAATTCATCAACCTAATCCGTCGCATCCTAGACGAAACCAGCGTAGAACGGCTCCGCATCAGCTCCATCGAGCCCCTGGATGTGACGCAAGATCTCATCGAACTCTTCGCTAGCACCGACCGCATCGCCCAGCACTTCCACGTGCCCCTGCAATCCGCCTCCGACCGCATCCTGGCCGCCATGCATCGCTGGTACCGCTCCGAACACTACGCACGCCGCGTCGACCTGATCCACGACCGCCTGCCCCACGCCGCCATCGGCGCCGACGTAATCGCCGGTTTCCCCGGCGAAACCGAGTCCCACCACGCCGCCACCCGCTCCTTCATCGAACGCCACCCCTTCACCTACCTCCACGTCTTCTCCTATTCCTCCCGCCCCGGCACCAAAGCCGCCTCTCTTTCCGACCAAGTCCCCGGCCATATCATCAAACGCCGTGCCCGCGAACTCCGCTCCCTCTCAGAGCAAAAATCCGCGGCTTTCCGCCAATCCCAAATCGGCCGCACTCTCCGCGTCCTAACCCTCCATCGCAATGAACAGGACGACGCGGACGCCACTCCCGCTCTCTCCACCAACTACCTAAAGCTGTTTGTACCTGGCGTCCATCCGTCAAACGTCTGGATTGAAACGGAATTGAGTGAATCCGCTGTTGGCCTTAGCGCCATCGCCTCGACATGAACGCCGACACGCGCCGCGAGACGCTCTTGGCTGAATTCATCGCCACTTGGGAAAAACTGGACGGCCTTCGCGTCAATGACAGTCTCGACCCGCTCGCGGAACAATTTGCCGTCAGCAAAGACGTTCCGAGCGGAGTCTCGCATTGGTGCCCTGTCCGAGAAGCCACGGACCCTTCCAAGTTGGAATCAGTCTATGCCCAGCTTCCGGCGCGATTTCCACCGCCGTTCGAAAGTCTTCTTCTGACCTACCGATGGCCCGAGGTGGATCTACGTTTATATCGGCTTCACGCGAATCCTCTCGGTGCCGACCTCTCTGGCGAAGCTAGCTCCTTCCTTTGAACACTTGGTCAAGCAGACCATCGACGCAGCCGCGAAACTTTAGCCTTCAAAAATCACCTGCGCCAAAGCCTGCGCTTCCGTATGCGTAATGCTCAAAGCAATCCTCTTCACCCCCAACTCGTCCGCAATCTTCCGCGCCTCTCCATCCAGCCGAATCGTAGGCCGCCCGCCCTTCTCCCGCACCACCTCAAAATCCACCCACCGCACCCCTCGCCTCCACCCCGTCCCCAAAACCTTCATAGCCGCTTCCTTAGCCGCAAACCGCCCCGCAAACCGTTCTTTCGCCTCTTCACGTCCTCATTGATTACGGTATTGATTACGGTCCTGCGATGCAAGCTCCCAAATCTCTCCCTAAAAATTCCGCTCGATCCAAAAAGCATCGAAATTTCTCACTGGCCCCCTATCCTAGCCCGTCATACCATCGTCCATACAAACGCGGGAGGAACCATGCACATCTGGCTCCAAGACTTTCGCTTCGCCTGTCGCATGCTTTGCAAGAACGCGCTATCAACCATAGTGATCCTGGCCTCCCTGGCCATCGGCATCGGCGCCAATTCCGCCATTTTCAGCGTGGTCGACTCGTTGCTACTGCGTCCGCTCCCCTATCCGCAGCCGGACCGCCTCGCTGCCGTATGGCTCCATTCTCCCGCCATCGGCATTTTCCGCGACTGGCCCTCGCCGGGCCAGTACATTGACATCCAGAACGAAAACCACTCCTTCGAGCAGATGGCCCTCGCCCAGAGCCGCACCCTCACGCTGACTGGCCGTGAGCAGCCCGAACTCGTCGATGGCATGCGAACACAGTCCAGCTTGCTCAACATGCTCGGTGCAAAGACCCTGCTTGGCCGCTTGTTGTTGCCGGAGGAGGACAAACCCGGCAAACCCGCCGTGGCCATTCTCAGCGATCGTCTCTGGAAACGCTCGTTCAGCTCCGATCCCAATATCGTCGGCAAGACCATCACGCTCGACGGTGAACCGTTCGCCGTGGCCGGCGTCCTGCAGCACGGATTCATGCTCAACGCCGAGGTGATGCCCTCAGAAGGGCCCATGGACAAGATAGACGTCTTTCTGCCCTTGCCGCTGGGAGCCGACGCCGTGAGCAAGCGCGGCGACGAAAATTACAACATCCTCGTGCGTCTGAAGTCCGGCGTTTCCATGCAACAGGCGCAGGCCGATATCGGCGTGATCGCCAGCCGCATCCGCGAAAAGGACAAGCGCGGCGTCAGCTTCGGCATGCACGTCGTCGGGTTGCAAGAGCAGGTGGTGGGCGACGTTCGCCGCTCTCTGCTCGTGCTGCTGGGGTCTGTGG
>WNFS01001050.1_pt1 | contig 20343 bp, 16 predicted proteins | sample 5400141 | NCBI WGS metagenome assembly WNFS01 (sample SAMN13153358, study PRJNA577476) | soil metagenome | isolation source: 60 cm saprolite under Madrone tree | place: USA:California | collected 2016-06-14
ATGTCCGGGCAACCTTGGCTTCAGTGGAGTCCGGCAATGTCGAAGCAGGTTTCGTGTACAAAACCGACGCCGCGATTTCGAAAAAAGTTAAGATCGTCTACGAAGTGCCGATCGACAGAGGACCCAAAATTATCTATCCCGTTGCCATCATCAAGGAGTCAAAGAAAAAAGACACCGCCCGCGATTTCATGAACTATGTTTTGAGTCCGGCAGCCAAGGACACTTTCAAAAAATACGGCTTTGTCGTATTAGATTGAGCCCGAGGAACCCTATCGTTTCGTGATCTTCTCCTTTGAAACCTGGCAAATCACTTTCTTTTCCCTCTCCGTCGGCCTCGCCAGCACTCTGCTGATTCTCCCGTTCGGCATTGCCCTCGCGTGGCTCTTCGCACGCAAAGAATGGCCGCTCAAAAGCGTGTTAGAAACGATTGTCTTGCTGCCGCTCGTCATGCCGCCGGTATCAACGGGCTTGATCCTGTTGAAAATCTTCGGACGGCGGAGCCCCGTCGGACAGTGGCTTTACGAACGCGGCGTCGAGATCGTCTTCAATTGGAAAGGCGTTCTCATCGCGATGGCGGTGATGTCTTTCCCACTTTTGGTCCGGTCCGTCCGAACTTCATTTTCGGAAGTGAATCCTAGGCTCGAACAGATCGCTGCAACCTTAGGGGCTTCCTCACTGCGCATCTTGTTCGTGATCACTATTCCTCTCGCGTACAAAGGTATTATTGCCGGAGCGCTGCTTGCTTTCTCGCGAGGTTTGGGCGAGTTCGGCGCAACCATCCTGCTAGCCGGCAATATTCCCGGTAAGACGCAGACTCTTTCGCTGGCGATCTACAATTTCGTTCAAGTGGGGAAGGATTCTGAAGCGTACACCCTGCTCGGAATCACAGTTGCCTTGGCGTTCCTGTTCGTCTGGTGCTCAGAGTGGCTGCTACGCTCGGCAAAGAAGACGTGACATGTTGCTCCGATGTCGAATACCGTTGGCTCACTTTGACCTCGATGTCGACGTGGCCTTCGATGCCCGGGTGGCATCCATATTTGGGCCTTCAGGTTCAGGGAAAACCACCCTCCTCGACGCCATCGCCGGTTTGCGAGATATCACGGCAGGAGAAATCGAAATCGATGGCAGCACGCTTTTCTCTTATGCTCGCGGCATTAATCGACCGCCGCGAGAACGGGGTATCGGATACGTCCCACAAGAGGGTGCACTTTTCCCACATCTTTCGGTGCGGAAAAATATCCTTTTCGGTGCCGGCCGCAGCGCAGACATCAGCCGGTCAAAGAGCATCAGTATGGAACATGTGTTGAGCGTCCTTGAGATCGGCAGTTTATTAGATCGTCCGGTTACGAAGCTCTCTGGAGGAGAAGCGCAGAGAGTGGCGCTGGCCAGAGCGATATTATCCCAACCGCGATTGCTTTTGCTGGACGAGCCTTTGGCGTCATTGGACATCGGCCTCAAGGAGAAGATTTTGCCTTATCTTGCCCGTGTGCGCGATGAATTTAAAATACCGATGATTTACGTAACCCATAACTTAACCGAGGTTCTGACTTTAGCCGATTGGGTATTGATGATCCGGCAGGGACGATTAGTGACCCAGGGAGTTCCGAAAGAAGCGCTCAGGTCCATGCACGCGATCATGCAACTTCCGGAAGAGCAGTTCGAAAACGTCTTCACCGTGACTTTGGTTGAGTCCGATCCTGAAGCCGGTCGAACCAAAGTGCGTTTGCAAGCCGGGCAGGAGCTTTTCATTCCTTATCTCACGCGACCAGGAAACCCCGTTATCCAGATCCGTATCAGCGCCGACGATATTCTCGTCGCCATCAAACGCCCCGAGGGAATTTCAGCCGGCAATGTCTTGCCGGGAATTGTTCGAAGAATCGATGCGATTGACGGGCAGGCGATGGTCACGGTCGCCGCCGGAGATGAATTTTACGCACGGCTCACAGCGTCTGCGGTTAAACGGCTCGGTCTTCATGAGGAAACTCCCGTGTTTCTTATCATGAAAACCCGGTCTTTTCGTTCGCTCTGATTTAGTGGGGACTAGAGAAGTTATTGTTTCGCAATAAACGCCTGCCTCCCACCCCTTTAAACCGTATCGAGCTTGTTTAACAAGTTTGGTAGGATACTGACGCTTCCCCGAATGATGTTGGGGTGGACTAATGAGCGTAAAACCGTCGATACTTTTGTTCTTCCTTTGTTTATTTTCGATCGGGTGCGGGCGTAATGAACGGATGGATTTACTGTATGCCCAGCGGTGTATTGGCTGTCATGGTCCGTCAGGGCAGGGCGACGGGCCGGTGGCGGCTTCATTGCCTGTCGCCGTACCTGATTTCCGTAACACCGTGGAGAAAAAAAGTACCCTCCAGATCCGGCGAGCGATCTCAGAAGGGCGTGGCATGATGCCGGCCTTCGACCCGGCGTTACGTCAAGCGGAAATTACCGACATGGTTCAAATGGTTCGCTTCCTAAGCCGAGAAGGGCGGGACATCCATTGGTGGGAAAAATACGATACATTGGTTGTGGCCCACTGCAATATACCATGGGAATTGGTGTTGGGTTACGACGAGCCGGCGGAGGAGAAGCGACATTAGAGGGGCCGGACCGTCGATCCCCGCGATTTTTTTAGACTTTTGGTGCGGGTGAGCGGCGGAAACCTCAGCTTGACAAGGCATGAGCTTAAAACTAAACTCAAACCTGAGATTTTGTGGTGCAAGGTTCTATGGCTCTCGACAATATCGAACAGCTCGAAGCGAAGGTTCTGCGGCTCATTGAGAGGCACGAAAGAGTCAAAAAGGAAAAGGAATCGGTGGAAAAACGACTCCAGCAAAAGGAAAGCGAGTGGCACCACTTAAAGGGGCAAATTCGACAATACGAGCGAGAGCGCGTTGAGCTCCGGGAAAAACTGGACAAGATTCTTGGTCAGTTCGCGAGCCTCGATCTTCCTGACTGATGCGGGGAAGAAATAATGAAAAAGGCACTCGACGTAGAAATTCTGGGTCAAAAGCTGACGATCAGTAGCGATGCTGAGGAAACGTATATGTTGAAGGTCGCCGGCTATGTGGATGAGAAGATGCAGGCGCTTTCAAGGGCACAGAAACCGGTCAACAAGTCCAACATCGCGATGCTCGCGGCCCTTAACATCGCCGACGAGTATCATCGACTCAAGGAGATGCACGAATCGATTCTCAATAGGTTGAACCAATTGTCCAAAAAACTTTCAACGATGTTAACTGAGGAGGGTTAAGGCTTTATCTAGGCTATTCGACTTCTCCCGCTTGACCAGGGTGTGCTGCGGGGGAAACTTTAAGAGATGTGGCGTGGAAAGATGAGGGAACGGGGAAAATATATTCTGATGGATCTGATTTGTTGGTTTCTGGCATTCATAAATTGGACGAGTGTTCGGCGACCCCTTGTGGAAAACCGAAATAATTGGATGGAAATCCCACTAGTGAACAAAAGCCTGGCGCCAGCCGTGTTTGTGCGTGGAAAGTGGCTGGCGAGGGGACCGACTCTTGCGACTCGTAGATCAGATTTTTAGCGCTTACTTTTCCTCCTAGACTTCTCTCTCTTCTCTCTACCCACGGTATCGAGTCCGGCAAGTGGGGTCCTCAATGAGAGAGAAAAAACATGCTTTGCGCGTTGAGGCTTTAGCCCGGCGCGACCTGCTCTCAAGAACCGAGTCTCTGAGCTGGAGCCGCTTGATTCAAGCGCAGGCGCTTCAGTTCCCGCCCTATCTCATTTGCCGTTCGGTAGCGCTCTATAGCCCCATTCAAAACGAAGTGGAGACGGAGGAGATCCGTGATCACGCATGGGTCTCGGGGAAGAGTGTTTTTTTCCCACGGATGGGACGACAGGACAGGCTGGAATTGGTCGAGGTTGAGTCCGCCAGTGAACTTAGTGTAGGTCGCTTTGGAATTCTGGAACCCACGGGTGAACCGCGACTAGTGCTCCGGGATCAAGGGGAGCTGGTTATCTTTGTGCCGGGGGTTGCCTTCGATCTGCGAGGCAACCGCCTGGGACGAGGAAAAGCTTGGTATGACCGGCTGATCAAGGAGTTGGGTAGAGCCACCGTCGCTGCTTTAGCCTACGATTGTCAAATCGTGGAGGAAGTGCCTGCTGATGAGTGGGATCAGCGAGTTAACTACATTATTACCGAAAGGAGAGTTATCGACTGCCGGTGCATAGCGGCGCAGTCGAATCAGGTTTTGTAAGTTTATTATTACGAAAGGGGGTGTTGGCGTTGGATCAGAATATCTGGTTCGGAATTGCAGGTTTACTGCTAGGAGTTTTCCTAGCGTTGTCGATTGTTTGGGTGCGGCGCAAGCAGCAGCGCACGCAAATCGAGCTTGCGCAGAACGCAGCCGCCCGCATTATTGAGGAAGCCAAGAAGGACGCGGGCGCAATTAAAAAAGAGGCTGAGATACAGGTTAAGGATAGTCTCATAAAAGAAAAGGTCGATTTCGATCAGGAGGTACGAGAGACTCGGCGAGAAATTCAAACGTTCGAAAAACGATTGCTCAGCAAGGAAGAAGCTTTGGAAAAGAGGATCGATGCCGTCGAGAAACGAGACAGTGACTTGGGAAGGCGTGAGACTGCGATCAAGTCACGAGAAAAGAGCGTCGACGAAAGATCGGCAGAGTGGGATCGCCAAATCGACGAGGCGAGAAGGCAGTTGGAGCAGGTCGCGGGAATGACCCGGGAAGAGGCGAAGAGGAGTCTCGTCGATCAAATGGTCGAAGAAGCGAAGCACGACTCCGCCAAACGGATTCGTGTGATTGAGGAAGAAGCCAAAGAAGAATCTGCGCGCAAGAGTCAAAAAATTATCGCCCTGGCCATCGAAAGGCTCGCCGGCGATTTTGTCGCCGAGCGCTCGGTGACGGTGGTGCCATTGCCAAACGATGAGCTGAAGGGAAAAATCATCGGCCGAGAGGGGCGTAACATTAGAGCTCTCGAGGCGGCCACCGGAATCGATCTTATTGTTGACGATACACCCGAAACGGTGGTGATTTCGGGGCATAATCCGATTCGCCGGGAGATCGCACGATTGTCCTTAGAGAAGCTCATTTCCGATGGTCGCATCCATCCCGGAAGGATCGAGGAGGTGGTCCGCAAATCTGAGCAGGAGCTGGAAGAAGCGATTCGGGAGGCCGGCCAGAAAGCCATTTTTGATGTGGGGATTCACGGCGTCCACCCGGAGATCATCAAGCTTCTTGGGCGGCTGAAATATCGCTATAGCTATGCGCAAAATGTGCTGCTTCATTCCATTGAGGCGGCGTTTATCTGCGGCATGATGGCGTCCGAGCTGGGCTTGAATGAAAAACAGGCTCGCCGCGCGGCGCTGCTCCACGATATCGGCAAGGCGGTGGACCACGAAGTGGAAGGATCTCATGCCATTATCGGTGCTGAACTTGCGCGCAAGTATGGCGAGTCGCCCAAAATCGTCAATGCGATAGCTGCGCACCACGAAGATGTCAAAGCGGAAACCATTCTGGCGCCGTTGGTAGACGCGGCGGATGCGCTGTCGGGAGCGCGACCGGGGGCTCGCCGTGAAATGATGGAAAGTTACGTGCGACGGCTCGAAGAGCTGGAGCGCATTACGAACTCGTTTAAGGGCGTGGAAAAGTCTTACGCGGTTCAAGCGGGTCGTGAAATCCGGATCATGGTTCAACATGACATCGTTTCGGATGACGAAGCTGCACGTATGGCGCGGGAGATCGCCCGAAAGATTGAAAATGAAATGACCTATCCCGGACAGATCAAGGTGACGGTCATTCGGGAAGTGCGCACGGTGGATTTCGCCAAGTAGAATGGTTTCTCCATGCGCATATTGATTCTTGGTGATGTGATGGGTCGCCCTGGGCGCAGGGCTGTGCGGGAACTCGTCCCGTCCTTAATCAAGGAAGAGGAGATCGACCTTGCCATCGCAAACGCGGAGAATGCCGCCGGCGGCATGGGTGTCGACATCAAGAGCGCCGGCGAGCTTTTCGCTTCGGGCATTCACGTGCTCACGAGCGGAAATCACATTTGGAAGAAGAAAGAGATCTATCCTTATTTGGAGGATCGAGCTTCTTTGCTTCGACCGGCCAATTTTCCGACCGGCGCGCCCGGACGGGGCTGGTGCGAATGGCAAGGCGCAAACGGGCTGAAGGCCCTGGTCATTAACCTTCAGGGACGAGTTTTCATGCCTAACCACGTCGACGACCCTTTCCGGTGTGTCGACGCGATTCTGAAAGAGCATGCTGAGCATTCCAGAGTTGTCATTGTCGATATGCATGCCGAAGCGACCTCTGAGAAAAATGCCATGGGTTGGTATCTCGATGGTAGGACCTCAGCCGTGTACGGGACCCATACACACATCCAGACCGCCGATGAGCGCATCCTGGCCAATGGCACCGCGTATATTACCGACGTCGGGATGTGTGGCCCGTTCGATTCGGTGATCGGCATGGAAAAAGAGACGGTCATCAACGGTTTCCTGAGTCAACTGCCGCGTAAGTTTGAAGTTGCGCAGGAAAATGCGGTGATCCAAGGGGTTATCCTGGACGTCGACCCGGTTAACGGCCGAGCCCGTGAAATCCGGCGGCTGCGGCTTCATCATGAGTCATTTTCCTGAATCATGACGGATATTCATACAGAGCTTGACTTGATCAAACGGGGTGCGGTCGAGGTCTTGCCGGAGGAAGACCTCGTTCGCAAGATCAAGCGAGGACGACCTCTAAAGATTAAGGCCGGGTTCGACCCCACGGCACCGGACCTGCACCTGGGTCACACGGTGTTGATCCAAAAGATGAAACAGTTTCAGGATCTCGGTCACGAGGTTATTTTTTTGATCGGTGACTTTACCGGTATGATCGGGGATCCCTCCGGAAAGTCGGAAACGCGGAAACAACTTACGCGTGAGGAAGTCGTCAAAAATGCCGAGACCTATAAAGAACAGATATTCAAGATTCTCGACCCGAAGAAAACCATCATTGAATTCAATCATCGCTGGATGGAGAAACTGGATGCCGTTGGCCTCATCGAGCTGGCGGCAAAATACACAGTGGCTCGAATGTTGGAGCGGGAAGACTTCAAGCAGCGTTACCAGAATCAACAGTCCATCAGCATACACGAGTTCCTCTATCCCTTAGTTCAGGGGTACGACTCGGTGGTGCTTAAGGCCGACGTGGAGTTGGGTGGGACGGACCAGCGGTTTAACTTGCTCGTAGGGCGAGAGTTGCAACGCGAGTACGGCCAGGAACCCCAGGTAGTTTTAACCATGCCGCTGCTTGAAGGGACCGATGGCGTCCAGAAGATGAGCAAGTCTTTGGGCAACTACATCGGAATTAACGAAGCTCCCGAAGAGATGTTCGGCAAGATCATGTCGATCTCCGATGACTTGATGTGGCGCTACTATGAGCTGTTGAGCGACAGAAATCTTACCGAAATTCATGGAAACCGATCCCGCGTCGAGGCCGGCGAGCTTCATCCGATGGAAGTGAAAAAGTCTCTCGCCGAAGAGCTAGTGGCTCGCTTTCATGGCGCAGCGGCAGCGCAATCAGCGCGCGATTATTTTGAAACACGGTACCAAAGGAAGTCGCTGCCGAGTGATATCAAAAAGCGTTTCACCGCGTCAGAACCTACTTGGATTTGTCGGCTTCTGGTTGATCTCAATTTTGCCAAGTCGGGAAGCGAAGCGCGTCGACTCATCGCGCAGGGCGCAGTAAGAGTCGACGGCCAAATTATCTCCGACGTCAATTTTCACTTTCAAGATGATCTGCACAGGGTTTTAGAGGTGGGTAAGAATCGCATTGCTCAAGTCGAGAAATAGTCGTGCAAACCTTCCCTTACGGCCTGCCTTGAATCAACCCAGCGTGTCCTTGGCCTCCGTCTGGAAGGGATTGCCCTGCAGAAGTGGTATCTGTGAATATAATGATACGAGGAGTTGAACTGACCGAAGACCCTATGTAGACTACAGCACCTAGAGCTGATACTCACAGGCTCAAGAGCGAAAGCGAGTGAGGCCAGCCGCCCAGTTAAGAGCCTCTCAGGATGAGATTCCCGAGGGGTTTTTATTTTCTATAGGAGTAGAGATATGGCAACTCAGGATGCGCGCGTGCCGATGACCAGTCGGGGATACCAGTGGTTACTGGAGGAATTGAAGCGTTTAAAGTCTGTAGAAAGGCCGAAAATCGTTCGCGAAATTGAAGAGGCCCGAGGCCACGGAGATCTGTCCGAGAATGCCGAGTTTCACGCGGCCAAGGAAAGACAGTCGTTGTTAGATGTCCAGATCCGCGAGATCGACGATCGGCTTGCGCGCGCGCAGGTCATCGAGGTATCTAAGCTCTCGGGGGACAAAGTGGTATTCGGCGCTACGGTATCTTTAGCCGATGGTGATACCGGCGATAAGGTGGTATATCAAATCGTAGGTGATCATGAGGCAGAGCCGAAGAACGGAAAGATTTCTATTAGCTCTCCCGTCGCGCGTGCTTTGATCGGCAAGAGCGAGGGAGACGAGGTTCAGGTCCGCACCCCTACGGGCGTCCGTTCGTTTGAGATTCTGAGCGTAGAATATATCGATTAGATCTCTTCCTCTGCCGGTAGCGCGGGCCTGACGGAAAAGGGGTCATGTCCTTTTCAGTCGAGAAGCCTGGTCGCAATCTTTATCCAATTCCACAATTTATCTGGCTGGCCGGCGCTGGGTTATATCATCCTGAGCCTTGCAGCCGGGAATTCGCCGGCTGGAGGCGTTTAACGCGCGGCCCGAACCTTTCGCTTTTATTCCTCGTCATTTTTCTTTTCCCATCCCTTTGCGCAGGTGAAATATTCATCGAGCCGCGCATCGGGTTTCATGGGGTATTTCAACTTGGTCGTCCTTTCCCGCTGGAAATCGAGCTCAGCAACTCCGGCCGGCCCGCGGAGGGAACCCTAGAGGTCGAAGTATGGAAAGGCGGAGCAACGAAAGGCGGTGCTCCCTATCCTTTATATTATCGCAGAGATCTTTTTCTTTCCGCCCAGTCCCGCAAGACTGTCCAGCTCACCGTCGACCCGGACTTTGTCAGCCGGCCCTTGAAGATTACGTTCCTAAGTCCGACCGGCACCGCATCGCGGGAGGTCGACCTGCGGCGTTATTTTTCACCCGCTCCAGTGATCCTACTTGTGAGCGAAGGCAATGCCATTCCACCAGTCTCGCTCGGTTCCTCTTCAGCCAATCGTTTGGTTTCTGTGATGCTGGCTGAGTTGCCGCCCGATCCGAGGGCGTTGCTTGGCGTCTCGCATCTTATCCTCTACGACCAGTCGTTGCGCGATCTCTCTCGTTCTCAGTTTGTTGCCCTCGACAGCTGGCTGACTGCCGGGGGAAGGATGGTGATTCTTGGGAGCCTCAATTATCCCCTCTACCAGGAGCCGACCATCAGCCGCTTTCTGCCGGTTCGTGTCACGGGAATGAAAAGAATCTCGTTTCTTCCCGGTATTGGTCAAAGCGACCGGAAAAACGATCAGGCCTCTCCCATTGCCAATGTATGGGCGCAAGCGTCGACGGTTATCGGGGGAAAAGTGCTGGCGGAGGCGCAAGGTATGCCGGTTCTTGTCGAAACCAGCAGAGGAAAAGGTAGGATTACGTATTTGTCCCTCGACGTAGGGCGGCCGCCGCTCTCTCAATGGGACGGTCTGCCGGGGTTTCTGCAAAACCTTCTCACGCCTGGGGGGGGTGAAGATGTCGCGCTCAGAACACAGTGGGACGACGCAGTTTTCTCACAGCTTATCCTGAGCCCCTCGTTCATCACCACTTACCTGCCTACCGGCTCTCTGTTCCTTTCCATCGTCGGCTATCTGATCGGCATCGGGATTTTTTCGTGGCTTTGGCAGCGCCAGCCCCTCAGGAGACGTACAATGGCGGTCTCGTTCCTAGCCTTTGTTGCCTTGTCAACCGTCGGAGGCTATCTGCTATTCAGTCGGGGCGGCAACATACCGGATGGCGTGCTCCTTTCTTCTACCGTTTTGGAAAGCAGCGCCGATGGTTATGTGGATGCCCAGGCGAATCTGGCAATGTTTTCTACTCAAATTCGCCAATATGACTTGCAGATGAAAGGAGCCTGGACGGACCTAGTTCCCGTTTCTGTGGCTTCTCGCGAGCGACCCGAGCCGCTCGTGGTACTCCAGGACGCTAGCGGCGCCAGCCGTTTCCAGTTGCCATTGCGAGAGTGGGATTATAGGCTTTTCCGGATACGCTTTGTCGACCGTTTCCCAGTGCGAGCCGAGTTTGAGCAACAAAATGGTAAGCTCGTCATGAGGTTAAATAACCAGAGCACCAAAGATCTTGCGGATTGCTGGCTCGTGGTGCCGGGCCAGCGCTATCCCTTGGGCGACATCCCACGGGGAGCAACCTGGACCAAAGAGTTTGCTCTTGCCAGCGACGCCGGCCAAGAACCAAGCGTCGGCCGCCGAGCGGATTCTGTCGACTTGCGCGACATTCCTTTCAAGGACAAAACGCGGGAAATCTTGTTTCAAGCGTCGTTCTTCCCGCGTGACGAAGGCGCAATGCGCTGGAGCAGCGGTGCCGCGGTGTTCTTTGGCTGGGTAAAAGATCCAGACCGGCGCGTGTCACTCGACGACCGGCGCATCCGTACTTACGACTATACCTTGTTCCGAACGATTATTCCTTTAGCGGGTCCGGAGGATGAATGAAAAACAACCCGGTTCTGCGGGAAAGCGTCGAGGTTTTTTTTAGCGAGGGCCATGGACTTCCCGTATATTTCTATCTTTTGATTATTCTAGCGCCGGTGGAGTTCTTTTCGCTCTACTTGCCTTCGCTGGACGCGCAGATGTGGAGCGGCTCCGCCAATCTATTTAAAGTCTGTGCGGTGACCGCGTTGCTATTGACGGTCTATCTTGCTTTGCGTGTGGCTAACCAGGAATTCGCACCTTGGAGATTTAAGCCGGTTAAGCGATGGGTGCGCGAAAACGGACTGGCGGTCTCAGCCGTGGGTCAAGGCCAATTGGCGTTTCTTTCGTTGCACGTGGTTTTTTCAATTCTTCTTTGCACACCGTTCCTGATATGGGCGGGAGCGATTGCTCGAACCCCGTTCCCGCGTGTGGCCGTCACTTTTTTGCTTCTTTTGTTCTATGCTCTCAGCTACGGTGTCTGGGGACTTGTAACTCTGGTGTTGTGGGAACGGCGGGCCGAGAGCCGCCAGGTTTTCATCCGTTGCTTCTTTTTCTGCCTGGTTATCTTTTCCGCGCTGTTCTATTTGCCCGTTAACCCGGTAGCCTTTCTGCTGGCTTATCTCGGCCGGCAGGAGTTGCCGCCACTCAGTCTTGCCGGATGGAAAGCGCCCGCAAGCACCGTCCATTTTACGTTCCACCTGTTGATCGTCAGCACCGGTTTGGCGGCGCACCGCTGGGCGCTCAGGAAGGACTTAACCGCTTGAGCGCTGCAACAGAAATCCTCCGGGAAAAATTCTCCGAACTTATAAGTTGGGAACGGAGAAAACGGACAGAACAGATCCTGGCAACGCTCTTCTGCTATTCGTTATTTGCCGCGCTAGTCACGTTGCCGTTTCATCGACTCTTGCCAACGGCCAACAGCCGTTGGTTCGTTCCAATTTTATTCTTCGTATTGCTGGCGCCGTTTTTTTTCCTCAGGAGGTGTTGGCGACCGTCGGATTCCGCACGCGCGTTGGCGCGCGTTGACAATGCGCTAAATCTCGACGAACGTGCCGTCACCGCCTGGGAGTTATTGGAGCGCCACGAAACACGAGCCGCGGCGCTCTTGGTCCTAAAGGAAGCGGCGGAAAAACTCAAGACGCTCAATCCCAAAATGCTGTTCCGAAGAAGTTGGAGCTGGCAGGCTGGTCTCGCTGTTCCGCTGCTAGTTCTTTGGCTCGGACTTCTATGGTTCGATGTGGGTCTTCAGTTCGAGAGCGGTCGTCAGCATCTAGCCCCAAAAACTCTGGCACAAAGCCTGCGCGAGTTTGCTCGAGACCTCCAAGAGAAGGCCAAGGACGGGGGTTTGCAGGAAAGCCTCAAGATGGGTCGAGAGTTGGAACAGGTGGCGCAGAAGGGCATCGACGCGAAAACAGACGACAACAAGTTCAAGGCCGAATTGGCCGGCATGACGAAAAAGATCGAAACCATGGGGAAGTCAGCCGCGAAACCAGAATCGTCGTCGGCCGCCGAGAGCCAGCAAGACCTGAAGGATCTAAAGACTGAGTTGGAAGCGGCGGCCGATCTCCTGAATATTCCCGATGTCTCTAAAGGGACTCAGGAATTGGGAAAACAGTGGCTCGATCAATTGGCGACATTGCCCCAGCTCAAAAGACAATTCGAATTACAAAATCAGGCGGGGCAGAGCCTTAGTCAAAACGAGCTGAAGTCTTTTCTCGACAAGTTGGAAAAACAAACCACCGGGGAGCTAGACAGGCGGACCCTACTGGAGGCGCAGCAATTTCTCGAGCAATTGATGAAACAAGGCCAAGGGGAGAAGGGCGAAAGCGATATGCGGATGGCCGGACGAGGAGAGCAAGATTTACCGGATGATGGGGAGAGGACGAACAACATGAGCGCTTTGCCAGGGAAGGAGCCGGGAAAACGAGAAGAGGGTTCGCGCTCTCTTCCGGAATTTCAAGCGGGAGCGTCGGCACAGATCAAAGGTTTGCTCGGTGAGGGAAACAGTAGTGGCTTGATGTTCAAGTCAAAGCCGTCGGCGGGGAAGAGCGAAGTGTCACAAGAGGAAGTGATCGCCTCCTATCGGCGGCAGGCGGAGGCGGAGCTCAATACGGAGCGTGTACCCGACGCACTGAAAGAGACGATTAAGAATTACTTTCTATCCCTGGGAATTGGCGAAGGGGCAAAATGAGCGATACGCATCCGTACCTAAAGGAGAATTGACTTCATGGAAGCCGTGGCAGAAATCGAAGAACGGATGCAGCGCGCCCGTCGCTCTTTCGATGCGTTGAAGGCCGAAATGGCGCGCATCATCGTCGGCCACGAGGAGCTGATCCGACAGATTTTCATTGCCCTTGTGTGCGGCGGTCACTGCCTTCTGGAGGGAGTGCCGGGATTGGGAAAAACGCTCATCGTGCGCAGCCTCGGCGAGATCCTGAGCCTTAGTTTCTCACGCATCCAGTTCACGCCCGACCTGATGCCGGCCGATATCACCGGGACCAATGTGCTCACCGACGATCCCTCCGGTAGAAAGATCTTCGAGTTCCAGCGCGGCCCTGTTTTTGCCCATATTCTGCTGGCCGACGAGATCAACCGCGCGACGCCGAAAACTCAATCCGCCCTATTGGAAGCGATGCAGGAACAGAGTGTCACGGTTGGCGGCAAGATGCATCGTCTGGAGAATCCGTTTATGGTGCTGGCCACGCAAAATCCCATCGAGATGGAAGGGACTTATCCGCTTCCCGAAGCCCAAGTGGACCGTTTCTTTTTCAAACTTTTGCTGCAATATCCGACCCGCGAGGAGCTGTCTCGCATCGCTGATCTCACCACCGCAGCACCACCGGCGGCACTTCGCGAACTCCTGGACGCAACGAACGTCTTGGAGATGAGACAGTGGGTGCGAGATGTTCCTCTAGCCGAGGTCGTAAAAGACTATGCGGTCCGGTTGGTGCTCAGCACCCACCCGCAGCGCGGGCAAGCCAAGGAGGCCACGCCTTTGGCGCAGAAGTTTGTTCTCTACGGCTCTAGTCCCAGGGGATTGCAAAGTCTGATTCTCGCGGCCAAAGCCCGTGCACTACTGGCGGGGAGACCGAATGTTTCCTTCGAAGATATTCGGACGATGTTGCCGCCGAGCCTGCGCCATCGCCTGATTCTCAATCTGGAAGCGGATGCGGAGGGAGTTAGCGCGGAGAAGGTTCTCGACCAAGTATTGGAACAGGTTTCTGAAGTTTTATGAGTTTCGACTTTGGAGTTTCGAGGTTTAAATCAAGTCTGCGCGGACTGTTGCAGCAGTATTTTGGCTACTTCGATAAGCTTCGCATTGGTGAAACGGTACGAAGCCGGAGGCAGAACGAAGGCAAAACGATTCAACAAACGGTCCAACGTGATTCCAGAAACCAGGAACCTGAGCGCTTTTTTGACGCAGAGTTTTTGAAAAAGCTCGAACGCCTGCGCTTGATTGCCAAGCGGCTGAGTTGGGCCAACGCCAAAGGCGAACATCCCTCATCCAGAAAAGGCTTCAGTCTCGAGTTCTCCGATTACCGCAGATACCAGCAGGGTGATGACCTTCGCTACGTCGATTGGAATATCTACCGGCGGCTCGACCGGCTGCTGCTGAAAGTTTTCACCGCTGATGAGGAGATGAATGTTTACCTCTTGGTGGATACCAGCCGATCCATGGCCGAAGGCGCGCCGGCGAAGATTGACTATGCAAGGAAAGTTGCCGCGGCGTTGGGTTATATCGGCCTGAAGAACTTGGACCGCGTCGGAGGCGCTTCATTTTCGTCCGCTCTGCAGGTTCCGCTTACATTGGGACGGGGAAGGAAGCAGATTCTCAGTCTGTTTAGCTTTCTCAGCAAGCTGTCGTGCAGCGGCGAGACCAATTTGCGATCGGCTATTCACTCTTTTACCAACCTTTTTCCCCATCCCGGGCTCGTTGTCGTCGTGAGCGATCTGTTCGATCCGGCCGGCTGGCGCGCCGCCCTCGAGGAGCTGGCGACCAAAAAATATCAACTCCTGGTGGTTCATATTTTGGACGATCAAGAGATCAATCCCAAACCCTGGGGGGATGTGGCGCTGAACGATGTGGAAAACAGGCGGGAACGGAGGCTTTTCTTGGACGGAGATATGGTGCGTCGCTTCAAAGACGAACTGGCGGACTATTTCAAGGAAATCGAAACGGTTTGTTCGGGCCGTCGAATCGATTATCTGCGAACGACGACCCAGATTCCGTTTGACGAATTTGTGCTGCACACACTACGCCAAGTGAGCAGCGTGACGTGAGATATGTTTTGGGGTGTGCCATACGCTCTGCTGCTTCTGTTTGGGGCTATCCCGCTCATTCTCTTTCTCCACAGCCTCAAACCTAAAGGATTCAAGGTAAGTACCACCACGCTCTTTCTGTGGGAGCGGGTGCTGAAGCAGCGGGCGCTGGCTACGCGCCTGGGCTGGCTCTTCAGAAAAAATCTACTGCTGATTCTGCAGATTCTTGCGGTGTGCCTTCTCATTGCCGCGCTGGCCGATCCATCGCTGCTTCATTTCGGCGCGCCGTCAGGCGACCTGGTAGTGGTTGTAGACTTGAGCGCGAGCATGAAGGCGGGAGGCCAACCAGGAACTCGCTTCGAGGCAGCGCGAAAACAGTTTCAGTCTTTGGTTGATGCGCTGGGGTCGGGGCAAAAGATGATGGTCATCGGCGCCGGCGCCCAACCGCGGCTCATGACAGCTTTTACCGCCGACCAGCGCAGACTCCATGAAGTTGGGCGCGCTATGGCGGCGATGGACGTTCCGGGCCGAGTGAAAGACGCGATTCTTTTCGCCCATGCGTTTCTCAAACGAGGAAGTCCGGATCAAGTGGTCGTGATCACCGACGGAGCTTTCGCAGGGGCCGAAGACTTCAGCCGTCATGCAGCTCAGCTGCGTTTCATTAGGGTGGATGGCGGCAAGGACAACGTGGGTATCGTCGGCTTCGAGATCCGGCGGCAGGCTGATCGTTCATCCGAATATGAAGTCATGGTGCACGTGAGAAACTTCACCGCAAAAGCGGTGCGCGCGCCATTGACTTTGAAGCTTGGAGAAAAAACCCTGATACGGGAGTCCATCGACATTGAACCCGACGGTCGACGAGTTTTAATCTATCCTTTTAAAGGGACTCTGGCGGGGACCCTGGTAGCACGTTTGGAAATCGAGGATGACTTTGTGACGGACAATCAAGCCTATTTGGCCGTCAGTGATGCGCCGCCCGTGCGCCTTCTCTATGTCGGTCCTGGGAATCCGTTCCTCAGCAACCTTTTGCGTTTTTTCCCCAATGTCCAAGTAACCGCCGTGCAACCCGAGGCACCTGAGGCGTTACACTTCGAGAACCAGTATGACGTGGTGATTTTCGATCGCGTCCCGGTACCGGCGCTGACGCAGGGCAATTTCATTCTCATCAACACCTTGGCGCCGAATTTGCCTTTACAGGTCCAGGGGCAGGGTAAGAATCCCCGGATTGTCGCACCTGTAGCTAAGCACCCAATCACCGATGGGCTGAGTCTCGCGGATCTTCACGTGCGGGAATCTATGCGAGTAGCGGCAACGGGGGATGGCATCGTCTTGGCCCGCTCAGCGGAGAGTCCGATGCTGTTTGCGCTGGAGCGAGCCAAGCTGCGCTTGCTGTTTATCGCTTTCGATCTCATGGCTTCGGATCTGCCGCTTCGAGTCGCGTTTCCGGTCTTATTACACAATACCATCGAGTGGTTCCAACCCCAGCAAGTGGAATTCCCGGCCCAGAACGTTCAGGCGGGAACCCCGTTCGCACTGCGTTTGCCAGTGGCCGATGGTGATTTAGAGATCACAACCCCTTCGGGGAAAAAAGAGCAGTTAAAGGTGGTTACCAATCCCCTCGTTTTTGCCGATACCTTCGAAGCAGGTTTCTACACCTACAAAAGCGCAAGCAGAGAGGGACGTTTCGCGGTCAATCTCTTTGACGAAGGCGAGTCGCAGATTGCGTCGCGCTTGAATATGAATTTGGCCAATGGCGACGTCAAGAAACAGGAAAGCTCCGAGGCGATGGCCGCCGGATTTTTCCTCTGGCCTCTGTTGCTCATCACCGCACTCGTCTTACTTGCCTTGGAGCTGTTCCTCGCCATTCGGATGGGAACACCCATTTATCCTATCGTCGCTCGGGGCGTGGCGATGGGAATGCTTGCTTTGGCGCTGATTAACCCGAGGATTTTCAAAACGACCAACGCTTTGGATGTAGTATTGGGGGTGGACCTCTCGCGCAGCGTGGGACAGGAGGGACGAGAGAAAGCTCGCGAGATTCTCGAAGCGGCAAGTCGCATAAAAGACCCGGATACGCGCACTGGGCTTCTGGCCTTTGGTCGCTCGCCGGAATGGGAATTTCTCCCGCGCCAGGATTTCCCTGTGGCGGATTTTTCCTCACGCTTGGACCGCGAAGAGACCGATATCCAGGCCGCGCTGCAAGCGGCGCTCGCACAAATGGACGAGGGTCGTCAAAGCAAGATTCTCTTGCTCTCAGACGGCAACGAAAATCGCGGCGAAACCGCCCGTGTTATCCCGCTGCTGCGGTCGCAAGGCACTCAGGTGTGGACGCTCCCTGTGAGCCTTTCTCGCGGCAGAAATGAAATCTATCTGAGTGATCTCACCCTACCCCGCCGAGTGGATAGCGCAGAGGGCTTCGAAGTCAAAGGTAAGATCGAGAGCCTTCGCGACGCGCCTGCCCAAGTCAAACTTTTGCGCGACGGCATCTTGGCAAGAGAACAAGAGATCCAACTGAAGGCCGGAACCAATCAGGTGAATTTTCGCGAGAGTTTGAAGGAACGCGGCAGCCACACCTATGAACTGCTGGTCGAGTCTCGGGACGACACGCTGGCCGAAAACAATTTGCTGCAGGGCGTTGTCGAGGTCCAGGGACCGCCCAGGGTTCTGCTACTCTCCGGACAAAAAAGCGGGCAACGCTTTCTCTCAAAAGTTCTGCAAGTTCAGGGCTATGCTGTGGTGGAATCCGGGCCGGAAGCATATGCCCTCACTCTGTCAGAGCTTTCGTCCTTTGATCTGTTGGTTCTCGACAACGTTCCGGCTTTTCAACTCTCGCACGGCAAGATGGAAAACATCGAAAAATATGTCCGGGATCTGGGTGGGGGATTGCTCGTCATCGGTGGGTCTCAGAGCTACGGCGCCGGGGGTTACTATCGGACGCCTCTCGAACGCATCCTTCCTGTAGACATGCGGCCACCGGCTCGGCTGGACTTGCCCCATGTGGCGCTGCTTTTCGTTCTCGATAAATCGGGCAGCATGGGCGCAGGGCCGGAAGGAAGCACCAAGCTTGATCTTGCCAAGGCGGCGGCGATCGCGGCGGCGGATGTCATGAACCCGACGGATCAAGTGGGGATTTTGAGTTTCGACGCCGCGTGGGACTGGACTTTGCCTTTTCGGCCCGTAGGCAAAGGGGAATGGATCTCCGAACGGCTTGCGTCGCTGCAATCCGACGGCGGCACGGACCTCTTCAAAGCCATGCTTGAGGCCCATCGTGGAATCGCCGTGAAGCAAGCCGCCATCAAGCATGTGATCGTGCTCTCAGACGGACTCACCGACAAGGCGGATTTTCACGGGTTGGTGCAACGAATGGCGCGCGATGGAATTACCGTCTCAACGGTTTCGGTGGGCAACGATGCCGACGTTCAACTCATGGCCGATATCGCCAAAGACGGAAAAGGCAGAGGTTATGTGGCTCTTGATCCGCGTACGATTCCGCAAATCTTTACCACCGAAACACTGCTTATCTCCCGTGATCTCCTAGTGGAAAAATCGATTACGCCCAGCGTCGTGGCGGCAATAGGGCCGCTTAAGGGAATCGCTCAAAACAACTTGCCCTCATTGCGCGGCTATGTGTTGACCTATCCAAAGCAGCGCGCTGAGCTTTTGATGAAGGCGGACAAGGATCCGCTGCTGGTGTCTTGGCGCTACGGGTTGGGACGGGTCATGGCTTTTACCTCGGACCTCAGCGGTCGCTGGGGGAAAGAGTGGGTAGCCTGGCAGGGTTTTCCCCAATGGGCCAGTCAGCTGGCACGGGATACGCTGCGCAAGGTTTTAGACACGAGAAACCGAACAGACTTCCAAACGGACGGGGAATCGGTAAAGGTTACAGCGGATTTTGTTTCCAAGGATGGTAACTTTCTGAATAATTTGAAGATCAAGGCCAATATCACGGCGCCAAATCGAACCACTGAGGAAAATGCCTTTCAGCAAACGGCGCCGGGTCGCTACGAAGGGAGGTTCACTCCGTCCCAGCGAGGCATTCATTTTTTAACCTTATACGCGGAAGGCAAAGCTGGTGAATCTCCACTGCCCGTGGCGACGATTCCTTACATCGCGCCCTACCCAAAGGAATATCGGGAACTGAAGCCGAACATGGCACTCCTCAGCCGCCTAGCCGAAGAGACCGGCGGTGAAATGCTCGATCCCGACAAGATCGAAGATGGGATCAAACGGCTTTACACACCGACGCCGGGAAAAGGGAGACGGGGGCAGGAGACTTGGTGGCCCCTCGCGAGTCTAGGACTGTTCTTGTTCCTAGCGGACTTGGTTTTGCGGAGTTGGCCGCGCAAGACCACCGTAAGGTGAGCAGTTGCTCCGGGTTGCCGCCGTGAGCTAGAATCTTGATATTCCAATCCCAAAATTTCTCAAAACTTTACTTCCTAGGGAGGCAGCATCTTGAGAACAATAGTTAGAGCGCTGTCGGGTGCATTCATTTTTTTCTTTTTAACTTCCGCTCAGCCTGCACTCGCGCAAAAGCTCCAGCGCGTGCGAGTTGCCCTTTCAACGCCGACGCCGCATATGGCGCCGCTTTGGGTGGCCAAAGATAAAAAGCTTTTCGAGAAGCATGGGCTCGATGCGCAATTGATCCTGGTCAGCGGCGGCTCTCTGGTCGCCCAAATGCTCGCCTCAGGTGAAATTCAAATGACTGCCAACGCGCCGGCGTCGCTGGTCAATTTGATTGCCGGCGGCGAGAAGTTGTCATTCTTTCTCGGACTCAGTAACACTTCGCCGTTTACGCTCGTGACGCTACCGAACCTGCGCAAACCTGAGGATCTTAGAGGCAAAAAACTCGGCACCGCGCGGTTCGGCGGCTCTTCCCACATTTCCGCTCTGATCGCGTTGGAGTATTTGAAGCTGGATCTCAAGCGCGACAAGATTATTCTGATTCAAACCGGCGTTGATCCGGAACGGATGGGTGCGTTAGAGGCTAAGGCGATCGACGCAGCGATGCTGCAGCGAGTGGCGACGAAGGTCATGACATCAAAAGGGTTTTATCCTTTGCTGAATATGAATCAAGCTAAAATTCCGTATCAAAACACCGGTCTGGCAATGCGCAGGGACTTCGCCGGGGGGAATCCTATAGCTGTCGACGGAGTTGTCCGCGCAGTGATCGAAGGCTATGGATTCATATTCAACAAAAACAACAAACAAGCGGTGAAGGAGAGCATCGCCAGAAATCTCCGGCTGCCCAAAGTTGATGACGCAGAAGATTTCTACCAGGAGGCTCTGGAGGAACTCGACCGCAAGCCGTACCCGTCTTTGGAAGGCACTAGGATCGTCATCAAATACGTCGCCGAACAGAATCCCAAGGCCGCGTCCGTCAAGGTCGAAGATCTCGTCGATACCAGTTGGCTAAAGAAGTTGGATAGCGAGGGGTTCTTT
>WNFS01005256.1_pt1 | contig 20336 bp, 27 predicted proteins | sample 5400141 | NCBI WGS metagenome assembly WNFS01 (sample SAMN13153358, study PRJNA577476) | soil metagenome | isolation source: 60 cm saprolite under Madrone tree | place: USA:California | collected 2016-06-14
CGATCGAGCGCCCGACGAAGTTCGAGCTCGTCATCAACCTCAAGACGGCCAAGGCGCTCGGTCTCACGATTCCGCAGTCGTCGCTGGTGCGTGCGGATGAGGTGATCCAGTAGCGCGTGCTCGTGCGGCGCGGTGCTGGTGCGCATAGTGGCCTTCGGCTAGACTCCCCGGCAGTCGTCCTCCACCGAGGTGCCCATGCGGCTGAGGCTCGCGGTCGTTCTCTCTCTCAGCCTCACTCTTGCGCCGCTCGCTGGCGAGGCGCAGCAGCAGACTGAGAGGGTGTATCGGATCGGGTACCTCGGAAACGCGGCCGCTTCGGCTCAAGCGAAGCGGGTCGAATCACTGCGGGCGGGCCTGCGTGATCTGGGCTACATGGAGGGGAAGAACATTGTCATCGAGTTCAGATGGGCCGAGGGGCGGCTTGATCGGCTCCCCGACTTGGCGGCCGAGCTGGTGCGTCTCAAGGTTGACGTCCTCGTAACCGGTGGGACACCGGGAACCCTTGCGGCCAAGCAAGCCACCACAACGATACCAATCGTCATGGTGGGCATTGGCGACGCTGTTGCCACGGGCGTCGTCGCCAGCCTCGCGCGGCCGGGCGGGAACGTCACCGGATCAACCGATTCTGTCCCGGAACTCATGGCGAAACTGCTCGAGCTGCTCAAGGAGATCATGCCGCGCACCCGGCGCGTCGCCGTCCTCGTTAATCCGGACAATCCCCCAAGGGGGGCGCCGACGTTCAAAGCAATGGAGAGTACTGCCGGATCATTGAAAGTCGAACTTCAAAAATTCGACGCACGTGGACCGAGCGAGTTCGAGAGCGCTTTTTCAAGGATGGCCAAGAGTCGCGTTGACGCGGTCGTGGTGCCCAGCAACGTTCTATTTAACTACAACGTTGCGGCGGTCGCCGATCTTGCGGCGAAGAAGCGGCTCCCCTCTGCCGGAGTCAAGGCATTCGCGGAAGCGGGCGGCTTGATAGGCTACGGGCTGAATTTTCCCGAAATGGATCGCCGCGCGGCCTATTTTGTGGACAAGATCCTCAAGGGTGTGAAGCCCGAGGATTTGCCCGTCCAGCAGCCCACCAAGTTCGAGCTGGTGATCAACATGAAGACCGCCAGGGCGCTCGGGCTCACGATCCCGCCGACGGTGCTGTTGCGGGCGGATCAGGTGATCCAGTAGCGCGTGCTGGCTCGCGAGCCCTCCGCCCGTGACTGACCGCCTCGGACGCCTGCTCCTTGTCACGCTGGAAGCGGCCCGCATAGGCGCTGTGCTGGTGCGTGTCATAACGTTCGGCTAGACTCCCGGCAGCCGTCCTCAACCGAGGTGCCCATGCGGCTGATCGGGCTCGCGCTAGTTCTCGCTGTCAGTCTGATTCTTGCGCCAGTCTGCGCTGATGCGCAGCAGCGCACCAACCTGCCTCGCATTATGGTGTTCAGCTTGTCTTCACCCCCCGACCACGTCCGTGCCTTTGAGGAGGGCCTGCGGGCGCTCGGATATACACCCGGCACGACAATCGTCGTCGACCAGCGTTCCGCGGAGGGGCGCGCGGCTACACTGCCGGCCCTGGCGAGAGAAGTTGTAGCGCTGCACCCGCAGGTCATCGTCGCGATCGGGACTACAGCCGCAATCGCCGCGCAGCAGGCGACGAAGGACCTCCCAATCGTCGCCGTTACAGGAGACATTGTCGCGGCCGGGCTTGTGGGAAACCTGGCACGGTCGGAAGGAAACGTCACCGGTCTCTCGTTCTTCGCTGGGGACCTTATGCTGAAGCGGTTCGACCTGCTCATGGAGCTTGCCCCACAGATCCGTCGGCTCGCCGTACTCTTTCAGTCTCCGCTGACCCCGGCCACTACCAAAGCACTCCCCGCACTTCGTACCGCCGCCGGGAAGAGAGGCGTCGAAGTCCGGGACGTGCCCATCGTGCGGGTTGAGGACGTGAAGGCGGCCTTCGCGAAGTTGCGCGGGTCAACTGTCGACGGCCTCCTTCTCCAGCAGTCACCTATGCTCGATGCGCGCGCCGAGGAGATAGGTCGACTCGCGGCCCAGCATCGCCTCATCGCGATGCTGCCGTGGAAGGAATACGTGCAGACCGGAGGCCTCGTCGCATACGCGCCCGATATCCTGGCCCTCTGGCGACGCGCGGCCACCTACGTCGATCGCATCCTTCGCGGCGCGAAGCCTGGCGATCTACCGATCGAGCAGCCGACGCGCTTCGAACTCGTGATCAACCTCAAGGCCGCCAAGGCGCTCGGGCTGACGATCCCGCAGACGTTGCTTCTCCAGGCAGATCAGGTGATCGAATAGCCCGTGCTGGCCCGCGAGCCTCTGACCACGTGACTGACCGCCTCGGCCGCCTGCTCCTCGTCACGCTGGAAGCGGCGCGCGTGGCCGACCTGCCCGTGCTCGGGGCGCTCCGCTCGTGGCTGAACTCCTGGCGCGGTATCGGCGACGCGTAGACTGACTACATCAGCCCCTACCTGGAGGTACCATGACGGTCTGCGTGGAGTGATGTTCGGAACCACTACGGTACAACGTGGTGGGAATAGGGAGCCGCTGGTTTGGGTCTGGACCTGGGCCCTCATCAGCTGCGCGGCCCTCATAGTGGCCGTCATCTTCCCCAACATGCTCTTGTTTGTTCGCTGGCCGGGCACACACCCAAACGTCTTCCTTCTAGGGGTAGCCACCTTCAGTCTCATAACAGCCCCTGGGCTGCTCGGACTCCTCGTGGCGGTCTTTACACCCTCTCGCGTCGCATCGTGGTTGGCGCGGCACTTCACCCTGGCGCTCATCATCTACGCTATGTTCCTACTCGGATACGCCATGTTCCTGCTCGGACTTCAAGGCACCGGGGTGTTGCCCTCAGGAAGACGCTGAGGGATGGCTAGACCACGGCCCGAGAAGAAGCCCGCTTCTGCCGCACCCTCCACCACCCGCATCCTGCCGATGCAGCTTCGGATCGGTGACCGTCTCGTCCATGAGACCGGGGAATGGGAGGTCATAGGCCCGCTGTACAGATCACCAGGCGGCAAGACCGCGCACGTTCGCGTCCAAGGGGTCGGCCAGCCTGCCGTCACCGATCTACGGACCTGGGGCGCTCACGAGCGCATCGCCGTGAGGCGAGTGACCACCGAGGAGGGCAAGCGATGATGCGACTCGCACGAAGGGCCACACTGCTCGTCGCGTTTTCCCTGCTCATCTCGGCCGCGACGGCCTTCGCCGAGTGCGCGTGGGTGTTGTGGGAGCAGATCAATACCCAGCCGTGGTCAATGAAAGATGGATTCGCGGACACGGATTCGTGTCAACGCGCATTACGAAGCGGCGTTAGGAAATCGGTGTCGCGCTATCCGGGCTCCGAAGACAGCGGCGGTAACAGCGCCGTCATTAAAAAGGCGAGTGGGCGATTCACACTTACGTTCGCCTGCCTCCCCGACACCGTGGACCCGCGCGGGCCGAAGGGGAAGTAAGTTATTGTTGTCGGATTGCGGACGAATTCGGGGAACAAGCCCGGAGGAGCGCAACGGCGTTCGAGGGGCTGCTGCATCGTGCAGGTCACGAGCACCCGTGCTCCACGTGCGGCACGCCGGTCCTCTGCCGCTGCCGCGTGCGTCACGTGCCCTCGAAGCTGCTCTGCCAGGCTTGCACCGAGCGGTTGCAGAAATGATGTAGACCAGCCATCACGAGCGCGCCGAGCCGAAGTGGAAATGAACGACACCGACGCTCGCCTCGGGCATCCCTGGCTCCGCATCAACCGAGTCCTGCGCGCGATGCTGCATGAGCGCTGGAGCGCGGAGACGTGGCCCCAGGTCAAGGCCGAGTTCAAGAAGGCCCTCGCGCTGAGGAGTCAGATCCGGGGCGCGGGCTGGTTCAACTAGCAGTCGTGGCCAGACGACCCGAGAAGAAGCCCGAGCCGGCGTCGGCGCCGCCGATCACGCGCCGCGTCCATCCGATGGATCTTCAGGTCGGCGACCGCCTCTCAGACGAGACCGGTGAGTGGGAAGTGGTCGGGCGGCCCTACACGACGGCCGGCGGCAAGAACGCGCGTGTTCGCGTCCAGAGGGTCGGCCAGCCCGCCGTCAGCGAGCTACGTACCTGGGGCGCCCACGAGCGCATCACTGTGAAACGGACATGACCTGGCGCACGCTCTTCCTCGACGTCCGCTCCGGCCTCTTCGTCCCGCGCCTCCTCACCTGGGACCCGTTCTTCACCCTTCGAGCAGGAGACGATGATCGGCCACTCCTCCGGCGTTGTGTTTGACCCCACTCGCCATTGCCACACCACCCGGCCCTTCCCATCGGCCATCTTCGGACCCAGGCCCTTAGCCCGCGCGGGACATGGAAAAAGGACGCTTTCAAAGTCTTCCAGCGGGACTTGAATCGCGTCGTTCCTCGAATCTCTCTCATAAGCCAGACCTATATTGACTTTTTTCACCAGCCTTTCCTGATCGTCAAAGATGGCGGTCATGTCGGCTCCGCGCGCGTCCTGATCACGTCTTCTGGGAAGCTGCTGAGCGGAGTCCCGGATTTGACGGAGAAGATGCTCGTGACGCTCTCGCGCCGCGTCCGCGGCGCCGGAGATTCACGCACCTTGACTCGTCATCTCAAGACGCGCACTGTTCGGCCCAGATCAGACAGTTCTCCGGGGAGGCCATGCCGAAGACGATTCAGCACAAGGTAAGCTTCCGTGCGTCGCCCGAGACGCTCTTCAACATCTACTTGAGTTCGCGGAAGCACGCTGCGGCCACGGGGGCGAAGGCAGCGATGAGCCGCAAGGTGGGCGGGCGGTTTCTGGCCCATGCTGGTCACATCCGCGGGCGGAATCTCGCAATCGTGCCGAAGCTCCTGATCGTGCAGTCATGGCGCGGCGCGGACTGGCGGAAAGGCAATCTCGATTCAATCCTGGTGCTGGTCTTCAGCCGCATTCGGGGTGGGGGGCGGATTTCGATGGTGCATTCGAATGTCCCGGATGCGCACGCGGCGAGCATCAACCGGGGTTGGGAGGAACATTACTGGAGGCCGTGGAAGGCGTACTTGAGGCGGAAGTCTCGAGCGCGCTGAGTTCGCTGCGTGAGCATACGACTCTGGCTGGAGGTCGTCATGAGTGAGAATCGTCGACTCGTGGTCGCGATCGCGATCGTCCTCACCGTCGGCCTCACCGGCGCCAGCGGCGCAGCGCCCTCGGGTCCGCCCGTGCGGATCGGCGGAACACTGGCGTTGACCGGGCCGCTCGCCGCGACGGCGCTCCTGCACAAGATCGCGGGGGAGATCTACATCGACGAGATGAACCGGGGCACCGGGCTGCTCGGCCGCCCCGTCAAATGGGTCCTTCTCGACGATCAATCCAAGGCGGAGGTGACCCGGAGCCTCTACGAGCGCCTGATCACCGTCGACAAGGTCGATTTGCTCATGGGCCCGTACGCGACGAACGCGATCCTCGCCGCCATGGCGGTGGCCCAGCGCTATCAGAAGATGCTCGTTCACCACACCTTCGGCATTCCGTATCTCGCGAAGTACGAGATGCACTTCCCGACGGCGGCTTGGGGACCCGAGCCTAATCGCACCACGCCGAGCATGGTCTTCGATGCGCTCGCCTCGACCGCGAATCCTCCGAAGACTATCGCGATCGTCACCAGCAAGTTCTCGTCCGCGCAGTACCAGTCGGCCGGGGCACGAGACGTAGCGGCGCAGCGGGGACTGAAGGTCGCCCTCTATCTCGAGTACGAGTTCGGCACCCGTGACTTCGGGCCCATCGCGGCGCGGATCAAGGACGCGAACGCAGACCTTCTGTGGGTCGGTGCCCTCGGCCTCGACGGCAACCAGATCCTAGAGGCGCTGAAGAAGCTCGACTACACGCCACCACGGCACTTCCACCTGTTCCCGGCCCCGGGCCCCCTTGCGGTGACGCCGGACGGCAAGCTCGCCCTCTCGTTCACACAGTTCGAGGAGCACCCGCCCTTCACATCGAACCCCACGACGGCCCGGCTGGTCAGCCTCTTCCACGAGCGCGCTGTGAAGGCCAACCTTCCTTATCCTTACGTGGACACCCAGCCGGCCAATTCGTTCGCGGCGTGGCAGGTGCTCGAGGCGGCGGTAAACGCCACAAAGAGCCTCGACGACAAGGTGCTTGCGCAATGGCTCAAGAAGAACCGCGTGGACACGGTCCTCGGTAAGCTCCACTTCGATGGGCCGAACAACTACGGAGACGACCTGACGAAGATCAAGCAGGTTCAGGACGGCAAATGGGTGGTCGTGTGGCCAAGAGAGTTCGCGGCCCCGGGTGCCCGACTGCTGGCCCCCTGACCACGGGTGCGCCTCGAGCCACCGAAACGATCACGGAGGGGAACATGCGACGCATCGCTATCGGCATCGCCTTGGCAGTCGGGCTCGGCCGGTCGCCCTCTCGGAGATACACTGTGCCAGCCTCCGCGCGCGTGTCTGGATGACGTGCTCGTGCGTCGCTGTGCTGGTGCGAGTCGTGGCGGTCGGCTAGACTCCTAACGTGGTGGGTTACGACGCCAACGCGAGACGGCGGACTAGCGCGGTGACCGTCGTCCTTAGCCCGATCGGGGAAGTCATCACGGTCCATCCAGGAACGCCTTGGTCGCGAGATTGGAGTCAAGCCTAACATCGCGGTAGCCAATCGCTGCCGTGCTCAGCCGGCACGCGAGCCGTGGCGACATCAGCCGATTCGCTCGGGGTGCAGGATATGGCGATTTGGGCGAACACTGACTGGGGCGAGCCGGCCGATGGACGGTCGGCTCAATGGCGAGCCGTCAAGGGGGGCGGCGATCCATATCGTGAATCCCGGCCCAGGAGAAGGGGAGATTCCGGATGAGAACTCGGTACGCCGTCGCAGTGGCCGTCGTGATCGGCTTCGGACTCGGCGCCGTCGCCGTCCAGGTTCTTCATGCTCAAGCCAAGCCGCCCGTCTACTACATCGCGGAGATCGACGTGACGAACCTGGACGCCTACACTAAGGAATACGCCCCGAAAGCTCAGGCGTTGATCAAAGCATCGGGCGGTCGCCTCCTTGCCGCAGGACAGAATGTAACTTCGATCGAGGGAGCGCCGCCGAAGCCGCGCGTTGCCGTGCAGGTCTGGGACAGCATGGAAAAAATTCGAGCCTGGCGCAATTCAGCAGAGTTCAAGGAGATCCGGAAGATCGGCGAGAAGTACGCCAAGTTCCGTTCCTTCACGGTCGAGGGCCTTCCGCAGTAGCCCACGCGGAGTGTCCGACGCGGCACGAGCAAGGCCGCCATCTGCGGCGGCCTTGTCTGACGCGTGCGCGCGGCCTCGATGTTTCTCTCGCGACAACACGTGAACGCCGGGGGCCTCATGAGTTATGGACCGAAGTTCGCCGAGCTATATCGACGCGCCGCGTCCTTCGTGGACAAGATTCTCAGGGGCGCCAAGCCCGCCGACCTGCCCGTCGAGCAGCCGACGAAGTTCGAGCTGGTGATCAATCTCAAGACCGCCAAAGCCCTTGGGCTAACGATCCAGCAGTCGATCCTGGGGCGAGCGGACGAGATCATTCAGTAATGAACCGCCGAGCGTTCATCGGAACCCTACTCGTCGCGCCGCTCACCGTCGAGGCGCAGAAGGCGGGGAAGGTCCCTCGGATTGGATTCCTTGGTTTGGCATCTGCCTCGAGTTTTGGGAAGCAGGTGGAAGCGTTGAGGCCGGCGGCCTCTTGAGCTATGGAGTAGACATTCTCGGATTGTTTCGTCGCGCGGCCTACTTTGTGGACAGGATCCTCGAGGGCGTCCCTCCCGCCGACCTACCCGTCGAACGGCCCACGAAGTTTGACCTGGTGATCAATCTCAAGGCCGCCAAGGCGCTCGGCCTCACGATCCCGCAGACGATTCTTCTACGGGCGGATCAGGTGATCGAATAGCCCGTGTTGGCCCGCGAGCCCTCTACTCGTGACTGAGCGCCTCGGACGCCTGCTCCTCGTCACGCTGGAAGCGGTCCGCGTAGACGCTGATCTGCCCGTGCTTGGGGCGCTCCGCTCGTGGCTGGACTCGTGGCGAGGCATCGGCGACGTCGAGCGCGGCATGGAGCGCCAGGGCTTCGATCTGGAGCTCCATTACTGGTGTGTGACGACGGTGGCGCCGACGAACTTGCCACGTTCGAGACGATGCACAACCTCGACGGAATCGTGCCCCACGAAGAGCCGCAGAAAATATCCCTTGGCAGAGCGGGTGCACCTCTCGCGCGGCTGCGTCGTCACATATCAGGCCACGGGCTCGAAGATGTGGGCAAGGCGACCATCTGGGCATATCGCCCGATCCCATCCATCCGATGCGCATGTGCGCGGACCATAGCTCCAGAGGACGAGCCAGTCACGTCGTCGGTCCGGCTCATCGGTCTGCTGATGAGGTCAGCAAAACTTCGTCCTTGACGCGCGGTTGCCGTCGCGGTAGAGAGCCGACATCCGTCAGCGGCCGCTTCGGTTGAGGAGGGTGCCCATGGACACATTCCGTCCGCGGCTCCGCCGAGGGTTGACGCGTCGAGATTTGCTGAAAGCTGGCCTCGTGACCGGGGCCACGCTGTCCGCCGACCCCCTGCTGGCACCGCGTCGCGGCGGGGCCCAGCAGCCGAAGCGTGGAGGCATCCTCCGCGTGCGCGGCTACGATCCGCCCCACTTCGATCCCCATCTCACCCTGAACTTCAAGATGAGCACGACGCTCAGCTTCGTCTACAGCAAGCTCGTGCGCTTCAAGGTAGGCTCCGGAGTGCCGCCGGGCGTCTTCACGGTGGAGCCCGATCTGGCTGAGCGCTGGGAACAGCCGGACGACACGACATATGTCTTCTACCTGCGCAAAGGTGTTCGCTGGCAGAACGCGCCGCCCGTCAACGGGCGCGAGCTGACGGCCGAGGACATCAAGTTCACGTTCGAGCGCTTCCTCGCGGAGAAGGCGAATCCGCACCGCTACCTGCTCGACGCCGTGGACCGCGTCGAGGCCATGGATCGCTACACCGTGAGGTTCCGATTGAAAGACCCGTTCGTCTGGCTCCCGCACGTGCTCGCCAGTCCGTGGGCCAGCTGGATCGTCGCCCGCGAGGCGGTGGAGAAATACGGCGACCTCAAGAGGCCCGAGGCGGCCATCGGCACCGGCCCCTTCCTCCTGGTCCGCTACGAGCCGAACGTGAAGACGGTCTTCCGGCGTCACCCCGACTATTTTCGGGCGGGCCAACCGTGGGTGGACGGGGTGGACTGGCTGGTCATGGAAGACGACGCGGCCGCGCTCGCGGCCTATCGCACGGGGCAGCTCGACGCTGGTCCTTGGCACTTCTGGACGGTCCGCCAGGCGGACGTCGATTCGATCAAGAAGAGCCATCCCCAGCTCGTCTACCAGGACTTCCTGTCCAGCGTGACCCAGGTGATCTACATGCGGACCGACAAGCCCCCGTTCAACGACGTGCGGGTGCGGCGCGCGATCTCGCACGCGGTCGATCGGCAGGCGATCATCGACTCCGTCTTCCTCAAGGGGGAGCCAACGCCCGCGGTTGCGCGCGGGTTGACCGAGTGGTCGCTCCGGATCGATCAGCTCGGTCCAGGCGCCCAGTACTACCGTCACGATCCGAAGGAGGCCAGGCGGCTCCTGGCCGAGGCGGGCTTCCCCCAGGGCTTGAAAACCCAACTGACGACGACCAGTGGGCTCGGCTCCGACCTCGTCGACGCCGTTCAGCTGGCCCAGCGCCAGCTCAAGTAGAGCGGCATCGAGACGGAGTTGAAGCTCCAGGAGTTCGGCGCCTACGCGTCGACGACTTTGGTGGGAAAGTTCGAAGGCATGGTGATGGCTCCGTTAGGCATCGCCTGGGCCGAAGATCATCGCGATGGTGAAGGAGCAGATGCGCGTCAAGGACATCGAGACACGTCGGCGGCTGGTCTTCGACATCCAGCGCTACGCCGCCGAGCAGCACTACTACGTCTATCTTTACTCCGTGGGACTCATGGGGTCCTGGCAGCCGTACGTGAAGAACTACGCGCCGAGCCCGAGCTTCGACTACGGTAACCGCGCCGCAGCCCTCTGGCTCGACCGGTAAGCGCGGTGCCACGACCGGCCGCGGGTTCACGGCGTCCGTTGGTCACGGCACCTCGCGGAGTCGGCGTGTCCAAGACGCCTTAGAAGCTGAGGAGTCTTGGCCCGAGGGCATTCCTTGCATCCTCCACCGAGGTGCCCATGCGGCTGATCGGGCTCGTCATTCTCGCTTTCTCCCTCATTCTTGCGCCGCTCGCCGCCGAGGCGCAGCGCTCGGGCCGGATCCCGCGGATCGGATACCTCAGCAACGGGAACCCGGCGAAGGTGTCCACGGAACGGGAGGCGTTCCGCCGAGGCCTGCGCGAGTTGGGCTGGGTGGAGGGCCAGAACGTGACGATCGAGTATCGCTGGGCGGAAGGGAACCCTGACCGGTTCCCGGCCCTCGTCGAAGAGTTCGTGCAGCTCAAGGTCGATGTCATCGTGCTGTCCGGTCCACCCGCGCTCCACGCCGCGCGGAGGGCGACCAGCACGATTCCCGTCGTCTTTGTCGTGCTGGCCGACCCGATCGCCGCGGGGCTCGTGACGAGCCTAGCGCGCCCGGGCGGGAACCTCACTGGACTCGCCTCCCAGTTCGAGGAGCTGATCACCAAACAGCTTCAGCTGCTGAAGGAGGCTGTACCCACGGTCTCTCGGGTCGCGCTTCTGCATCACCGCGAGAGCTGGCCTGCGGTCGTGAGCGCGGCAGAGACGGCGGCGCGGAGCCTCGCTCTCGTGGCGAGAACTCTTGAGGTCGAGGGGGTCGAGTTCGAGAACGCCTTCAGGACGGCACGGAGGGAGCCCGTCGGGGCCATCCACGTGCTGCCCAGTCCCATCTTCTATGCGCACCGCGGACGACTGATCGAGCTCGCCGCCAGGTACCGCCTGCCCGCAGTCTATGAATTAAAGCCCTTCGTGGAGGACGGCGGGCTCATATCCTACGGTCCGAACATCAACGAGATGTTCCGACGCCAGGCGAGCTACGTCGACCGGATCCTGAAGGGCGCCAAGGCCGGCGACCTGCCGATCGAGCGCCCGACGACGTTCGAGCTGGTGATCAATCTCAAGACCGCGAAGACGTTGGGCCTGACGATCCCGCACTCCCTGCTACTGCGGGCGGATCAGGTGATCGAGTGACAGTCCAAGCGTTCTACGACCGACTGGCACCTCTGTATCACCTCGTCTACGAGGATTGGGAAGCGAGCGTCGGTCGTCAGGGTGAGATGCTCGCTTCGCTCATTGCCGAGCATTGGGGGCCGGGCGCGCACACCGTGCTCGACGCCGCGCTTGGCATTGGCACGCAAGCGCTCGGGCTGCTCGCGAACGGCTTCGGCGTTACCGGCTCGGATATCTCCGTCGGGGCCGTAGCCCGCGCCCGACGAGAGGCGGCGGTGCGTCGCTTCCCGCTCGTCAGTCTGATCGCCGACTTCCGGACGCTGCCAGTGCGGTCGTCGAGCTTCGATGTGGTACTCGTCTGTGACAATTCTCCGCCGCACCTGGATACGGTGGAAGACATCCGAACTGCGCTGGCGGAATGTTTCCGTTGCGTGCGGCCGGGCGGCGGATGCTTGATAGCGGGGGCTGGATTTGAACCAGCGACCTTTGGGTTATGAGGGGAAATCCGGGCATCACAGCAACCAAGACGAGCCGACTCAGACCAATGACGACGAAGATTTACTCAACGGCGACGTTGGAGACTCTTGGCTCATTTCGGTCGCTTTACTTCATAGTTGATTCATAGGCGTCGACCGCCGGACCCGCTGATTGAGAGTCGGCCTCCGAAACGTACTAGGAAGCACTTCTCGCAGAACGCGATTGTGCACCTGATCGACGCCGGGCAGTTCCTGGCATAGCCTTCAAATCAGCCCGTAGGCTTTGAGCTGCCTGGCGGTGCTGGAAGCCAAGACTTTGACGACGGTGATGGTAGGGATCGCAAGGAGCATCCCGACCAGGCCAAACAGGATGGCTCCTCCCAGGACCCCGATCACCACCACGAGCGGGTGAAGGTTGACCGCGCCACCGAGGACGACGGGCTCATAGACAACGTTTTTGAGCACCTCGGCGAGGGCCACCGCCACGATGACCCAGATCGCGAAGTTCTCGCTGCTCACCATCGGCAGCAGCGGACGGATGTCCTCCGCCAGCAGCGCATAGGCCAGCCCACTCAGCAATGCCGCCGCGAAGCCCAGGTACGGAACCACGTTGCTCGTGCCCGTGAAGATCCCGATCGCGATCGTCCATCGGAGAGGAACGCCGATGATGGTCAGTAACAACACCACGGTCAGGCCGAGCAAGCAGCACTCGAGGAAGAGGCCGCGCACGTAGTCGCCCAGCGCACGGTCGAGATCCGCGAGTACGTTGAGCGCCGGCTCGAACAGCCGATTGGGGACGGCCCTCAGCAGGCCGCGCTTGATCTCGCCGGTATCCCGCAGCAGGAACAGAAACATCAGCGGCGCGATGATCCAGGTGGAGAGGATGTCGCCCAGCGCGGCGAGAGGGGTCTGCGCGACCGATGTGGGCGCCGGAGCCGCAGTCGAACGCGCAGCGCTTCTCGTGGCCGGCTCAGCAAGCGCTGTCCGCGCGCGCCGTTCGAGCGTTTCCACGTTTGCTCGATCGTACTCGACCAGCCGGTCGGATCCGGCCGGCGCGTCGTGGGCGCCGCGAGGCCGCGAGGCGACGAACTGGGCGTGCTCTTCTGGCGTCAGGGCGAGCAGCTGGCTGACACGATCCACCAAGGGGTCCAGGTCGCCGTGCACCAATTGGTAGATCCGATTGCCTCGCGTCAGCGACCGATCCAGCCCCATCAAGGCTTGGTAGCGCTGGTTTAACGTATAGAGCGCGCGGATCCTCAGCTCGAGCGCCCCGGTGTCGCTAGGCATGACGGCGCGTATCCGGTTCACGATGACGAGCGCCCCCAGCACGAACACGAGCAGCAGCAACCCGATCGCCACGCCTCGCGGTACCCGGCAGCGCTCCAGGCGGGCGACGACGGGGCGACAGATGTACGCTAGCAGACCACCGACCGCCACGGGCACGATCAGGCTTCGGAGTCCCCATACAAGGTATGCCCCCAGAAGCACTCCGGCAGCAGCGGCGAGAGACTTGAAGACCATTCCCGCCCGGCTTGAGGTGTCGGCGAGGGTCACTGATCGGGCTCCTGATGCTCCTCTGACTCCTTGAGGTACTGAGCGTCGAGGAGCATCCGGAAGCGGATGGCCATAAGGCCGGCCAAGCTCATGAGAACTTTGTTCGCCAGCAGCGGGAAGTTGACACTGAGCGCGTCCAGGTCGGATTTCCCGAGAGCCAGCAACGAGACCGGGCCACGCGCCCGGGCCGAGAACCAGCGAACCGACTCCGTTCCCATGGCCGCCGACTCCTCGAAGGAGGCGGGCGGCTCCAGAATGGCGAGGGGGACTTCCGTGCCGCTGCTGCCCCGCCTCACGACCTCGACCAGGCCTCGCCGCAGGACAAAGAGCGCCGTGCCGGGTTTTCCTTCCTGGAAGATGTACTCGCCGTCGTGGTAGTCGCGCTCGTGGACGATGCGGGCGAGACGTCGGAGGTCCCAGCGACTGAGGTCTTCGAAGAGGGTCACCTGTTTGAGGAAGTCCACCAGGCTGCTGCGTTGCTCGGCCACCGCCGTTTCCGGCGGCGGTCCGAACAGCGCCCGTGCTGGGGCTGATGACGTGTCCAACGAGTCCGTGTCCGCGGGCCGCCGGAGCAAGAGTTTCTTGATCCCAGGGAGATTGAACTTCGTCTTCAATGGACCGCTACCTCGAACAGGAAGACGACTTGTCTGGTTAGGTCGGTGAGCCGGATGATCCCGGCCCGCAATGCCTCGGGCGATGACTTGTAGCCCGTCCAATTCGTCGCCCAGCTGCTTTCGACAGCGGTACCGTCCGCGGTATCGACGATTTCCCAACACCAGAGACTGGGCTCGCTCAGCAGCCGCAGTTTGACAGTCAGTCGCGCGCCCCGATGGGTGTCCATGTGGCTTTCCTGCGGGTGAAGGCGGTCGCGAACGCCGTGATCATTGAGCAATCTGCCAGCTGCCGTCCGGCTGCCGGCATGCCCGCCCGTAGCTTCGCTCCGGCCGGTCGTTGATCGTGATCGTCGTCTCGTATTCCCGGCAGTACGCACCATTCGGAGTCTGGTAGGTGTGGACCGGTGTGACCGTGCCGGCATGCCCATTGTGGGGATTGTTCCAGGGGACGCTCTTTCCGCTCGACGTCGTCTCCAGGGCCTGATGGGTCGCCTGGGCAGCCAGCCGACGATCCCGTTCGTCCAACACGCTGCCGACGAGGCCACCCAGCAGCCCGCCCCCGATGACGCCGGCCGCGATCCCAGCACCGCCGCCGCCGGCCGCGCCAGCTATCAGGCCGCCCACCGCTGCGCCGCCCAGGGCGCCAATCGTGGTCTTCGGATTTTGGCTCACCTCCGCGCAGCCCGTGACCACCAGGATCATCAGTGTCCCGAGCGCGACGGCTCGAAGTCTACTTCCGTACATCGTCAAGCTCCTCCTATCTTAACCCGCACTCACGTTCTATTAGATGCTGATGCAGGCGCGTTCGTTGGCGCGCGCTCTCGATTTCAGCGAGGATTCGTACATGTCGGTTCCGAGCTCGATCCAGCCGTACTCGACCTCGGGGCTGGTTGGGTGAGCACCGAGTAGCACCAGCCGCGCAGGGTGTTCGCGGACCCACGCGGCGATTCGCGCAACGAGCGCCATGAACGTCGCCGGCTCGGACACGAAGTGATCCGAAGGAAAGACCGCGACGATCGCGTCGGGATCCTGGCGTGCGACCCAGTGGATCGGGAAGAGGATCCCCGCGGCGGTCCCACGGTCCGTTGGCTGGATGAGCACACGCGGAGGCTCCGGACCGGCCCATTGCTCGACGAAGAAACGGGAATGGCTGCGCAGCGTGACCACAGCGGTCTGGGAGGAACGGATCCTGAGCGCCACGCGATCCAGGGTCTGGCGCAACAGGGTACGGTTCCCGAAGATGGGAACGTACTGCTTTGGTCGCTCGTCACCGCAGATCCGACGGGCCAGAGTCTTCAGCCTCACCCCCTCGCCTCCGGACAGCACGACGCCCCACAGATGCGGCTCGACCCTCATCTCGCCCACCTCGCGTCCAGTGCGTACCTCGGCGCGCCCACCGACCTCTCCTGCCTCGTGCGTCAACACCGGTCTGCGCAAAGGCCAGGCCGAGCGAACGCGCAAGCTAAGGAGGGGAAATACTGGGGGCCGCGAGGGAACGCTATGCCCAACCGCGAAGCCGGTGTGTCGTTTGACGCGGACGGGCGTGTGATCCTGTACGACCTGTATCGAACGATACGCACTACCGAGCGGTGCGGCTCCGGCACTTCAGGTAACGTTGTGAGTCTTCGAGCGCCAAACGCTTAGACTGCCGTCCGGCAAGCTTGATGCAGCTACGACTGTCACCATCGACCGACCTGGCCACTTGCTGCCGTCGTCTGCCGTGCTCAGCGCGCGAAGGACGTGGTGACGATGTCGGAGCCGAGAGAATCGTCCCTCGCCGATCTGCTCGCCTGCATCGCGGCGTTTGGCCGCTCGATGCAGGCGGTGTTCGACCCGCAGCGCTTCCTAGCCGAGTTCTCGGCACGCGCACAGCGCCTCGTCGCGCACGATCGCGTGATCATCACCTATCTCGAGGAGGATGGCCGTACCTTCACGATCTTCGCGGAACATTCGGGCAAGGGACCCGCGGTGCACGAGGGCCGCTACACGACCGACTTCGATCCGAGCGGAAGATATACCGTCGACGACTGGAACCTCGCGCGGGTGTTCGCAGGCGGCGACTTCCTCCTCGTCGACGCTGAGCACTATCCGGGTATGCCGCTGAACCCCACGCAGCGGGCACGTTTTATGGCAGCTGGTGTTCGGGCAGGGGTTGCGGTGCCAATGTACGCCAGTGGTCGTGTCATCGGAGGGTTCGGCGTGGCGAGTTTCCTGCCAGGCGTCTACGGCGACGAGCACGTGGCGGCGTGTCGCGAGATCGCGGATGTAATCGGGCCGTTCGTTCAGAGTGTCGTGCTCTTTCTCCGAGAGCGACGGCGTCGGGCCCGGCTCAAGGCGGTGGCAGCGTTGGTGCCGATCCTCGGCGCCAGCCTCAAGGTCGGCGATCTTCTCGAGCGCCTCGGCGACGCGCTGCATCCCGTCGTCGCCTTCGACGCGATGGCGGTTCGTGTCGTGAATGCCGACGGACGTGCGCGGGAGATGATCGGCGTCCCTGACGCGGCCGGAGAGCGTCGCTACGCAGGAATGACGGCGCCGAACGAGTACTCCACGTCGGACCACCTGGCCCGCGGCGAGACCATGCTCGTCCACGACGCTGAGCGTGAGCTCGATCCTAGTCGGCCCGGCGACGCGTGGATCCTCGCGACCGGCCGCCGATCTGTGCTCATCGTCCCGCTCCTGTTCGGCGAGCACATCGAGGGGTACGCGTACTTCGCGAAGCGGCAGCCGGGCTGGTACGACGACGCCGACGTCGAAGTCGTCGAGGCCATCGCAGCGGCGCTGGTCATCGCCGTCCAGCATCAGCGTCTCGCCGAGGAGCAGCAGCGGGCGGGTGCCGCCGAGGCGAGAGCGCGGCAACTGCAAGTGCGTGTGGAGTCGCTCCGGACCACGCTCGACGACCGCCATGACTTTTCTCGCATCATCGCCCACGCGCCGGCGTTTCTCCCGGCGCTCGAGCAGGCAAGAAGAGTGGCGGCGACCGAGACGACCGTGCTCCTCACCGGAGAGAGCGGAACCGGGAAAGAGATTGTCGCCCGGGCCATTCACCACGCGAGCCCTCGTCGCGAGGGGCCGTTCGTCGCGATCAACTGCGCGGCGCTCCCGGAGACGCTCATAGAGTCGGAGCTGTTCGGCCACGAACGTGGCGCCTTTACCAGCGCCGACAAGCTGAAACGTGGGCGCTTCGAACTGGCCAACGGCGGCACCCTGTTCCTGGACGAGGTCGCGGAGATGACGCCGGCCGCGCAGGTGAAGCTCATGCGCGTCCTGCAGGAGCGCCAGTTCGAGCGTGTGGGCGGGACGGCGACACTCACGGCCGACGTTCGCCTCGTCGCCGCGACGAATCGCGATCTCGAACAGGCGGTTGCCAGTGGCCGGTTTCGCGACGATCTCTATTATCGCCTTGCCGTGTTCCGCATTCATCTCCCGCCGCTGCGTGAGCGAGGGAACGACGTGTTGCTGCTTGCTGAGCACTTCATGCGCGAGCTCGGGGCAAAGATGGGCAAGGGTGATGTCCGTCTTGGCGACGCCGCCCGCGCCGCGCTGCGCACGTACCCCTGGCCCGGCAACATCCGGGAGCTCCAGAACGCCATCGAGCGTGCCTTGATCGTTTCCGACGGCATGCTCATCACCGCCGAGCACCTTGGAATCTGCGGGAGGCGTGAGGCATCCGGCGACTCCGAGCGTTCTGCACCGCCGTCGTCCACCGCGGGTATCGTTCCATCGCAGCCGCCAAGGGTGGAGTCGCTGGCCGAGCTTGAAAAGCGCGCGATTGCCGACGCGCTCGCCGGCGCCAACGGCAACAAGTCACGCGCCGCCGCCGCGTTAGGTTTGACGCGCTTCCAGCTCTACGCACGCCTCAAGCGCTTCGGCCTGACCGAGTAACCACCGCTCGCGGCGCGAGCCGCCGTCACACCCGTCGATCGTGTGTTTCCGCACAACGGTATGTGCGTCTACACACGACCGATGTGTGCCCCACCACACTGATCCGGTTCTCCAATGCCATCTTCGCCCTGCGGCGGCGCTAACACACGGATTCTTCGACACGGACCTCCGGACTCCACTTCGGCAGGGCTGATGCACTGAGGCTGAGCGGAGGAGCAGGAAGAGTGAGACGTCTCGCATCGGTGAGCGTGATCATCATCGCGCTCGGCGTCATGGTTACCCTACCGTTGCTCGTGCTCGAGCTCGTCACGCAGCGAGTCCACTGTGTCGATCGCGTCGTGAGTGTCATCGGCCCCAGCGGGCAGCGCCTCGTCTGCGCCTGCATTAGTGGCGTCCTCTCCACCTGCTTCGAGCCGTTCGATCAGGATCCGGACACCGTCCCGAAACCATGACGCGGTCAGGTCCCTTCCGGGCGTGGTCTCTTTCACAACGGTCCCTTTCACAGGAGGAAGCCGAGATGACGAACCGATCGATCGCCGTGTTGAGCATTGCCCTGGTGGCGGCGCTATTGGCTGGCTGTGCGAGCAACCCAGCCGCGAACGACGCTACCGCGTCGATACCGCCCCCGATCACCACCGACACCCCAACCACAGGCCGCTCGCCGTTGAGCGGAACGTGGTACGGATCAGCGTCTGAAGTCGGCTCGGGCGCGTCGTACTACAGTGCCGGCGAGAGCCTCCGGATCAACGACGATGGGACATGGGTCTTGACGGAACGCCGCCGCGGTGGGGGAGCCGAAGTCAAGTATTCAGGCACTTTGGCGGTGCACGGGAATCGCGTGATCTTCTCCGAGGCCAACACACGACGCTCGATGTCCCTCACGCAGTCCGGCCACAGGCTCTACGGCCTAGCGCACCTGAATTCGCCGGGCCCAGTCATGCTCGAATTCACTCGTGTTGAGCAATAGCGTCGCGCTAAGTGTGACGAGGATCACGAAGTGACGACATCAGTCGACGCGGTACCCGGAACTCACGGTGGAGGGGCCAAACGCGGCAGCAGCGCTCGCCGCCGCTTGCACGCTGGCGCTGCGCGTGGACGTCGGCTCGCCGGACGGCATCTCCAACCTGACGACGAAGTAGGGCGACGGCAACGAGGACTCCAGCACGAAGAGCCGTCGCACGTCTCGTTGCGCGTCGTGCAGGAAGATCGCTCGAACGGGACGACGCGACGGAGCGCAGCCGCGATCGTACCGAACAGCGCCTCGCGCGTCAGGTTGGAGACGAGTGCGCTATTGATCTCCAGCAGCGTGCGGTATCGCTCCGCGTCACCGGCCGGCTGCCGCAGAGAGCCCTGGATCATAGCTTGCGTATTCTATCCGTGCGGCAAAGTCCCGGCGGCCTGGGGACCAGCGTGGCCGGCGCAATCGTTACAAGCGCTGGCTGCCTCAGTAGCTGGCTGCGAAGTGAATCACGAGCTCGTCGTATGCATCTTAAAGGCATGAAACTGTATAGGACGACGCTAGCTCTGGTGCTAGCGCTGGTGCTCGGGTGGGCCGCGGTCGGACATGCCGCGGGGCATGGGGGCGGCGGAGGCCACGGAGGCTTTCATGGCGGCGGCGGCTTCCATGACCATCCGGGCTTCCACGGCCACCCCGGCTTCCGCGGCCACCCCGGCTTCCGTGGCCACGCCTTCGTTGGCGTGTCGCCGTTCTTTCTGTGGGGACCGGGCTACTACTACACTCCGCGGCTCGGCGACGCCTACGTCCAGCCGAACGGGTACTGGTACTACTGTCAGAGCGCGGGAGCCTACTACCCATACGTGACGGCGTGCCCGGAGGTCTGGATGCCCGTACCGGCCACCCCCTAGTCGTCCCCCGCCCGGCTCACGGCTACGAGCGCTGACGACGAGCCGATCGGTGGAGCCGACGGCAGCATGGCGTCGTATCCGCCACGGTAGCGAACCTGCGTCAGGAGGCGCTGGACCTCGTCGCGCGTCCGGTGGGCGCGCCTCCGGCTGCGCGGATTTCCCAGAGCCGACTGAACTCAGCAGAATCATCTCGCAATGCCCGAGCGGATCGCGCTGAGCGAGCTGATCCATCAGCACGTTCGGGTCGCCATCGAGACGGCCGACCATGAGGAGCTGCGCGCCGCGCTGGGGGGGGCGGTCGTATGAGCGCAGCGAAGTAACGGCGCGTGTACCGCAACGGCCCTCGACCTCACGGCGCCTGGATCTCGCCCCGCATGATGGATGTCCCGATGACGCGGCGGTTGCCGTTTCTGATCACGCCGTTGACCACGACCCAATCTCCGACGGTCAGCCCTGCGTACTCGTTCTGAGGGACGCCCACAAGATCGACGGTGACGCTATAGCCGCTGGCCGGCTGCACGGCCATCAGCTGGCCGGCGATCCACTGCACGCGCCCGTCGAAACGGACCAGCCACTCCTGCGCTACTGCGGGCTCTAGCGCGCTCGCGAGCAGAAGCGAAACGACGACCACAATGAGTGCAGTCTGCTTCCCTTTCGTCCGCAGGGTCGGACGCGAGGAACAGGTGAGTTCTTGCCTTCGCGTCATGGGGACGGACTGTGGCCAGCTGGAGGCTGACTTTGCCATCCGCCTCCCAGCGCCTTGTACAGCTGGACGACGGCGGCGAACTGGTCCCGCGTGGTCGAGGCGAG
>WNFS01001051.1_pt1 | contig 20334 bp, 16 predicted proteins | sample 5400141 | NCBI WGS metagenome assembly WNFS01 (sample SAMN13153358, study PRJNA577476) | soil metagenome | isolation source: 60 cm saprolite under Madrone tree | place: USA:California | collected 2016-06-14
CGAGCTCCAGCTTGCCGCCGTTATCGTCAACCACGAGATCCGGAATGACGATATCCGGCGCCTTGCGGCTCTCCAGGAGCGACTTCGTGTTCTTGTGGGCAACGAAGACGGCGCCCAGGTCCTTGAACGGCTTGCCGCCGGCAATATGGTCGTAGTGGCTGTGGCTGTACACGACGTACTTGATCGGCGCCTGGGTGATCTTGCGGATCTCCGCGATATAGGCCGCCGCAGCCGGCCGCCGCTCGCCGACCGGGTCGGTGGCTATCACGCCGTCGGGCGTGACGACGAACATCGCCTGGTGGCCCTGATAGCGGAAAATGTAGACGCCATCGGTGCCTTCGACCTTGGTGGTCGAGAACAGCGGCGGTGTCGGGGCCTGTGCGCAGGCCGGCAGCGCGGCGGCCGCCAGTACACCGGCGAGCAATGCAGTCGTTAGACGTGACATGAGTCTTCTCCCTCGTTCATTTTGGTGCCCCCACCCTTGCCTCCATCTCTTGCAGGGAGGAAGGCTGGGGATGCGCGCGAACAGCGCGCTTTCAGGGCGAGGCGGCAGCCAGACAGCGTGGGGTTGTGCCTGTCCAATTCCGCAAAACAAGTCTAGCATGCCGCGCTTCCAAGCGTCATGTGGGGAATGCGCACAACGCCGTGATGCACCGCAGCAGGCGGCTGTCGGTGGTTCGCACCATGACCCGAATAATCCTGTATGATCATCTCGCATCTCACTAATCGTTCGTCCATGGAATCGATCCGTCAGGCGACGTAATGGGCGCTGCCGGGAGGCCGCCCGCAGACGAGGAAAACATGTCAGCTTCCGCCAACAAGATCGCCGCCGCACATCGGCTGCTGCCGATGTGCGCATCTTATGGTGTCGTTCTGATGCTCGGACTGCCGGCCGCCATTGCGCTTGCCGACAGCCCGCCGAAGCTCAACGTCGCGCCAAGCTGCGACGCAGCCGCCCGCGGGGCCATCTCGGCAGGCCGGGACAAAGAGGCCTGCCTGGTGGACGAGCGAACGGCCGAGGCTGTTCTCGCGCAAAACTGGTCGAAGTATAATGCGGCCGACAAGACCCAATGCGTCGGGAATGTGAAGACCGGAGGGCCCGCCAGTTACGTGGAATTATTGTCCTGCCTGGAAATCATGCGGGACGCGAAAGCAATTCGGCAGGGCGATGTGCTTGCGCCCCCTGACCAACCGTCCGGCTTGACGCGTCGCCGCAGGTGAGTGGCCCGCGGGCACGTCCAAACCGCTCCACCCCCACCCTACCACCCCCGGGTAGGGTGGGGGGCGGGTAGGCGGCGTCGTGCCGCCGCGATATATTTCGCGGGCGCGGGCGCCCACCTTACCCTTGTAGCCCGGATGGAGCGCAGCGTAATCCGGGGTAGGCTGATCCCGGATTACGCTGCGCTCCATCCGGGCTACAGGAGGTGGCAACGCCACACCGCAAGGGAGGACATCGGCCGCATGGCGGTTCCGGAAGCGAATGCCGAGATTGTGATCGGCGCCCACGCGGCGAGCAAGCTGTTCCTCGACGGCGCCGTGGTGGCGTTCCGCCAGCTCACGCTCGACGTTCGCCGTCAGGAGATCCTCTGCATTGTCGGGCCGAGCGGGTGCGGTAAGACGACCTTCTTGCGCTGCATCGCCGGCCTCACCGATCTCAGCGCCGGCGAGTTGCGCGTGTTCGGCAAAAGGGTCGCCGGTCCGCCGGCGGGCGTCGCCATGGTCTTCCAGCATTTCGGGCTGCTGCCGTGGAAGACCGTCTACCAGAACGCGGCGTTCGGACTTGCCATGGCGGGCGCTCAATCGTTCCATATCGAAGAGCGGGTGCGGCACTATCTCGACCTCGTCGGCCTCACAGGGTTCGAGAAACAGTATCCGTATCAGCTTTCAGGCGGCATGCAGCAGCGCGTCGGCCTCGTCCGGGCGCTCGCCGTCAATCCTTCGGTCCTCCTGATGGACGAGCCGTTTGCGGCGCTCGACGCCCAGACTCGCGAAATCCTTCAAGACGAGTTGCTTCAGCTCATGCAGCGGCCCGACGAGCGCAAGACCATGGTGTTCATCACCCATTCGATCGATGAGGCAATCCTGCTGGGCGACCGCATCGCCGTGATGACGGCGCGGCCCGGCCGCATCAAGGAGGTGCTGGAGCTTCCGTTCGGCCGTCCGCGCGATGTCGAGGCCGTGCGCGCCGATCCGCGGTTCGCGGAGCTGCGCGCCCATATCTGGCGGCAATTGCACACGGCGCGCCCGAAGCCCACGCCCGCGAGCGAGGTGGCCTGACCATGACGGTCGAAGTCCGAGATCCAGGCACTGTTTCGATCGGGGCTGATGACCTCAGCGAGGACCGCGAGCAGGCCCAAGCGGTCGCGGCCGGGCGGCGCCGTCGCCGCCAATTGGTGGAAATCGCGATCCGGATCGCTTCGCTCGCCGTGGTGCTGTCGATCTGGGAGATCTTCGGCGCCCAGATCGATCCGGTGCTGTTCACGACGCCGAGCAAGGTCGCGGTCGCAGCCGTGGGCATGATCGGCAGCGGCGAATTGTGGAATTATCTGTGGCCGAGCCTCGTCGTGCTGCTGCTGGGCTTAAGTTCGGCCGCGGTTATCGGCATCGCGGTCGGCCTGCTGCTGGCGCGGTTCTGGGTGCTCGACGTGGCGCTCGGCGTCTACATCACGTTCCTTTACTCCACCCCGAGCGTTGCGCTCGTGCCTCTGATCGTGCTGTGGGCCGGCTTTGAGACCACCGCCAAGGTCATCATCCTGTTCCTGTTCGCGTTCTTCCCCATGACCATCAATACCTATCAGGGCGTGAAGAATGTCGATCCGCGGTTGATCGAGGTCGGACGCGCGTTCCGTTGCAGCGAACGCCAACTTTGGCTCAACATCGTACTGCCCGGCGCGCTGCCGTTCATCGTCACGGGCTTGCGGCTCGCGGTCGGCCGCGGGCTGATCGGCATGGTGCTGGCCGACCTCTACACCGCGATCTCGGGCATCGGCTATCTGATCGTGCGGACTGCCTCGACCTATCAGGTCGACAAGATGTTCGTGCCGATCGTGACGCTCGGCATCCTGGGCGTCACCCTGACGGCGCTGCTCCGCGTGCTGGAGATCAAGGTCGCGCCATGGACGGCGGCCGCCCAGGGGGATTAGACTGCATGGCCTCGTAGGGTGGGCAAAGTCGCCTGCTGCGGCTAAGGATATCGCGCACCGGCCTCACGCGACTTTGCCCACGCCGTCAAACTGCGAGGACGGACAGCGTGGGCAAAGGCGCATGAGCGGCTGTGCAAGTTGCGCCGCTACGGTGATTGCGCCTTTGCCCACCCTACGCGGCGTCGTGGCCGCGAGCATAATCACAATAACTTTGCGGTGAGGAAAGCCATGTCCCATATTTCCACACTTTACGCTTGGCGTTGCGTCACTACGGCGGCTCTGCTGGCCGGGAGTTTGATGGCCACCGCCGCCACTGCACAGAACGCCGGCTGCACCGGATCGCTGCGCAAGATCAATGTCGGGGTCTCGGTGTCGCCGCCCAATGTGGTTCACACCGCGATCTATGTCGCCAAAGAGCTCGGTCTTTTCGCCAAGCATTGCATCGACGCCAATGTCATCCAGTTTGATGGCGGCTCGTCGCCGGCGGCCTCGGTCGCGCTCTCCCAGGGCAACACCTTCGCAACCGTCAACGACTACCAGATCGGCCGTGGCATGAAGGTCAAGCAGGTCTGGGGCATGGCGCCGAAAGCTCCCCAGGCCTACGTGGTGTCGGAGGCCGTTAAGACCTTTGCGGATCTCAAGGGCAAACGGCTCTCCGCCGCCGGCGGCGGCGTGGGCAGCTTCAACTGGCGCATCGGCCGCGAGGCCTTGAGCAAAGCGGGCCTCACCATCGACGATGCGCAATTCATTTCGCAGGGCACCGCCGGCCGCCTCGCCGGATTGGTGGCCGGGCAGATCGACGGCGTGGCGCTGCATCCGGAAGACGCCTTCCTCGCCATCAAGCAGAAACCCGGCTTGCGGATTCTCAGCCAGGTCGCCGACCTCATGCCGCTCTACGCTTTCAATGCCTATGGGATAGCGACCGACGTGATCGCCAAGGACCGCGCCTTCGTGGTCAATTTCGTCGCCGCCATGGTGGAGGCCAATCGCACCATCTATCGCGATAAGGACAAGGTGATCCCCATCATGGTCGCGATGACGCAGAAGCCGCGCGAAGCGGTGGAATATGCCTGGGAGACGATGACCAAGGCCTGCATCTGGTCGGTCAACGAGGGGTTCGATCCGCAACGCACCCAATGGACGATTGATCACGACGCGGCAGCGGGCGACATGGACCCCGACAAGAAGCCCGCGGTCGATCAGGTCTTCGACAAAGAGATCGCCGCTGACGGCGTCGCGGCCGCCGGCGGCCGGGTGACGATCGCGGGGTGCTCGCTGTGAGGGGTCAGGACCTCCCCCGTGTCATCGTCCGCGAAAGCGGACGATCCAGTAACCCCGAGACTTTATCTTTGGGCACAGCATGAGTTCTTCCCGACTTGCAGGGGTTACTGGATGCCCCGCTTTCGCGGAGCATGACAGGTCACGGGTTTGTGTCGCAGGCCGGTGGGACATCGTTTCGTCCGGAACCAAGGAACGATTTGCGTGAACGTCAGCGGCTTTCGTCCCCCCGGCGCGGTGCCGTGGGAGGAGGTGCGCGGCCGGCTCGACCAGAACGGGCCGTTCAGCAACATGTTCGACACGCCGCTTTATCGTGATGCCGTGTGGGAGCAATTCTCGGCGGCCGAATATGCCCGGCGCTATGCGGCGCTGCGCGACAAGATGCGCGCCCACAAGCTCGATGTCGTGATCGTGCCCGGCGGTCCGAGCCATTGGAGCTTCGGCGGCGGCATGACGTGGCTCACCGGCCATTGGGAGTGGCACGCGATTTCTTCCTACGTAGTGGTGCCCCTCGATGCGTCGCCGACGCTGATCTTTTCCATGGGCGGCACCCATGCGGAGGCGGTGCGCCGCCAGGTCGAGCCGGCGCTCTCCGATGTGCGTCAGAGCCGCGGCGGACGCTACGCGGAGGTGATGGTCGAACGCATCAAGGAACTCGACCTCACGAGGCCGCGGATCGGCCTCGTCGAGATCGATCCGCGTCACAAGGATTACCTGCCGGTCAACCAGTACAACGATCTGCGCGACGGACTGCCGGACGCCGAGATCGTCTTCACTCGCAGCTTCATTCACGAGCTCGTCGTCATCAAGAGCGAAGCCGAGCTCGATTGTGTGCGGCGCGCCGGCGTGCTGTGCCAGCACGCCATGGAGGCGATGGTGGCCGCCGCCAAGCCCGGCGCGACCGAATCCGATCTGCGCGCTGCCGCCGGTTCCGCCATCCTGCGGGGCGGCGGCGACATCGATTTCCTCATCATCGGCGCGACCCCGATGGCCAACCCGGCGATGTTCTTCGGCAACCCGCACCCCTCCGAGCGCAAGCTTCGCCGCGGCGACATCGTCATCATGGAGCTTGCGGCGGGCTATCGCGGCTACACGGCCCAGATCGGCTCGCCGATCTGCCTCGGCGGGCCTACCGAAATGGTGAAAAAATTCTGGCACGAGATCACGCTGCCCGGCTATCAGCGGATCGTCGCCGAGATCAGGCCCGGCAACGCGATCGATAATGTTCGCATCGCGGCGCAGTTCTTTCGCCGCAACGGCGTGCAGTCGCGCCCGACGCAAATCCACGGCATCGATATCGTCACCGCGACCCCGCACGTGTTCGCGGAGCGCACCGAGGCGCGCGAGGATGACAAGATTTTCAGGCCCGGCATGGTGACCATGGCCGAGCCCAATCCGATCACGGCGGACGGCCTGTTCGGGATTTTCCTCGGGCATACTTTCATCGTCACGCCGGAGGGCCACGAAGTGGTTGATCAGTTTCCGTTGGAATTGGTGGTAGCCGACCAGTAGCCCGAATGGAGCGCAGCGTAATCCGGGGCCACCGCTTCCATTGGCAGGGCGGTTCCCGGATTACGCGGAGTTTATCATCGGGCCGGCCGAAGGCCGGACCCGGTGGCTCCATCCGGGCTACAAGTGTCGCCGTCGCCCAACACGCGCCTGATGGACTGACAACCGCCGATTCCATACATTCCGTCATCTGTCGTCCGTCATCCCGTCCTTCTGAAAAGGAGCCGCCCATGCCGACGCACTCGCAAGCCATGACAGGGGCCGCCGCGTTCCTCCTCGGCGCGCTCATCGTCACGCCCACGTTCGCGCAAACCTGCACCGGGCCGCTCCGCAAGATCAATGTGGGCGTCGCCGTGGCGCCGCCCAACGTGGTGCACACGGCGCCCTATGTCGCGAAGGCACTCGGCTTCTTTGCCAAACGCTGCATCGACGCCAACATCATCCAGTTCGACGGCGGCCTTGCCGGAACCTCGGTCACCGCCGTCGGCCAGGGCACGGCCATTTCGACTCTCCCGGACACCGCGATCGCCCAGGGCCTCAGGGCGAGGCAGATCTGGGGCCTCGCTCCCCGTCCGCCCCAGGCCTATGTGGTCAGCGCCGAGGTGAAAACGCCGGCCGATCTCAAGGGCAAGCGGCTTTCGGCGGCCGGCGGCGTCGGCGGCTTCAACTGGCTGGTCGGCCGCGAAGTGCTGCGCCTCGCGGGGCTGACCGCCGACGACGCCCAGTTCATTTCCCAAGGGACGGCGGGGCGGCTGCCCGGCTTCGTCGCCGGCCAGATCGATGCCGTGGCGCTGCATCCGGAGGACCTTCACCTCGTCCAGCAGCGCAAAGTAGGCGCCCACGTGCTCATCACGGTATCCGACCTGTGGCCCAAATACAGTTTCAACGCCTATGGGGCGTCGGACGCGCTGATCGCCAAGGATCATGACCTGCTGCGCGATGTGATCGCTGCCATGATCGAGGCCAACCGCACCATCTACCGCGATCCCGACAAGGCCATTCCGGCGATCGTGGAGGCGACCCAGAAACCGCGCGAGGCGATCGAGTTCGCCATCGGGGTTTTGACAAAGAACTGCATCCCGTCGGTCAATACCGGGTTCGTGCGCGAACGCACGGAATGGACCCACCAGAACAACATCGATATCGGCGACATCCCGGCCGACAAGAAGCTCACCTTCGATCAGATCGCCGACTACAAGCTCGCCGAGGAGGCGGTCGCCTCGCTCGGGGGCCCCGTCACCATCAACGGGTGCAAGGACTAGCCGCATGAACGAGACCAAACCGCTCCGCACGTTTCTGCCGTGGGAAGATCTGCGCGTCCGGCTCGATGAAGGCCCGCACTTCAACACCATGCGGGGCACGCCGTATTATCGCGACGCAGTCTATCCGCAATTCTCGGCAGCCGAATATGCCCGCCGCTATGCGGCGCTGCGCGGCAAGATGCGCGAGCACAGGCTCGACGCCGTCATCGTGCCGGGCGGCCCGAGTCATTGGAGCTTCGGCGGCGGCATGCTGTGGCTCACCGGGCATTGGGAGTGGCATGCGCTCGCCTGCTACGTGGTGGTGCCGCTCGAAGGCGAGCCGACCCTCGTCTATTCCATGGGTGGCACCCACGCGGAAGCGGTGCGCCGCGAGACCGCCGCGGCGCTCTCCGACGTGCGCGGCAGCCGCGGCGGGCAGTATGCCGAGGTGATGGCGGACCGCATCGTCGAGCTTGGCCGCGAACGCGGCCGCATCGGGCTCCTGGAGATCGATCCGCGGCACCGGGATTATATGCCGGTCAACCAATACGACACGCTCAGAAAGCGGTTGCCGGCGGCGGAGCTGGTCTTCACGGTCGGCTTCATCCACGAACTGCTCTCGGTGCACAGCGCCGAAGAGCTCGACTGCGTCCGCGTCGCCGGCAAGCTGTGCGAGAACGCCATGCAGGCGATGATGGCGCGCGCGAAGCCCGGAGTCACCGAATACGAGCTGCGGGCCGCCGCAGGCGCCGCCATCCTGGAAGGCGGCGGCGACATCGATTTCCTCATCATCGGCACCACCGCGATGGCGAACCCCGCCATGGTGTTCGGCAACCCGCGCCCGTCGGGCCGCAGGCTTGCCAGCGGGGATATCATCAACATGGAAATCGCGGCCGGCTACCGCGGCTACACGGCGCAAATCGGCTCGCCCATCTGCCTCGGGCCGCCGACCGATATGGTCCGGCGATTCTGGGACGAGGTAACGTTGCCGGCCTTCCAAAATATGGCGGCCGAGATCAGGCCCGGCAATCCGGTCGAGGCGATCCGCGCGGCCGGAAAATTCTTTCGCGAAAAAGGCGTCCAATCGCGTCCGATCCATGCCCACGGCATCGACCTCGTCACCGACGGGCCTCATGTCTTCACCGACGGCGTTCACGGCGAGGCATTCGAGCAGGTGTTTCGCCCCGGCATGGTGTTCATGGCCGAGCCGAACCCGATCACGGCGGACGGCAATTTCGGCATCTTCCTGGGCCATACCTTCATTGTGACCGAGACCGGCCATGAATGCGTGGACGCCTTTCCGTGGGAGCTGGTTGTGCTGTGAGGGGCAAGCGATGTGGCCATGACGTTGGAGGGGCGACCACAAGCGGCGTCCTTCGACATTGCCTGCTGTAGGGGCGACCCTTGCGGTTGCCCGCTTCGCGCACCGCGTTAGCCGGCAACCGGGTGACCACAAGGGTCGCCCCTACATTCCGGTCCTTCAGATTGCCTGAACCGAGCACTGGGGGCGGCTTCTCGGGCTCTCCCGGCAACTTGCTGCTGCACAGCAGAGGGGTGCGACACTCCGCTGCGGAGCTTAAGCCGTATCGTGGCGGATGGTGGGCAGGATCGCGGATCGCCCGAAACCCGTGGTCTCATTTAAGGCCAAAGGCGCGCCGTTCGACCTGCGGCGACGGCGGCGCATGGCCGCTCCCGCATTTACCGCCTCGACAAACAGCCTGGAACCCCTCTAAGAATAAGTCCAAGAGGATAGAACCAAAAAGCCCTCTGGGGGCGCGGGGAGAGTCGAAGCGATGGACTACGAAGCGTTTTTTACCGGGGCCCTTGCTCAGCTGCACAATGAACGGCGCTACCGGGTGTTTGCTGATCTCGAACGGCTGGCGGGGCGGTTCCCCCATGCGATATGGCACTCCCCGCGGGGCAAACGCGACGTCATCGTCTGGTGCTCCAACGACTATCTCGGCATGGGCCAGCACCCGAAGGTGATCGGCGCCATGGTGGAGACCGCGACCCGGACCGGCACCGGCGCCGGCGGCACCCGCAATATTGCCGGCACCAATCATCCCCTGGTGGAACTGGAGGGCGAGCTCGCCGAGTTGCACCGCAAGGAAGCCGCCCTGGTTTTCACCTCCGGCTATGTGTCCAATGAGACCGGCATCGCCACCATCGCGAAGCTGATGCCCAATTGTCTGATCATTTCGGATGCCTTCAACCACAACTCCATGATCGAAGGCGTGCGCCGGTCGGGTTGCGAGAAGGTGATCTTCCGCCACAACGATCTCGGCCATATGGAAGCGCTGCTCAAGGCGGCGGGCGCGTCACGGCCGAAGCTCGTGGCGTTCGAGAGCCTCTATTCCATGGACGGCGACGTCGCGCCGGTCAATGCCATCTGCGACCTCGCAGAGCGCTATGGGGCGATGACGTATTGCGACGAGGTGCATGCGGTCGGCATGTATGGTCCGCGCGGCGGCGGCATCTGCGAGCGCGACGGCGCCATGCACAGGGTCGACGTCATCGAAGGCACCCTGGCGAAGGCGTTCGGCTGCCTCGGCGGGTACATCACCGGCAGCGCGGTGCTGATTGATGCGGTTCGCTCCTATGCGCCGGGCTTCATCTTTACGACGGCGCTGCCGCCTCCGGTCTGCGCCGCCGCGAGCGCCGCGATCCGCCACCTCAAGACATCGAGCTGGGAACGCGAGCGCCACCAGGATCGCGCCGGCCGGGTCAAGGCCGTGCTGGCCGCCGCGGGTTTGCCGCTGATGCCGAGCGAGACCCACATTGTGCCGGTCTTCGTCGGCGACCCGGAAAATTGCAAGACGGCGAGCGACCTCCTGCTCGAGGAGCACGGCGTCTATATCCAACCGATCAACTATCCGACTGTCCCGAAGGGGAGCGAGCGGCTGCGCATCACGCCGTCGCCTTATCATACCGACGGGCTGATCGATGAGCTCGCCGAAGCTCTCCTCGATGTGTGGGAGCGGCTTGGCCTCCCCCTCACGAAGCGGGCGGTTGCGGCGGAATAGATCCGGCACTAGGTCCTCCTCTTTCCCGCAGGATGGGTTGAGCTCTTGCGAAACCCATCTTAAGGCTTGCCACGTTGCTGGCCCGTTGATGGGTTTGGCGGAGCTTATCATCGGGCCGGCCCACCGGGTCCGGCCTCTGGCCGGCCCGATTGCAGGCTCCGGCCGGACCCGGTGGCTCAACCCATGCTACGGGGGTGGTGGCGGGCCAGCCCCCGCGCCTCAGATCGCCAGTCGAAACGCTTCGCCGTCACGCGCGATCGTGCCGCCAACGAAATGACCGCCCAGAATGAGCGTTGGTGTTCCGGCAAAACGGGAGAACAGCTCGTGGCGGGTGCGAACCGCCTGCATGGGATCGGAGTCGATGGTCGAACACCAGTCGAGGTGCACCATCTGGCATGGATGGTGCGCAACGTCGCCGATGAGCAAGGCGTCCTCGCCCCGCGACCTGATGTGGATGCTAAAGTGGCCGGGCGAGTGACCGGGCGTCGCGATCAGGCTGAACTCGTCGCAAACATGATGGCCGGCGTCGATGAGGTCGACCAGGCCGGCGTCGGCGACAGGCCGGACCGAGTCATCGAAGATGGCGGCGACCGCCGGATTGCGAACGTCTTTCCAATAGTCGAATTCGATGCGTCCCATCAGATAACGGGCGTGGCGGAACGTCGGAACCCAGCGGCCGTCGGAAAGAATCGTGTTCCATCCCACATGATCGACGTGGAGGTGAGTGCAAAGCACCGTGTCGATGGTGTCGGGCGGGCAATCCGCTGCGGCAAGATCCTGCAGAAACGCCCCGTTGCGGGCGTTCCAGATGGGCTGAGTGCGGTTCTGCTTGCCATTGCCGATACCGGTATCGACGATGATCCGTCGGGTCGGCGTTTCGACCAGGAACGAATGGATGGTCATCCTGATCCGTCCCTCCTTGTCGGCGAAGTGCGGACACAGCCACTCAAGCTCCCGAAGCGCCGCGGGCGTTGCCTGCGGTAAAATGTACTCCTTGCCTCCGATCGTATCGATTTCGACGAATTGGGTGATCGCTACATCGCCAATTTGCCATTTCATGAGGCATCTTCCTTTTGCACGAATGCAGGTCTTGCGGAACCAACGATATGGAGTCAATTATCCTGCCCGGCTTTTCGCATCAACGGGACGTGGCTCGAAGACTTGCCCGCCCGTCCTGACCTTGCATCGCCCCGATCCGGGTATGCATAACAAAGTGAAAAACCAGCGAATTTGGCTGATGCCGCTTTCGTTTGATTTATTCAAATATTTTTCCGATAAAAAACGACAGCGCGGCCCAATTGCCGCCTTATTGCCCCCGCAACTGAGGGCGCGGTGTTGTTGCAGCGTTCGGCTGATCATTTTTGGCAATTGCTGAACGTCGAGTTGTGGGGGGTTGCAATGCGTCTCGCCGTCGTCGTTCTTTCGGCTATCCTGATCTTCGCAACGTCTGCGCTCCCGGCGGCTGCCGCGGAGTTCGGCACCCGGGACGAGGCGTTGGCGATGGTCAGGCGCGTGCAGGAAAAATTCAAGAAGGATGGACCGGAAGCGACTTTTCGAGCGATCAACAACAGGGCGCCGGGGTTTGCGGATCGTGACCTTTATCCCTTCGTAACCGAGGTGGCGACTGGTCTTTGTGTCGCCAACGGCGTCACGCCAGCGGTCACGGGCAAGATTCTCATCGATCTCAAGGATCAAGACGGCAGATTCATAATCCAGGAGTTCATTAAAATTGCCTCGACTGCGCCCGGGCGCGGCTGGATTGACTATCGCTGGCTCAACCCGGTCACAAAGACGATCGAAGATAAAACGGCCCTTATCGAGCGGATGGACAAGTATTACGTGGGCGTCGGCGTCTATAGGAATGAGCAGCCCAACGAGAATACGATTGGACTCATATCCGGTAGTCCGAATTCGGACGACACCTATCTGCAGATGGCGTACGATCTTGCCGACGTACTCAACGATGGCGATAACTTGCGCATTCTGCCCATCGCCGGAATAGGCGGCCCAAGAAACATCCGCGACGTACGTTATCTGAGAGGCGTCGATATCGGCCTCACGCAAACCAACATTCTCAACAACTTCCGCCGGTCCAACGAACGGATGGGGCAATTCGATAACAAGATCGTCTATATTGCAAAGCTGTTTAACGAAGAGGTTCATCTCGTTGCGCGGTCGAACATAACGTCGATTGCACAGCTTCAAGGCCAAAAGGTTAACGTCGACGCAAGAGGTAGCGGAACCAGCTACTCGATGCGAGACCTGTTTAAGGCTTTCGGAATCGAGATCGAAGAAGTGAGCATGTCGCAGCTCGAAGCCTTCGAAAAGCTCAAGAGCGGCGAGATCGCTGCTACGGCTTTGATTGCAGGCAAGCCAGTGCGGTCGATGTCCAAGCTGAACATCAATGACGGGCTACATTTCGTGCCGATTCCTTATCCCGCCCAGCTTATTAGCGATTATCTTCCGACGACGCTCAATAACGGTGACTATCCCGACCTCATTCGACGCGGTGAGAACGTGGATACGGTCGCGGTCGGTGCGGTCCTCATCGCCTATAATTGGCCTAAGACCAATGCTGATCGCTATCGGCGTGTGCAGAGGTTTGTAGATGCGTTCTTTCCGAAAATCGCCGAATTCCAGAAGCCGCCCCGCCACGTGAAATGGCGCGAGGTCAACCTCAGCGCCACATTGCCGGGCTGGACCAGGTTTGACGCCGCGCAGGCTTGGCTGGACAGTCAGCGCAGCGCGGCGGCGGCGGCCGAACAAGCCACTCTCCGTCAAACCGCGGCCTCCGGCAATGCGGCGGCGCGGTCGGGAGGCACGGTGGAGCGGTCCGCCCAACAGCAGGTGGACGCCGCACTGTTTCAGGAATTTCTGCGATGGCGGCAAACGCAGGGCCGGTAGCGTTTCCGCGCTTTAGAGCGCTTGCGATGAGATGGAATCACCTCCAGCGTCATGCCCACGCTTGTCGCGGGCATCCACGTCTTTCTTGAGGCAGCTCAGCGAGCAACACGTGGATGGCCGGGACAAGCCTGGACAAGCCCGACCATGACTCCGAAACGTGGCTCAATATGACCGGAACACGCTCTGGCGTTCGAAAGTCCTGGCCGCTGTCCGCAAAGACAAGCGCGTAGGTTCGCGCGCGCGGCCGATAAAATACCGGGAAAGCGGCGAGTGGTCATTCGCCGCGGTGGCTGGCAGGCAGTGCCGCCCTGGCTGGAAATTTCCTTACAGCTGTCGATGACCTTATAGTGGTGGCGACCGGCAATTCCGGTCCGACGACGAAACGGTGCTCGGCAGGCAAGGAAGTTCATGATCATCGACCGCAAATGCTGACGTTCTCTTTGCCGAGACAACCTAGGTTTTTCGCGCCATGGCGGTCAACCGCTTCGGTGACAGCCGGGCGTTTAGGAAAGAATTTATGACCGCACCCTTTGAGGCCGATATGACCGCCCTGCCGCAGGCGCATCGCTACAAGCTTTTGGCCGCGCTCGTGGTGCCGCGTCCAATCGCCCTCGTCACCACTGTTGGTTCGGATGGCATCGTCAACGCGGCGCCGTTCTCATTCTTCAATGTATTCAGCGAAGATCCGGCTCTCGTGGTCCTCGGCCTCCAAGCAAGGCCCGACGGCACGCCAAAAGATACGCTCAAGCACGTGCGCCAAACCGGGGCATTCGTCATCAACCTCGTCGATGAGGCGATGGCCGATCGAATGAACATTTGTTCCGTCGATTTTCCGTCCAATATCAGCGAAGTCAAAGCGGCTGGATTTGACATCCTGCCGGGCGTTGCCGTTCCGGTGCCGCGCATCGCCGAAGCACCGGTTGCGCTCGAGTGTCGCCATTACATGACATTGGAAGTTACTTTCAGACGCCATCTCTGCATCGGTATCGTGGTCCGTCTGCACGCGCGGCCGGGCATCATCGACCCGGAGCGACTTCGCGTGAATCTCGATGCTTACAAGCCCGTGGCCCGCCTGTTCGGTAATCTCTATGCTCGCCTCGGCGAGAAATTCGTACTTAAGCGGCAGTCTTTCGCCGAGTGGCAAGCCGATACGGACGTCGACACTCCGCGCTGAGATGAAATTCTGATTGCATCGAAGCGTCTGCACTTGCTTAAAAGCTTTTAGCTGAGAAAAACAACGCGCTCTTTTGCGTACCGAAAAGTGCCGTTTGCGAACGGCGCATCGATTGGGAGCCCGATCATATTTCATCGAACAATCTCTTGCTCGCGCCTGCTGCGGTCGCTATCATCGACAAGTGCCTAAGATGAAGTAGCTGCAATAGGTAAGCCAGGATGATGCGACTACTGGAATTGTTTCGCTGGTTTGCTGTCCTGATTGCAATCGTATTCTGCATCAACGCACCTAGCATGCCAGCCAATGGCGCCGAAAAGACAACGGTTCGGGCCGCGTATATTCCGGTCGTCACGTGGCTCCCGGCGTGGGTCGCCAAGGATAAGGGCTTTTTCGAAAAGAATGGCCTTGATGTTTCGCTCACCGTTACGCAAAATCTTTCCGTCCTGCCGGGAACGCTCGGCCGCCAGTTTGACTTCGCGCCGTCGACTGCGCCGGACCTCATTAAGGCCGTAGTTGGCGGTATCGACGTCGTAGCTGTTGCCGGGCAAGCGATCGAGACCAAGGACAATCCAAGCACGCATCTGATCGTTCGGAGCGATTCCACGATCCGGAGCATACAGGATCTGAAAGGCAAAGTGATCGCAACGCCGACGATCGGCGCCATCATTCATGTTTCGCTGCTTCACACTCTCAAGAAGAACGGCGTAGATCCGGCCACGATTCGTGCCATCGAAGTGCCATTTCCCAACATGGCCGATCAACTCAAGGCTGGAAACGTGGATGCCGTCGAGGCCCTTGAGCCGTTTGCCGGACAGTTGCTTGCGGCCGGCAACAGATCGCTCGGAGATCCGCTTCTGTGGGCGGGCGGCGACGAGGTGCTATATCCATTCTGGATTTCACAGAGCAAATGGGCGGAAAGCCATCGGGGGGTGATCGAGGCCTGGGTCGCATCGCTGGAACAGGCCAAGGAATTCATCGATGCCAATCCAAGTGAGGCGCGCGCGGTTCTTGCCAAATACACGAGGCTCCCGACACTGGTCGTGGAAAAAATACCCTTTCCGACGTATCGATTTTCGCTCAGATCGCAGGACTTCGCCATTTGGGTGACGGTACTGAAGGACCTTGGTCAAATTGCAACGTCTGTCGACGAGAGCCGACTGGTCGTAAATTTCAAGTGAGCGCTGCCGTGTCCGTGGCTGGTGGAGAGACAACGGGCCGGCAGGAACACGATTTCGTTTTCTCTTGCCGATCGGTTTCATTGAAGCTGCCTTATCAAGCCGGAAACCGATGGATACTTGCGGATATTTCGCTCGATATCCGGCGCGGCGAACTCATCACCATCGTCGGTCCGTCGGGTACCGGCAAGACCTCGTTGATCCGCGTGCTTGGCGGACTGACATCGTGTACCAGCGGATCGGTGCGGATCAACGGGGAGGAGATAGCTGGTCCGCCGGAGGGCGTGATCATTGTTTTCCAGGATTATTCCCACGCGCTCCTGCAATGGAGAACGGTCTTCCTCAACGTTGCATTGGGTATTGAAGGCCGGATAGCGGCATCCGAGCTGCGGATCAGGGTCCTTGACGCATTGCGGCTCGTGGGGCTGGAGAAGAACGCGGATGACTATCCGTGGCAATTGTCGGGAGGCATGCAGCAGCGCGTGCAGATCGCCCGTGCCCTGGCGGTAAGGCCCGCGGTGCTGCTCATGGATGAACCCTTTGCGGCGCTCGACGCCATGACAAAGGCCTCGCTCCAGGATGAACTGCTGCGCGTGAAGCAGGAGACCGGCTGCAGCATTGTGTTCATTACCCACGACATCGAGGAGGCGGTTTATCTCGGTGATCGCATCGCCGTGATCAATGGCGCCCCGGGGAGGATCGAGCGGACTTTCGATGTCACATTGCCGAAGCCGCGCGATCAAATTCTCACGCGGCAACTGACCGAATTCCTGAAATTCCGCTACGCGGTCCATCAAGCGATAGGCGGAATAATACGATGACCGCGCGGCGGTTTTCTGGGATGGTTTCGTGGCGTCCAAATATTGCCGGGCTCCTCACCATGGCAGCCTGCGGGCTGGCGTGGGAGCTGACAATTCGGGCCGGCATCTTTGACTATCAATATCTGCCGGCACCGTCAGCCATAATCCAGGGTGCGGGCGAACTTGCGGCCAGCGGCGAGCTTGCTGCCGCGACGGTGCACACGCTTGAATCGGTGTTTCTCGGCTGGGCGATCGCCGTGGCGGCAGGAGTTTCGGCCGGCCTGCTGCTGGGTTTTTCGCTGCTATTGCGGCGGTATTCACTCGCCACCATCGAGGTCCTGCGACCAATGCCAGCCATCGCATTTGTTCCGGTGGCGCTGCTGCTTTTCGGTTTTTCGATCCAGACGGAACTCATGGTCATCGTCCTCCCATCGCTGTGGCCGGTGCTGATCAACACCATGGGCGGGGTGATGGGAGTCCATGCGCGTCTTGGCGAAGTCGGCCGCACCTTTCGGCTGTCGCGCGCCGCGATGTTGCACAAGGTATTCCTGCCGGCCGCCACGCCCGCCATCATGGTGGGCGTGCGCCTCAGCCTGACGCTTGCCGTGGTGCTGGCCGTGCTTGCCGAAATGGTGGGAAACCCTGAGGGCCTCGGTTATGGCGTCGTGAGCCAGCAGCAAGCGCTGCGGCCCGACCTGATGTTCGTCTACGTGGTCGTGATCGGTCTTCTTGGCCTGGCGTTGAATGCGCTTCTCATCGGGGTCGTGTCGGTGTCTTTTCCCGCTGCCGCAGCGGAGCTCAAGGGATATCGGTCGTGAAGCGAGGCGAGCTGGGCGCGTTCCTGCGCATGGCAGCAGCGGAAATCCCACCCGCCCGGGGTCTCGTTCCGCTGCTGGCGCTCTTGACGTTGTGGCAGCTGCTGGCGCCCGGGTCGTCTGCCTACTTCCCGGCACCTTTCGAGTGGTGGAGCGCCGCCGTGCTGCTGTGGGGCTCCGGTCAATTGCTGCCTGCATTTGCCGCGACCGTCACCACCTTCCTCGAAGGGCTGGTCCTTGCGGTCGCGATCGGGGGCGCACTCGGCGTCGCGATCGGGACGTCGAGGCCGGTTGAACGGGCGCTGGCGCCGCTTCTTGAATTCATGCGCGCCATTCCGCCGCCCGTGACGGTACCGATCGCGACGTTGCTGCTTGGCTACGACGTGACGATGAAACTCACGGTCGTCGCCCTGTCGGCGATCTGGCCGATCTTGCTTAATACCTCATCGGCGGCTGCCCATGTCGAGCCGCTCTTGCGCGACGTCGCCCGGACCTTCCGCCTTTCCACGGCCCGGTGGATCCGTCAGGTCGTCATTCCATCGGTTGTTCCGTCTATTCTGCTTGGGATACGCGTTGCGATCCCGCTGGCAATCGTCGTCACTTTGCTGGTCGAGATGCTGACGTCATTGCCCGGCATCGGGGCGCTGATGATCCAATCGCAAAGAAACTTCCAATCCGCCCAGGTCTATGCGCTGCTGGTCGTAGTTGGATTGTTCGGGTTCGTCGTCAACGATCTGTTCGCTATTATCGAAGCGATCGTGCTGCGGCGCTGGCCCCCGAGGGGTGTGTTTCGATCTGGTTGAGCTGGTCGTGCTCCCGGGAGACGCTTGAAGTATTCTGGGGACAAGATCCTGATCGAAATTGCAGGGCGGCGCATCCGCGCGCTGAATTCATTGTGACTTCAACACGCCCCAGGCCGTGCCATGAGCTTCTCAGCCGACGCCCTGTACAAGATGTCCGACGTGGAATTGCTGGCGGCTTATGACGAAGCTCGGCGACAATTCGTGGAAAAGAAGTTCGCCCGCGATACACATCGGGCGCGGCTGGCGTGGATCAGGGCGAAGATGTTCGTCAGCAGCTCGGGCGGGGTCACGGAGCGCAACATGGCCATCGACGTCTCGGAGGAGATCGCGCGCAAGGGCCAGGAATTGCGCGAGATGACGCGCGACCTCGATCTACTCAAGGTCGATGTCGACATTATCTCGATCGTCATTCGACTGCGCGGCGCGGCGGCGCCGACGGCTGTGCAAGGCGAAGACGCGATTGAAAGCGATCCCGAGCGCGAAGGCGCTTGACCTGCTTCATCAACCGACTCATCCCCGGCGCGGCTTAAAGCCGCCGCGCATGCCGGGACGGCCGAGCGTGGAGCGTGGCCCGGGTTTGCCTTGGGGAATTGCCTCGACGCCCGGGCCCATCTGGCCGAGCGATGGCTTGTGCGGGCCTTGCCGATGCGGGCGCTGCCGATGCGGACCTGCGCTGCCTGGGGCCGGCAGGCCGATTTTCGCCGTCGGATCGTCGGTCACGGCGAGTTCCGTCGCGCGCAGGCGCTTGATCTCGTCGCGCAGCCGCGCCGCTTCCTCGAAATTCAGGTCGGCGGCGGCCTCGCGCATGCGGGTTTCGAGGTCCGCGATAACGGCCTGGAAATTGTGCCCGATGGTCGCGACGGCGCCGCCGAACTCGCCGGCATCGCGCCCGCCGGTCGATATCAGCACGTGGTCGCGCTCATAGACGCTGTCGAGAATATCGGCGATCCGCGCCTTCACGCTTTCCGGCGTGATGCCGTTGGCGGCGTTATATTCGGTCTGCTTCTCGCGGCGGCGCGTCGTTTCCGCCATCGCGCGCTCCATCGAGCCCGTCACCGCATCGGCGTAGAGGATCACCCTGCCGTCGACGTTGCGGGCGGCGCGGCCGATGGTCTGGATCAGCGACGTTTCGCTGCGCAGGAAGCCTTCCTTATCGGCGTCGAGGATGGCGACCAGCGCACATTCCGGAATGTCGAGCCCTTCGCGCAACAGATTGATGCCGACCAGGGCGTCGAAGGCGCCGAGCCGCAGGTCGCGGATGATCTCGATACGCTCAATGGTGTCGATGTCGGAATGCATGTAGCGCACCCGGATGCCTTGCTCATGCAGGTATTCGGTGAGGTCCTCGGCCATGCGCTTGGTGAGCACCGTGACAAGGGCGCGGTAGCCACGCTGGGCGAACGCCCGCAACTCGCCGACGAGATCGTCGACCTGGGTGCGGGCCGGCCGCACGTCGACCGGCGGGTCGATCAGGCCGGTGGGCCGGATCACTTGCTCGACGAAGACGCCACCCGACTGGTCGAGCTCCCAGCCGGCAGGAGTCGCGGACACCGCGATGGTCTGCGGCCGCATGGCGTCCCACTCCTCGAAACGCAGCGGCCTGTTGTCCATGCACGAGGGCAGGCGAAACCCGTATTCGGCGAGCGTCGCTTTGCGGCGGAAGTCGCCGCGGTACATGCCGCCGAGTTGCGGAATCGTGACATGACTTTCGTCGGCAAAGACCAGCGCATTGTCGGGCACGTATTCGAACAGCGTCGGCGGCGGCTCGCCGGGCCGGCGGCCCGTGAGATAGCGTGAATAATTCTCGATCCCGGCGCAGCTGCCGGTCGCCTCCATCATTTCAAGGTCATAAAGCGTGCGTTGTTCCAGTCGCTGGGCTTCCAGCAATCGGCCCGCGCTGTTGAGCTGACCAAGGCGCCAGCGCAGCTCCTGCTTGATGCCGGCGATCGCCTGCAGGAGCGTCGGCCGCGGCGTCACGTAGTGCGAGTTGGCGTAGACCTTGACGAATTTCAGCTCGTCGGTCTTTTGCCCCGTGAGCGGATCGAACTCCTCGATCGATTCGACCTCGTCACCGAACAGGTTGACCCGCCACGCGCGATCCTCGTAGTGCGCCGGGAAGATATCCACTGTATCGCCGCGCACCCGAAACGTACCGCGCGAAAAATCAACCAGCGTGCGCTTGTATTGCAACGCCACCAGGTCGGCGATCAACCGGCGCTGGTCGATGCGCTCGCCCTGCCGGATCGCGAACGTCATCGCCGTATAGGTCTCCACCGAGCCGATGCCGTAGATGCATGACACCGAGGCGACGATGATCACGTCGTCGCGTTCGAGCAAGGAGCGCGTCGCCGAATGGCGCATGCGGTCGATCTGCTCGTTGATCGAGGACTCCTTCTCGATATAGGTGTCGGTGCGCGGCACATAGGCTTCGGGCTGGTAGTAATCGTAATAGGAAACGAAATACTCGAC
>WNFS01001052.1_pt1 | contig 20329 bp, 11 predicted proteins | sample 5400141 | NCBI WGS metagenome assembly WNFS01 (sample SAMN13153358, study PRJNA577476) | soil metagenome | isolation source: 60 cm saprolite under Madrone tree | place: USA:California | collected 2016-06-14
CTTGTTCTTGGCAGTTTTTGCCGTCAGTTGGCCGACGACCTTGAGAACTGGGGCGGGATCGTACCGCGTAATAACTTCCTTGTCTTTAGCGGCTATTTTGCCGTTCTTCGGCAGCTCGACCAGCTGAAACGTGCTAGTAGCTTTCTGCAGCGCGGCGACACTTGCCGTTGCGTCGCTTGACAACGTCCTCCTCTGCTCGTAAATCGACAGCAGCGCTTCCAGACTCGGTATCTTTTGTAGCTCCAGGACCCGCTGGTAATCCACATTCCGGCGGCCCCGTTGCTGCGTCTCTGCACCAAGCAGGCAGCCACGGATGCGCTCGTCTACAGTGGAGGCCTGCTGCGCCGGCTGGCAAAAGGGGAGGATGGCGCGAATCGAATCGAGGGAAGCCGCCGTATAACCGGCTGGCCCGTTGGCGCCCGCAAAACGGTCGCTGACGAACCGGAAAAGCTTGGCGGCATCGTCCGCCCCAATCGCGCGGCGCCGGGCAAGGAGACTGATCCATTCGATCAGGGAATGAATTTGTCCAAGCTGCAAGTTTGCCTCGAGAGCCGGATGAGACTGGATCTGCTCCATAGCCGCGAAGAAACGAGAGAACTCTGCGGAGCCTATTGCCGTGATGTCGGTGAAATAGGCGTAGGAGCTGTAAAAATCGGAATAGTTCTGGGCCAGAATTAGGGCGGACTGTTCATCGAGAGGTTTTGCGCGGTGGGCATTGATGCGTGCTACGGCCAGGAAATTCGCAAGCTCCGTCTGTCTCGTGAATCTTCCCTTGTAGTGAGTCTGCACCAGGCGCAAGAGGATCTCATCCTCCAGTTCGGGCGCCACTACTTTCGCCATCTTGTTCAACATCTTGGCGGTCTGGGTGGTGCTTGTGGAGCGTCCCTTTGCGACCATCCACACCTCCGCCGCCCCCGGAAAATCGACGTGGCCGTCTGCGTCGAGCGGGATAGAACGCAGGAACTCCATGAAAGCGCTATTGCCGATCATTGAGGATGCCCCGCGCCGCATCTCTTCCGTCTCTGAGAAGAATTTGTAGAACTGCGAGGTGCGCGACGAAGTCGAAGTAAAGAACGCCTGGTGAGGCCGGTCCAATTGGGAAAGCGTAAAGAAGAATGCCAGCAACCTTCCTTCGGATTGCCTCAGCAGCGCGGCAAAAAATGGCCCAGGCTGCGCTGGATCTGCGCCGGTAAGGGTTGCCCATATCGGTTCTGCCTGCATGCCGCCAGGCACCGCGGCATGACTTCCTTGCAATGCAAATGCGGGAGCGTAGAAATAGATCAGATTGGCGTCATGTTCCTCGAGCGTCTTGATGTTGACCGCCGACAGAAGAGCCCCCACGGTTCTCCTATCCAACGAACTGAGTCCCACGTAGAGTCGCGCCATCTTCGGCATATGCAGCAGCGCAGTTGCAAATCCTCCCGCTCCGCTTCCGCTTGGGTAGAAGTTCTCACGCCAGACTTTCTCGCTTGGGTAGACTGCGGCGGGTTCGTCCCGGATTTCCAATTTATAGGGCTTGCCCGCTTGAAGAGCTTCCTGGATTCCAAGTTCGTCGACGGCCAGAGCAGAAGTGGTTTCTTGTTTCTTGGCCTGACTTTTTTTCTCCCCGCGATCCAATTCGATCTGACCTTTGGTGCTGTGGAGTTTGACGCCGAGCAGATTCAGCGCTTTTTCGGTGTCGCGACGTTCCCATTTGCCTCTAAGCGAAAGTGTAATGGTCACGGCGCTGCCGTTGCGTATTCCAAGGGCTTCCAGTGCGGAGACGCGCTGGAAGTGCTCGTCGATTTCCTCCATGTAACTTTTGTCCTTGCAGCCTGGGCCGGAGCAAACCCGATCGATCAACGCCCGGCAGTACTCGGCGAAGAACCGTTCCGGAGGAACTCCCTCTTTCGCGTGAGCGACAAATGCCAGGGCTTCCAGGCCACCCGCAACAAGCGTGTTATCCACCTCTTTTTGCTCAGCGCCCATTAACCGCCGAAACTCGGGATGTCCCGCAGCCTCGAGCATTGCCGCAAACTCTTCGGCGCGCTTGGAATTCGCATCACGGATCGAGACAGCAAATCCCCGCTCGAGTGCCGATAAGCGCAGTGTAGAGGCCGGACCGAGCGCCTCAACAAGCTTAGAGTAGGCTTCCGCTGCCGCACCGCCGTAGGAATCCTGCACACTTGCGAGTCGCGAGAGTAGCTCAGGGTCCGCCACCGCAGTAGCCCCCTGTTGGAGGGCATCTCGACTCTCGTACTTTCTTCCTTGCACCTCGAGCGCATCAGCTCGCACAACGTACAATCCAGCGGCTTTAGGCGCGACAGCTAAACCCTCATCAGCGGCTCGCTCCGACGCCCGAGCATCTCCGGATTCCAGCAGAAGCCTCGCGATCCGAGTGTGAGCGCGCTCGGAAGCAGGCTGCACTTCGAGAACGCGCTTCCAAGCAACCAGAGCAACGGGGCTCTGCTGCAAATCATCAAGAATTCCGGCGAATTGCGTTCGAACGGCCGGATCCGTAGGCAAACCTGCCGTAAATGTCTCGGCCAATTCCTGAGCTTTGCCAGTTTGTTTTGTGTCGAGGTACAGCTTCAGAAGCGAACCAAATTCGGGAACATGGGCGCCGCCGAGCGCGAGTCCATGCTCGAAAGACTGAATGGCAAGCGGCGAATTTGCCGTGCGTTCCGCGGCATGCGCCTGCAGAAACCAGAGATCCTGCCTGTTGACGTCGCCGCGTAGTGCCTGGTCCAAGAACGGAATCGCGCCCTTGTCGTCTTTCCGCGCCAAGTGGACATGGGCCAGGTCTTCTGCAATCGTCGCAGTCATCACATCCAGATCGACCGCATGCTTCAGCGCCTCGTCCGCTTTGTCGTAATCGGTTGCGAGGAGCAGTTCGTGTCCGAGCTCCACGAAAGCAGAACTGTCCAGCGGCCGCACTTCCACAAGCAACTTGCGAAACCGAGAGGCCGCCGCGTAGTCTCTTTGTTTTTCGTTATAAGCGGAGGCCGTAAGGAGCGCAGCCGGTTCCAACGGATTCATTTCCAACGCCGCGCGCAAGTCCTCGCGAATGCGCTGCGCGTCGGCCTCGCTGAGCACTTCTCGCTCCAGGAGTTTGCCGGCGTCGGCCACGTTAGCCTGAATACCCGCATATTGCCCTATGGTCGGGAGCGCGGAGCCATCCGGCGCTGCTATCTCCGAAACCTTAAAAAGTACCTGCCCGGACGAATCCGAAACCACGGAATGGGAGATGACGAAGCCGCTGGCAGGCACGGTCGGCATCCAGTCCACTTGAAACAACGATTGCGCGGGACCTTTCGACGGGCGGGCATACTCACGCACTTCGCCTGTGATTATCGTGCCGCCTGTCAACTCGAAGAAAGAGATCCAATCGTCGGATTTCCCGTCTGCTTCCAGCGAACTCACCTGAACATGCTGTGTGCAAAATGCGCGCAGTAGGATCGCCGCGGCGTAATCCCTGACGGTCGGCTCAAGCTGCGGCAAGTTTCCAATCAGAAGAACGCGCGACCAATTCGACCCCCACTGCACAACGCTGGAGGCAATCCTGTCGTAAACAGCAGCCGGTGAAATTGGCGTTGCACTATCGGCCGAGAGCTGGATTTTCTCGAAAGTGCTCTTCAGACGCGCGCGGCTCGCAAACGGGCCCTGCACCGAGATCGCTCCGTTCTGTAGCAAGGCAAGCCGAATCGGACGGCCATTCAAAGAAGCATACAAGTCGAATAAACTCTTGCCGACGCTTTCCAGGTCTGCTGCGTGCAGATTGTCCAAGAGCAAGACAACCGTTAAGGCATCCCCGGCTTTCACGGGCGAGACGATTGCCGCCGTCTTTCCGGCATAGGTTTCGACCGGGGCCACTTCGGGAATTGTTCGCTCGGTCGAGCGCAACAGTACCGTAGAGGCTTCTACCACACGGGGCATCGGGGGAAGAACGATGAGCACGCCAAACCACAAATAAAACCGGGCTAGTTTCATGGGAAGTCCGTCGCTGCGGAACCGCTCTGTGGGTCGGAATTGTAGCATAAGGCAAAAACCGGGACTTCAACAACTTGGCAAGGAATGATTAACGCTCGCGTCGGCGGCGAATTCTCAATGAACGTAGAAGCCGCTTTTCGAGAGCACCACGTACTCCCGCCCCTTTTTCCCGAAGGAAGAAGCAAGGCGAACATCGAGTTTATGCGGTTTGCCGAGGGCCGCCGAAGCGTTCGTGTAGTAGCCCAGCGTGTAACGCGTCTTAATGCGCTGAATCAGGGCGCGAAAGACGGAATCCAGGTGCGCGATGTCCTGGACGTCGAAGAGTTCGCCGCCCGTTTGGTCCATCACTTTGCGAATGTTGACCAGGCCGGGAATCATGCTGGCGGCAAAGAGTGTTTGCGGCGGGTTGTAGCCGGGGATCTTGAGATTGTAGAGGACAGCATCGGCGGCGATGGCCTCGGTGACGATGTCGTGCGTGCCTTGTCCGCCGGCGTCCGTGCCAACGTCATCGCTGATGAGAATGATCACGCGACGCCCCTTTGGGGGCAGTTTGAGGAGGTACTGAGACGCGAGAAAGATGCCGTCATTAATATTTGTGGCGCCGCCGGCGCGGAAGGAATTGATCTGATTTGCGATTTCCGTCTTGTCTTTCGTGAAGGGCACGCGCAACTGGGCTTCCGTGGAAAACGTAAAGAGCGCGGCTTGGTCATCGGGCTTGAGCGCGGCCAGAGCGGTGTTCGCGGCGTCCCGCAGCGGCCCGAGGAATGGACCGATGGAATCACTTAGGTCCAGCACGAGCGCCACATTGATAGGCAATTCGTCGCGGCTGAAAACTTCCACCTTTTCGGCGACGCCATCTTCACGAACTTCGAAGTCTTCCTTTTTCAGGTCGGCCATGATTTGCCCCGTTTTTGTTTTCACGGTCGCGTCAACGAGCACGAGGTTCACGCCGACACGAATCACACTTTGGTCTTGGCTTTGCACCTGAACGGGAACTCGGAAAACAAATAAAAAGAAAACGTACGAAAGGGAAAGCGCTAGAGCCGTCAAGGGGAGTCTGTTTCGCCAGAATTTAGACATGGCCATCGGTCTATTGTACGCGAGCGAGTACGCGAGACCAGCCGCGCCTTACCTCCACGCAATGGAGAGTTCGGAATAGCCTTTGCCTTCCTCGATGGGAGTGGAGAAGCGAATGACCACGTCCTTGGCGCCGGAAATCTCCAGGGCCTTCTTGAAGAATCCCACGATGGCGAATCCCATGATGCGGTGCTGTTTTTCAAAGCCGGCGTACTTGACAAGCGCTCTATTGTTTCCCTCGAGTTTCACATCGATGGGGACGCCCTGAAAATACGTGGCGTGAACGGCGGCAATGCGCTTGATTACGAATTCGGGCGAACCCAGTTTCACGAATGCTTTGTAGATACCGCGAAGCTGCCGCTCGATCACGGCTTCCGAGCCGCGCGTGACCATCTCCTCGTTGCCGTCTGCAAGGACTCTAATTTCGACTTCGAGAAAGCGCGTGAACAGATCGAGGGGGTACCAGGTGGAAGAGAAGATTTCGCCTTCGAAGATCTTCCGGGTCTCCTCGTCGAGAAGGCCGAGGATTTTCTGGAAAGCAGCATCTCCGGAGCGGCGCCTAATTTGGGCGATGGTTTCCTTGATTGCGGATCCCTTGATCTGCACCATTCAAGCGCTCCTCCGAGGGCACGTCAAACCATGCTCTATTGACATTACTATGTTTCATTGCGGACCACCGGAGCGCTTGTCCTAATCCGAACTGAGGGTTAGTTCTTGCGCCAGTACATCGCTGCAATTCGAGAAGGGCATCCACGGTTTACGAGTTGGCAAGGCGAAAGTGACTCGCAACCCGGACATCAGCGAAACAACCGTGGACTTCCCTGTGCCGTCAACTTTTTTAAAACTCTTGCGCGCGCAGTCCATCAGCGAAAGGTTTGTGCTCTTTGTGATTCTATGAGGCTCTGGTCGTGAGGCGGTAAGCGATGCCACACTTGTAAAGTTTGTCTTTCGTGATTTCCACGACCCAAGCGATCTCTGCCGGCACGAAAATAGCGTTTCCCCCGGGCGAGTAGGGAACGGCAACCTCAATAGCGGTGCGCTCAAAATACTTTTTGCGGCTCTTAAAACAAAGACCACCCTTGGACATGTCTTCGCAGGTGACGACATCATCGGTAAAGCCCGAGCGGCGAACGCAAGCCTTGTAGCTGACCTTGGTGCGGGGATATTTGCGCCGGTTGTCCAGGGGCGCAACGACTTTGCGGTCGGTAGGCGAAGCGTACGCCGAGGAACTCTGCGAGCCTGGCGAAGCCTGCAAGTTTGACGAAGTCTGCACGCCAAGCGGCGCCTGGGGGCTTCGGGGACCTTGCGTCTTGGCGATATTCGATGCCTCCTGGGACGAGGCAACGCGGGAGACCGGCCCAGCGGCCACCAGGGCCGGCTGCTCCTCAGGGGCTTCCGAGGCGCGCTTCCAGAGAGTCGAATACCCACACTGTTTGCAATAGCGGACGATCCCCTCGTTGATGAAGAATACGTCTGATTCCACGTCGCTGTGTTCCACCGTCTCGTGTTTCTTGCAGTTCCCGCACTCGAGTAGCATTCGCCGAGCTTCTTTTTCCCTCTCGGAAACAGGGGCAAAGTCGATGCCCCAGAAGTCGATCGTGCCGGGATCCACAAACGCCACGCCGTAAGTGTAAATCTCCCCTTCAGAGCCGATGCGGCCAACAACCCGAACGAGAGCCTCTTTGTTGGTATCGAGGTAGCGAACAATGATTTCTTGCTCGGCGGAGAGCTTATAAGTGGATATGATGCCGGCGCCATGGCGGCTCAGCAGAACGGTCTTGGTCATTTCCGAAAACCCTTTGCCGTCCATGTCGCTTCCAGTCAAAAGGATAGCGACCTCTTTCGGAATGCGGCTGCTGCGGCGCAAGTGTTCGTAGGACACGATCGTGCACTCATTGATGGAAGCGCGCTTAATCCAAGGTTAACCGGAACTCTGCGAGCCCGGCACAGAAATTGGAGGATGGGTTCCACCGGCGCAAGGGGAGAAGGGCCAATTCTCCGCCGAACTTGGGCCAAACGCTAGTAGAGTAATTGAAAAAGAACGTCCAAAGGGATGAAACGCAACGAGGAAGCGGTTCACTACTCTTGGGGTGCCAACTAACTATGAGAAAACCCGCGGGCGACTCAAGGCTCCCGGATTGCGAGAAGAGAGTGACAGCACCATCCATCCAAGTAGTGCTCGGAGCGGAGCTTGAGCAGGTAGAAACATCCCGCAATTTGCGGCTTGAGGCAAATCCGCAGCGCCCAACGGCCCAAAAAAGTCTAATCGGCTTGGCGTTTTCTGGCGGAGGGATTCGCAGCGCCACATTCAACCTTGGCGTGCTGCAAGCCCTGGCGAGAAAGAAGCTGCTGCGATCGCTGGATTACGTTTCCACGGTTTCCGGAGGCGGCTATATCGGGGGCTGGCTGATGGGGTGGATGCACCATCAGGGCATAGGAATACAGGAGATCGAGCAGCGACTGTCAACGCCGCCGAAGATGCCGGAAGAAGCAGGAGACCAGCCCGAAGTGCACTTTTTGCGCGACTACAGCAACTACCTGACGCCTCGGAAAGGATTGCTGCGTGCGGATTTCCTGGCGTTTGCCGCGAGTTATCTACGAAACACGCTTCTGAATCAAATCATCCTGGTGCTGGCGCTTCTCTCGCTGCTCCTCGTACCCAGGACGATTGTATTTCTTTTGCACACGCTCGAAGACCTCGAGGAATTGTCTCAAGCCGGACCTTTCTATCCGCTTCAACCGTACATGAGATCGGAGTATTTCGCGCTCGCTCTGGGACTCATTTTTGGGCTCCTGGCCGTGATTTTCATGGGGTTGAACCTCGAAACAGTGGACCCTCACGAAGGAAAAAGAGATCCGTGGTACGCGAATTCCTGGGCGGTCCATGTCTTTATCATCGCTCCGTTGCTGGTGTCTTCCGCTTTGTTCACCTATGGCTGCGGCCTGTTCCTGCCGGACTGGGGAATCCTTGACAAGCCTATGTTTCGTGCGCCGCTGATGGGCGTCGGGCTCTATTTCAGCATGTGGACAGGGGCCTGCCTTGTCAGGCGAATCGTACATTTCAAGAAGAGGCGCGGTGGCGCTACCGGTCCAGTTAGCGGGCTGGTCATGCTCACCGCGGCGGTGACCGGTGTATTGATTGGCTATCTTTTTGTTCCCTTTGGCCATCTCCTGATTCCCCCGGGAGCGACCGACAGACTCACTTACAGCAACTGGCACAACATGACTTTTGGAACGCCCGTATCCATCTTGATTATGCTGATCGCCGGTGTAATTCATATCGGGCTGATGGGACGCGGGATGAGCGACGCGCACCGCGAGTGGTGGGGACGGTTAGGCGGCTGGCTGCTGTTCTTCGCGTTCATGTGGCTCGGGCTGTTCTTGATCGCAATTTATTTTCCGCCCGCGTTAGGACGCATATTTGCCTGGGAGCATGACGGCGCTCATCGCACGACGTCGACCGCCGTGCTCATGTGGATCCTCTCGACGGCCTACGGGGTGTTTTTTGGTAAGAGTGAGAAAACCGGCAAATGGAATCCCGACGACTCGCTGACGAAGAAGATCCTTGCGCTGGCTGCAAAACTTACGCCATACATTTTTATTCTAGGGTTGCTCCTGGGCCTCTCGATCCTCGCATCGTTTGCGGCGAACTGGGCGAAGGGTCTGGATTGGCCAACGTTGGCGATGCCAAGCGATCTGGATTTTGATATCCGGGTTCCGCTGCTCTGCCTGGCATTTTTTGGCGCGGCTCTGTTCGTCTCCTGGCGAGTGGACATCAACGAATTCTCCATCCACTACCTGTATCGCAATCGATTGGTGAGGTGTTATCTGGGCGCCTCGGTGCCTGGGCGGAATGCTCAGCCGTTCACGGGATTTTCGGAAGCGGACAATTTTCCTCTGGGCAGCCTGAAAATTCCGGCCGGCTCGAGCGATCCAAAGGACGCGCGGCCGCTGCCCATCTTGAACACAAGCTTGAACGTAGTGCGGGGAAGGGAACTCGCGCTGCAGACGCGAAAAGCACGTTCGTTTGCGCTGACGCCGATCCATGGAGGATTTACGCGGCCGCTGCAAGACAAGCGAGGCTGGGATGCCATCTATGCGCCGACGGAAAAACTGGCCTGTAAATTGCCGGGATTCAAACACGGTGTGACGATGGGAACAGCCGTGGCGATTTCCGGCGCGGCGGCAAGCCCCAACATGGGTTCTTATTCCGAGCCGGGTCTGGCGTTCTTGATGACGCTCTTCGACGTGCGTCTTGGCTGGTGGATCGGAAATCCGCGCGGCGGAGGCTGGAAGAACGGCAGCCCGCTCGTCGGATTCGCCTGTCTGCTGCAAGAACTCCTGGGGGCTACGAACGACGATAGCAAGTACGTTTATCTTTCCGACGGCGGTCATTTTGAAAACCTGGCGGTGTACGAACTGGTGAGGCGCCGGTGCAAATTAATCATCGCCAGCGACGCTTCTTGCGATTCGGAATACGCCTTTGGCGATTTGCACAATGCCGTTGAGCGCTGCCGGACGGACTTTGGCGTGGAAATCATGCTGAGAGACCTTCAAAAGATCGCGCCCAAACCATGTCCTGATGACCCCGGGACATCTCGGTCCGAAACGCATTTTGCAATCGGAAAGATCCATTACAACCCCGATTTTCCTGAAGAGGATGGGACGATTATCTACTTAAAGCCGGCACTGGTGCAGAGCGACCCATGCGACGTTCTGGCTTACGGCAAAATGGATAGGTCTTTCCCTCACGACACGACAGCGAATCAATGGTTTGACGAAGCCCATTTCGAAAACTATCGAGCGCTCGGCGAAGCCAGCGGCACCGCGGCGAGCGAAGAGATTGCCTCGGCAATACGCCGCATCCTCGGCTAAATCGTCTATAAATCCATTTCCAGAAATCTCAGGCGGAGTGCGAGAGTTGTCCGGAGTCCGTGTGATGCATGACACGCCGACGTGTAACCGAGCTCACTGATTTTGGCGTGGTGAGGGCCTAAAAAGGAGTCATAGAAGGAAGGAGATCGCGAACGGAAGTGAGCTGCCAAGGCTGGTGCAAGCGGACAAGTCCAGGGCTCAGCCGCTCTACCTACGGAAGGTGGTGTGGTAGGGCAATTTGTTTGAGGATCTTTTTGATGTTCGTCGTGAATTCGACAAAATTTTCAACCGGATGCTGACCGTGAAGCCGTGGGGCAAGGAAGAAGCGGCGCGGCTGGCGGAGTTCAACTTCCTGCCTGCGATCGAGACCTACATGGACAAAGAGGCCAAGAAGTATGTTTGCAAGGTTTCTTTGTCGGGAATCGATCCGAAGGATGTGCAGATCAGCGTGCAACGCAACGTCCTGACCATCACCGGCCAGCGGAGAGAGGAACTGAGGTCCAAGGACGCCGAGTATTTCCATGAGGAGTTCAGCTACGGAGAGTTTGAGCGGTCGCTGGAGCTGCCCGAGGGCGTGAACACCGAAAAGATCAACGCCGAATTCGTGAACGGCGTGCTCGAGATCACGGCGCCAGTAGCCGCGGTGGCGCTGCCGAGGAAAATCGAAATCAAGACGAGTGTGCCGTTGACAAAGCAAATGGCGGCATAGGGCAAGGAAAGTGAAAAGGCCCGGTCCGAGAAATCGGACCGGGCCTAATGTTTTTTCTGGCTCGAGACGCTGCCGTGTTGCGTTGACCGTCAGATATTTCAGGGAGCGGAGCCTGCGTCTCTTTCTGGCGGGCTCTGGATTATACTTTTGAGTGCAGGATTGGACCGCGAAGGGCGAGAGGGCGGGTGAGGCAAGGATCTAACGCAGGCGTATCGGCGTCGCTTGGAGCGATTATGAGTTCGCTGGCGACGATGGGTTGATGCTTGCCGCTGGGATTTGGCGGCCGCGTTGGGAACCGCGGGGGGACCAGCGTGTTTTTTCAGACGCTGCGGCCCTGGCTGTTGGGATTATCGATCGCGCTGCTCGGTGTCGGTTTCTGGCAGCGGCGGGCGAAGCAGTGTGCGGTGAAGCGGAGCTATTTGAGCGCGGTTTTGTTGTGGTCGACAGTGGCGCTCGTAGTTGGGATGATCTTGTTTCCCTAGGAGATTGCCGGATTCATCGCGGATCGATTTACAGGTCCCCTAAGTGAAGGGAAAGTCTGTCGCAATTGTTGTTTTGGTGACGGCGATAGCTGCTGGGGCGACTTACCTTTGGGCGGGATCGGCGGTGCCGCCCGGGCAAGACCCGCTCGCAACGCTCACGCAGAGTAATCTTGCGGAGTTCGAAAGTTCGTTCGACAAGTCGGTGGACGGCCCTCGCCTGGTTTTACTTTTTGTCTCCAACTTGAATGACGTGTCTGCGGGGGGCCTCCGCAGCCGAACAGATTCTGAAGCGCGATTCGGACCCGAATCTTCGAGTACTGGTGGTGTGGGAACCCATTCTCCCGACGGATTGGCGCGCGCCAAGCTGGAGCACGCTGCGGCGCATTCCAGATGCGCGCGCGAAACAGTTCTGGGAACCGAATCACCTTGTAGCTCAGGAACTCAACCGAATCGCAAAGGAAAAGCCGGGCCAGTTGCAACCTCGTTGTTGCACGTCCAAGGGGTTCTTTTGGGATGAGGCGATTGTTTACACGCCCCGGGCGAAATGGGAGAGCGGGCCGAGTCCCAGATTTATGAGCGGACCTGTCGTAGAAATTACCGCGGGTCTGCAGAGCGCACTCGCCGCAGCGAATTGATTGACCGCATCGGCGCCCCATCGTTGGCAAGTCGCAATCATCGGGATCGCTCCGCAGATGACCGCGCAGTAGATGTGAAAACCTATTATTCGTAGCGCAGAGCCACAAGAGGATCGATGCGCGTGGCGCGGCGCGCAGGAATCCAGCACGCAAAGAGAGCGATTCCCGTAAGCAAAGGCACCACGGAAACAAACGTAACCGGATCAGAAGGTTTGATACCCACGAACAGTCCGCCCATGACGCGTGTGCCTGCCAGAGCGATAACCAAGCCCAGCGCAAGGCCGACGCCGACGACGCCGAGCCCCTGGCGCAGGACCATCTTCAAAATATCGCGTGGGCTGGCACCCATCGCCATGCGAATGCCGATCTCCTGGGTGCGCTGAGCCGCGGCGTAAGAGACCACGCTGTAAATCCCTACGACTGCGAGAACCAAGCCGAGAAGTCCCAGGGTGGCTGCCAATTGCGCGCCGAAGCGGAAGAAGAAAAACCCATTGGCGCCTTGAAGAGCCTGGGTCATTGACTGCACTTGGGTGATGGGAACGTCCGATGCTAATTCGTGGATTTGACTCTCAACCTGAAGCGCCAACGTTTCTGGAGGTACGGAAGTGCGAACATGAATGGTGCGCATGGACATGTAGGTCTGCTCGAGCGGAACATAGAAGTACGGTTGCGGGTCTTCGGTGACGTTCTGGTATTTGCCGTCCTGCACGACTCCGACAACTTCAAGGAATGGACCTTTAGGGCCCTTGATGCTGAAGCGTTTGCCGAGGGCCTCTTCTTTTGGCCAGAACTGCTTGGCCATCGTTTGATTGATGATGGTAACTGGGGGAGCTTTTTCGCTGTCGGAATCGGTGAACTTCCGCCCGCGCAGCAGCGGCATCTGGATGGTGTCGAAATATCCAGAGGTCACAATGTTGTAATTAACGTCGGGCGGCTGCTCGGCGGCCGCTAGAGGGCGGTTTTCAAAGAAAAGCCGATCGCCTGCGCTAACGAGGCCCATAGGAACGATGAAGGCTTGGGCGACAGACTCAACGCCGGGCATAGCGCGAATGCGGCTTTCCATTTCGCGGTAAACTTCCCGGCCGCGAGGTTCCTTGTAACCGATCTGCGCGACATCGACGGAAAGATTGAGGATGTGGTCCGGATTGAAGCCGAGGCTAATCTTCTGAGCCTTGTCCAGACTGCGAATAAAGAGACCGGCCGCCACCAACAGGACCAGCGAGCCAGCCACTTGAGCAGCGACAAGAGTATTTCTTGCAAATTGGCGACGCGGACCAGAGGAGGAGCCGCGGCCTCCTTCATGGAGAACCCAGATGACATTCGTGCGAGCGGCTCGCAGGGCGGGCATGATCCCGACGATCAGGCCGGTCAGCAGGACGGTTCCAAGAGCGAACAAATAGACCGCCGTGTCGGGATGAAAATCAAACTCGATAGGAAGGTCGGAGCCAAAGCGGAGCGAACCCAGAATTCCCGCCGCCCATGAGCCCAGAAGCAGACCCGCGCCACCACCGAGAAATGCCAGCAAGAGACTCTCCGTGAGGTATTGCCTGATTAAACGGCCATGACCGGCACCCAGTGCGGCGCGGATAGCCATTTCGCGCTGGCGAACCGTGGCGCGCACCAAGAGAACATTGGCGATGTTGAAGCAGGCCACCAGAAGCACAAGTCCAGCCAAAGCCATAAAAGCGATAGCAGCGGCAGGAACCGGATTCTGAGGGTCGGGCTCCGGTCTGGCCAGTTTCTCCGGATAGAGCCGGACATCGATGCCTTTCTCAGTCTCCGGATGCTGATTGGCAATGCGCTGAGCCAGAACCTTGAGCGAAGTCTGGGCTTGCTTGATCGTTACGCCAGGCTTGAGCCTTCCCATAATCGTGAGGCCGCGAGAGGTCCGGTCTGTCCAGTTCTTCCGGACAAGGTTGTCGGGATCCTCTCCCATTTCCGCGCTGAACGGCGCATAGCCGTCCATATCGAGCACGGAGTATGTGCCCTTAAACTCCTTGGGGGTGACGCCGACAATCGTGAAGGGATGTTCGTTGATCACGACTTTTTTGCCGACGGCATTCGGATCGCTTCCGAATCTTTTGCGCCAGTAGGAGTATCCCAAAACTAAAACCGGGTCAGCGCCGGGAGTGCGTCCTTCGGTCGGAAGAATCAAGCGTCCGTAGGCCGGGTGAATCCCAAGTGCGGAGAAATAGTTGCTCGAAACGCGGCTGATCAGGCAATGGTCCGCATGCTGATCCGCAGTGAGGCCGGCCAGCGAGACGCGAAAGGAAAACACGTCGCTGAAGGAGTCGCTCTGATCGCGAAGGTCCTCAAAGTCGGGGTAGGAGAAATGGTGATTTCCGGGGACGGCGGATTGCTCGAGAGCGAAAACGGTGATCTGCTCAGGATGAGGTACGGGGAGGGGGCGAAGAAGGAAGCCGTTAACGACGCTAAAGAGGGTGGTGTTAACGGCCATGCCGAGGGCGAGGGTAAGAATGCCAATGATGGCGAAGCCCGGATTCTTGCCGAGCGTGCGGAGGGCGTACTGGAGGTCTTTCCAGAAATTTAGCATATGGGCGGGCTCCATTCAGAGATACAGAAAATGGTGCGCATTCCAGATGCCTGCCAGCATAGATCGCTAAATCATTTAAAAGGCGGGCCTTAGATAGAGAGGAGGTCGCACATTCGTTATGCGAGTGTTCGATTGTGGGACTCGCCGTCTCAATCGCGAGCACGCCGATGCTAACGGGGGGCGTCGCTACCGAGTGAGCTTGGCGCTTTGATCGCGAAGGACTTGAAGGCTGCCCTCCAGATAGTCCTTGATCAGCTCGAGCTCTTTGGTCGAATAACTGGAGGCGTGCTTGAGCGAGGCGGTAGCGAGGCCTTCGTAGAGGCGGCCGACACGCTGAAGGGCCTCGAGGCGGGGGCGGACAAAGACTTTGCGGCGGTCGATGGCGTTGCGATAGCGCTCGACGAGGCCGGCTTTTTCCAGGCGATCGAGAATGCCGGTGACGGCGCCAGTGGTCAAGCCGGTGGCGCGGGCCAGGTCTCCAGCGGTGAGCGGTCCCTGCGAATAACGGGACATCAATTCGAAGCATCTTGTATCAGTAACATTGATACTCAATTTGGCGGCGATGGATTGATGGAAGAAGATGGAGGTGGTGCTGAGTTCGCGGCCGAGTTCCATCCCAACCCGAATGATCAACGCATTGCGTTTGCGCGACGAGGCGGCCTTTGGCAGCTTTACCGCACATTTTAGCTGGTTCATTTTATCTTGACGGCTAATTATCTCACGGACTAAGATAATTACCGACAGAAAGAGTATACGCGAGAGACGGCGCTCCACAAAGCGCTGCAAGACAGATTCGGCCACAAGAGCATAAACGTACGGAAAACTCAGGCGGCGATCCGCTGGAACCGACGGGCGGCAACAAAGCGAGTTAGAATGGGTGGCAGAAGACCAGGTTTGGCCCGTAATCTTTCGAATGGAAATTTCGTAGATGCAGATGAAGGACGTGTGGCCGGGAGAGCAGGGCATTGATGGCAACAACAGAAATTCATCCAAAAGCGGATCTGGGCTCGCTGCGGATTCATGACCGTCACCGGTCGAGTGGCAAGGCAGGGAAGTTCCTGAGCTATGCGTCGGCGGTGCTCGGATTGGTCGTTATTATCGCCGGGTTGGGGTATGCGTTTCGAAACCAGACGCCGGCGGTGGAAGTAGTGACAGCACAGAAACCTGAAATCGGAGGGCGCTCGGCGATTTTGAATGCTAGCGGATACGTTACGCCGCGGCGAAGGGCTACGATTGCGGCAAAAATCACTGGACGCGTGACGGGCGTGTTCTTCGATGAAGGGACGCACGTGCACCAGGGGCAGTTGCTGGCGAGGCTGGATGATTCGGATACGAGGCGGGCGCTGGATTCGGCGAAGGCGGACCGGGACGCTTCGCAGGCGGCGATCGCCGATTTCCAAGTGCAGCTTCGGCTGGCGGAAATTCAACTGCAACGCGCCGAAGCGCTGCGCAAGGCTGGCGTGCAGTCCCAAGAGCAATTGGATACTTCCAGTGCTGCCGCAGAAAGTCTGAGAGCCAAAATTGGACTGGCGAAGCAGCAGGTGCAGTCCTCCGAAGCGCGGATTCGCGAGGCGCAGCAGGCGGTGGACAATTGCGTCATCAGTGCGCCCTACGACGGGATCGTGGTTTCGAAGGATGCGCAGGTGGGCGAGATGGTTTCGCCGATCTCCGCGGGCGGAGGGTTCACGCGCACGGGCATCGCTACGATCGTGGATATGACTTCGAACGAGATTGAAGTTGATGTGAATGAGGCCTACATCGCACGGGTGAAAGATCGACAAAAGGTGACGGCGATTCTGGATGCGTATCCGAATTGGGAGATTCCGAGCCACGTGAGGACGGTGATTCCGACGGCCGACCGGCAGAAGGCGACCGTGAAGGTGCGGATATCGTTCGACAAACTGGACCCGCGGATATTGCCGGATATGGGGATCAAGGTGACGTTTATTAGCGACCAGCCGGTGAAGAAGGTCGACGCGATGGCGCCGGTGGTGGCGGCTTTGCTTCCGAATGAGGCCGTGCATGACCAGAACGGGAAAAAGATTGTGTTCCTTCTGAAGAACGACAAGCTGGAGCGGCGCGCGGTGTCTGTGGGAGGCACGCAGGGGACGCAGACCGAGATTTTGTCGGGGATTGTGGCTGGAGATGCAGTGGTGGTGAAAGGGCCTGCCAATATGCAAGACGGACTGGCAGTCCAGATTAAGAAATAGGAGCGCCAAAGATGATTCGAGTGGATGGCCAGGGAAACGGAAACAGCTTGATTCAGGTGCGCGGACTGTCGAAGACGTACCGTCGCGGCGGGGAAGAGATTCAGGTGCTGCAGCGGCTTAATCTGGATGTGGACAAGGGCGACTTCGTGGGGTTCATGGGGCCGAGCGGCTCCGGGAAAACCACGCTGCTGAATCTGCTTGGCGGGTTGGACGTGCCGACGCACGGGAGCATTACCGTAGCCGGCGACGAAATCACGCACATGTCCGGGAGCAAGCTGACGAAGTGGCGCGCGCGGCACGTTGGTTTCGTCTTTCAGATGTACAACCTGATTCCCGTGCTGACGGCGTACCAAAACGTGGAGTTGCCGCTGTTGCTGACCAACCTTTCCGGCTCCGAACGCAAGAAGCATGTGGAAACTGCCCTGAGTGTGGTTGGGCTGGCGGACCGAATGAGCCACTACCCGCGGCAGCTTTCCGGCGGACAGGAGCAGCGTGTCACCATTGCGCGCGCGATTGTCTCCGATCCTACGTTTCTGCTGTGCGACGAGCCAACCGGGGACCTGGACCGCAAGAGCGCCGACGAAATCATGGCTTTGATTGAGGAACTTGTCGGCAAACATGGCAAAACCGTTTTGATGGTGACGCACGACCCGGTCGTGGCGGCGCGAGCCCATACGACGCTGCACCTCGAGAAAGGCGTGCTGGTCGAAGCTTCCAAGCTTGAGCAAGGAGTGGTCGCAGGAGGTGTCAGGTGAAATTCCGCTCGCTAATCTTCGCTAATCTGTTTCGGAAGAAAATTCGTTTGATTCTCACGATCGGGTCGTTCGCCATTTCGCTGGTGCTTTTTACGTTCTTGGCGGTGGTGAACAGCGCTTTCAACCGGGGGATTGATATTGCAGGCGCAGACCGGCTGGTGATCGTCAGCCGAGTCGGGTTGATGCAGGTCATGCCCGTGTCCTACGGGGACCAAGTGCGAGCGATTCCCGGTGTGAAGTATGTTACGCACGACCACTGGTTCGGAGGGGTTTACCAGGATGAGAAAAACTTTTTCCCACAGTTCGTGATTGACCCGGAAAACCACCGCAAGGTGTATCCGGAGTTCATCGTGCCCGATGATCAGTGGAATACTTTCGTTAAAGACCAGCAAGGCGCGATTGCGGGCGCCAAGACGGCAAAGCGCTTTGGATGGAAGGTCGGCGACCGCATTCCCATCAAGAACACTTTGTATGGGCCTACGAAAACTTGGGAATTCAATCTCGACGGCATATACCATACCGAGAAGCCGGATGGCGACGAAGGGCAGTTCTGGCTTCAATGGAAGAACTTTGACGAGAATATTCCCGATTCACTCAAGGATAGGATGAAGAGTACAGCGGGATGGTACATCCTCAAGCTCGATAGCCCGGATGACTCTGTTCGCGTCGCAAAGGCGATTGACACGAAGTTCGCCAATTCGTCTTACGAAACCAAGACAGAAACCGAGTCTGCCTTTGCCGCTGGCTTTGCGAAACAGTTCGGAAACATTGAGTTCCTGATCCTGTCCGTCGGGAGCGTTGTCTTCTTTACTCTTCTTCTGGTTACGGGAAACACCATGGCTATTTCTGTCCGGGAACGTACCGCCGAGCTGGCGGTTTTAAAAGCGATTGGAGTCACCGACCGTTCGGTTCTGTTTCTAGTTCTGGCTGAATCGATGATGATTTCCCTGTTCGGAGGTCTGCTGGGCCTTTTGCTCGCGTGGGCAGCCATTCCGGTGATAAGCGCGGCGGTCACGGGATTGCTCCCCCCGCTGCTGCTCTCGAAAACCATGCTGTCACTCGGGCTGGTGTTTGCCGTTTTTGTCGGTATCGTCAGCGGCCTGATACCCGGCATTGGAGCAATGCGCATGCGAGTCGTGAACGCCCTGCGGAGGGTTTAAGATGGCGATTCCCATTGTCTACAACATTCGCAGCGTAAGGGCGCGCTGGACTTCGACCATCGTGGCCGTGCTGGGAATCGCCGGAACCGTGGGCGTATTCATTGCCATGTTGTCGCTTGCTCGCGGGTTCCAGGCGACGCTCGTCGCCTCTGGCTCCGCCGATAACGCACTTATCGTGCGTGCGGGCGCCACGTCGGAGATGACCAGCGGCGTTCCGCTCGAATCGGTAAAGATCATTCAAGATGCTCCTGGAATTGCGCGCGGCGGCAATGGGCCGATGGTGACTCCCGAAGCCGTGCTCATGGCCCCGATCCCTTTGGTTTCGACTGGCACGGACGCAAACGTGGAACTTCGCGGGGTTTCACCGAATGTGCTGGAAATACGCAAGCAAGTGAAAATCGTACAGGGACGGATGTTCAAGGCGGGTCTCGCCGAAGTGGTCGTGGGCAAGAACGCGACCAACACGTATTCCGGCTTGACGCTTGGCAATTCGATTGCGCTTGGCACGGTGCGCTGGCAAGTTGTGGGGATCTTTGACGCGGGCGGCAGTTCGTTCGATTCTGAAGTTTGGGGAGACTCGCATCTGCTGAGTGCGGCTTACAGTAGGCCGGATAACAGCTTCCAGTCCGTCACGGTTCACCTCAGTTCTCCGGCGGCTTTGGGTCAATTGAAGGATTCTGTTACTACGGATCCTCGCCTGAACGTAGACGTCATGCGCGAAATCGATTACTACGCCAAGCAATCCACGAGCCTGACCACGCTGATTACTCGTCTTGGCGGTTTCGTCGCCATGATCATGGCTATCGGCGCGGTTTTCGGCGCACTGAATACGATGTATTCGGCGGTCGCCGATCGCGGGCGGGAAATTGCCACCATGCGCGCGCTTGGTTTTGGCGGGCCTTCCGTGGTTATCTCTTTTCTGATCGAGGCACTCTTGATTTCTTTTGTTGGCGGAGTATTGGGCTGCCTTGCTGTTTTGCGGTTGAACGGCTTGACTACCAGCACCATCAATTTTCAGACCTTCTCTAACCTCGCGTTCGCTTTCAAGATCACTCCGGACCTGCTCGTGATGGGCGTGGTGTTCGCGCTGGCTATGGGAGTTTTTGGCGGCATTTTTCCCGCTATTCGCGCTGCAAGCTTGCCCGTGGCAACCGCTTTGCGGGAACTGTAGGTTTTTCGCGACGGCAAATTCAGAAGAAAAACCAAGAAGTGAGAGGGGAAGCCCTGGGTGATTGGGCGAAAACCATTCGGGCAAATTGCGATTGCGAACTGCGATGCGGGAGCCAGCGCATATTCGTATGTGGCCATCGATCAGGCCTGGCGTGCCGTCCGTGAGATTCTTAAAAGTTAGGGATGGGTTGTCTGCCAGGCAAGACGCTGCTGGAGCAAAAATGAGCTTGCAGGCTTTGGCGCATAAATGTGTTATTGTTTTCGTGTAGACTCCCGAAGTAGGGTTGCCTGAACTCCTTGAAGGCGCACTTTTTTGGCGCTCCCCTTCACCGGATTCAGCCAATTTCAGGCCAGTGTAACGTAGCGTCCCGGGGAAGCGCGAGCTTGCCGAGATCCTGCACTCATGGTGCTTCGAAGAGTTCAGGGAGAATCAAGATGAAGAGTTTGTTTGTGGGCAATATGAGTTTTCAGACCACGGAAGGTGAGCTGCGCGACCTGTTCACGCCGTTCGGGCAAGTGACGCGCGTGCACATGGCCATGGACCGGGAAACGGGACGCGCGCGGGGGTTTGCGTTTGTGGAAATGCCAAACGACGAGGAAGCGGCCAAAGCGATGGCTGGGCTCGACGGGAAAGAATTGGGCGGGCGCAATTTGAAAGTAAATGAAGCGCGGCCCAAGGGGGAAGGCGGTCCTCCACGCGGGCCACGGAATTTTGGCGGGCCGGGCGGCGGAG
>WNFS01002489.1_pt1 | contig 20301 bp, 22 predicted proteins | sample 5400141 | NCBI WGS metagenome assembly WNFS01 (sample SAMN13153358, study PRJNA577476) | soil metagenome | isolation source: 60 cm saprolite under Madrone tree | place: USA:California | collected 2016-06-14
CGTCTCGCTCGCACCATGGTAGATGATTTTTTCTTGGATGGTCATGGAGGATCTTCAGAAACGAAAGTCTTTGGGTACTCCCCAAACTCACCCAGGTTTCGCTCTCATGACTCCCGGCCCTATTCGTGGCCACCATCATCCATTGGCCGGAGATATTATAATTGCGAAACGTCCAATTACCAATCCTTCTTCCCAAGTGCAACCCATCGTGAACCGCTGAACGGAGATGGAAACCTACCAGTATGCGCGCCATTCCACACTCGGCGGCTGCCTGCGCAAAACTGGAATACGAGCGTACGGCAGAGTTAGGTGAGGTGCTCGTGCTGATGCTGAAGTGGAAGTCGTCGTCCTCAAAAAATAACGTAAGCACGGTGGCGGCTGCAGCGCTATAGATCGAATGGTTCGAGGGATAATCGGGAAACGCCGGTGTCGGTTGTAGCGGTAGCCAGCTTGGGTCTGGTGTGGTGAGCGGATTGGTAGCGGTATCGGCATTCTGAATCGCGGTGACCGGTCGCCAGAACTGGAAGGTGTACTTGGCTTTGAAGCCCGCGATTATGCCATCCGCTCCCGCCATGTTGAGCAGGGCGAAAAGTCTAGCGTTCTCGATCAAGTTATTGTGGTGCGCAGCGCCGGCAATCCGCGCAATTCGGTTCCAAGTGTCGGTAGAGTTTTCCACCCAGAACAATGCCGTCTCGGTCTGATCCGCAGTGCGGGTGCTACCAGTCAACGCGCCGACAGACTTCACCTGATTGAAGTCCGCGGCATACTCTTCGCTAGTTAAGTTAGGAACCAGCGCACCGTTCCTTCTCTCCCTCAGTTGTACCGAAGTTGTACCGAGAATCTGCGTGTTGACGTCGACCTGGGCGTTTCTGGCAGTGAGTTATTCGCCGTGAAAGACCAAGGTCTCGTCGGAACTAATAGTAATTACTAACACTTACGAGGCACCAGTCGAGCTGTTAGTCTTCGTAAGGAGTTATTGGAACGAAAACTTCGTGGATCGTCTGTGTATCTCGAAACCGGAACCTCCTTTGACGTTTCGCGCCAAGGGCGTATCCAAAACCCCTGTCCTGCTGGACAGACTACAGGATAAAGTCGCAAAAGAATATGTGCTGCGCTGAAATGTGCTGCGCTGAAAGAGCGCAGTCGCAGTGCGAACGGATACGGGAAGCGCCTGATCTGACAAGGAAGGCGGATATACTGAGAATCTCACCGAAGACTTGCGGAAATTGCCCCTTTTACGATTTCGAGAGCGCACGGCCAAGGAATTCGTTCCTGCTCCAAACGGATGTTTCTTCCCCAAGCGTGGCTGCGAAGTCCCTCGTATACAATACGTTCATGGTCCTTCAAAAGTGATAACTCCGCGTTCTCATTCTGCATAGGTTCATCGACCCACAGTTTCCGATAGTTGAAAAGTGTCTCTTTATCCATCAAGATTGATGCCAGACTTGGTAGAGCGCGACGTGCATGGGCCAAAATGGCATATCCGTGCGTGTCGATGTCGCCCCAGTACAACGCAGCGATTCCTTGCAGCCATGGAACAACACCGAGAACACCAACTGCAAGGCCGAGCTTCATCAAAGCCACGACACCGGGAAGGTCTGGTGTCGAGGACCCCGAAGGCCACACGCTGCAAAGAAGTCGCGCTCCTGGAATTCGCCTCGGATTGCGCAGACTAGTTCAGTTACGAGGCCTTTACGTCGCTCTATCCATTTGGTGTCTAACCCTTCGACTGGCAGCTGCCGAAGGTACATGCCCGATCTGGGGTTGCGTTCGAGCCATAACATCAACGACCAGAGCCTTTCGAATTCGGTGCCGCTGTAGTCAGCGAGGACATCAAAGTGCCGTGGAAGCACGGAATTCCCGGCTAGTATCGGCCACTGAGTAATCAATCGTCCATGGCGCTCGCGGGCAAGAGCCCATCGCAGCTGCTGGCCAACTACTGTGGCTACTTGCTCGGATGATGCCAGCCTGAAACTCACGGGAATACGCTGGCGCCCGAGCCGGGGCCACTGGCGGTCCTTCCAAGAAATTTCACCTACACCACGCCAATCAGACCAGGCATTTGCCCAGGCTCGAATACTTCCAACATCTTCCTCAACGTCGTTTTCAGTTGGTGAGCCTAGCGCCATCACGAGAGGCCACCCGCCATTCTGGTTCAGCCAATTCCGATGTTGGTTATTGAACCGACGCGTCAGGGATTCTCGGATGTCTTCAGGAAATCGTAGTCTTTTGCGGCTCATGGACGTGGACCGGTAATTTCAATCGCTGCTGCTCGGTATCGTACTCGATCATCATGGACACCGAGTTCTTGCGGTCTCGGATATGCACAAAACACGCTCCACCGATGAAGGGCTCCAAGGTCATCACCGACTTCAGAGGTGTTGCTACAATCATCTGGAAACCAAAGGTCTTGAAGATGTTCATGGCCATCGTGGTGAATTCCGCATCGGTTTTGTCGAATGCCTCATCGAGAACCACGGTGGAAAAGCTTGGTAGCGCCCTATCCTGGCCGCCAAGCTGATAACGTAGGGCAGCTGCCAAGCAAGTAGCCGCCAATTTTTGCCGTTGACCTCCTGACTTTCCTGCACCGCTACGGTAAATCTCAACTTCAATGTTATAAGAGTCAAGTTCTCTGGCTACGAACTCCACATGCTGACGAACATCCAGAACCAATGACCGCCAGTTCTTATCTGAGGTTTCCTGGCTGGCAATCTTTTTGACCAAAGCACTCAATACTCCAAACCGCTGCTCCGCCATGGCGGGTTCATTGCTGAAGGAATGGCTGAGAGCTTCCTTGAGGCTCGCCTTGAACAGTTTCACGTCCTCAAGCGTTCTATCCAGAGGCTCGATCACAAGGTGGGTTCCCTGGTTGAACTCAGCGGTCAGTAGGCTCTCATTGACCAACTCCAGCCGATCGCGAATTGCCTTGCGCTCCTGGTCGAGCCGGGCCGAGAGCAACGTGAGATTTTGGTCGCTCTGCTCGCGCAAGAGTGTGAGAAAGCGTTCTTCAAATCGAGGAAGTCCATCCGTTTCCAGCCGGCAAAGCTTAGCAAAGAAGTCTTCTGCACTTTCCAGCCTCGCATCGAGGCCGCCGCCTTCTGCCGGCCAGTTCCTGTTAAAATCCGCGAAACGTCTCTCAATGGAGTTCTTAAAATTTTCCGCCTCTATCCCAAGCTTGTTCTTGTCTTCATTTAAAGCTCTTTCGACCTGCGCGGTTACCTGGTCGATAGATTCCAAAGTGATGGGCCGGCCAACTAGAGAAAATCTTTCGCCGAGCTTGCTCGTTTGCAAATCGGAGAGTACGACAGAAAGAAGGTCGCCCGAAAGGTCTGCGAGACGTTTTTTATTGCTTTCGATTTCTTTGGTCTTTATGGACACCACTCCTGCAGCATCGTTTTTTTTCTTAACTGCGGCTTTATACAAAATATTCTGGGCTTCAATATCTTTGTCCAGCCGGGCCAGATCCGGCCTAGATGCCTTCTCAGCCCTGATCCGCTCATCGAGGCTGCTTATCTTCCCCAGAATAGAAGCAACATCGATATCGGACCAGGTAAGATTCGCCAGAGTTTGGCTGTAAAGCATTTGGTCGCGTTGCCTGCTCTCCTCCCTCTTGGCCGCCTCGAGTTTCTTGCGCAGCAACTCTATCTCTGTTGCCAATGCAAATGCCTGTTGCATGTACAGCTCAAGCTTGCTCTTATTGTCGAATCCCAGAACCCAGCGGACACGATCATCAACTCGAAAGCGATCATCTTTTTCGTGCCGAGTGGAACCATGTTTCGCCTGTCCCTGCACAGTGATCGCTCGCGGCGCATTGCGGAATGCATGCACAGTTTCCGCGCATTCGTAATCAAATCGTGACCGTAGCTCTTCACGAATCCACCCAGCATAGTTGCCTGGCGCCACATTTACTTTGCGAAACAGCGAATTTGGCGAGAGGCCCTTCTGCCCGGATGGTGGCTGTGCAAGCACTCGCAGATAGACCAGACGCTCGCCGATGTACTTGTCGTTCAGGTAAGCGGAGACGGACGAGTAATGCCTGTCATCCACGAGCAGCGATAGTGCGAAGCCATGGAGAACGCGCTCGATTGCGCCCTGCCATTTGCGCTCGTCTTCCCGGACTTCGAGCAACTCCCCTGCGAAAGGCAATTTTTCTGCGGCTATCCCAATAGCCGTAGCGAGCGCCTGCCGAAGATCAAGCATCCGGGAAGGGATGTTGGACGGTTGCCGTTCCATCGCCTCGATCTCTTTTCTGGCCTTCTGAAAGGCTTCGGTCTTTTCTCGTTGTTGATTTTTAAGCTCATCCTTTCGGCCTTCCAGGTCTTCGCTGAATTCCTCTGCTTGAAGAATTCTTTGCCGGGCGTCATCCGCGAGTTGCGCAAACGCCTGCGGGCTATCCGATAGAGGCCACTCCATTCCCTTGCAGGCATCGGCTGCCCGGTCGCGCTTTAGGAGACGATCGCCTTTGTCGCGTTCAGCATCTTCAAGTTGCTTTTGCAATTGCTCGATGAGACCACCACCCATGCCGTGGAGACGATCTTGAAGCTCCCCGAGCTTTGCAAACTCCTGGTCCAGGATAGCTGCTAGGCGCTGCATCTCTTGGCCGGCGCCTTCGAGTTCGACTTCAAGTTCACTCAATCGCGCTTTCAACAGGACCTCGCGGTGCTGTTCACGATAAGGGTCGACTCCGTTTAAGATACAGTCAAGCTCCGACAATGTGTTCTTCTTCTGCTTTAACTCCTTGAACTCAGCGCGTGCGGGTGCAAGCGTCTCGATCTGCTGCCGGGCGGCGACTACGGCCTGATGGGCCGCGTTCAGTTCGCCGAATTCTACCACTAGCCTCTCGGCGATCTCGAATGTTTGTGGTACATCGAGCATGAAGTCTCGGAGGAAGATATTGAGGTCTCCAAGGTTCTTTGCTGACTGGGTCTTATGCAACAACCGCAGAGCCATCTCGTTGTCAATACCGAGCAGCCGCCGGAACCGTTCCTGATAAGTACTGAATTCATCCCGCACGAAGGCATCAGGCAGAGAGGGACGAATTTTCCGTACTTCGAAATCGCTCTTCGGAAAGAAATCGAACTCGCGAATGTCAAATCTACGCTCCAGAATCAAATAGGCCTTTTTCACATCAGTGGTTGCAGTCGATTTACCACGAACCCACAACAGCTGTCCAAGGACGACATATTTCCCCCGCCGGTTGCGATATGTCTCTGCGATCGCTGACCAGGTTGTATCCGGTCGCAGGTATTGTGATACATATTCTCCGCTGTCTCCCGTTTGTTGAGCCCAGGCTCCTCGCACGTAGGTCACCACACTGCGATCTTTTCCATGGCGGTCTGCCTCGCGAGCGGCAACGTTGAAATCCACCCATCGAGGTGGGGTCAAGAGTGCTGTATGTGCATCAAGAATGGTGGACTTTCCTGACCCAGATGGCCCGACGAAAAGAAATCCCGCCTCTGAGATGGGGAAGTCGGAGATGCCCGAGAAGGTACCCCAATTGTATGTCTGGATTCGGACCAGACGAAATTGGTCTAACGCGCCTCCCGGCTCAGCGAGGAAATCCCCATTGGAATTCGCTTCCATCACGAGTCTTCCTCATCATCGGTGCCGCCAAGCTCTTCGTCATTGGAGTTCGCTTGGGACGCAGTACCTGCCAGGTTCGCGTAGATACCAGTTAGTGCTTGGACCTCTTCTGCGGGAAATAGAAGCTTTAGCGTGGGTGATACTTCGTAGCGGTCCTCGCTGCCGCGGATTTTCTGAAGGAGGCTATGTCTTTTCGCCTTCTCAATTGCATTGTCAACTTGTCGCTCAAACTTGGCGCGATCGACATTGCCCTGACACTCAAAGATAGTTAAATGCTCGACCATTTCGTCAATGGCAAGCACCGCACGTTCTCCTTGAGCATCGGATTGTGTCAGGCGCTGCCGTAGGAAGAGCAGCAGTACTGAATCCAGAAAGGTCAATGGGGCCCTGCGGAGCAAGACAGGAACATCAAGTTCGTCCGACAGTATCTGGCGCGTGAATGCAACCTCCTGGTCCCGATCAATTACCAATTCTAGGAACAGCTCATGAAGGCGAGACCGAATGATCGACTCATATCGCAACAAGATAGGCCACAACTTGGTTTGTCGGCGCGCATCGATGGCGGGGCCGAGGAGCACCTGCACAAGGACTCTTCGTGTTTCCAGTGGAAGGTTTCCCTGGTCATTTGTAAACAGGGCCTCATGACCTTCGCCGCCGGTAGCAAGGTTGGCTACATCTACAGTCGTGCTTTTAATCGGTGAGTTCAACATAGCGTTCCCTCAGAAAATAGATCGTAGGGACACGAGCGCGACGAATGACCTCATCATCTCCCTCCCAACATACCATTTCCGTATCTCCTGTTATCTCGCCATGCTTAGCACCGAGTGCCACGTAACCGACCACGCTACCCAGGCCCTGTTCCGCCGGAAAGCTCTCGAGCAACTGTCGAATGGATGCTTGTGTTTGGTTTGCAAGGAGCGCGCGAATGTGTTGCTTCAGTGTCCGGAAGTCGATTTCCGATTGACGAACTAGCTCACTCACGATGTCCAATCCTATCTCTGACGAGGTCCCTTCCTGCATGTCGGGATTGGCGATTCGCTGCGACGGGTCGTACATGACCAACTGCGACGCTGATCGAACTTGGCTGCTCGTGAGCATTAGCGAATATTCGAGAGTATGATTGGGCCGCACGTGTTCCTTCGTTTCCAGGGCAGCCCTCTGCGCCTCTTTCAGGAGTGAATGCAACCGCCGCTGCTCAAGATACTCACGGCTTTGCACGAAGGTCTTCAGACTACACGCAAAATTCTGTAAAACATCGTGAACACTGCTACCCTCATCTAAAAGAAGCCCAGTCAAACGCAACAAGAAACGCCGCTCTCGCCCCTCGAGAGATCGGGCGAAGGGACGGCCGACAATCTCGCTTAAGGAGGTTTCCAGTGCGGCAGATTGCTCAGGGTCGATTAGCAGACGCCAGAAAGCCGCGAAGGTCTTTCCGGCATCGCTCTCTCCAATCAGGTCGACACCGGCAAAGAGGGCAGCGAGCACATCACCTCGGTTTCCTTCGTTTTCCATTAAGCTTTCACGGAGGTGACGATTCAGCTTGTCAAATTCGTCCCGAACCCGGCGGAAGTCGCCCGTCAACTCATCAGCAAGAGCAATGATTTCCCGTATCCGCTCCAGTGCTCGGTCGTCTGGCAAGGCCTTCACCCCGCCGCGTTGCACTGACTGAATCTCGCGGTCGATTCGCTGCCGTTCGGCCATCAGTGCCGCCAAACGGGTCTTAGGGTTTGAGTCAGTTTCCTCCGCTAATCGTGTCAACTGTTGCATGACCACTGCCAAGCGACTCTCTGTCGCTGCCAATCGCGGTCTGAGTACCGTGGTGATGAAGCGGATGGCGTTGACCGCATCAGTGGTAAGTTCGTACTCTTCCTCACTCGCGCCAACAGGAAAGTGTCTAGTTATCCACCCCTGGGCCAGCCAGTCGGCTATATACTCCTGAGCCGTCCGGGGCAGTTCCTCTCCGCTGGCCCGCAATTGCTCGATCTCCCGGATGAGCCGTTCCTTTAGAACGGAGCTTGAGAGAGTCTTCTCGTTGTCGAGCAACAGCGTCTGCAAGATCGCAAGTATTAGCGGCGACTTGTCTGCAGCCAATAGTCGCCAGAGCGCCCGGGACCGTAGATTTCGGAGAGCGGCGACTGTGCGAAGGCTCTTCAATTCATCTCCTTGCGATCCGTCGCGAACCTGATTTTACAGGCAAGTCCTCCCGCATTCCGATACAGAAACCCGATCGGATTCGGTTCATCTTGCGCGTTCGTGCCGAACGACACGGTGCAACGTTATCGCCCTGAAAAATTCGATAGCATCACCATTTCTCTCGCAGCCGACAGCGAGAAAATCAACTTCAAGAGCCATGCTCAACTCCCAACGCAAAACATGTAGAAGCAGGATATTATAAGCGAATAAAAGACGAACATAACGTCAAATCTATGAAATCGATTCAGGCCTGAAATGTCGCGATGGCGCGGCACACCTACCTCAAGACCGCCGCGCTTCTATCGCGAACCCTCGAGGATTGGCCGTGAGGGCTGTGTCAATATAGTTCCATTATGGAACTATATTGACACGCGGTCACGAGCGGCGCATTACTGGAGACGTGCGCTCCCGCCTAGACGAACTGCTCCGCCTCGCCGAGCAGAATGAAGGATTGGTGACAGCAAGCCAAGCCCGTGCCATCGGCATCTTGGACTCTGTCCTAGCTCGCCTAACCCAGCGCGGAAAGTTGGAACGGGTCGCGCGCGGTGTCTATCGAATCCCTTACTATCCCGCAGATCGGCTTTCGCAATACCGGGAAGCGGTCTTATGGGTGCGCTCGAGCCATGGACCCGAAGATATCGCGCTCTCTCACGACACCGCATTGGCCGTTTATGGGATCTCCGACGTGAATCCGTCGCAGGTCCATATTACAGTCCCCAAAGGCGCAAGACTCCGGCGCCGGAGGCCGAAGTGGATCGTGATTCATCGCGGCGACTTGGCACGGACCAATGTGACCACGCACGAAGGCCTACCGGTCACGACCGTGGCAAAAAGTGTGTCGCATGTAGTGAACGAAACCGGCAGGTTAGGACTCGCTCGGCAAGCAATCAAAGATGCGCGCAGGGAAGGATACATCAGCGCGGCGGAAGCGAAGCGGCTTACGCGCCAACTCAACGACCATCATCGTGGCGATGGAAAGATGCAAGCAGCTAAGGAACATCCAACGGCGTGAGCGCAAGACGCGTAGAACGTCTCGAGAAGACCCTTGCCCGCGTCGCACGCGAGCAAGGTCTCGACCAGGAACGTCTGCGCAGATGGGTCTCCTTCCTCGCGCTCTGCGGAGTGCTGGAGCATGCAATGGAGAAAGGCGTGATTGACACCTATTACCTCAAGGGGGGAGTTGCCATGGAACTCCGTTTCGCGCGCGCCGCTCGCACCACTAAAGATTTCGATCTGGGCTCAGAGGGGAACCGCGCAGAGCGCCTATGGAGATTGGAGGAGGTGCTAAAGTTAGGATTTGATGAATTCGCATTCCGGCTGAAGCCCGAAACCGAACTTGCCGACACAGTGCGGGTAGAAGTTGCGTGCAATACAGAACGCGGGCCTGGCAAACGGTAGATATAGATCTCGGCCCGGGAGAAGCGCGGGAAGTGGACTTGGTCGAACCAGCCGTTACGGGGCTGGCCGAGATGGGCTTACCGCTTGCGCCGCATGTGCGGTGCCTGGGCATCAACGAGCAGGTGGCTCGAAAACTACACGCTTGCACGGGACCGCTTCGACAGGATCGCGCGCGGGATGTTTTGGACATTCTGCTGGTGGACATGCTGGGCAAGCTTGACTATCCGCGGACGCGCGTCGCTGCGGAGCGGATTTTCGTGGAGCGGCACACTCATGGATTTCCTCCCGGTGCCAATCTCCCGGTAGGCTGGCGACAGGAATTGGAAAACCTGGCTCGGGAGCTTGGATAGCCTGTTACGAATGCAGAGGGGATTGAAGCGAAATTCGTGGCCGTGGTCCAAGCGATTGCAACGGCTTCCGTGGACTTGTGAGCGGATCCCTGCCGCGAGGCCATCGCGGCGATGGACTTCTTTACGGTGCCGACGCTCACGTTCGGTGTGTTGTATTGTTTCTTTGTCATCGGCCATGACCGCCACAAAATTCTGCGCTTCAACCTGATACGGAATCCGAGCTGCCCTATGGATCGTGCGGCAGATGCGAGAAGCTTGGCCATACGCATCAGCGCCACGGTTCCTGTTGTTCGACCGCGACTCGAAATTCGGCCATGATGTGCTTTCAGCCGTACGGGAGATGGGCAGCGAACCGGTGGGCACGGCATATCGCAGCCCGTGCGAACATATCAACTGCCAGTTCAATGACATGAGGTATGGCCAGGCAAATAAAAAGCAGAATACCGGCGGTCCCGTACGCCAGTGCGAGCAGACGCCGGGTGGGAAGGAAGTAGATCAAACTTGCCGACTGACCCAATATCCACGCTGTCAGTAACAATGCCAACCCAAAGAGGCCCCACTTGCAGCCTGAAGGCCAGCAAATCGCTTGCGCCATGGAGATACTGAGGTGAGAGGCGCCGAGAGCGCGCAGGATGCCAACATTCTCCGCGCAATCAAAGCCAGCGGTGAGGACCGCTACACCGGCCAATATCCATAGATGAGGCATACGGCTTCCATCTGCACGTACCGCGAACAATGTAATTGGCCCCTTAATTTCGTGTCTCATTTTTGGGGTGCACTCCAGAATGTCGCCTTCGCCAACCGCATTCTGCAGCTTGCTATTGACCTCTCCCTGTTTCACCCCGTCGCCCGCAGCTATCGTCGTAGTTGTGTGGGAAAGTGGAAAACGCCGGCCGCGAAATCCCCAGATCGAATGGTCGAATAGCGGCTTGCGAACTACCTAAAAGATAAGGCCGGGCTCGGAGTTGGCCGTCAACTCGTCAACTACCCATTCCCCAAAATCCGAGAACATCAAGACGCGGTTGGCCGAAGACGCTCCCAAGCCCTCCGGCTTACCCTGTCGAGGGTCGAGGTAGTATTCTCCGAACTAGCCAGATTTGATCCGTTTTTCTATCTTCAGCGGGCGGGACTCTATCGTGATCCCCTGGTGCCTGCCCAGCGGATCGCTAACTCTTTTCATGTCGTGCAAGTCACTGATGCAAAAGGAATTTGGTGGAGACAGGACCTGGAACTCCGATCCCCTGGGGTGACTCATCCCATTTGGGGACGAAAGGTCGTTCCCAAGCCGTCATAGCATACGCCGGCTAAAAGCTGCATCAATTGAACGTCACGACAACAGCGCGATTGCTAGTCAAGGTCACGATACATCCTTGACCGGATACGGAATCGCAGCCCGACCAACCTCCGAACGTGAAGCCGCTGTTAGCCGTAGCTGTCAATGTGACCGTAGTTCCATTGGCGAAGGCGGTGCTCGTGCAGGCCGATGCACAGCTAAGGCCCAGCGGCGAACTAGTCACGGTTCCCGCCCCGCCACCCAGGAAGTTCACGGTAAGGCTAAATCCTCCACCCCCGCCCCCACCAGGAGGGGTAGGACAAACCACATTTGCGGTCATGAAACCTGTGACTATCGCTCCCGACGAGGATACATTGTTGGTGCTCTTGTTCGTTTTAAAGGTCGCCGAAACCAGGGAGCCTCCACAAGCTCTGCCAGTAGCGGTGAGCAGACCTGTAGAGCTGACTGTTGCAAGTTGTGGCGTATTCGATGCCCAGATAACTTGGTTTGTAATGTCCTTGGTTACGGGCGGATGGATATAGGTGCCGAGTGCTCTGAGCTGAACACTCGATCCCGCGTTAGCGCTCACCGGAGTGGTTGTGGACCCGAACGTTTCAGTCCCGGGTTGAATGGTGATGTCCGTCAGTTGTTGCTCATATCCACAACTGGGCATGAGAAAAATCACAGCGCAAACCAGCGTTAGGCTAAACCACTTCCGAATCATGCCTTCTCCCGGAACCGGACGCGTCTGTCCCTTTTCTGATTAAACGCCGCCCAGTTGTTGAGGTATTCGCGCCAATTGTACCGTAATTTGTATACCCTCTTTGACGAATCCGTGTCGTCCAGGCTGAACATGGTTGCGGACCTCGGCATGTTCTTCATCGGAATAATCAGAAATCTCCCCTTTCCCAGCTCCAGGACGCAGATTTCTGTCCTTTGCCCGGGCTTGCGAATTGCAGTGTACCAGCCCTTACGCCCTACATTTTTGTATGCTTGCCTCAGCAAACAGAACTTCCCATTAACGTAGAGTTCCCTTTTATACCAATGGAGCGGGGTACGCTTCGAAGGTTCGACATTGAAACCCCGTCGTTTTGCGGCCTTAACAAATTCGTTCCTCTCAAAACTTTCTTGGAGTTTCTGTTTACGCCTTTCCCGCTGTGCTTGGTGTCCAGTCCTACCTAAGAGTTTTAGCGCCAACTGGCGAACACGTTCCGCTGAACACCCTACCTGTTTCGCAATCTCACGTAGAGTCAATTCGTTCTCGGTGAGTAAATGCAAAAGTAAAGTTTTATCGACGCTCTGACCGCTCATTCTTTATTGTCCGTCACTGAACCGCACATCTGCTCGACTCAGTGCTTTGCGTGGTACTCAAGACTGGTTGGTCACCGATAAGGCAATCGGCAAGAGGTACACTGTTTGTATTTGTTTACCGCGTCAGATCTCCGTATCTCTGGTAAGCCCGTGCGGGAATGGCTACGGCTGAAGGCGTGACGTTTTATGGCGGTGCCTACGCAGGGGCGGGAGCATTCGATTGACTTTGTCAACCGAAAAGGCTTGGGGGTCAAAATCGTCGCCGATCCAGTCGAGGATTTCTTCGCGCCGTTCGTGGTTGGGGTCGTTGAGGGCCTCTACCAGATCATAGAATGCGGGAATGCCTCCACAATCTTCTGCTGGACACGCGAGCTGACCATCCGTGCAGACCGGATAGGTCATATTCGGATCATCTGGAAGCCGCTTCTCAAGGACGATGCTGTGCTCCCAGCTATCGCCAAAATCGTACGTGTAAATAGCCTTGGAGCCGACCCTCGCCAGTATGCCGGAGAGATGCACCGTACGTTCGTTTTCCACAGAGTGAATCCCCATGAGCCGGTCTTCGGGATCGGGTCGCCCAAAGCGCCGCTGGCCAATGGAAAATTCGTGCATGTGGCCGTCCTCCCACCCCATCGCGGCTTGCAGCACGTCGTGCAACTGCGCCAGAGTCACGTCCGCAGGCACCAGCAGACGGCGCCAGATCGGTGGGCTTGTGCCGAGCAGTGTGACCTTGAGCTGGTATATTTTCGGTGGAACCGCGCTCTTTTTCGTCGGCATAATGAGCTCTCTCGATGTTAATCCCCGCATAACCTTTGCCGCGCGTCATGCGCCAGCGGATAGACGTAAATATCCTTGCCTGTTTGACCGTGAGCGGTGTGCTTTACACGGCAATTACATCGACGATCAAACGCAATCGATGCTGGTCGAAAACCTTGGGCCAGACGGGAGGTCTATTGGAATTGATATGAATTCGTTTTGGCTGCCGGATGAGGCTGAAACTCCGCTCGATATCCATACCAAGCTGAATGCTTGGCATACGCGTGATTCCCATTGGGGATCTCACGAAAATTGCAAGGGTAGGGGGCCTGCCCCGCCTGGGTGGATCGAACGGGAGTACGTTTCGGTACTCGGGAACAAGGCCTCTGATAGCTGGTGGCCGTTCGATCCAGATGACCCTGAACCGATCGGCTCCCCTTTGAAACCCGGCGATTACCTAGAAATCACGGGAACACTATGGCAGGACAGCCCACACTACGGCAATATTCCCGCTTCCTCCAGAAATTGCTGGGGTCAGCTTTATCGAAATTACGACGGATGGCTAGAGATTCACCCTGTGGACTCGCTCAGACGCCTCACCGCACCTGGTCCTTCACCATATGTCGATTCCCTGGGTGGTGCCAAAAAGGGAATAAAGAGAGTGATTGTCAAGGCCATGTGCTCCGAATGCCGTTCCGCAATATTCCAATCAGGACGACTCACTGCATACTTCCCCAGTTACGGGCTGTCCAGAGTCGCTTTACGCCGGATTGACCCCGCCAGCTTCAAGAACGAAAACGAGCCTCGTGGCACATTTCCTGGAAATAGCAGACGGAAGATTTTCAGTTTTGGGTCCTGGAGTCGATCATAGTCCACCTGCCCCCGTGGGAGACTGTGTAGTAATCGACGCAAAACTGACACCTGGAGTAGCATGGTCGCACTACAAAGCTACGTATCCGGTCTGGTGGACCCCGGGGGCTCAGGTGACCGTAAATGAGGTTGTGCAGCCACCCTCGGCGGATGGTACCTTCAATTTGCAGATCGACGGAATAACCGAAGCAGCCAAAGTTGGCAGTGGCGGCAGCAGTGGACCGCAGAGCCTGACCGCAGGCGCACACCGGGTGGGTGAGACGGCGGGCTTTCATACGAAGCTCTCTGGCTACAACGTTAAGATCGGGGGTGACTGTGATGCCGATGGCAACATCACTCTCGCTCTTGACGATTTCAAGACTTGTACCATCACCAACGTAGCCGTGCAGTCGTGCACGGGTGGATTAACATTCTGTTCGGGTACCTGCGTCGATACTCAGACCGACTCTCACAACTGCCACACTTGCGGGAACGCGTGTAGGTCCGATGAATTCTGCCAAAATGGCGCATGCACAACTAAGCCATCAGACTGTTCGACCGTGACTTGCTCGGGGGACAAAGTCTGCTGTGATTGCACGATTACGCATTGCACCACCCAGACACAATGCCAGAAAGAGTGCCTAAAGTGACGTACTTAACGTGGCCCATCTCTCGCACGCCGTTTACTCGGATGATGTTTCTACTCCGAGCTCGATCCGGAAAATGCTGTGATAAAAACGTGATAGTTCCATGTTCAGAACGGTTCAGTGCTCGATCTCCATGCGCAACGTACCCCGCAGGCTGCGGTTGATCCGCGCCGGCTCCCAAAGGTTGCCGACCTTAAAGTAGTCGAGGTTTTCAATCGTCTCGTCGCCCACCTGCCAGCGCAGCAGAGCGCCCCTTTCCGCGTCCATGCAGAGCTGATTGTGTTGCAAGGTGCTGCCGAAGTGGGTATCGAACAGAACGCATTCGGCAGGGCGGCCCAGCACACTCGTAACGTCAAATCGAGCCGATGACGTCTCGTGGTCAAAGCGCCCGAGATGAACCGGTAACTGCGGCACTCATGAAAGTCCTGTGCACAAAGTAACGTGGACTGGATGAGGTCAGCTCGGGCCTCTCACTCGGAGACAAGTCCCTTCGCGCGAGAGGCATAAGGAAGCCTCTGAAACTCTCTGCTTTCCACTCCGGCTAAGGCTTTGTCGCCTCTTATGTCCGTGCTGACTGCGCCGGTCGGGGTTACAACGTTGAGTCGATAGACCGTTGCTCCAATATCTTTCTCATGCACTCCGTTGACATGGAAATGAAGCCATTCTTCCACTGGCACGCCGGCGCGATCCAGTTTCCGCACAATCGGAGGTAGCTTGCTCACGATATAGCGAAATGTCGTGCCGATCCCAATCGGCTTACGCTCCGTGACCAGTCCCCAGTTCGGAACATCGTCCAAAAAATCCGCATGTAGGGAATTGCCGTGCAAAACTGCGCTTAATTCATATGTGGATCTCTAGTATTTCGGCGTCGATGGCCGGCGGGCGGGCCTGCATAACAGCCAGCTTGGACCTGGTATATGTAAGGCTCTTACTCAACCCGGTGATAAATTGCTGCCGTTCTTGGTCAAGTTCGAACGGCGCAAGAACCAGCCTCAAGGTCAGGAACAAAACAAACAAGCCGGCGTAGGTGAGGAGAGTTGCGTACGTTGCGGCGCGCCACTTGTCGTCGCTCAACGCAGCACCCAGACCTGCGGCAATGAGGCCAGGCGCAATGGAGCAGAGGCACGCCAGGAGAATGTTGTCTCTGACCCATTTCAGTTCTTCCCCCGCCCAGAACGCGGCAATGAACCGCATCCAATAGTGACGGAACTCCGAGGCCCGAGCGCCTCTCATTGCCTGCATCTCCTCCCAGGCCAAGTCGGAACGTTGGCTTGACCAGGAACAGGCAACGCCGCAGGCACGTGCAAGGCGTATCCTGCTTGATAATAACGTAATAATAATAAGGTAGACGCTGGGAACGGCGGTTTTGTTCCCTGTCAATAATCATCAATGTTTTCATAGCTTTAGATCACCGATTTACTCCTCCTCACCGTGAACCAGGCGACAATGATGACTGGGAGTCCCAACGCAATCAGCCAGGGGCGGCTGGGACCAGGCGCCGAATGCCATGGGATTGGCGCGCAAGTCACTGGGTGCAAACATCTTTCAAAAGACTCCAGCGGTTGTTGAGGTAAAGGCGTTACATCAACAATCGGGTCAATGCTATCGCGATTTTTCGCCAACGGGGTGTGGTCGAAAGCGTCACAAAATTGTTTGGACGGCCCTTTCTCCCGTTTGCGGACTTCGCCGCGATCAATGACGACGTCATGTTGGCGCGTAGAACCGTCGATCCGGATGGTGCCGAAGGAAAAGTGGTCGAAGCGCATATGCGCCCTCTTGCGTGGGTGTCGTCACGCGCTCTTCTTGGAGGTGATGGTGGAAAAGGCGGACCAGCGGTCCACTTTCTTGCTGCCGCAGTGCGGGCACAAAACTTCGCCCTCTTCGCAGTCGACTAGGGACAGGACTTTCGAAAAATGACGCGTGGCAAAAGAATTCGCAGTGGGGCACGGGGCGGCCTCCGGTCCCTGGCGGGGACTGAAATGATTCTAGACCCCGCGGCCGGGCAGGTTCAACGCGGGCCGAAGCCGCCGACGGACCTCTGACAGCGTCTGTCGGTGTGAAGGTTCTTGGCGCTGGCGTATTGGCTAGAGCCTCAGTCACGCGTGCCTCTTCACGTGGTATTGAGAAGCGAGGCCGCCATCACCGCCTTCTCCCCCGGTAAGGCCAATGACGGCGGCCTCGGCGTTAAGAGACAGTGGCGCTTTGAGTCGTCTCTGTTCTTAACGAATCCTTTCCGGTGCGGATGATACCCCTGAAACTCGCCCAACAAGGCCTTCGGCATAGAGGGGCCCGCGCCGGAGCCAGTCCTACCTCTGGGGGAGTGCTCTACACAGCGCGGGCCAGTGGGCCGTCTTTCAACGGCACCACACTTCAATGAGATGTTCGGATATCAGTCATTTTACTGCAGCTCAACATGGGCGTGATCGGAAAAATCTCCTTCATTCCAATGTCCCAAAATTAGAACAAAGAAGCCGCGGTTGGCGGGTCGGGGTGGTTTGACGGAATTGGTATTTTGAGTTGTGTTGGGTCGCGGATTTTGTGTGGGGTTTCGGGGAACGGCGCGCGGGAGCGAGTTTTGTATGGGATGTTCAGGCATCTTCCGAAAGATGCCTACTAGGATTCCCCGCCAAACGGTTAGGCCCGGGCTATCCAGCCAATCGCGTTCGGCAGGTCGTCTCCCGACTGCAGCTCGAATGAGATCCATTTTGCCTGCTTCGCATCCGGCATGAGGATGCACGGATCGGCCTTCAGCGACTTGTCGAGGGAATCCTGGGCGCTTACGTTCAACGAGAAAAGGGCGACGGCCAACAGAATGATATTGCGCTTCATATGGGCAGTGGGTTATGGTGCGCGACGAAGCGCGAGATGTCAAAGGAGATTTCTTACGAAATAAAAACGTGGCAGAGCTGGCTGGCGGCTCTGCCACTTTTGTCAGCGTTCTCCGGGATGGAAATACTACTGGCTATTGCCCGGTTGCTCGGATTGGGTGGCGGTCAGCGTGCCCAGCAGACCGTTGGCTTCATCGTTGGGACCGGCAGTGAAAAACAGGGTGTTGGTCTGCCCGTTGTTGGTGGCACTCACTCCGCCAAAGCTGATAGCCCACAAGCCGTCGATGGTGAGGGCTTGCTTGGTGATGTCATCGATCATCATGCCTTCGTGGTTTCCGGTGAACAGATTGAAGCCGTGGATCATGCCATCGCCGAAGTTGCCGATCAGCAGCCGATGCGAGAATTTGCCGAAGTCGCCCGGCGCAAGTGCCGCGCCCCAGGGTGCGTTGAACCAGTCTCCGTGCTCCAGGCGGCGCAACAGCCGCCCTCTGGGATCGTACACACCAACAAAACCGAGCCCCGCACCGTGGTCTTCATCGTGGCTCCCCGGTGCCCGATGAGCAAACGTCACGACCAAGTCTCCACCGACGTTCTGAATGTTGAAGGGGGACCAGTTCATGTCGAGACCGGGAAAGCGGAAAGCGTCATCATCCTCCGAATGCAGCCGGTTAAAGCTGCTGTCGAAGACTTCGACCCGGCCCGTCTGAAAGTTGGTAGCGTAAAATCTAGCACTGCCATTTACCTGGGCAATCGTGCAGCCTTTGTAAACGGCCTTGCCAGCGCGGTTCTTGAGAATCACCGTGTTGGGATTCACGGTGGGATTCCAGCCGGCGATGGTGCCATCCTCAGTCACGAACAGGAAGAACGCCTTCGCTCCGGGCCCGACCAGAAATCCGGGCGTGGCGTTGAAAACCGTTCCCGTGGGAGCCGACGTGCCGGTACCATCGGGCGTGGGAATGGTCACGACCAGGGCTTGTGGCGCACCGGCCGCGTTGTACAAAGTGGATAAACCCGTGCCGTTGTCGGACACCCACCAAGGGCTGCCGCTCGCGCGAGACAGGCCCCACGCATTCACGAGGTTTGTGTCCAGGTTGGGCGCGGTGGCAGAAGCCGCCGACGAATCGGCGGTAAGGTCAGTGCGGTGATACTGCTGTGCCGAAGCGGAACCCGGCACCAGCAGCGCGAATAGGGTGGCTGGGAGAACAACTCGGCGAACCACAGAAATCCTCATACGTGCACCTCTACTTCACTTGAATGAGATCTTCGTGACTTGCCAATGTCCGGGTGCGTCGCGAAGCACATCCGTTTCGGTGTAGCCCAGCCCGGCGGGGGCCAGCGCCTGCTTGGCTTTGTCCGCCCTGTCCACGATGAGACGGGTCAACCCCTCGTTTCCGGACGCAGTGGTGAGACAGGCAAAGATATTCACTTTCGCATCACCGAGGACCTTGGCGATATAAGCGAGCGCGCCGGGGCGATTCTCATGGGAAAGCGTGAATTGGCTTGCTCGTGCCATACGCCTGTTTTGATTGGCAATTGGGTTCGCTCAGGAACCGGCGGCCCGTCACCTCAGGGGGTGCTGCATTCCGAACGGTTGGAAACTGCTCTTCGGAGAGGTGATTCGCACAAAATTGTGCTACCGGTCCGTGGGCTCGTCAACCAGAAAATGGCGTTTACCTCTGAAGCTGGGACGAATGAAAAAGACCGGGGCTAGCGGTCTTGGCGGGTTGTGGTTCGTTGCCACGAAATCGGGTTAGAGAAGCGGCAGGTCTTCGAGCTTGCGAATGGCGAGCAGACGAAAGGTGCCCTCTACTTCGGTTCCAGTGGCTTCGACTCGCAGATTATTCTTCTTTCAAGAATGAAAGTGGATTTTATTGGCGACTGGGTACGAAAGGCCAAGATAGACCATCCTGGGACACGCTGCCATTCGGCAAACGACAAGCACGCGGAAGACATCAGGAGGCGCTACGCCGATGGCGTTTTCCATGATGACAGGGCGATGCTCTCGACATCAGCACTGCAGCTCCTGGGTCGTGCCAGCGCAGTATCGACTGTAGCGCTGACCAGCAACAGGGCTGACGCACCGAGTTCAAGGGTCATCGAGAGGGTCAGACGTCGAATAGAGGTCGAAGCCTTCTCACGGGCACCGGGGATTGAGGGGCACTTTTGTTTTGGATGGACTCGAACGAGGCAAGCGAGGAGTACAGAGCCCCCCGGTGAGAGGTTGTCTTCGCTCAGAGGGCCCAAACGCAGGCACTCGGTTTGTATATTCGTTATGGAACCAACGTGAACGCCGAGCCGACATCGGCGGCTCCGAGAAACAAGGTTGTACCGTACAACAAACCGTTGTGGAACATCACGATGGAAGAATTGGGGTTTTGTCCGCTGTTCGACCACTCGTGCAGGACAGTCTCGGTCCAAGCGCCGCCCCCTGAGGGTGGAGCTAGCTTGAAGACGGTGCCGCAACCGAGGTAGCATGCCGACGAACCGCCGTTGTCAGTCGTGCCGTACAGGTTGCCACTCGGGTCGAACGTCGGTGTTGACGCAGGAGTCGCTCCGTCGCTGCCTCCGGCAAAAGTGTGAAGCACGGCGTAAGTCCAGGCCCTGCCCGCGACCGCCGGTGGCGTCAACTGAAACGCCGTACCTGAATCATTGGCGACCCCGCTATACGAGGCGGTTCCGTAGAGCGCGCCATTGGTGCCGACCGCCAGGCCTCCGATGGGATACCCTCCGTCGCTGCCACCGGTAAAATTATGAAGCAAGCTCTCAGTCCAGGCGCCGTTGACCTTCGCTGGGGGCATCAACTGGAAGACCGTGCCGTAGTAATTTGAGGTTCCACCGGCAGCTGTCGTGCCGTAAAGAGCGCCCTGGCTGTCGAACACAATGTCAGGGTTCGGGGATCGTCCGTCGGTCGCCGTTCCAGGAAAGGTGTAAAGGATCGTCTTGTTCCAGCTACCGCCCTTCTTTTGTCGGCGGCGTTAGCTGAAAGACGGTGCCGCAGCCAATCCGCCGACAGGGACCAAAAGCAGGTCCGCCAGAAGGAGTCGTACCGTATAGCGTGCGTTCGGGCCGAACACTACCTGCCCAGGAGCCTGTCCGTCGAAGACTCCCTGAAA
>WNFS01003599.1_pt1 | contig 20268 bp, 24 predicted proteins | sample 5400141 | NCBI WGS metagenome assembly WNFS01 (sample SAMN13153358, study PRJNA577476) | soil metagenome | isolation source: 60 cm saprolite under Madrone tree | place: USA:California | collected 2016-06-14
CAGGCAACGGCCACGATCGCTGCAGCGAGCAAAGGCAAAGCGCAACTGTTGCTAATTCCCGCAGGCACGATCCAGAAACTGGTGGACGCGGCGGCGAAGGCCAGCTCCTGTTCGGCTAAAACCTAGCGCGACGCCTTTTCGTTGTGGCAAGAGCTGGCGCCAGAATCGTGAAACTCGCTGGCACCTTCGACGGGGACAAATTCCCACGAATATTTTCCTGGAGATAGCGTCAGCTTCAACACACCAAATGTATCTGCGTTGCGGACCTGGCTATTTGGAATGGGGAAGCCGAGCGGGCCGTGGTCGCGGCCTCCCGTGCCGACGACGAATTCCCGTATCCCGCGTTTTTCATCCAAGTTGCCGTATGGATCTTGGGGTGCAAACCGCTCGTACGAATGTTCATGCCCATTGAGCACCAAATCGGCGTGCGCGTTGTAGAGGTCCCGCCAAAGTTGCCGCAACTCAGGGTGAATAGCGTGGCTCTTGAGGATGCCGCTGCTGTAAAGCGCGTGGTGACCAAATGCCACGATGCAGGATTGTGGATGTAAGGCTAGATCTTTTTGTAACCACAGGTCCTGCGGTGAGCCTGCGTCACATCCGCCCAGGCCCGGCGCCGCACAATTTGTGTTCAGCGCAATAACGTGCCAACTGCCCAGATCGAAACTGTAGTAACCCTTCGCTCGCTCGCCTGCCTGCGCGCCCCAGTAATCGAAGTAGGGCGAGCCGTCCTTGGAGCCGTAGAATTCGTGGTTGCCGGGAGTAGGATGCGTGCGGTTCCTAAATCGGCCCCACGTTTTGTCGTAGCAGTTCTTGAACTCCTCAGCCGTGCCTTTTTCGTAGGCAAGGTCGCCCGCCGCGAACACCTCGCCGAGAATGCCGTCGATTAGCTTTGCGGTCGCTTCCGCGCCCTCCAGCGCTTCGCACGACGCGATGTCACCCGCGCCGACAAGAATGAACGTTCCGGAGTTCTTATTCTTTTTCGTACCGACAGTCTTTCGATGCGACGCCTCTTCCGCCGGTCCGCTCTGACCGGAAATCACGTGCGGTGCCAGCAGCCAGCAAGTGGCCGAAACGAGAAGTGCAGAACGAAAGTAGGCGGGCATGCGGTAGATTCCTCCAGCACAGTCTCTAATCCGCTGTCTTCAAGGTCAAGGCACCTTGGGCCGAATGTCTGTAGAGCCGTGAACGTTGCCTTTCCTGCAACTGCGCCTACAAATGGAAATGAGTTGAGACCTTAAATTTTTATCGGCCACGGTAAGTAGTTGTAATTAATAGACTTATTGGAAGTCCCGACAGTTGACGGGTTGACAGACGGCCTGTTTGTGTATAAACTTCCATACGCGACTGAAACAGTCGTATATGGGATTTAGCCTGGGGGCAGGCAGCAAGATGTTTAAGCTTTCCAAGAAGGCCGATTATGGCCTCATCGCTGTTAAGCATTTAGCAATGCATCGCGAACAGCATGCGTGCAGTGCAAACGAAATCGCCGATGAATACGGGATTTCTTCAACTTTGATGGCTAAGGTCCTGCAGAAGTTGGCGCGCCAGAATCTTGTCGCTGCGAAGCACGGGTCCAGCGGGGGATACCAGCTTTCAAAAGCGCCGGAACAGATTAGCGCTCTCGAGGTGATTACCGCGATCGACGGGCCGGTTTTGATTACGTCCTGCGTAACGAGTCACGGAAACTGCGATGCGACATCCAAGTGTTCGGTACGGGAGCCGCTGCGCAGGGTTAACGACAGCATCTTGAACGTGCTTGGAACCGTAACGATTGCTCACATGAGCGAAGAGCCGCAAGAGCGCGTGCTCGTGGCATTGAAGGCTTAGGGAGAAAGAATCATGAGTGTGAAGCTGCCAATTTATTTCGATAATCATGCGACGACGCCGGTTGATCCGCGCGTTCTGGAAGCGATGCTGCCGTATTTTGGCGACAAGTTCGGCAATGCGGCAAGCCGTAACCACTCGTTCGGCTGGGCTGGCGAAGAAGCCGTGGAGAATGCCCGAGGACAAGTGGCTTCGCTGATTGGCGCGACTCCGAAAGAGATCATTTTTACGAGCGGTGCGACCGAAAGCGACAACCTGATGATCAAGGGCGTCGCGGAAATGTACCGCGAAAAGGGCAATCACATCATCACGCAGGCCATCGAGCACAAGGCTGTGCTGGACACTTGTAAGCGCCTGGAAAAGTATGGCCATGAAGTGACCTACCTGCCGGTCCATAAGGACGGCCGCGTTGATCCGGAAGATGTCCGTAAAGCGATCAAGCCGACGACGATTTTGATCACAGTGATGTATGCCAACAACGAAATTGGCATCATCAATCCGATTCAGGAAATCGGCAAGATCGCGAAAGAACACGGGATCGTCTTCGCGGTAGATGGAGTGCAAGCCGTTGGCAAGATTCCTGTGGACGTGCAGAAAGACAATATCGACCTTCTGGCGATTTCTGGCCACAAGATTTACGGCCCGAAGGGCGTCGGTGCGTTGTATGTGCGCCGCCGCAATCCTCGCGTGCAACTTTCGGCCATCATTGACGGCGGCGGCCACGAGCGAGGCATGCGTTCCGGCACATTGAACGTGCCGGGTATCGTCGGTCTGGGCAAGGCTTGCGAAGTGGCGCAGCAGGAAATGGCCCAAGAGTCCGCAAGGCTCTTCGCGCTTCGTGAACGCCTTCGTAAGGGTCTGGAAGCCAAGCTGGACGAAGTCTTTATCAACGGTTCTATGGAGCACCGGCTTCCGAACAACCTGAACATGAGCTTCGCCTACGTCGAAGGTGAATCGTTGCTCATGGGTATCAATGACATCGCGGTTTCGAGCGGCTCAGCCTGTACCTCCGCCACCCTGGAACCAAGCTATGTCCTTAAGGCTCTAGGAGTTGGCGAAGATCTGGCGCATACATCGATTCGCTTCGGTTTAGGGCGCTTTAATACGGAAGAAGAAGTAGACTACGTCATCGATAAGATGGTGCAGGTGGTCAGCAAACTGAGAGAGCTTTCGCCCTTGTACGAAATGGCCAAAGAAGGCATCGATATTTCCAAGGTGAAATGGCAGACCGCGTAAAGCGCGTCCTGCATCTAAGAGACAGAAGAAGTATCCAGCAGAAAGGGAAAAAGGAAGAAATGGCAAGCGTGAGTGAAGGGACAATTCGGGTTCATCGTTCCATCGCAGGAACGGGTGCGGCATTTCGTGTCGCGTTCGTGCCGTATGCGGAGGGTGACGATTCCAAGCCGGCGGGTGAGCGGGCGTTTAATCACCTGCAGGAAGTGCGCGCATTCCTGAAAGTTCTGGGCGTGGGCGCCGATTACATAAAGGATGTGCTGCGGCAATTGACGATGGGCCGGTCGGCATGGGTGCCGAACGTTTCCATCTCGGAAAAAGTATTGCGCAACGCGGGTTTCGTGAGCATCGGAAACCTGGCGCGTAGCAATTAAGTTTTCTGGAAATTCAACACGGCCGCATAGGCGGCTGCTGAGGAGCGGTTCATGGCATATAGCGACAAGGTTGTAGATCATTACAACAATCCCCGCAACGTTGGCAGCATGCCGAAGGAAGATCCCAATGTTGGGACCGGCCTCGTTGGTGCGCCGGAATGCGGCGACGTGATGAAGCTGCAGATGAAGATCAACCCTGACACCCGGGTGATCGAAGAGGCCAAGTTCAAGACCTTTGGCTGCGGCTCAGCGATCGCTAGCTCTTCGCTGGCGACCGAGTGGGTCAAGGGCAAGACGGTGGATGAGGCGTTGGCGATCAAGAACACGGACATCGTCCGTGAGCTTTCGCTTCCGCCGGTAAAGATCCACTGCTCCGTGCTCGCCGAAGACGCCATCAAGGCGGCCATTGGCGATTGGAAGAAAAAGCACGGCGTGGAAGTGCCTGTTTCGGAGAAGTCCTCGCACTAAGGCGAGAGACTCTTCCAGGAAAGGGCCCATAAGCATGTCCACGGAAACCGTCAGTCCGGCTACGCCCACGATTCACCTGACCGAGAAGGCGGCGAAGAAGATTCGCCAACTGCTCGAAAAGGACGGCGTGTCTCCGGAAGTCGGTGGTTTGCGTGTGGGCGTACAAGGCGGCGGCTGTTCTGGGATGTCCTACGCGATGCGGTTGGATACGCAATCGCGCGACCGCGACAAAATCTTTGAAGAGTTTGGCGCGCGAATCTTTGTCGACCCCAAGAGCTTTCTGTACTTGAACGGAACGACGCTCGAATACGAAGACACGCTCATGCGGCAAGGGTTCGTCTTCCAGAATCCGAATGCGGCGCGGAATTGCGGCTGCGGCAGTTCGTTTACGGCATAAATGCCACGATCTTGATTGGGATGGCTGGCCGCAAATTGCGCCAGCCATTTTTGTTTGGAACTAGGTTACAAGCTGATGACACCATTATCTGCACGAGCGCACGTTCCCATGGTCTGCGCTAGCTGCCATGAGCGGCTGCAGGGTCCGCTTGTTTGTAGCAGCTGCGGGAAATTGCAGTCAGCCCAGGATACGGACTATTTTGCGTTGTTCGGCCTGCCGCGTAAGTTGTGGATCGAGATGAGCGGGTTGGAGCAGAAATTTCTGCAATTGAGCTGGAAGCTGCACCCGGATAAGTTTGTCAATGCCTCAGAGGAAGAACGGGAACTTTCGTTACGGCGCAGCTCCGAATTGAACGACGCCTATCGCGCATTGAAAGATCCCGTCGCTCGTGTCGAGTACCTGCTCGCAATAGAGGGTGAACGCAAAGAAGGTGAAAAAAAACAGCAAGCGCCGCCGGAATTGCTGGAAGAAGTGTTTGAGCTGAACGAGTCGCTCGATGAATTGCGCGAGGCGAAGGCGGCGGGTGCAGACGTTGCCGCGCTGCGAGCGCGCTTGCAGGCGGCGGAAACGAATTTTGGCGGGAGGTTGGCCGAGGTCGATCAGCAGATGCAAGCGACCGCGAAGGATTGGGACGCTGTCATCGACTCAGGCGCGGACGAAGCGGCACAAAAGAAAATCACGACGCGTTTAAATGAACATTTGAACCGTCGCGCGTACATTCGCAATTTGGTCGTCAGCGTGGCGAAAGAACTGGCAGAGGCATAAACGGGGAAATGGGACGCATTGTCGGAATTGATCTTGGCACGACGAATAGCCTGGTTGCGTACGTTGATCCGCAGACAGGACAGCCGAAGTGTATCCCGGGACCAAATGGGAACACCCTTTGCCCGTCTGTCGTAAGCGTGGACACTGACGGAGCTATCGTTGTCGGGGAACCGGCTCGAAAGCGATTGCTGACACAGCCGGAACGCACCATCTATTCGGTTAAGCGCTTGATGGGCCGCGGCTTGGACGACATTCAGAACGAGTTGAGGCTGTTTCCGTTTCGTGTGGATCCGGCAAGCGGCAAGGTAATTCGCGTGCAGCTCGGCGAGAAGAGTTTCACACCGCCGGAGATTTCCGCATTCATCTTGCGCGAACTAAAGAACTGGGCGGAGTCGCACCTTGGCGAAACGATCGATCGCGCGGTCATCACCGTCCCAGCCTATTTTGACGATGCGCAGCGGCAAGCGACGAAGGATGCGGGACGCCTGGCCGGATTGGATGTAGTGCGCCTGGTGAATGAGCCAACTGCCGCAGCCCTCGCGTATGGCTTGCACGAGAAAAAGCGTGGCCTGGTTGCTGTGTACGACTTGGGCGGCGGAACTTTTGATATTTCCGTCCTAAAGCTGATCTCGACCGACGATGGCGACATCTACCAAGTCCTTGCCGCAAACGGCGACCCGCACCTCGGTGGCGATGACATTGATAATTTGCTCCAGGCCTTTGTTCACGAAGAGATTCTGCAGAACTACCAGATCGATTTTTCGCCACACGGCGAGATTGCGCAGGAATTGCGCAAGGATTTAATCGCGTTAAAACACGAACTGTCCGAAAAAGAATCCCTAACGTTGCGATTTCTGCTTCCGAACGCAAAAACATTTGAGCTGGAACTGACTCGCGGCATGCTGGACGCGCTGATTCGACCTGTCGTCGATCGCACTATTACACCGGTGAAGCGCGCGCTCGCAGACAAGCAACTCAAGCCTGAAGAAATGGACGAAGTCGTGCTCGTCGGCGGAACCACACGCACGCCTTTGATTCGCCGTACCGTACAGGATTTCTTCGGCCGTACACCACACACGGAATTGAATCCCGACGAGGTCGTCGCGCTCGGCGCGGCCGTGCAAGCCAACATCCTGGACCGCGGCGTGACGAACATGCTCCTTCTTGACGTCACCCCGCTCTCGCTGGGCATTGAAACGTATGGCGGGGCCGTCGGCAAAATCATTCCACGCAATTCGCCGATTCCCGCGAGTGCCCAGGAGATGTACACGACCGGTGTCGACAATCAGACCGGCATCGACATCCACGTCTTGCAGGGCGAACGCGAGCTCGCGAAAGATTGTCGTTCGCTAGCCCGCTTCACGCTGAAAGTTCCTCCCTCTCCGGCCGGATTGCCGCGCATCGAGGTAAAATTCCTAATCGATGCAAACGGGATTCTGCAGGTTGCGGCGAAGGATGTGCGCACTGGAGAACAGCAGTTGGTCGAAGTCCACCCGAGTTACGGCTTGAACGACTCGGAAATCGAACGCATGCTGGAAGAGTCGATCGAATTTGCTGAACGGGATTTCGCCGAACGGCAATTGATCGAAGCGCGTACTGAGGCAGAAAGTATTCTGGTCGCAACCGCCAAGGCGCTTTCCGGCGAGCAAGCGAACGCGGTTCCCGCAAACGAGCGCGCCACAATTGAAGGGGCGGTCGCCGCGCTGAAAGAATCGACCGGTGGGCAGGATTACAAACTAATTCGCAAGCGAATCGATGAACTAAACCAAGCTACGCAGAATCTGGCGGAAATATTGATGAACAACGCGATTTCCACGGCACTCAAAGGGAAAAGCGTGGGAGAAGTTTAGTTTTTTGCGGAAACAGAGAGGCACAGCATGGGCGGAAGTAATCCTTATATTGAAGAGACAAAATACACGCCGGCGACGAAGAAATTCAAAGTCACATTTCTTCCCAGCGGCAAAACGATCGAAGTTGACCCGGCGCAGATTCCCTACGGGCACAACGGTTTGCCGGGAAGCATCCTCGATTTTTCCGAGGCGCTAAAGGCGGGTCTGGATCACGCATGCGGAGGCGTCTGCGCCTGCTCAACCTGCCATGTTATCGTTCGTGAAGGCCTCGAGTCCTGCAACGAAGCGACGGACGCGGAGCTCGACGAACTCGACGAAGCGCCGGGCATCACGCCGAAGTCGCGCCTCGGTTGCCAGACGGTTCCTGACGGCACGACGGACATCGTTGTGGAAATTCCGGAGTGGAATAAGAACTACGCTAAAGAACTGGATCACTAGTAGTTCAGAGATAAACATGCCGCACACATTTGATTGGGACAGTTTTGAAGACATTGCGATCGCTCTGACCGACAAATATCCGGATACTGATCCGCTCACGGTGCGTTTCACTGACATGCACAAATGGATTACGGAACTTGAAGGATTTTCCGGCGATCCGGCCAAGTCCAACGAGTCGAAGCTTGAAGCTATTCAAATGGCCTGGAACGAAGAATTTCAAGACCGCAAGAGCTGACAGTTCACGAAGTCGCATTGCACTTCGCATCGGCTTGTCGCACCGAAGGAATTCCCGTATTCTAGAAGAGTAGCAACCCCGCAACACAGTGCCGCTATGGTGCAACGGTTAGCACGTAGCCCTTTCAAGGCTAAAATACGGGTTCGATTCCCGTTAGCGGTACCAACTTTTCTGTTTCGCCAAAGGTAGATTCCATGCCCAATCCATTGCGTTCAAGCAATCCGATTCTGAAAGAAAGTGCGTTTACCGCCGAACTCACCACTGGTCAAGTGATGACCATCCAAGGCACTGTGAATAAAGCCGGCATATTGCTGTTGTGCGTTGTCGTGGGCGCCGCCTGGACTTGGGGCTTAAGCCACTCGCCGGAGCCGGAATCCGCACTTCCGTGGACAATAGGAGGGGCACTGGGCGCGTTCGCAATGGCGCTGGTGACCATCTTCGAAAAGAGCTGGTCGCCGCTGACTTCGCCAATCTATGCGTTGCTCGAAGGTCTGCTGCTTGGTGGCATTTCGGCCCTCTTCGAAAAAAGCTATCCAGGCATTGCGATGCAGGCGATTAGTCTGACCTTGGGTGTCACGTTCGTGATGCTGCTGGCCTACAAATTCCGGATCATTCAAGCGACACGTGGATTCGTTCTTGGAGTAATCGCCGCGACCGGCGGTATCGCTCTTGTCTACCTCGTGAACATAGTGATGACCGTTTTTTCCACTCGCAGATTTCCATATTGAACAGTGCCACGCCCCTTGGTATTGGCATCAGCGTCTTCATCGTGATTATTGCGGCACTCAATTTGATCATCGATTTCGATTTCATTGAACGCGCTGCTCAAACTGGGGCGCCGAAGTATATGGAGTGGTACGGTGCGTTTGGTTTGATTGTCACGCTGGTCTGGTTGTACATGGAAATACTGCGACTGCTGGGCAAGATGCGCCGCCGGTAGCCGCTAGTCCTAGTCAAAACGACAAACGAAGACGAGCGGAAACGCTCCGAGGCGACGCGACCGCCGTCCCCGAAAACAAACTAGCGAAATTTAGGACATTGACCCGGTCCGTCAAATTCTTGCCTTGGATTTGCAGCCCGACAGACCGTTGTTCCTTTCGATAGACTTCCCATCCACCCGCTGCACCTAAAGAAAAATTTGGCGCGACTCGTCCCCTGGCAAAATCAACTTTTCCGACGATTTTGGGCCCGTACTGCGCCAGCAGGAAAGGCATGTCGACGGTTTTTTCGTCGAGTTCCACGGGAAGACCGCTTCCATATTCTCCGCTCAGCGCAATCCATGTCCGCCTTGTCGTTTGCATTCGGACGCGCGCGCGAACCGTATTCCGTTGGTCCTGCGTCACCGCAAAACGCGAAGTGTTCGTCAATGCGCTGGACGCGTCATCGCCCAAAAACAGGCCGCCCGTCACAGGTCCTTCTCCATAGCCGGCTTGATTTGAGTAGCTCACGAAACCGGAAAATCTCCACCAGTGCGGAACTTGAACGCTCAGTTCTTCACCGAAGATATGTGCTTTCTTGAATGAAATCGGAAAGCCGACGCCGGTATCAAGAAGCACGTCGTCGTCCGGATAATCGCGAAAATCGCGTCGAAAAATATTCGCTTCGATTTGCAGCTTTCCTGCAATACCTTTCGTCAGGCCAAATTCGTAGTAGTTCGCGTGTGCCGGCCGCACGGGTAGCCGCAGCACACTTGGGTTCGTTACGCTTAGGTCTGGAGAACTCGCAAGCAGCAAATTCTCCAGCGCGGGCGTCTGAAATACGCGGTCGTACGATGTGTGTAGCAGTAAATTCCAGCGTGGCACGAACCGCGAAATCCCAAGCCGCGGACTCGCCGCCCATTCGGCCACGTTAAAGTCGTAATGATCCAGCCTTAATCCGGCGCTGATGTTCCAGTTGCCGTAATGCATCGCATCTTGCACATAAAGAGATTGCTCGAGATCCCACGCGTCGTGCCGTGGAAAGGTGAACTGCGCGAGTGTAGCCGGATCAAACTGCGATGGGTCGGTGATGGAGTAGCTCAGCGTTTCATGCACTGGATTGAACACTGCGTCTATACCGGTTTTCCAGTCATGATGCCCGCGATGCCCAGCAAGATCGGTGCGTGCGTAGCCTTCGCGATATCCACGATCCTGCGAGACGACTATCGGTGTGGCGTTGGAATTTGATGAGAGTGCCGCGCGCGAATCGTGTACGCTCGCGGCTGTGCTCATTACCACGTCGGGCGAAACAATGTGTTGCCAATAAATTTGCCCTGACGTTTCGACGTCCGCGATGTCCTGGCGTTGCAGGGCATTCTGCTGAACCAATTCGTTCGGAACCAGGAAGCGGACCGTGTTGTGCGAAATGCTCACGCGCAAGCGATCGTTTTCCGAAAAGTCCCGTTCGTAAGACGCCGCAAACCCATCTGAGTTGGCGCGATTGGCGAAGTTTTGCAGAACCGGCGAATCGAGATAACGGTCAGTGTGAAATCCTTGCCCGCCAAGGGAAAAACGGTCCTTGCCGCTCGCATAAGAAACCCGTCCCGACGCGTCGGCCGTTGAAAAGCTTCCACCTTCCACGCTAAGTTCGCCATGCAAACCGCTCGGCGGATGTTTGTTCGTTGTCACTTCCACCACGCCGCCCAACTTCCGTCCGTACTCCGCGGGATAACTCGCAGTGAGCACGCGCATCGATTCCACATCATCGGGATCAAGTGACGGCGCAAAAGCCGGCGAACGATTTTGAGTCAGTGGCAATCCGTCGAACACGAACTGCACGTCATACTCGGAACCGCGGGGATGTAGCACGCCATTCGCTTCGTAAATCCATCCCGGCTGGTCATTCACAAGATCGCTTAGCGTACGACCGGGCTGCGCCGGAATTTGCTCTTCAATCGCATTCTTACCAACCGCGTACGCAACACCGGTTCGTGAAGGATCGACCAGCGTCGCCGAGTCGGACACTTGAATTTGAGTGCTGACCGGCGCGACGCCAAGCGCGATACCAAACGTTTGCGGAACTTCCGAACGAATCTCCAGCATTCCGGACCACTCGGCAAAGCCTTGCGCACGGAAACTGACGTGGTAGCGTCCAAACGGCAGTCCTTGCACAACGCTTTTTCCGTCCGCGCCAACCTTAAACTCGCGCCGCACTTCATTCAGTTCGCTGACGAGTTCGCCTTCTCCCGCAACGGTTGCGCCCTGCGGATCGTGCACGTCCACGCGCACTTCGCCTCTCTCCTGTTGAGCAGCGACAGCGCTTGGGAACGCCACGACGAACGACAAAAACGAAATTGCTGCACGCTGCAGCATCAAGTCCCCTGTCTAATTGTGCCTTCTGGCCATGCGAAAATGCCAGCGGAGTGCCGCGAAAGTGAAAATGAACGTATGGAAATCTCTGTCCACGCCCCCGGGGATTCCGAAACTTAGCCTTGCCGCTGGGTCTGCGCTTCCGCAAAATGGACTGCGGGCCACTGATGACCAACTTTCTCCCCACCAACCAACTCGACTCAACGGTGATCGCCTCGTCCGCCGCAGTGTTTGGGTCGCTCTCGATCCCATCCCTAACAATTGACCGGCAATTTGGAATGGAGCCTGGAAAGCTTCGCAACCGCGCGGGCATTCGCAGCGTGTCACTTGCCGCGCCGAACGAAACCGAAGTGTCACTCGGCATGCGAGCCGCCACCGGTGCGTTCGAGTCGGCTAAAATCGCGCCCTATGTATGTGATTGGGTTTTCGCCTCCAGCGAAACACATCACACATTTCCATCGCTTGCCGCCGACCTGCACGCAAGCCTCCGCCTTCCCGAATCCTGCGGCGCGTTGGATATCGGCGGCGCTTGCTTAGGCTTACTCCACGCACTTGCCACGGCACAGGCGTTCATCGCAAGCGACCGAGCGCGGCGAATTCTTGTCGTCACTTCGGATGTCCATTCGCGGACGCTCACATCCGAACGCGTGCGCGGAGAATTTGGCGGGCTTTTTGGTGACGGCGCGACCGCCTTCATCGTTCAAGACGCGTCGCAGCCAACGAATGACCGCGTTTTCGGTTTAGGTGAATTCTTTTTCGGCTGCGCCGCGCAATTTGCCAAGGCCATCGAGATCAAAGATTCGGTGAACGGGGAACTGAACGTCGTATTCGATGGCGACGCGCTGTCGCGCGCGGCGATTACGAAGATGGCTCAAGTCATATCCGAGCTGGAGCGGCGCAGCGGTGATTGGTCACGTTACTCGCGAAACAGATTGGCGTCGCGTCCGACCGTTTTCCGGCAGTTGCCGAGACTCACGGCAACCTCGGCTCTTCGACCTGCGGCGCGGCACTCCACGAGTTGCTTGTCGCCGCTCGCAAGCTCGAGAGACGAGAGAATCTGCCAATTTTTCTCACATCGCTGGGACCGGGCCTGCTTTTCGGCGGAGGCTGGCTCGCTGGCCGGTAGTCTTTTGCCTCCCGACGTGAATCTCCAAATAGGCTAAGGTGCCGGACGCACGCGCGACGTGAAGCTTGTGGCCGCGCTCGGGACGACGCAGCTCGAAACCGGCGGCCATCCGGCATCCGTGGTCGGATTCCGACAGAGTGTCGTCAGCGCGTTGCTGACCTGAGTTGGGTCCACCGCGCCGTTCAGAGCTTCGGCGTAAACCTGATAGCTGTGCCCAATCGGCAGCGCTTGTATCACATAACTGCCATCGAACTGAGCCGGCCCCAGCGCCGCGCAACTCCAGCCGCCCAATACGCCGGCGACAACCGAACCGCTCGCCGCGTCCACTGCCACCACATGCGTGCCAAAAAGCCCCGTCACGCCCGGTGGATTTGCCGGCAGCGAAAGGGAATTGGCCGGCAGAATTTTGCCTTGAATCGATCCAATGTGCGTCGTGTCCGTCGCGTCGGGATAGAGAACGCGCAATCCAGTCCGGTCATCATCGGCAAGCGGCGCGTCCGGCGCCTGAACCGTCGGCCGGGTTCCACTAATCGTTCCGGGCGCCGGCGCATAGGGATACATCATCGCGCTCCAGATCGCCGAATGGCTAAATCCGAAAAAGTGTCCAAGCTCGTGTGTCAGTATCGATTCCAAGTCGTATGACTTTGGATTGTTGGAGAGAACAGGTGGCGTCGAAAAAATTACGGTCGAGTCGCCCGGATTGAAGAAAATATCGGCATCGAGTATTTGTCCAGCTCCCTTCGCTGCGGGCCCGTTGGCCAGTTGTTCGCCTGCATGGTCCGCCGTCACGATGCGTGTGAATGCCAGAACGCCCGGAGTAAACGCCATATCCGGTTGATCGAAACAGATTGAGTTGATCCCGTCAGTGCCGCAGGATGTCGCTGCGGTTACGCGCGTAAGCGATGCGAGCGAATTTGATTTCAGTGTTGTTCCCGTAACTCCGGTCCAGACCGCAAACGATTCCTGAATGACTTGCTCAATCTCGGTAAGCCGCCCGCTTGCCGTCTGATCTCGCGTCAATAGCGTCACCGGGTTTGTTGCGAGTGAGGTGCTCCATCGCACTGCGATGCTGCCCGCACCAGTGGTCTGGCGTGACGGCACTGGACATGCCGATCCGCCGGAAAGCGACGCGGGTAATCGCACGTCCGGCACTGTTTCGTTGAACGCGTAACCTGCCGCCGCCGCTGCATTCGCAAGGACGAGCGCTAAAGCAAGCACCGTATTCTGGACGCGTTGAAGTTGTTCGCTCATGTCCGCTCCACCACTCTTAACGGTTCGCTCTATCCAACGCTTGCTTCAGCCTTAATTGAAACGCCGCCAGCGGTAGATTTCGAACACCGCCATGCCGAAATTCCCGCGTCGTGGAATCAAAAATTGGGGTCGCAGCCGAATCCTGCGTTACACGGTCGACACCAGAATTCACATCGCGCGTGATGCGAAACGTTCCTTGCGTCCAGCCCAAAAGATAGGTCCCTGGCCCGCGGCCACGCCAAAGAAACAGATAGACCTCTTCTCCTGCGCGAAATACTGGCACGCCGTCCACGTGCGATTGCACGTGGTCAACGCGACCACCAGGAAGGGAAATATGCAGAATTCCCGCTGCTGTTCCTTTCCTGACCTCGAGGACTTCAAACTCCGTATCTGTCCAGATCTCTCGATTTCTCCAAACGCTAATGGAGCCGACGCATCGCGCTCGCGTTATCGCCGTCGCCTTCTCCACCAGATCATCGAAGCTCAGCCGCACGAGCGTCGTCGCGCTCGCTGCCGCCGCCAGAACGGTCAGCCCGATGTAGAACAGTGTCCACAGCAGCTTTCTCCGAAGTCGATAGCCCATTTTATTGCACCTCCAGCACTCCGCTCGCCGCGGTCTCATCCAAATTGGTATTCTGAATAAACAACGTGCGTACGCCGGCCTGCGCTGTCGAGAGTATTTGTAAAGTCAGGTGGATGATTCCGAGACCGGCGGGCTGCTTAGCTATCACCGTTACGTCGCCGGACCCGGAAACAGCGTAGGTCATGCTCGCATCCAGGCCGCTCTGCGAGAATACGCAAATGTCCGCCGTCGCCGCGCCGTTCATCGGCCGTACCACCGTCACTGGATTTCCGCCTAGGCCGCACGTGTTGTTTGCGGTATTGAACAATCCCAGCGCAGCGATGTCCACGTCCACATCGTTGGCGGGTTGTGAAACGCCCGCGGTTGTCGGTTCAACCACGACAATCTCGACACCCGTTGCCGCGGGTGAACTTGCGCTCAACGTAATGGTCGAAGTTCCCGTGCCCGGGGCCGCCACAATCAGCGAGACGCTATTCGATCTCTGTCCGTTCGGATTCTGCAGTTGCACGCTTACGCTTCCTGCCGTTTGCGTGTCGGTAGCAGTTACAACCGCGGTGCAGGCGTTCGTAGTCGGGCATGTCGTTGTCCGCGCGGTTCCTCCGATGAGCAAAGTTGATCCAGCGCCGGTCGAAGTCGCGGTAAAGCCGCTGCCCTCCACGCGCAACGTAAAACCATTCGCTTCGCCTGCATATACGCTAGCCGGATGCAGTGTGAGAATGTTGGCGCCGGTTGAGACCACCACATTTGCGATGCCTAATTGCGAACCGTCATCTGCGCTGATCGCAAGAATTTGGATTGCGTCCGGCGTCGGCGCTGCCGTTGGCGCCGTGTAAGTTCCGGTCGGCGTAATTGTCCCGCAAGTCCCGGTCCCCGCGCAGCCGCTGCCTTGAACTTGCCATGCAACTGCCTGATTGCTCGTCCCAAGCACGGTCGCCGTGAATCCTTGCACCGCCAGCGGCGCGAGAGTGACGTTCCCCGGTTGAACGCTGACGAGCACGTGATTGATCACGGTAATTTGTGAGGATGCCTGTAATGTTGGATTGCCTGCACTCTTTGCCGTGACGCCCACTGGATTTGGTGAGGGAATCGAGCCGGGTGCTACGTAGTCCACCTGCAACGCCGCTCCAGCGGTGACCGTTTGGCAAGGACTCATTCCGACCGAGCAGATCTGCCCGACGGTCGAGTTTCCACCCTGTATGCCGTTCACGAACCAATTCAAGTTCATATTCGAAGTGCCGGTGATTTGCGCAGTTAAGGTCACGCGATGATTGGCGGCAGCGGTTGCCGTCACCGGCGAAAGGCCTACGCTCGGCCCTGCTTGGACTTGAATCGTAAGCTGCGTTTTCCTGGTCGGATCCGCTGCCGGTGTTACGGTAATCGTTACCGTGTTGGGCGTTGGCGCTGTTGTCGGCGCAACGTAATCTGCCGACGAAACTTCTACGTTGTTCGCGTCGAATTGTGTTGTCGTCGTCGCCAGCATTCCGCACGAACTCCCGCCGCAACCCGTTCCAGAAAGACTCCAGCTCAAAGTTGAGTTTGGATTCGAATTCGGAACCGGCGTTAGCGTCGCAACGATGGTCGCGGACGCGGTCGTCGCTATGCTGGTTGGACCCGAAAGTTGCAACGCAAAACTGCTCGTGACTGTTAGTGTTGCCACTGCAAATTTCGAGGGATCGGCGACGCTCTGCGCCCGCACTACTACGCCTGGCGATGCAGGCAAGATTTGTGGTGCCGTGTAATCTCCACTCGTGTCGACCGTTCCGCATGCCACCGGGCATGATCCCCCAGTCATGCTCCATACAATCGTTGTGTCCGCACGGCCGCTGCTTGTCACGCTTGACTGCAGTTTCTGAACGCTACCCAGTTCGACGTTTGCTCCGCCCGGGGTGATCGAGACTGCGATGTCGCTGGTGACAGTCACCTGGGCAGAACCGGACTTTGTCGGATCGGCCATGCTCGCCGCCGCAATCGTGACCGTCGCGTTGCTCGGCAAATCTGCAGGTGCAGTGTATAAGCCCGCCGCCGAAATCGTTCCCACGGCACTATTTCCGCCAGCCACTCCGTTAACGCTCCACGTCACGGCGGCGTTACTGGTGTTGGTGACGTCCGCTGAAAATGGCTGTGTGTTTCCAAGCAACACCGAACTGGACTGCGGAGTCACCTTCACAATGATGGGGGGAGGTGGTGGCGGCGGAGGCGGTCCGGTAACTGCGCCTCCCCCGCCGCAGCCCTCGAAGCTAACGCCCGCCGCAATTAGAAGCGCGACCCTCCAGCAGTGGGAAAGCCCAGTGAAAATTTGCCGAAGGGGTCGCACGGCATGGCGAAAGGCAGTCGGAGGGCCACGCGCATTCCCGCCGTTTCCGCGAGGATGCCAGTTTTTGGCCAGAAACAGAAAACCTATTAAAATACTTATTTTCTATAACATAGAGGCATCTAACCGCTCGATCTCGCTTTTGTTCACTTCCGACGCTGGCCCTTGAGGCCCTATCAAAGTTCTGGTTTGGGACAGCACGGCGCGAATTCAGTTTCAAATCGGAACCACTCGACTCAGTTTTTCGCTTTACTTCGGCTCCACGTTCGCTCATTACTTCTTCAATTTCTTTTGAACCCTGCCACGACCCATGGCGTCTGGCAGTTGTACACGGTTCGCGGACGAGCAATTCTTTATTGCGAAGAAAAGCCTTTCCGCAGAAGGCACGGAATGCAGGAGTTCATCCTGATCGAGCCGGGAAGCACGGCCCCCAAGCTAGAAAAGGTGGAGTGGACGCGCGACGCGGAACGCTCCGCCCTCCGCATTGAATTCGAAGAACGCCTTGCCGACTCCTCTTCGCTCGCTTTTCGAGTCGCGCGAGGTGTCCTTCGGAACGATGCCGACGCGGAAGACATCGCGCAGGAAGCACTCGTGAAAGCGTTTCGAAATTTCGAGGATCTCCGTGAACGCAACCGTTTTCGCGCCTGGCTCGTCAGGGTCTCGTTTCGCCTCGCCCTCGATCGTTTGCGTTCGAGTAAGCGTCGTGGCATGCGCGAAGCCGAGTGGATCCGGGAGCAAGAGCGCACGCGGCCGGCCGAATCCGAAACCCCGCCTGAATTTCAGCAGCACCTCGAACGTGCCATGGCAGAGTTACCGGAAAAACTGCGCCTCGCGCTTTTGCTGTCTGCGATGGACGGCCACTCGCTCGACGAAGTCGCGAGGTTGCTCGCGATTCCCGTTGGCACAGTCAAATCGCGCCTATTTTTTGCCAGGAAGAAACTCGCGGAGAAACTCAGATGTTTTGTTCAACCTACAACAAATCGCTGACGCACGCGGCAGCGACCGGTGAAGTGTCGGCGGCGCAGCGCGAGCATCTTGCTTCGTGCGACCCATGCCGCGCTGCGTTTGCCTCAGAGCAATCGCTCTTCGCTGCAATCGATTCCGGGCTCCGAGCCGCAGCCAACTGTGAAGTTCCCGCAACACTCATCCGGCGCGTCCGCGTCACGATTAACAACGAACCGGCTCAGCGCCCCGGTTTTCAAAAGTGGATCTTTGCGAGTGCGGTAGTTACATGCGCACTGGCGGCAACGATTATTCTTCAGCTTAAGCATCGCGAAGCGCCGGTCCCGTTCAAAACTGCGGCGACTCAACTGTTCGTCCGCGTCCGACGGACGCAGCTGCATCAATCACAGCCGAGGTCTTAGTTCCCGACGAAGAGCGCGCCGCATTTGCAAAATTCCTGGCTGGTGAACAAATAGTGTCCTCGAAATCTTCTGCCGTGATGCTTCGGGTTCCCGAAGCACCCAGAGATCTTGCCCCGCTTCCGTCCGTGGAGATTGCAAGGCTTGAAGTGCTTCCGCTGAACGGCGAAGAGGGAAGCCGCCGTGAGTTCTAGGGTTTCTTGCATCGGAGATTTACTTTCGAAGGAGACGAAATGAAAAAACAATTGCTGGCGGGAATCGCAGCGCTCTGTCTCGTTGCTGGCGTTCCGAACCTGACCGCTCAGGACAAGCCGCAGAACACCGAGCGGCACGATGACGACTATCGGTTTTCACTGGCGTCACTAAAGGTGCAGGTCGTGTTCACGGAATATGAAGGCGACAAGAAGCTGAAGAGCCTGCCGTATTCTTTGCTGATCACCACAAAGACACGAGACGACAGACCTGAAGCCAAGATCCGCGTCGGGAACAGGGTCCCTGTTTATACCGGCGGCGACCACGGCTCCATGACCTACGTGGATGTGGGCACAAATATCGATGGTTGGGCGGAGGGCGTTGGGCCGGGTCAGTATCGCATTCATCTCTACTTGGAAAGGTCCTGGGTCGATGGCGCCGTGCCTTTCCCGATTGAGAAAGTTCCGCCAGCAGCCGACGGACACCCCACAGTGTTTGCACAGCCAATCATTCGCCAGTACAAAGCCGAGTTGACGCCCATTCTCAAGGACGGGCAATCCCTCGAAACAAACCTGGCGACCGACCCGCTAAGCGGGCGAACCGTGAAACTCGAAGTCTCCATTTCGGTTATTAAATAGGATGTTTCATTTCACTTTGAAGAGCTCTGTCAAAGCAGACGTAATCGTCGGAAACTGAAACGTGTAGCCCACTTGCCGCAGTTTCTTCGGCACGACGCGCTGGCTCGCCAATACCAGCGCGTCTGCCATTTCCCGGCCGAGTGCCAACCGCAATCCGAAAACCGGCGCAGGCAAAATCGCCGGCCGACGCAGCGCCCTCGCCAACTCTTTCGTAAACTCAGCATTCGTAACTGGCTGTGGCGACACCACATTCAACGCGCCCGATACCGGTGCAAAGCTCACCGCACCTTGAATCGGCGTCCGCTCCAGACACAATTTCAAGATTCCGACCACATCTTCCAGCGCAATCCACGACATCCACTGCTTGCCGCTTCCCAGCCGTCCGCCCAATCCCAATTTGAACGGCGTGACCATCCTCGGCAATGCGCCGCCTTCTCTTGCCAGAATAATTCCGAATCGCGCCAGGACCACTCGCGTCCGCCAAACCTCCGCTCTCGCCGCCTCCGCTTCCCAATCCTTCGCAATTCCCGCGAGGAAGCCTCCACCCGCGGCGCTCTCTTCATCTAACATCTCGTCGCCGCGGTTTCCGTAATACCCAATGGCCGACGCCGAAATCAACACCGCCGGTTTCACATTCATCTTTCCCAATGCTTCAATCAACACCCGCGTCACATCGACTCGACTCGACCGCAACTCCGCTTTTCTCTTTTCCGTCCATCTCCCGTCCGCGATCGACGCCCCCGCCAGATTCACCACCGCATCCGCCCCAACCGCGGCGCCCCCCAATTCTCCCGTCGCCGGATTCCACGCCACATTAAATCCCCCCGCCTCGTCGTTGACATTTGTCCCGGGCCGCACCAACCGGCATACCGAATGGCCACCGTCACCAGAATTTTCATGACTACGACGCTACGAAACACCACCGTGCGGGTCAAGCGTCGCTGGCACCATTTCGAGCCCGGTCGCGGTAGAATTGGGAACTGACCACGACATGCAAGCTCGCGTCCTCTTTTTCGGTAAATTGAAGGAAATCGCCGGCGGCCCCGAGCGATCCGTCGAATTCCGTCCCGGCGAAACCATCGCCGAACTCTTTGAACGCTGCGCCTCGCAAAAGCCGGAGCTGGCTCCCTTCCGTTCCTCCGTGGTCGCTTCCCGCAATCAGGAGTTCGCTCCATGGACCACCGTTCTCGAATCTGGAGATGAGGTTGCCTTTCTCCCGCCAGTGAGCGGCGGCTAATGTCTCCCGCGACTCCACGCCCTAATGACGACCTCGTCCACCTCGGCCGCGATCCCATTTCTCCCGACGCCTTAATCCGCCATGTCCGCCAGTCCCACGACGGAGCAGTCGTCACGTTCGACGGTTGCGTCCGCAATCACTCGCACGGTCGCGCCACCCTCTATCTCGAATACGAATCCTACGAATCCATGGCGCTCGAGAAAATGAAGGAAATCGCCGCCTCTCTTCACACGCTATTCGCCATAGATAGCGTCGCCATCGCCCATCGCCTCGGCCGTCTCGAAATCGGCGAAACCAGCGTCTTCATCGCCGTCAGCGCTCCGCACCGCAAGGCCGCATTCGAAGCCTGCCGCCACGCCATCGACACACTGAAAAAGACCGTTCCCATATGGAAGAAAGAATTCTTCGCAGACGGCGCTATTTGGGCCGATGGTGAATTGCCGCCGGTCCCCGCGGCCACTCAAGCCGCAAAGCCTGCATCTTAATTCTCAATGACGCCTACACCCCTGCGCGCCGCCCTCGGCTTCTGCTTGGTCACTGCCGTTTTTCCGTTTTCCGGCACTCCGCAAGGCAATCCAAATCGTCCACCGTGGGCGCAAAAAGACAAGCCCGCTTCAACCAAGCCGGAGAAATCGGGCGACACCGTCTCCGCTTCCGACGATCCCGTGCAGAGCCGCACGACTATTAAGAAGCAAGTA
>WNFS01001060.1_pt1 | contig 20255 bp, 19 predicted proteins | sample 5400141 | NCBI WGS metagenome assembly WNFS01 (sample SAMN13153358, study PRJNA577476) | soil metagenome | isolation source: 60 cm saprolite under Madrone tree | place: USA:California | collected 2016-06-14
CGAGTGTCGCCCCGGGAGAGCAGAAGCGGGATCACACAGAGGGGAGACACGTCGATGTCCACGTCACTGGCTGAAGGAAGAGGAGAAAAGGCGGTTCCATCGCGGCCTGCCCATGGCTCGCGAGTGAAGGCTTTCTGGTTCGAAAGAGATACGACGGCAAACCGCATTGATTTCGGCCTCGCCACGGATCGCCACACTCTCGATCAAGCCTTCCGCCTCCAGCATGACCAGTACGTCGCCCAGGGCTACATGGATTTGCATCCGTCAGGGTGGCGGCTGAGTGTGCATAACGCGTTGCCATCCACTAGGGTCTTTGTCGCCCTGGACGATGATCGCGTCGTGGCGACGGTGGCGGTCATCATTGATTCTCGACTCGGTCTGCCGATGGCCGAGATCTACGCAGACGAGCTCCTGGAGTTTCGCGGTCTGCGCCGTCGGTTGGCGGAAGTCTCCGGGCTCGCCGTCCATCCTGAGTATCAAAAATCGGGCCTCGCGATCCTCCTCCGCCTGATCCGGATGGTGCTCCTCTATTCGATCGAGATGGCGGCCGTGGGAGACCTTTGCATCGCCGTCAACCCCCATCACGAATCCTTCTACCGGAAGGCGTTCGGCTTCGAACCCATCGGGGGCCTGAAGCAGTACGGGAAGGTGAATGGGGCGCCGGCGCTCGCCCTTCGCCTCGACCTCGACCTGCTTCGAACCTTCATAAGCGAGCTGCGCGACGGTCACCCCGTGGAAAGCGACGTGTATACGTTCCTCTTCAGTCCGGGGGCTGTCGAGCCGGCTATAGCGCGGCTCGAGGCCGATATGGCGCAGGGCTTACCCCGGTTTGAAGATGTCAAATATTTCCTCTCACGCCACGAGGCCGGGACCAAGATGTCCCCGGTCGAGCGGGCGTACATGGAATCGTGCTGGAATTCCTTTGTGCCGATGGAATCTCATCCGCTTGATGTCGACGCGAGAGATGGTGTTACCAATGCTTTCGAGCCTTATCTGAAGCACCATATGGTGTAAGCGGTCGCAATCGGGCATCCGCTCCCTCGTCTGTCGGGCATTCTTTCCCTATCAGAACCTTTTTTCCCGGAAGCAGGTTCCGACTCCGGGGCCCCTGAATTGATATTTCGCCATTAAATACGATAGTTATATCTCCGCTGAGGTTCGGCACGAGCTATGCTACTCGCCGTTTAGCTTGAGTGGTTTCCCTACTCTTAGCTATGCGAGGGAGCCTTGGACATCGTCGGCATACTCCTCGAGCGTCGCCCCGGGCACATCGTCTTGAGCAATGGCACTAAGGTTCTCCTCAAGGCCGGGGTGTCGGCGAATCACATCCCCATCGGCAGGAGCGTCACCATCTCATGTACGGTCAAGGACGGTGCGAAGCTGGCGCACGCTCTTCGCCTGAATCCAGACTGGTTGCTTGAGGCGGCTGAAGCGGCCGGGTTTTCCAGCCGGGGGCCTGACTTTGAAGCCGCCGCGCCTCCCGATGCTGATGAACTGCTAGACAGAGAGCTCGAGAGAGAGTTCGAGCGCAGAGAGCTCGAAAAAGAGCTCGAACGTCTGTAGAGTAGTCCCGACTACCTTCCGCCGTCGGCCTGCTGTCCTCCTGATCCCGTATCAGATCCTCCTGGCACCTCAGCGCGAAGCTGACTGCTTCGTCGTAGGTGGTCGCCATGCTCCTAGACGGCGCGGACGAGCTCGAGCAGGCGCCCGAGGGTAGCGAGCCGCGCCTCGAGCGACTCGCCGGCGGGCTCGACGCGCAGCGTGGTGATCCCGGCCTGGCGATAGGCCTCGAGGCGCTTGCGCACCATCGCCTCCGTCCCGAGGAGGTTGGTCTTGAGCACGAGCTCGTCGGGCACGCGCGCCACCGCCTCGTCCCTGCGGTTGTCCAGCCAGAGTCGCTGGACCTCTACGGCCACGTCCTCGTAGCCCGCCCGCTTGAACGCGTCGTTGTAGAAATTGTGCTGGCGCGAGCCCATGGCTCCGAGCGAGAAGGCGAGACCCGGCTTGCGCGGCGGGATCAGCCGTTCGACGTCGTCGGAGAAGGCGACCACGCCACCCGCCTGGAGGTCGAGCTGGGTGAGGGAGCGCCCCGCGCGGACGGCGCCCGCCTCCAGGTGATCGAAGAAGACGCGCGCGTGCTCGGGCATGAAGGAGGTGCCGAGCCAGCCGTCGGCGATCTCTCCCGTGATCTCGAGGCTCCTCGGTGAGAGGGTGGCGAGATAGATCGGGATGTCCGGCTGGGGCCGCGCCGCCGACCGGAGCGCCTTGCCCTCGCCGCCCGGCAGCGGCAGCTCGTAGATCTTCCCCCTGTAGGTGAGGCGCTCGCCGCGTATCGCTCGCCGCACGATCTCGACCGTCTCGCGCATGCGCTGCACCGGGCGTTCGAAGCGGATGCCGTGCCACCCTTCGACGACCTGCGGCCCGCTCACGCCGAGCCCGAGGTTGAAGCGCCCGCCCGACATCGCGTTGAGGCTCATGGCGGTCATCGCGAGGAGAGCGGGCGTCCGCGTGCCCGCCTGCATGATGCCGGTACCGAGACGAATGCGGGAGGTGCGCGCGGCCATGAAGGCGAGGGGAGTGGCCGCGTCGTGTCCCCACGCCTCCGCGGACCACAGGCCGTCCACACCGAGCCGTTCGGCCTCCACCACATAGGCGCCCGCCTGCTGCCAATCGTCGTTGGCGAGCCGGAGCGAGATCGAGACGCGCATCAGGTGCTGCGGGCCGCGGCCAGCGCTGCGGCGATCTTCTGGAGCTGACCCGCGTGATCCAGGTCGTGCAGGCGCATGAAGAGAAGGGTCTCCCGCCAGTTGAGCGGGCCGAACATCCCGTGCTCGATGGGGCGCTCTAGGTGGGCGAGGGGATCGGCGCCTAGCACGCGCTCGAACAAGGCCTCGCGGTCCCGCGCGAGGAGCGCCGACCACTCGGCCGCCGGGCGCGCGGGCGCGCCGATCGCGCCCTGATCCTTCATTCGCGCCGGCGGCGGCGCCTGCGTGAGGGCGCTCGTGATGCCGGCGCCGAAGTAGGCGCCCGCGGCGACGACGTGCGCCATGACCTCGTTGGCCGACCATTCTTCGGCGGCCGGGCGCTCGCAGAAGCGCGCGGCCGGCACCGCCGCCGCCGCTGTCCCGAGGTCGGCCATCGCGGCGCGGACCTTGTCGATGATGGCGGCCGGTGAGAGCTTCGCCCCTTGCGCCTCGAGATAGCTCCGGATCCGCGCCTGCTCGTCCGTCATGCCGTCCTCCTCCCGTGAACTCTTCGCCCTGAACTCGGCGGGTGCCGGCTATCCTAGTCGTCCCCCACCGCGAAGGCAATCCCGGTGGGTTGACAGTGGCGCCTCGAGTTGAGATAAGCGGAGATCATGGAGAGAAAGCAGCGATGAGATCGACCGGCAAAGACACGCAGCCTGCGCAGGACGGGATGCCGACGACGCGGGGCATGAACTTCTACCTGGAGGACAGAAACCTGCAGTTCCTCTGCGAGGCGGTGATGGACGCCGAGACCTTCGCGCGCGCGCGCCCGCACCTCGTCGAGATGGGCGAAGTCGCCGGCGGCGAGCTCGACGACCTCGCAGCCCAGGCAGACAAGAACCCGCCGGTCCTCCGCGCCTTCGACCAGGCCGGCCGGCGCGTGGACGAGATCGTCTTCCACCCGTCTTATCGTTCGATGGAGAAGCTCGCTTTTTCCCGCTTCGGTCTGGCCGCACTGTCGCACCGGGACGGCGTGCTCGGCTGGCCCGGTCGCGTGCCGCAGACGGTCAAGTACGCGCTCTCCTACCTCTTCGCCCAGTCCGAGTTCGGCCTGCTCTGCCCCGTGAACATGACGGACTCGACCGCGCGGATGTTGAAGCACTACGCGAGCGAGGAGCTCCAGGCGACCTGGATCCCGCGCCTCACGACGGCCGACTTCTCGCAGATGCTCCAGGGCACGCAGTGGATGACGGAGAAGACGGGCGGCTCCGACGCGGGCGCTGCTACCACGGCGGCCCGCAGGGGCGCCGACGGCCTCTGGCGGCTCTGGGGCGACAAATGGTTCTGCTCCAATGCCAACGCGGATGTCGCGCTGACCCTCGCCCGGCCGGAAGGCGCCCCCGCCGGCACGAGCGGGCTCGGCATGTTCCTCGTCCCCAGGCTCCTCCCCGACGGCACCAAGAACGCGTGGATCATCAACCGCCTCAAGGACAAGTTCGGGTCGCGCTCCATGGCCTCGGGCGAGGTGACGTACCAGGGGGCGGTGGCGTATGTGGTGGGCGACATCGGCCGCGGCTTCAAGCAGATGATGGAGATGGTCAATCTCTCCCGTCTCTCCAACGCGATGCGCGCCGCGGGAATCATGCGGCGGGCGTTCTTCGAGTCGGTCGTCCATGCGAGGGGCCGCGCGGCCTTCGGCGGCCCACTCATCGCGCTGCCCCTGCTTCGCGCCAACCTGATGGAGATGCTGCTCGACGTCGAGGCCGCGGCCTCGGTCGTCTTCAACGCCGCGTCGGTGTTCGACCGCTGGGACGGCGGCTCGGCCGAGGACCGCAAGCTCTTCCGCATCTGGACGCCGATCGCCAAGTGCTGGACCACGGCGCGGGCGCGCGCGGTGGCGAGCGAGGCCATGAACGTGCGCGGCGGCAACGGCTATATCGAGGAGTGGGTCAACGCGCGGCTCGTGCGCGACAGCTACCTGGGCGCCATCTGGGAGGGCGCGACTCCGGTGGTTGCCCTCGACGTCCAGCGCGCCATCATGCGCGAGCGTTGCCACGAGGCTTTCTTGGCGTACATCGGCGCCCGTCTTCAACACGTGGCGGAGCCCGCGGCCAAGCCCTGGGTGGACGTCGTGGTACAGGCAGTCGAGGCGCTGAGGCAGCGCATCGATGGCTGGCCGGCGCTCACCCGTGAAGATCTGGAGCTCGAGGCCAAGCCCGCGGCCGACCTCCTCTACCACCTGCTGGCCGCATCGCTGCTTCTGGGCGAAGGTCAGGCGCTCCGCGAGCGCTCGCAGGACTTCCGCAAGCTCCTCGTGGGTGCGCTCTACGTCCAGCGGTGGCTCACGCCCCGCGATCTCCACGCCCCACCCTTCGCCGCGCGCGACATCGCCTGGCTCGACTCCCTGATCGCCTGGACCCCGATCCCAAAGACAGCTCTCGCCCGCCCCTAGAGTTTTCTTGGCGTTTTCTTGCGCTGACACGCCGGGTGGGAGCGGGGGGCAGCCTCCGCGGACCACACTGACTCGCATCGCCTGGCGGCATAGAGGAGGACGCGGCGGTCTGCGAGTGGTCCCGGGAGGCACCCCCCAGCCCCGCCCGGCTACCGGCCCTGCAGGCAGCCGCCGAGGCGAACAAGATGGGCCCTTGTGTTATCCTTTCCGCTACATCTGCGAGAGTGGCGGAACTGGCAGACGCGCTGGACTTAGGATCCAGAGGGCTAAACCCGTGGGGGTTCGACTCCCCCCTCTCGCACCAGCCTTTCGACTCAGGAGCCGGAATGAAAGTTGCCGTTGAAGAGATCGGCGCATGCAAGCGCCGCCTCCAGGTGGAAGAAGTTCCAGAGGTTGTCCAGGACGCGTGGGACAAGGCCTTCAAGCGCGTCCAGAAGGAAGCGCGGCTGCCCGGCTTCCGCAAGGGCAAGGTGCCGCCGGGCATGATCAAGCTCCACTTCGCCGACGACATCCGCCAGGATGTCGCCCGCCACCTGATCCCCGACGTCTACCGCCAGGCGCTCCAGGAGACGAAGCTCCGCCCCGTAGAGGAGCCCGATCTCAAGGAAGTGATGCTCGAGGAAGGGGCCGCGCTCAAGTTCGAGGCGCTGGTGGAGATCAAGCCCGCCATCGTGCTCGGCCAGTACGCGGGGCTGACGGTCCACCACGCGCCCAAGCCCTTCGAAGAGCGCGAGGTGGACGAGGCGCTCGAGCACCTGCGCGAGCAGCACGCCGAATTTCGCACCGTGGAGCGCCCGGCGGATCTCCACGATCTCGTGATCATGGACTACACGCTGACGCCCGAGGGCATGGACGCGCGGACCGAAGCCGGCTACGGCTTCCTGGTCGGCTCGGGCTCGGTCATGCCCGAAGTCGAAGAGGCGGTGATCGGCCTCACTGCGGGCGGCGAGCGCACCGTACGGATCCGCTTTCCCGACGACCACCGGAACGAGACGCTCCGCGGCAAGGCGGGCGAGGCCAAGGTCAAGGTCAATGAGGTCAAGGAGAAGCTGCTCCCTGCCCTCGACGACGAGCTGGCCAAGACCGTGGGCCAGTTCGATACGCTGGCGGCTCTCAGGGCGGAGATCAGCAAGGGACTCCAGACGCGGCGAGAGACGGAGAACCGGAGGGCGCTCGAGGACGCCGTCATGGAGGCTGTGCTGGCGGGACATCCGGTCGAGGTACCCGAGGCGCTGGTGCTGCGGCAGGTGGGCCACCTCATCGAGCACACGCGCGAGCGGGTCAGGCGCCAGGGCATGGACCCCGACAAGCTGCCATGGGATTATGGCAAGCTGCTGGAAGAGCTCAAGCCCGGTGCCGAGAAGGCGGTGCGCCGGTCGCTCGTGCTCGAGGCCATCGCCGAGAAGGAGGGGCTCACCCCGACGGACGCCGACATCGACGCCGAGGTGGAGAAGATCGCCGTGGCCAACAACCGGCCCGTGCCCGCGGTCAGGCGAATCATGCAGGACAATGGCGATCTGGACGGGCTGCGTCACTCGCTCCGCGAGAGCCGGACGCTCGAGTTTTTGATCTCTAAGTCAACCGTGTCGGCCTAGGGTACACTGGGCCCATGGCAACCAGGAGATGGCCGATGGGTTTGGTACCAATGGTGGTGGAGCAGACGCCCCGCGGCGAGCGGGCGTTCGATATCTTCTCGCGGCTGCTCAAGGAGCGGATCATCTTCCTGCCGACCTACATCGAGGACGAGATCGCGAACCTCGTGATCGCGCAGATGCTCTTCCTCGAAGCCGAGGACCCGGACAAGGACATCGCCCTGTACATCAACTCGCCGGGGGGGTCGGTGACGGCGGGCATGGCCATCTACGACACCATGCAGTACATCAAGCCCGACGTGAGCACCATCTGCATGGGGCAGGCGGCCTCGATGGGGGCGCTCCTGCTGGCGGCCGGCGCCAAGAACAAGCGCTTCGCGCTGCCCCACGCGCGGATCATGATCCACCAGCCGCTGGGGGGAGTCCAGGGGCAGGCGACCGACATCGACATCCAGGCGAGGGAAATCCTGAGAATGCGGGAAGAGCTGAACCGCATCCTGCTCCACCACACGGGCCAGACCATGGAGAAGATCCAGCGCGACACCGATCGCGACTTCTTCATGACGGCCGATCAGGCCAGGGAGTACAAGATCGTGGACGAGGTCATCTCCTCCAAGCCCACGCCGAGGTCTGTGCCCGACGCGCCGGCGATGGCGGGTCGATAGGCGGCTCGGGGCATGGCGGCTCGATCGCGCGATGGTGGAGGGACGCTGAAGTGCTCGTTCTGCGGCAAGAGCCAGAACGACGTGCGCAAGCTCATCGCGGGGCCCACCGTGTACATCTGCGACGAGTGCATCGAGCTCTGCAACGACATCATCGCGGAGGAGTGGGAGGAGGAAAAGAGTAAGGAGCTGCGCGGCCTCCCCAAGCCCGCCGAGATCAAGACCGTGCTCGACCAGTACGTGGTCGGGCAGGAGCGCGCCAAGAAGATCCTCGCCGTGGCCGTCCACAATCACTACAAGCGCATCGAGGCCGGAGGCGAAGCGGGCGAGGTCGAGCTCCAGAAAGCCAATATCCTGTTGATCGGCCCCACGGGCTCCGGCAAGACGCTGCTCGCGCAGACGCTCGCCAAGATGCTCCACGTGCCCTTCACCATCGCCGACGCGACCACGCTGACCGAGGCGGGCTATGTCGGCGAGGACGTGGAGAACATCATCCTGAGACTGCTGCAGGCGGCGGACTACGACGTCGAGCGGGCGCAGCGGGGCATCGTCTACATCGACGAGATCGACAAGATCGCGCGCAAGAGCGAGAACCCGTCCATCACCCGCGACGTCTCGGGCGAGGGCGTGCAGCAGGCGCTCCTGAAGATCCTCGAAGGCACGGTCGCCAACGTGCCGCCTCAGGGGGGGCGGAAGCACCCGCACCAGGAATTCATCCAGGTCGACACGTCCAACGTGCTGTTCATCTGCGGCGGGGCGTTTGTCGGTCTCGACAAGATGGTCGAGGTCCGCGTGGGCAAGACCGGCATGGGATTCGGCGCCGAGATCAAGAGCCGGGATGACCGGCGGGTGGGCGATCTCCTGGCCATGGTGCAGCCGGAGGACATGCTCAAGTACGGCCTCATCCCCGAGTTCGTGGGGCGCCTGCCGGTGGTGGCGACGCTGCACGACCTGGACGAGGGGGCGCTCGTGCGTATCTTGAGAGAGCCCAAGAACGCCATCATCAAGCAGTACCAGAAGTACTTCGATCTCGAGAAGGTGCGGCTCAAGTTCACCGACGACGCCGTCGCCGCCGTGGCCCGCGAGGCCATGAAGCGCGGCACGGGCGCGCGGGGGTTGAGGGCCGTGCTGGAGGAGGTCATGCTCGAGGTGATGTACGAGCTACCCTCCATGCCGGGCCTCAAGGAATGCATCATCACGCGCGAAGTCATCGTGAGCCGCGAGCGACCGATCCTGATCTCGGAGCCGAAAGAGCAGTCCGCCTGACGCCTCCCTAGGCTTCACCCCCCCAAGGGGTGCCGCATCCACACGTTGGCTTCCTCGTAGCGCCCGCTATCACGCCTGACGTCGATCTTCACCGGCTGGAACGCGCCCGGCACCACGTACAGGCCGCTCTCTGGGAAGCGCAGCCCCGTCCACTCCTGCCATCTGGCCACGGTGTCCGTGACGACCATCGCCTTGGACGCGACCAGGAGGACCTCGGCGCCCATACGCTGGTGTACCTGGAGCCATGGGTCGAAGAAGGCTCCGCCGGCGCGCGTCCAGGTGACATATTTCTCCATTGGTGTGAGCGGGTAGAGCTGCTTGAGCGTCGGGCGTACCGGCGCCACGAGAGTCTTCAGGCCGTGGCGCCGGGCGATCTCGGCCATGGTCTCGATGACCCGCCGGGCCAGGCCACGCCCGCGGTGCGAGGGATCCACGATGGCGGCCAGCGCCGAGAGCGCCGTCGGCCGCCGGTCGTCCCGCTTCACGGCCACGCCCCGCTCCAGGACCTCGGGAATGTTGGGAGGGACGTCGGCCTTCGTGCCGTCGCAGATCAGGGGGATGGAATTGCCCACGGCCACCAGGCCGCCGGTCTCATCCCGGAGCCCGAACTGGAAGTCAGCGAAGTCGGTGTAGATCTTGGACCAGAGCGGGCCCGCGCCATTGCCTTCATGAAGGAAGCGCGGCCACGCCTGGCGGTGGAATTCGCTGAAGCGCTCCCTGAGCGCCGGCTCCTCGCTGAGGGTGCGGAGGGTCAATTCCATGTCAGAATGATCCTCGAATGAGAGCCCGCCGTCCACCGCTGTTTCTCCTCTTCATCGCGGTCTCCATGCTCGTGCCAGCTCTCTACGAGACGCTTCGCGAGCTGCCCGACATGGTCATGGAGTTCGCGCTCACCGTCCCGGCGAAGCCATGACCCCCGGCACGCTCTACGTCGTGGCCACGCCCATCGGCAACCTCGAGGACATCACGCTCCGGGCCCTCCGCGTGCTGAAGGAGGTCGGCCTCGTCGCCTGCGAGGATACGCGCCGCACGCGGACGCTCCTCACCCACTTCGGCATCCACGTGCCCGTCACGAGCTACTTCGAGCACAACAAGCTCGCCAAGGGGCCGGCCATCCTCAAGACGCTCCGCGAGGGCAGGTCGGTGGCGCTCGTCACCGACGCGGGCACGCCCGGCATCTCGGATCCCGGCTTCCTGCTCGTGCGGGAGGCGAGAGGGGCCGGCATCCCCGTGGTGCCCGTGCCCGGTCCCTCGGCGGTGGTGACGGCGCTCTCGGCCGCGGGCATACCCGCCGACAGCTTCGTCTTCGACGGCTTCCTGCCCGTCAAGCCGGGCAAGCGGATTCACAGGCTCGAAGCGCTCCGGGATCTCGAGATGACCATCGTCTGCTACGAGTCGCCCCACCGCATCCTCGCCACGCTCGAAGCGGTCGGCCAGGTGTTCGGCGAGGTCGAGATCGTCGCCGCGCGCGAGCTGACCAAGCAGTTCGAGGAGATCGTCCGCGGCACGCCGGGAGCGCTTCGGGAAGGCTTCGCCGCGGGCGCGGTCAGGGGAGAATTCACGCTCGTCATCCCGTATACTAGAGGTCCATGTCCATCCCCAAAGCCCTGACGATCGCCGGCTCGGATTCGGGCGGTGGCGCGGGCGTGCAGGCGGATCTCAAGACCTTCTCGGCCTACCGTGTCTTCGGCATGTCCGTCATCACGGCGGTGACGGCGCAGAACTCGATGGGAGTCCAGACCGTCGAGTGCCTGTCGCCTGCGCTCGTCGCCAGCCAGCTCGCGTCCGTCCTGGAGGACTTCGGCGCCGACGCCGCCAAGTGCGGCATGCTCGGTACCGAAGCTAACGTCCTCGCGGTGGCGACCGGTTTGCGCGCGCGGCCGGTGGAGCGGCTGGTGGTCGATCCGGTCATGGCCGCCACGTCCGGCGACGCGCTCCTCGAGGCCGGTGCCGTCCGCGCGGTCACGACATCGCTCCTGCCCCTGGCCCTCGTGGTGACCCCCAACCTGCCCGAGGCCGAGACGCTGGCGGGCATGCCGGTGTCGAGCCGGGCCGACATGGAGGAAGCCGCGCGCCGCATCCACAAGCTGGGGCCGCGCCACGTGCTGGTCAAGGGCGGGCACCTCAAGGGCGACGCGGTGGATCTCCTGTACAACGGCCGCGAGTTCACGGCCTTCCAGGCGCCGCGCATCGAGTCCGACAATACCCACGGCACCGGCTGCACGTTCTCGGCGGCCATCACCGCGGGGCTCGCCCAGGGACGGCCGCTCGGCGAGGCCGTGCGCGACGCCAAGGCCTACGTGACGCGCGCCATCCGCGAGGGCTTCGCCCTCGGGCGCGGCGTGGGCGCGCTCCGCCACTTCCTCACGGAATGGTAATGGCCGACGAGCAGGCCGCGCCCGATCCATCGGAGGAGCGCAGCCTCGGCAAGATGTCGTTCATGGAGCACCTGGGCGAGCTCCGCAGCCGCATCATGTGGAGCCTGATCTCCGCGGGCGGGGGTCTCGTCATCGCGGTCTTCATCACCGACCGGGTCATGCAGTTCATCTCGCGCCCCCTCGTCGGTCTCAAGACCGAGCTCGTCTTCACCTCGCCCACCGAGGCCTTCTGGACCTGGATGAAGGTCGCCATGGTGCTGGCCATCTTCATCGCCATGCCCGCCATTCTCTACCAGGTCTGGAGGTTCGTGTCCCCCGGACTCCACGAGCACGAGAAGAAGTACGCCGCGCCTTTCATCATCGCGGGCTCACTGCTTTTCCTGATCGGCGGCGCCTTCGCGATGCTCGTGATCATCCCCTACGCCTCGAACTTCCTCGTGACCTTCGGGCAGGAGAAGGGTTGGAAGCCGATGATCACGGTGTCGTCGTACACGGACTTCGTGATCAAGTTCGCGCTGGCCTTCGGCCTCGTCTTCGAGCTGCCGGTGGTGATCACGATCCTGAGCCTGATCGGCATCGTGACGCCGCAGTTCCTCGCCAAGAATCGCAAGTACGCCATCCTGATCAACTTCATCGTTGCCGCCGTGCTCACTCCAACGCCCGACATGATCAACCAGACCCTGATGGCGGGCCCCCTCTGCATCCTCTACGAGGTCGGCATCATCTGCGCGCGCCTGGCCGTGCGGAAGCGCAAGGCAACCGCGCCGGAGCCGCCCGCGGAGACGCCGGCCACGCCATGAGCCCCCGGGCCGCGCCATGAGCCCCCAGGCCACGCCATGAGCCCAATGGACTTCAAGTCACTCGATCTGCCCGAACCGGTCATGCGCGGCGTCCAGGACGCTGGCTTCGTCGCCATGACGCCGATCCAGGAAGGCACGCTGCCGCTCGCCCTCAAGGGCAAGGACGTTGCGGGCCAGTCCCAGACGGGCACCGGCAAGACGGCGGCCTTCCTGATCGCCGCCTTCACGCGTTGCCTGCGGCATCCCGCCCCGGCCAAAAGCGGCCCGACCGCGCCGCGCGTGCTGATCATCGCGCCCACGCGCGAGCTGGTCGTCCAGATCGAGGCCGACGCCCGCCTCCTGGGCGCCCACACGGGGCTGAGGATCCGCGCCGTCTACGGCGGCATCGACTACAACAAGCAGCGCGAGGACCTGACCGAGGCCTGCGACATCCTGGTGGGCACGCCGGGCCGTCTCATCGACTATCTCAAGCAGCACATCTGGTCGCCCCAGCGGGTCGAAGTGCTCGTGATCGACGAGGCCGACCGCATGTTCGACATGGGGTTCATCGCCGACCTGCGCTTCATCCTGCGCAAGCTGCCCAAGCCGGAGAAGCGCCAGTCCTTCCTCTACTCGGCGACCCTGTCCTTTCGCGTGATGGAGCTGACCTGGGAATTCATGAACAACCCGACCCAGATCTCCGTCACGCCGCTCCAGAAGACGGCCGAGAACGTCGTCCAGGTTCTCTACCACGCGGGGCGCGAGGAGAAGTTCGGCCTGCTCCTGGGCCTCCTCAAGCGCGAGGGCGGCAGCCGTATCCTCATGTTCTCGAACACGCGAGAGGAAGCGCGCCGCCTCGAGGACCGGCTGGCGCGCAACGGCTGGCAGGCCAAGGCGCTGACCGGCGACGTGGAGCAGAAGAAGCGGCTCAAGATCCTGAACGACTTCAAGAACGGCGAGCTGCCCATTCTCGTGGCGACGGACGTCGCCTCGCGCGGCCTGCACATCGAAGGAGTGACCCACGTCGTCAACTGGGACATGCCCCAGGACCCGGAGGACTACGTCCACCGGATCGGGCGCACCGCGCGCGCCGGCGCCACCGGCAAATCGATCAGCCTCGCCGACGAGACGGGCGCCCTCCAGATCGAGCCCATCGAGAAATTCATCGGCGAGAAGATCCCCGTCGAGTGGGCGGAGGACGACTGGATCCTGCCGGAGATCAAGCCGACCAGTGAAGAGCGACGGCGCTATGCCGACGAGAAGCGCGCGCGCATGGCCGCGCGGGGGGGAAGACCGGGCGGCGGGCGCGGGGGCCCGGGCGGCGGCCGTAGCGGCGGCGGGCGTCCGGGCGGCGGCCACGGCGGACGCTCCGGCGGCGGGCGTCCCCAGGGCCGGGGTCGCTAGTTTTCCTTCTTCTTCCGCTAAGGGAGAGGACCGCACTTCGAGCCGAGACGCTCGCCTCGGGGCGCGAGGCGAGGGCCGAGTAGATAAGGGTGGCGGCGAACACCATCGAGTTGGCCCTTCCCGCCGCCGAGCACGCGCTGGCCGCCGAGCTCCGAGCGCCCTGGCGCGATCTCCTCTACGTGCCCGGGCCCGATTTCACCTCGTCCCTCGAGCCCGGTCTCTTCAAGAGCGCCCTCGTGGTCGTCCCCGCCCATGGCCCCGCCATCCGCATCTCCTCGATCGTCATGCCCGCCTTCGGCATCGAGCTGTGCCGCGTGCAGCTCGAGGCGCTGCCGGACTATCGTGCCGACATGCTCGGCTCTTTCGTCGAACCGGAGCGCCGAGGGCGGATCTTCGTGATGTCGAAGGAGCGTGAGGCTCTGGCCGCGCGGTCGACCGATCGGACGGGCTGGAGCTATGCCGGGCCTTCGCTCGGCGATCGGCTCGGCCGGGTGGAGAGGGTCAGGCTCATCCGTGAGCGCGTGGCGGCGAAGCTGGGCGGTCAGGCGGTGGGATGGACGGCGGATCGCGGGCTGGTCATCGACGTGCGCGACAGCGAACCTTGCCTCGTGCTTGCGTCGGCGGAGAGCGCCGAGCAGGCCCTGTTTCTTCCCGTGCCGCGTCTCTATCGGGCGCTGCTGGCATCGACGGCCGCGGCGCCGGGGGCGTCGGCCCGCGACCTTCTGGGCTACGGCGAGTGGCCGGAAGCTTTCGAGCTGGCGCTGGAGACCCGAGTGCTCGGCGCGCCAGGACCCTGAGAGACGGATGGCATGGACCTGTGGGCCGTGCACAGGTCGTTCAACCTCGAACCCTAGAACCTCCGACGGCCGCCGAGAGCCTTCTTGCGGAGGCGGAGCGACTTGGGCGTGATCTCGAGCAGCTCGTCCTCGCGGATCCATTCGAGCGACTGCTCGAGGTTCATCAAGTGGGGCGGCGTCAACCGCACGCCCTCGTCCGAGGTGGAGGCGCGCATGTTGGTCAGCTTCTTTTCCTTGGTGATGTTGACGTCGAGGTCGCTGTCCCGGTTGTGCTCCCCGACGATCTGCCCCTCGTAGACCGCCTCGCCCGGGCCGACGAAGAGCACGCCGCGCGGCTGGAGATGGTCGATGGCGTACGCGGTCGTCCGGTTCGAGCGGTCCGAGACGAGCGCGCCGTTGGCCCGGTGCGGGATGTCGCCCTGCCACTCGGCATAGCCGTCGAAGATGTGGTTCAGCAGCCCCGTGCCGCGCGTGTCCGTGAGGAACTCCGAGCGGTAGCCGATGAGACCGCGCGAGGGCAGGCGGTACTCGAGCCGCACGCGCCCGGTGCCGTGGTTCACCATCTTGGTCATCTGGCCCTTGCGGGGCCCGAGCTTCTGCGTCACCGCGCCGATGAACTCCTCGGGAATGTCCACCACGAGGTGCTCCATCGGCTCGAGCGTCTGGCCCTTCTCTTCCTTGGTGATGATCTGGGGCTTGCTCACTTCGAGCTCGAAGTCCTCGCGGCGGATCATCTCGATCAGGATGGCGAGCTGGAGCTCCCCCCGTCCGGATACCCTGAACGTATCGGGCGAGTCGGTCTCCTCGACGCGGATACCGACGTTGGTCCGACGCTCTCTCCACAGCCGCTCGCGGAGCTGGGTCGAGGTGACGAACCTGCCCTCGCGCCCGGAGAAGGGCGAGACGTTCGACGAGAAGAGCATCGAGACCGTCGGCTCGTCGATGTGCATGACGGGCAGGGCCACGGGATTTTCGGTGTCGGCCAGGGTCTCGCCGATCTCGACATTGTCCGTGCCCGCCACCGCCACGATGTCGCCGGCCGAGGCTTCTGCCACCTCGACGCGCTTGAGACCTTCGTACCCGTAGAGCACGGTGACTTTCGCGCTCTCGGTCGAGCCGTCGCGGTGGACGACGGCGACGCGGTCGTACTGGCGGACTGTGCCGTTGAAGATCCTGCCGATGACGAGCCGGCCGACGTAGTCGTCCCAGTCCAGCGACGTCGCGCGAAACTGGAGGCCCATGTCGGGGTCGAAGCGCGGGGGCGGGATGGTGTTGACGAGCGTCTCGAACAGCGGCGCCAGCGTCTTGGAATCGTCGTTCAGGCTGAGCTTGGCGATGCCCTTGCGGGCATCGGTGTAGAGGACGGGGAAGTCGAGCTGGTCCTCCGCCGCCTCGAGGTCGATGAAGAGATCATAGACTTCGTCGAGCACTTCCGCGGCGCGCGCGTCCTGGCGGTCGATCTTGTTGATGACGACGACCGGCGTGAGCCCCGCCTCGAGCGCCTTCTTCAGCACGAAGCGCGTCTGGGGCAGGGGGCCTTCCGCCGCATCCACCAGGAGCAGCACGCCGTCCACCAGCGTCAGCGTACGCTCGACCTCTCCGCCGAAATCAGCGTGGCCGGGCGTGTCCACGATGTTGATCTTGATGTCCTTGTAGTGGATGGACGTGTTTTTCGCCATGATGGTGATGCCCTTCTCGCGCTCGAGATCGATCGAGTCCATGACCCGTTCGGCCACGTGCTCGTTGGCGCGGAAGATGCCCGACTGCCACAGCATGGCGTCCACGAGGGTGGTCTTCCCGTGGTCGACGTGGGCGATGATGGCGACGTTCCTGATATCCTTACGCTCCTGCATGTGTTCACTGTAGCATGGATTTTTCGTATGGCGCAGTGCGTTGACCTTGCTCCGGATCCCCCGGCGGGGCATAATGACCTTCCTATCCCGTTCCAAGAGGAGCCCAGACGTGAAAATCCGACTACTGCTGGCCGTTCTCGTCGTTGTGCTCTTGGCGCCTGCCGGCGTGTGGGCCCAGACGCCTAAACCCGCAGAGCCCCAGAAAGGACCCGCGCGCGTGACCCAGACAGCCGAGATCACCATGGAGAAGGGCGGGATCATCAAGATCGAGTTCTTCCCCGATGACGCGCCCAAGACCGTCGAGAACTTCGTCACGCTCGCGAAAAAGGGCTTTTACGATGGCTTGACCTTCCACCGCATCGAGCCCGGCTTCGTCATCCAGGGCGGCGACCCCAAGGGCGACGGTACGGGCGGCCCCGGATACAAGATCAAGGCCGAGTTCAACAAGAACCAGCACGTGCGCGGCGCGGTCGCCATGGCGCGGAGCAACGATCCCGACTCTGCGGGTAGCCAGTTCTACATCGTGCTCGCCCCCGCGCACTTCCTCGACGGCAAGTACACCGTCTTCGGAAAAGTCGTCTCGGGGATGAACATCGTGGACAACGTCAAGAAGGGCGACAAGATGAAGACGGTGAAGATCGTGGAGGCTGCGCCTTAGCCATGCCCTGGTCGCTTCTCATCAAGAATGGCACCGTGGTGGACGGCAGCGGCGCGCCGGGCGTCGTGGCCGACGTGGCCCTCGAAGGCGATCGGATCGCCGCCATCGGGCCCAATCTCGCCGGCGAGGCCGCGCGGACCATCGACGCCAAGGGCTTGATGGTCGTGCCGGGCTTCATCGACATCCACTCGCATTCCGACCTCGTCTACGACAAGTGCCCCGGCGCCGAGTCCAAGGTGCGTCAGGGCGTCACCACCGAAGTGGTCGGCATGTGCGGCTTCTCGCCGGGGCCGATCGCCCCCGGCCGCGCGGATGCCGTGCGCGACTGGATCGGCGGCATCGGCAACAAGCCGCCTGCCACCTGGCACAGCTTCGGCGAGTATCTGGATTTCCTTCGCGGGCTCGGCACCTCGGTCAACGTCGTCCAGTTCGTCGGCCACGGCGCGCTCCGCCTCGCGACGGTGGGCGGCGACAATAGGCCCGCGACGGCCGATGAGCAGCAGCAGATGGAGCGGCTCCTGGCCGAAGGGCTCGATGCCGGCGCCTGGGGCTACTCGACGGGTCTCGTGTACGCACCCAGCGTCTACGGCTCGACCGAGGAGCTGATCGCGCTCGCGAAGAGCATGGCCACGCGCGGCGGGCTCTACTTCTCGCACGTGCGCGGCGAGGCGGGCACCCTCGAGAAAGCCTACGAGGAGGCGATCAGGGTCGGCGAGCAGGGCGGCGTGCCCGTGCAGATCGCCCACGTCAAGGCCTCGGGGCGGGAGAACTGGGGCAAGATGGAGCGCGCGCTCCGGATGATCACCGACGCCCGGGCCCGCGGCGTGGACGTGACCGGCGACGTCTATCCCTACCCAGCGGGCAGCACCAAGATGGACAATCTCTTGCCGGCCTGGATGCACGACGGGGGGACCGCGAAGCTTCTCGAGCGGCTCGCCGATCCGGCTGCGCGCGAGCGCGCCATCGCCGACTGCCTGATCGGCGGCGAGCGCTGGGGCTCGAGCTCGGGCTCCTACGGATGGGACGAGGTGATGGTCGCGACCTCCTCCCGGCCGGAGCTCGCGGGCAAGAACCTGGCCGAGCTCGCGCGGCTCACCGGGAAGGAGCCGGCGCACGCCATGATGGACCTCGTGCTGTCGGAGCATGCCGGGGTCAGCATGGTCGGCTTCTCCCAGAGCGAGGAGAACGTCGCGATCGCCAGCGCCGACCCCCACACCATGATCGGCTCGGACTCGCTGTCGCTGCACTCGGGGCCGGGGCCGCATCCCGGCAAGCCTCATCCGCGGAGCTACGGAACCTTTCCGCGCGTGCTCGGCGTCTACTGCCGCGAGAAGCGCCTCTTCTCGTGGGAGACGGCCGTGCACAAGATGACCGGCATGCCTGCCGGCAAGCTCCGCCTCAAGGACCGGGGCCTCGTCAAGGCCGGCTTCGCGGCCGACCTGGCGCTCTTCGATCCCAAGACCGTCCGTGACGAGGCGACCTTTCCCGATCCGCATCGGCATCCGGCGGGCATTCCCTACGTCGTCGTCAACGGCCAAGTGGTCGTGGATGGCCCGCGCTACAACGCCGTCCCCGCCGGGCGCGTCCTCACTCGCTAGCGCTCGATGGGCCGCGCGCTCAAGGGCCGTCCGCGGCTCAAGCTCTGGGTGGTCTTGCTCGTCATCCTCAGTGCTCTGTGGCTGAGCGCTCTGTGGCCGGCGCCGCCCGCCGCCGCGCAGTCGAATACCGTCATCCTGTCCACCACCACGAGCACGCAGGATTCAGGCCTGCTCGACCTGCTGGTGCCGATGTTCGAGAAGAAGACCGGCATGACCGTCAAGACGATCTCGGTCGGCACCGGGCAGGCGCTGACCCTCGCCGCGCGCGGTGAGGCCGACGTCGCGCTCGTGCACGCGCCCTCCGTCGAGCGGAAGTACGTCGAGGAGGGTAAGATGCGGAACCGCCGGCTCGTCATGTACAACGACTTCGTCGTCATCGGGCCCGAGGACGATCCGGCGAAGATCAAGGGCACGCCCAGGGTGGCCGACGCGCTGAAGCGCATCGCCGACACGCAGTCCCGCTTCGTCTCCCGAGGCGACAAATCCGGCACGCACGTGCTCGAGCTCGGGCTCTGGAAGCAGGCGGGCATCGAGCCCAAGGGGGCCTGGTACATCGAATCGGGTCAGGGCATGGGGCAGACGCTCGGCATCGCGAATGACCGGCGCGCGTACACGATCACCGACCGCGGCACCTGGCTCGCCTTCCAGAAGCGCATCAGCCTGCCCATCCTGATCGAGAAAGACAAGCCGCTGCTGAACATCTACTCGGTCATGGAGGTCAATCCCGCCAATGGCCCGCGCGTCAATGTGGCCGGCGGCAAGGCCTTCGCCGATTTCATGGTGGCGCCGGAGACCCAGGCCGTGATCAAGGTCTTTGGCCTCGACAAGTACGGCCAGCCGCTGTTCGTCCCGATCGCCGGCAAGAGCGACTCCGACTTCCAGTAGCCATGGAGCTGATCGGGCAGGGGATAGTCCAGGCGTTCCGCCTCCTGCTCTCGGGAGACGCCGAGGTGTGGCGTATCGCCTGGCTGTCCCTCGCCATCTCGGCGACGGCAACGCTGATCTCGCTCGCCGTCGGCATCCCTCTCGGCACGCTGCTGGCTCTCGCGCGCTTCCCGGGCCGCGGCTTCGCGATCAGCCTGGTCAACACCGGGATGGGGCTGCCGCCCGTGGTCGTCGGGCTCTTCGTGACCATCGTGCTCTGGCGGAGCGGCGCCCTGGGCTTCCTCGAGCTGCTCTACACGCCCACCGCGATGGTCCTCGCCCAGTTCGTGATCGCCGCGCCCGTCGTCGTCGGCCTGACCCTGGCCGCCGTGCAGCAGATTCCCGGGCAGTTCCGTCTCCAGCTCCTCGCCCTTGGCGCCTCGCGCCCCCAGATGGTCTGGTCCTTGCTGAAGGAAGCACGGCTGCCCATGCTTGCGGCGGTCATGGCCGGATTCGGCGCCGTCATCTCCGAGGTGGGCGCCTCACTCATGGTCGGCGGCAACATCAAGGGCTCGACCCGGGTGCTCACCACGGCCACCGTGCTCGAGACGAGCAAGGGCAATTTCGACGTCGCGATCGCGCTGTCGCTCATCCTGCTCGCGCTGATGTTCCTGGTGAACTGGGCGCTGACCTGGATCCAGCAGGGCCGCCGCGCCTGACCCAGCGCTTCGGTATACTGGGGTCGCGATGAATCGCGCCGCCCTCCTGCTCTTGGGATTCCTGCTCGCGCCGGCCCAGGCGAGCGCCGAGGAGACGGTTCTCTCCGTCGCCGTCAGCATGAAAGAAGCGGTGGAGGGGGTGGGGCGGACATTCGCTCCGAGTGGCGCACGGCCCTCGAGGTGACACTGCCGCTCGCCCGCAACGGGATCCTGGCCGGGCTCGTCCTGGCTTTTGCGCGGGCGCTCGGTGAGTTCGGCGCCACGCTGATGCTGGCGGGCAACATCCCGGGCAGGACCCCCAGACCGTGCCCCTGTCCATCTACACGGCTGTGCAGACCGGCGAAACACACGAGGCGCTGGTGCTCGTGGGGCTGCTCACCGTGTTGGCCTGTGTCGTGGTCGTGACGGCGGGTCGTCTCGGAGCGCGCGCCCAGTGAGTCACCGCCTCGAGGTCAGGCTCCTCAAGCGGCTGCCCGGGTTCACCCTGGACGTCGAGTGGACGGCGGGCGAGGGGGTTGCCGCGCTCTTCGGTCCCTCCGGCGCGGG
>WNFS01001377.1_pt1 | contig 20252 bp, 17 predicted proteins | sample 5400141 | NCBI WGS metagenome assembly WNFS01 (sample SAMN13153358, study PRJNA577476) | soil metagenome | isolation source: 60 cm saprolite under Madrone tree | place: USA:California | collected 2016-06-14
CTGGCGCTGCTGTTGAACGCGCGGCGCAACGAGCATGGCTCGATCGATTTCGATTTGCCGGAGCCGGTGATCGAGTTCGACGAGCAGCAGCGCATGATCAACATCACGCGCAGCGAGCGCAACATCGCGCACCGGCTGATCGAGGAGTTCATGCTGGCGGCAAATCGGGCGGTGGCGGGATATTTGCTCAAGCGGGGGATTCCCGCGCTTCATCGCGTGCACGAAAAGCCGGATGCGCGCAAGGTGCTGGAGTTCGAGGAGCTGGCGCGCGCGTTCGGCTATTCGCTGGGCGTGGAGAATTTGCAGCAGCGCGAGATTGCCGTGCGCCACGGGCGCGTGCCCTCGCCGGCGAGGGCGGGCCGGCCGGATTCTTATGGCAAAGGGCGCGAGCGCGGGATGCGCGTGGCGCTGCCGGGCGTGGCGGAAGATTTGCGGATCACACCGCAGCATTATCAGCGGTTGCTGGCGAAAATTGCGGGCAAGCCGGAGGAGCGCATCGTTTCGTACTTGATGCTGCGCTCCCTGAAGCAGGCGCGCTATGCGGCGGATTCGCTGGGACATTTCGCGCTGGGGTTCGACGAGTACACGCATTTCACATCGCCGATCCGCCGGTATCCGGACTTGATTGTGCATCGCGTTTTGAAGTGGGCGCTGGAACATCCACAGGAAGCGGCGCCCGCGACAACACACGTTCCGCGCGGCGGGGAGGCAGTGGTCTATTCGCACGGCCAGCTTGAGGAAATGGCCGCGGAAACTTCGGAAGCGGAACGCCGCGCGAATGGCGCGGAGCGCGAGCTGATGGACTGGAAGACCGCGCAGTTCATGGAGGATCATCTCGGCGAGGAGTACGACGGGCTGATCATTTCGGTGCAGAAGTATGGGTGCTTCGTGGAGCTGTTCGAGGTGTTCGTTGAGGGCTTGCTGCCAATCAATGCGCTGGAAGACGCGACGGGCGCGCGCTGCGTGTATCGCGAGAAGGATCATGCGATTGTGGCGATGCCGAGCAGCGATAAGCGCCGAGGCGGAGCAAGCGCGGGGCGAGGTCGCGGCGCAAAACCGAAGCAGTTGACGTGGCAGCACGGCGATCGCGTGCGCGTCCGCGCCGAGCGCATCGATCCCATGCGCCGCCGCGTCGAATTCGCGCTGGCCGAACTAACATGAGTGCGATCAAAAAGTACCTTTCGGGTCTCGTGGGTACGTGCATCTTTATAGGGACCGCGTATTTCAGCTACAACGTCGCGCGAGGGATGTACTACAACTACTTTTTGTGGCCAAAGGAAAAGGCTGAAGAGCATTACATTATCCCAACGCGTTGGCAGGATCTCACATTCCTTGTCGTGTTCTGGGCGACCTCCCTCTTGTTGCTGTTCTTATCCTTCCGTCTAATCCGTTTCGCGCTGAGGAGACCAGCTGCAGATTGACAAGAGCACGTCCTTTCTCCTAATTCAGGCGTCCCGTCCGTTCTGTTATTCTTAGTGGACTGGACGTGCTGCGGCGGACGAGCCACAGGCAGTCGGCGAAAGACTTTCAGAAAAGGAGAGGAACTGGCAAACGTGGGGACTTCTACAGTTGCGGGGCGCGGTGTGAAGCGCGTGCACAATTTCAACGCGGGGCCGGCGGCGTTGCCTTTGCCGGTGCTGGAGCGGATACGCGAGGAGTTGCTGGATTGGCGCGGGTGCGGCATGTCCGTGATGGAGATGAGCCACCGCTCGCCGGAATTCGAGGGCATCGCGGCGCGGGCCGAGGCCGGTTTGCGCAGACACCTGGCGATTCCCGACGAGTACGCCGTGCTGTTCCTGCAGGGCGGCGGCAGCCTGCAGTTCACCATGGTGCCGATGAATTTGTGCTTGCCGGGCAAGCCCGTGGATTTGCTGCACACCGGCACTTGGACCGCGAAAGCGCTCGGTGAGCTGAAGAAGGGCGTGCTCCACACCGTTGCGGCGTCAACCGAGGCGGAGAAATTCACGCGCGCACCCCGGCAGAATGAAATCAAGCTCTCCGCGGAGCCTTCGTACGTGTACATGTGCACGAACAATACTATTGAAGGCACGCAATGGCACACGATGCCAGCAAGCGGCGCCGTGCCGTTGGTCGCGGATATGTCTTCCGACATCGCTTCGCGCGCGCTTGAGGTGAAGAAATTCGGGCTGATTTTCGCCGGCGCGCAGAAAAACCTGGGGCCGAGCGGAGTCACGGTGGTGATCGTGCGCAAAGATTTGGCAGAGCGCGCGGACAAGAATCTGCCGACGCTGCTGCAATACCGCACGCACATCAAGGAACGCTCGCTGTACAACACGCCGCCGACGTTTGCGATTTACATTTTGGGCTTGGTGATGGAGTGGATGGACGCGGAAGGCGGTATCACTGCAATCGAAAAGCGGAACGAAGCCAAGGCCAAGCTGCTCTACGACACCATCGACGCCGGCGGCTACTACTCCTGCCCGGTCGAGAAGGCGTCGCGCTCGCGCATGAACGTGGTCTTTCGCGTAGCGGGCGGCGATGAAGCCATCGAGAAGAAGTTTGCCGAGCAAGCTTCAGCCGCCGGCATGGTAGGCACGCCCGGCCACCGGTCCGTCGGCGGCATGCGCGTCTCGCTTTACAACGCAGTCGGCCTCGACGCTGTGCAGGCGTTTGTCGACTTCATGCGCGAGTTTCAACGCACGCGCGGCTAAGGGCGAATCTATTGTTTAACGTCGTCAATCTTTGGTAACCGACGGCGTTTATAAACCACTTGCCCTCTACGATACCGAGTTTCATAATTGGGGAGGCAGAAGGCGCTATGAGCGAGAACGGAAATCCGAGAGGGCAGCTCGACCCAGACAGCAGAAACATTGTGGTGCGCGCTCTCGAGGACCCGAACTATGAGTGGCGCACTGTAGAGGGCATAGCGGAACAGACCGGCCTTTCCGCATCCAACGTGCGTCAGCTTCTGGAAGAGTTAAACGGCGAGATCATCCGCTCATCCATTCCAGATGAATCAGGCCGCAATCTTTACACCACCCGCAAACATTACCGCCAGACGCAGGGGCTTGGAACCCGAATCCTGAGCGCGCTGTCCGATAAAGTCGCGTGAGTTTTTGGGATCACCGCTATACCGCTTTTGCCTTTGGTTTCTTCGGCGGCCTCGCCATCAATCTACTCCGATTGCATCTAATCTCGCAGTCTTCGGCGGATGAGAGGCCCGATTTCGATTGGATTTACTGGACGCAGTTTGTCGGGCTGGCTGCCATGGGCGGCGTGGCCGCGCTGGCTTACGACATCTCCAATCAGATCTCACCCCTCGTAGCCTTTAACGTTGGCCTCTCGATTCCCGCCCTGATCAAGACAGCGGCCGAACTTCAAGGGCCCAAGAAGAAGCGAAAAACTAACTAGAGTACTCGCGCTTCGGCAAGGCGTGCCTGCCAACGAGGCTCGAAAGTGCCTCTCAAAGCAACTCAATGAATTCGCCGCACCTCGACTAAAGGACAGTGTGCGTTCGGCACACCTGTCCTTTCGTCCTATTTCCGACTACAAACTCCTGCTGCGAGCATAGGAGTACGGCAGTTTTCATTTCTCATTACCGGCAAGCCCGTCGCTCTTACATGAATTCGCGCGGGTCGGAGGAGCCCAGCCATGAAAGAAAATGAATACTTGCAGCAGGTCGCGAATCTGGCTGGCCTGCGGCACTATCCGCAGCAGGGCCCATGGAGGAAGAAATCAGGCAGCGCGGTAGGCACGCGCGATAACTACGTGACGGCCATCGGATTCAGCCACAACCGGCAAGGCGCCAACCTGGTGATCCTCTTGCGCTTCAAAAAGCTCGAGCAGCCGGAGCAGGTGAAATCCGCGCTGAAGAGCGCCGCAATCAAAAAGGGCAAACTAGGGGCGGTAGGAAGCAACTTCGTGCGCTGGGAATGGAAGTATTCGTTCATCAAGCCAAAGGCAGAAGAGGTGGCCAAGCTGGTCGAGAATTTGCGAACGGCAATCAAGCCGGCGACCACACCGTTCGACGGACGCTGCGAGCAATGCGGTTCAACCTCCACGCAGTCCCTCACCCTGCTAAATGGGATGCCCATGTTTATCTGCGCGACCTGTCAGGAAAAGGTGCGCCACGAGCTGAACCAGGCCGCCGTCAACTATGAAGCCATCACTCCGAACTATCCGAACGGTCTGGTGCTGGGCCTGGCCGCCGCCGCGGCTGGTGGCCTTGCCTGGGGTTTCGTGGCCTATGGCATAAATCGCATCTTTCTCTACGGAGCGATCCTGATCGGGTACTTCGTGGCAGCAGGCGTGATAAAGGGCACTGGTAAGGTCACGCGATTCGGGCAAATCGTTATCCCCCTCCTGACGGTTGCCAGCGTGTTATTTGGCGATGCTATTTTCTACACCTTGATCGTAATGAAGGAAGAACACGTTGCGTTTTCCAGTAGATTGCTGAAGGCCGTGGTGCTCCACCTCTGGCAGATTGAAATCCAGGGTAGCGGCGTGCTGTCGCTGCTCTTTGCCTTGGTGGGTGCAGGGTATGCACTTTATTCGGCGCGCAGGCCTAAGTTCCAGGCGGTGTTTCAGCCGCTCGGCGCGCCCAACAGCTAACCTCGGAGTGCGCGAATTGACTCGGCACGTTTCCCGCACTCCATTCCTCAGCTTCTTTTCTACGCCAGATCGAACAGCAGAACTTCGGCATCATCGATGCCGGTAAGCTCCACGGACTTTTCCGCGGAAATGGCGGCGCCGTCGCCTTCGGCCAACTCCTTGGTGTTGAGCTTGACGCTCCCGCGGGCCACCTGCACGTAAGCGTGGCGCTCAGGCTTGAGTTCGTGCTTGACCGAATCACCCTTGCCGAGCACCGCCGCGTACAGTTCGTTGTCCTGGCGAATTTTCACCGAGCCTTCCCGGCCGTCCGGCGAAGCGATCAGGCGCAGCTTCCCGCGCTTTTCTGCCTCCGTGAAATTCTTCTGGTCGTAGACCGGCTTCAGCCCCTGCTTTTCCGGAAACATCCAGATCTGGTACAGGTGCACCGGTTCCGTCGGCGAGGCGTTGAATTCGCTGTGCGTCACTCCCGTGCCCGCGCTCATGTACTGGATGTCGCCGGGCTTGATCACCGAACCGTTGCCCATGCTGTCGCCATGCTCCAGCGCACCTTCCAGCACGTAGGTGACGATTTCCATGTCGCGGTGCGGGTGCATAGGGAAGCCACCGCCTCCGGCCACGCGGTCGTCATTCATGACGCGCAGAGTGCGGAAATGCACGTGCTTTGGGTCGTAGTAATCGGCAAAGGAAAACGTGAAATGCGTGTTCAGCCAGCCGTGATCGGCGTGGCCGCGTTCATTGCTTCTGCGAATGTTGATCATGGTGTTCTCCTGGAAAAGCCCTTGGCCCGCGAACCAGCATGGGGGAGGCTTCCGGGCACGGGCCGAAGCCGACGCCGTACCCTCAATAATGCTCGTTATAACGACTATTGTCAAGAGGTATATTTGGGCCGCGCCGCCCTCGCGCGAAGCTTGCTATTCCTCTAGATTCATAGACTTGTCTAAGGCGTAATGGCATTCGCCCCCATTTCCGCGAATCCCCCTTTGGGTGTAGAGTGATACCGTTGAATTTTGCCGCTGCGTCCTGAGGTTTGCGCAATGGATTCCGCTCCGACCGCCACAACCACGAGGAAAGCCGAGGGTATTTCGGCGCCCCGCGAAACTTTGACCATCACGGACAACCGCACCGGGCGGAGCTATGAGGTGCCCATCACGCACGACACCATCCGGGCAAGCGATTTGCGGCAAATCAAGGTTGACCCCAAAGAATTTGGAATGATGAGCTACGACCCGGCGTTCAACAACACCGCGTCCTGCATCAGCCGCATCACCTACATCGATGGAGATACGGGCATTTTGCGGTATCGCGGGTATCCAATCGAGGATCTCGCCGAAAAAAGCACTTATCTGGAGACCGCATACCTGCTGCTGTACGGTGAGCTGCCCAACTCCGAGCAATTGAAGGAGTGGACTTACCACGTTACGCACCACACCTTTATTCACGAAAGCATCAAGAAGTTTCTGGACGGTTTTCATTACGACGCCCACCCGATGGGCATGATGATTTCGACCATCGCTGCGCTTTCGACCTTCTACCACGACGCCAAGGACATCTTCAGCGCGGAATCGCGCAGGAAGCAGACCTACCGGTTGATCGGTAAGATGCCCACGATCGCGGCATTCTCTTACCGGCATTCGCTGGGCATGCCGTTCGTTTATCCCGACAACGAGCTGAGCTACCCGGGAAACTTCTTGAACATGCTGTTCCGCACGACGGAGAGCCGCTACCGGCCGAACCCAACGTTGGAGCACGCGCTTGACGTTCTGTTTATCCTGCACGCCGATCACGAGCAGAACTGCTCGACCAGCACGATACGCAACGTGGGCAGCTCGCACGTCGATCCCTATTCCGCGACAGCGGCGGCCATCGCCGCGCTGTACGGACCGCTGCATGGCGGTGCGAATGAAGAAGTGCTGCGTATGCTGATGGAAATCGGCTCGGTGCAGAAAGTGCCGGAATTCATAAAGCGCGTGAAGACCGGAGAAACCAAGTTAATGGGCTTCGGCCATCGCGTATACAAAAATTACGACCCCCGCGCGCGAATAATCAAGAAAGTGGCCTACGAAGTGTTTGACTTGATGGGCAAGAATCCGCTGCTGGAAATCGCTCTGGAATGCGAGCGCATCGCGTTGGAAGACGAGTACTTCATCAAGCGCAAGCTCTATCCCAACGTGGACTTTTACACCGGGCTAATCTACCAGTCCATGGGCTTTCCTATGACGATGTTCCCGGTGCTGTTTGCCATTCCGCGCACCTCCGGCTGGATTTCGCAGTGGGAAGAGTTGCTGCTTGATCCCGAACAGAAGATCGCGCGCCCCCGGCAGATTTACCTGGGCCACGACACGCGCCACTACGTGCCCATCGAGCAGCGTAGCTAGAACCAACGTTACGAAGTAGCGGTGACATTTTTGGATACGCTCGCCCGCAAGCTGCTCGACAACTATGTGCGCCTCGGTATAGTGGAATGAGAGAGCTAGGGATGGGTAAGGCGCAAAACGCATCCATGAACCCAGTCGCGCGACGCCGCAGCCAGCGGGTGCTGATGCAAGTAGCGGTGCGCATTCGCGGCGAAGACGTGCAGGGTAAGGGCATCGAGGAAGAGACGGAAACACTGGCTATCAACGCCCACGGCGCACTGGTGCTTATGAAGGCGCGGTTGACCAGCGGCAGCAAAGTTTTCTTGCAGCACAAACGCACGCAAGAGGAACAGGAATGCCAGGTGGCGTTTCTGGGTCCGGTGCGCGCGGGCAAAGCGGAAATTGGCCTGGAATTTTCCTCGCCACGGCCGGCCTTCTGGCGCGTGGCGTTCCCTCCGGAAGACTGGACGCCCCGGTCCCCGGAAGCACGCACGGTGGCCAGCCATCGTGCGGACAAGTCCTAGCGCTCAGCCATCTCCGATTGGTCCCGTTGCATTTCGCAAGCTCTCTACTAACTCGCAATTTCGTTCAAAACAAAAAATAGTAGCCGTCGCGGCGCGCAATCCGGATGTCAGCGCCGAATAAAGCGGAAAGCGCTTTGGACGTAAGGATCTCCTTCTTTGGACCGTCGGCAACGATGCGACCTTCGCGCAGCAACACCACTCGCTCAATCTCTGGAATGATCTCTGAAACGTGGTGGGTGACCAGGAGAATGCCCAGGCCGCCTTTTGCAAGCACGCGCATCGTGTCGCGCAGTTGTATTTGCGCGCCGATGTCGAGCGCGTTGCTGGGCTCATCGAACAGCAGCGTTTGCGGCTCGTGCACCAGCGCGCGGGCGATTAGCGTGCGCTTGGCTTCACCGGAGGACATCTGCGCGACCGGGCGCCCGGCAAGGTGCGCGATTGCCAGGCGGGCGAGCGCCGCGTCCGTCTTTTCGAGCAGCTCGGGATTGGGTGCGTGATGCGGGAAAATGCGCGTGCTGCTGAAAAAGCCGGAGAGCACCACGTCGCGTCCGGTCGCATCGCTGGTGCAGGAGGCCAGTAAATCGGGAGAGACGATGCCCAGCAGCGCGCGCAGCTCAAAAATGTTCCAGCGCTCGCGGCCGAGGATCGCGATGGAAGACCCTTCGTTCGCGAGCGGATAGCATTCCCGCGTGAGCATTTTGATCAGCGTGGATTTGCCGCAGCCATTCGGGCCGAGAATGCACACATGTTCGCCAGCCTCGACGCGCAAAGTTATGTCTTGCAGCGCCGCAGACTCTCCCCGCATTACCGTGACATGATGAAGCGCGAGGAGAGGAGGCTGGCTTGGATTTTGGGCCATAGGATTAGCGGCCATGTCCTCAAGAGTTTCGTTCGTCAGGAAGAGAAAACAAAAAGGAGGTGAAAACTGGTAGGTTCTCACCTCCCGGGGTGGTGGGGTGTTGCGGACATTCCCTCAGCGGCAGAACAGGCCTGCCCTGCCAGGCAGGTCTGGTGCCTCACTCGCGTGATGTTGCCGCAATGCGGTAAGAGACTTACCACCAGAGGGCATGTCTGGGCGCTTTGTAGCACCGCGAAACGTGCGTGTCAACGCTAAAATGGCAGCCAAATAACGCTATTCTGAAGGTCGGAACGGTCGGTTGCTTAGTCGCCGATGGCGTACTCCGCCGTAGCCAGGCCAGCGAAGGGTCGCCGGGGCTGGCGGCGGAATTCCGGACGCGGGCGGACCTGTGCGCTTTCATCTCGGGCCGCGGGCCGCAGCGAATCCTGCAGCTTCTCGCGCAGCCGTCGGTGCGCGCGGAACAGCCTCAGCCGCACGGCCACTACCGATATCCCCAGTCGGCTGGCAACTTCCTGGGTCGAATAGTGCAGCACGTCTCGCAGCAGGCATGCCTGCCGCAGGTCCGACGGCAGTTGCAGAATGGCTTTAGCCAGCAGCTGGCCCATTTCGCGTCGCGCGCATCGTTCTTCCGGATCCAGTTGTTCTGACTCTATGCTGCTGCCGAACGTCTCTTCGCTTTGGCCCTTCTGCTGATCCAAAGACGCCATCTTTCCATCGCGGCGCTGGCGCAACAAGTCGATCGAGGTGTTTGCTGCAATGCGCGAAATCCACGCTCGAAAGTCGTGCATCGATTCATCTTGCTTCCCGGCAAACTGGTCCAGCCGCGACCAAGCCTTCAACACCGCTTCCTGGCTGACATCTTCCGCGTCCGCGGCGTTCCCGGTAAGCCCCCGCGCACGGCGGTACAGCGTCGGCATGTACGGCCAAACCATCTCCCCGAACGCCTCAGGGTTCCCGCGTCGTGCCCGCGCCAGCAAGCTGGAACGGCGCGGCGAACGGGCGCCAAGGCACAGGGTGGCAGTTGCTGCGCTCATATCAGCGGTTCAAGTGGCAGTCGGATCGCCAGGTCGCCCGTTTCTTCTATGTATCAGAAAACACAAGACATACGTGCGCACAGCCGGGTAGAAATAAACGGTGGTATCGACCGTTTTTGGGACGTGCATGTCGCAAAAGCGGTCAGGTGGCTATCCCTGACTTTATTTGCCTCTCGGTCGGAGTGAGCTCTTTGCTTTCGGCGCTGGCATACGGGTTTTCCGCGTGATGCTGCTCCAGCGTCTCGCGCACCAGCCGTCTCAGTGTTGTTGGGCTGTAGGGTTTCTGCAGGTAGCGTGCTTTCGAGCCCTCCGCCGGAAGTTCACTAACACCTGAGGAATAGCCACTGGTGAACACAATCGGCAAGTCTGGAAACATTCTTAAGAGGCTCGCGGCCGTTCCAGGCCCGCCGAGCTTGGGCATAACGACGTCCAAAATGGCCAGCGCCGGTGTTTCATGCGAGCAAAGCTCCAGTGCCTCCCGACCGTCACAGGCGGAGAGTACCCGGTAGCCCATGCTCAGAAGCGCCTGCCGCGACATCTCTCGAATCGATTCATGGTCCTCGGCGATAAGGATAGTTTCCGTGCCGCGTAGCTCGGCCAGCGAAGGAGCCGACGTTTTTTCCGCTCTGCTTTCCGCCAGCGTGCCTTCCAGCACAGGCAGGTACACGCGAAAAAGGCTCCCGTGCCCGGGTTCGCTGTACACATGGATGAATCCGCCATGCTGTTTCACGATGCCGTAAGCGGTGGCCAGGCCCATCCCTGTGCCCTTGCCACGCTCTTTGGTGGTGAAGAACGGCTCGAAAATGCGCTCGCGGGTTTCGGCATCCATGCCAATCCCCGTGTCCGAAACGGAAACCACCGCATACCGCCCGGCTTGAACATAGGGATAGAAGCGGCAATAGGAGTCGTCCAGCTCCACCATCTCCGTCTCGATCACCAGCCTGCCGCCCTGCGGCATGGCATCCCGCGCATTTAGGCAGAGATTCATCAGGACTTGTTCGATCTGCGCAGCGTCTGCCTTCACCGGGTCGAGCCTGGCACTCAAAAACCTGAACTCGACGTCTTTGCCGATCACCTTGTCGAGAAAACTGACCAGTCCGCCGGCGACGGTATTGAGATCCACCGCGCGGGGCTGCAGCACTTGGCGGCGCGCGAAGGCCAGCAGCTCGCGTGTCAGAGTCGCGGCCCGCTCGGCCTGTTCACGGATGCGCGTGAAGCGCTCGGCGACTTTCGGATTGTCGCGGTTCTGGTCAAATCCCAACTCGGCCCACCCCAGGATCGCGCCGACCACGTTGTTGAAGTCATGGGCGATGCCCCCGCCAACTGGCCGACAGCCTCAAATTTTTGCGCCTGCCGCAACTGCCGTTCCATGGCGCGTAGTTCCGTAACATCCTCTGCAATTATCTCCAAGCCTGCTCTGCAATTATCTCCAAGCCTGCTGGCTGACCCGCGATCGTAAGCTGCCGTACGTTCATCCGCACGGTAACCAGGCCGCCGTCGCGGCGCCGCCATTCCGCTTCCGCCCCGTGAACTCGGCCGCTTTCCCGGCAAGAGCCGGCGAGCTGCGCATATTGTTCGGGAAACCGGAAAATGTCCCGCGCCAGGTTCAGGGCCAGCAGATCCTCCGCGGACGCACAGCCCGCGATGCGCAGCAGCGTGGGATTGCCATCCAGGAACGAACCGTCGGCGGAGACCCGGAAAATGCCGTACGCCGAATTTTCCACTAGGTCGCGATTCAGCGCCTCTGATATCCGCAATGCTTCCTGCGCCCGGGCGTTCTCATCCCGCAGCACCTTCTCAGCCCGGGCCGGCGTCAGCGTTTCCGATTTCATTCCTTCGCTCTCACCTTTGCGCACTCCCTAGCTCTTCATCTCCGCCAGACCCAGCCGCAAGCGCGACTCGGCGCTGTCCAGGAATTCCGCGAAGGTGCCCGTGTCTTGTGGGATCCACGAGCCGATGCTTGTCCGCAAATCGATTGGTTCCCATGGCGAGCGCGTCTGATTGTGCACCGCCAGGTGCTGCTCTAGGCGGCTGCGCATTACCTGCGCGCTTGGTGCCACGGCGTCTACTCCGAGGATCGCAAACTGCGCCTCGCCCAGACGCCCCACCACATCGCTTCGCCGGCAACATCCTTTTAGCAACCCGGCGACATCGCTCAAAGCGCGGTCCGCTGTTCCGGGACCAAACGCTTCCCGCAGTCCCTGCAAGTTCTCGAACAGCACGCAGATCAGCACGAACGAGCTGCCTCCGCGCATCGCTTCCTCATGACGCCGTGCTCCCACCGTGAGAAAACCGTCCCGGGTATACAGCCCGGTCACCTGGTCGCGCAGTAGGTCGGTTAGTCCGGTCAGCGTGTTACGCTCCAGCGCGGTTCGCAGCACCCGTTCCAGCGTGTGCGTGTCTATATGTCCTTTCAGGACATAATCCATCGCTCCTTGCGCCAGGCTGCGGATCGCTTGCTCCTTTTCCGCGGGATCGGCGATTACGATCAACGGCGCCCCCGGCGCCGTCCGGTGCACTAGGTGCACCGCGTCCAGCGGTTCGCGCAAGTCAAGCCCCAGGTCCAGCAGAATCACTTCCGGATCCACCACCTTGATGGTCGGCAGCAATGTCGCGATTGTTGACACCACAGTCAGATCCAGGCCCGGATCAGTCCCGGCGTAAAGCTCATGCAGCGCCGCGGTGGCCTCGCCGGGGCTTCCCTCCGCTAACAGAAGTCGCAATCGTCTTTGTGTCATGTGCTAAGACTCTCGCCTTTCGGTTTTGGGCATCATTGACGCGCCGCCCGGCGATCCAGACATGTTTCGCCGCACTCGTTCGCAAAGAAATTTCCAGACTGGAGAGGACAGCCTCTGGACAGCAGACTTTCAGGAAGGGACTGCCATTTTGACTTTAGGGACTGCGGGCGTCAATAGACCTGCCTACCGACGACACCTATCTGATACGCGGTACCGGCCCAAAGGATAGATGAGCGCCGCGCTTTGTCTCGGCCCCGATTTTGATTCTCGTCGCGTCAACGACCCTGTTTCGGCAGCGCGGGTGAGATCAAGCTAATCATGTAGTGATACGCATCACTGTCCGCCACGACTAACCACCGCCCGTCTACGGAACGCAGCAGGTCCAGGTAACGTATGTTGCGCCCGTCCGGTGGCGGGCCTCCGTTCACCGTCACTTCCACTTTTGCAACCATCACATCTTGCGAGCCGTGTGCTTTCACTGATACCAGCTCCACCCTTGGTATGGGTGTGTCCGACGGGGGTGGCTCGGTTGGAGCCCCGCCGCTCGCTTTCTGTTTCAAGTACTCCTGCACCTGTTCCTTCAAGCCCTTGCCTTGATACTCACGGGTCAGCGAGACACCGATCGCGAAGCGTGCGCCGTCATCCACAGTCTGGATTCGCTGCGCGCACTGATAAGCAACGACTCCAAGAATCGCCACCCCAACAACCGCCGCTTGCCAACCCTTCAGTTGTTGCCGATATTCCATCGCGCCTCGAGGTCATCCCGACCACTTTCTAACTTCCAAAAATCTCATCAATCTTTCCCGCCAGCGTAAAATCGTAATCGCTGATCCCCTTCACGCTGTGCGTGTTCAAATCGATCACCACTTTATTCCACACGTTGAACCATTCCGGGTGATGGTTCATGGACTCGGCCACCAGCGCCACGCGCGTCATGTTCCCAAACGCTGTCACAAAATCCTTGCACTGAAACTCCCGGTGCAGTTTCCCATTCGCCAGGCTCCAGCCTTTCGCCTTCTTCACTCGCTCCTGAACTTCCGCGTCGCTCAATTTTTTCGCCGGCATGTTCGCCTCCACATCGTCTCGGCCTCCATTATGCGGCGCGCACGAATCGTCAGCAATACAACAGCGAATTGTTGCCGAGGTCGCTTTCTCGTGCGAGTGGATTCAAACGGATTAGGCCTTGCATCCCTGTATCCTACACATGCATCCTAAGACCATAGGAACAATCCTCGGTTCGCGCAGGTGAGAAGCCTGAGTGTCCCGCCAGCCCCAAAACCTCAACTAGGAGGAATTACCGTGAAACGTCTCATTCTCGCCATAGTAACAACGCTGGCACTCGCCTTTGCTGCGCCGGCCTTCGCGCAACGCTCGCACCCAGGTGGCGGGCCGCCCGCGGGGCACGGGCCCGGAAGTGATCCCGGCATGAGCAGCTCGCATGGCGCTGGTTCAACAGCGAGCTCAAGCATGTCGCACGGCACGCCGAGCGATGTCTTGAGCCACAACACCGCAATCGCCGGCAAGATCAAGACACTGACGGGCGAAGACGCGACGACCGCCTGCGGCGGCTTCAAGAATATAGGACAGTGCGTGGCCGCCGCGCATGTGGCGAAGAACCTCAGCATCCCTGGCGGCTTCGACGCTCTCAAGGCGAAAGTAACCGGCACCGGCGCTGTGAGTCTTGGCAAGGCCATCAAAGGATTCGCGCCCGATGCCGACGCCAAAGCCGAGACAAAGAAAGCGAACCAGCAAGCCGACGACGATTTGAAGGAAACCACCTCCTGATGCCGAAGTGGCGCATGGATCTTTCTAAGAGCGGCCAGGCCCCCTGGCTTGGCCGCTCCACCGTTTACGCCCTCGCGCTGCTCAGCGAACCAACCCAAGCGAGCAGCATGCAAAAAGACTTAACGCAGGGCGCTCATAGCTTCATCCGCAGAAGTGTCTTACGGCGTGAACAGCCACTCCCTTACAGCCCAGTGCCGTCGAACCCACAAGGATAACCTGTCCTGGCCTCCCCGGTTGCGCGCGAGTCTATCCCATGACTGCGGGTTCTTGAACTGCCCGGAAATCTCTCCGCTACGGTCTCGGAATTGGCAGGCTGGCCACCACTTGTTGTTGATAGTGGTTTGGGTTAGAACCGTCGTCAAACGTGCTCACCGATGTGGTGTATTCGACCGATCCAGAGGAAGCATTGCCGAAATAATCGCCGATGAAAGTCTCGCTGCTGCAGATGCAATGCGGGTGTGGCGCATTGAGTTGCGGGTCCCAGGTGTTTTGGGACAACCGGATATTGTGTCCGATAGGAGCAAGTGTAGTGGTGTAAAACTGGATTGCAGTATTGACGCAGTAATTGGAGCGACCGTAAGGAGTGCCTGGCGAAGCCGCTGTGCCCGGATCGAGAGCAATCCCCGCGGCGAAGGCCTCCGCGGTTCCTGCTGGCGCACAGGCCAAGCGGCGATCATAGAAGGCAACGCTGACCGAGTCGGTGGCGCCGTTGTCAGCCACGTTCAGATTTGGCTGCAGTTCATCCGCAGGATCGACGTTGTCATTCACTACTATCGGCGTAGACCAAGTGACGCCGTTGTCTGTTGAGGCGGTCAGGTAGATGTTGGAAAGACCGGAGGCTCCGTCCTCCCAGCTCACATACAGGGGATAGTGGCCATTGACCAGATGATGCCCCACGGCAAACGTATTGAGGATTCCTTCCCGGAAGGTCGTGTTCTGATACGCGGGGACGACTATGTCATGGTGTACCGGCAGAGGCGTCTGCCAGGTCACGCCGCCATCGCGCGAGAAGATGACAAAGAGATCGGCGAACAGGAACCCTTTCTGCTGCGGATTGTTGGTTTCTGTGGTGTACACCGTTCCGTCTGGCGCGACATGCGGGAGCATGTAACTGTCCCAAGGATGGCCGTTGATTGTGGGCAGGACCGCGGGGGTAAACCAGTCGGTGTGGCTGCCATCGGGCTTCGCGTCGGCGAAGGAAACAAACACGCTGCTGGGATTGAAAGCAAACAACGTCCACATTGCATAAATTCGGTTGTAGTGCGGGCTGGTGGGATTAAGATCAACGGTAATCCACTGCTTGTCCGGGTCATTGGAATGGGCATTGGGAGCGGTCATCAAGTAGTCCAGGCTCCCGTTGTGAGTGAAGTTCCAATCAGTGGCGGAAATCGCGCCATGCGGCCGAACGGCGGAGGAGATGGCTTCGCCGGGTAGCGCGGGATTAGGCAAGGAAGAGCCGTTCGCGAACACCTGAAAGCCGGATTTGTCGTAGGAGAATTGGTACGGCAGCAACAGGGCATGGTAGTTGCCGAACCCGTCGAATGCCCCGACTGGATCGGTGTTGTCTGTAAACCCTTCGTAGCCGGGAACGTGGCCCTGCACCGGCCAGGTCTTGCCGCCATCAAATGATTCGTAGAAACCCTGCAAGTGGTTGTAGCCCTCAGCGCTGACGAACCATTTCGTCTGCCCGATCACGTGATTCGAGTTCGTTGGGTCGACTCTGATGTCTGACTCGCTGTGGTTGTTCACGAGGAACGGACTATTCACGACATTCTGCGTCGCGTAAGGTCCGAGATCTTCGCCTGTATTCGCGCTGCCGTTGCACGGGGTCTCGCCGGTATAACCGTTCGTGGGACTCAGATTCCCAGCGTACGGAACCTCCGGCGTGTAGCAGCTTGTCTTTTGCGTCGTGGCGAAAACGTTGCTGACGTGGTTTGACTTGAAACTATCGGCGAAGGCGGCGTCTGTCTGCGTGCCCTGCGGAGGCGGAGGAGGCACCGATTGCGCGAGAGAGTAAGGGACCAACGTAGCTAGCAGCAAGAGTGCGGAGCAGAAACACCTGGGCACTTCCCAGAGGTTCCTGAGACGAATTGAACGGGGGAGAGGCTTGGCTGGAAACATGTTCACCTCGCAGGCATATCGGTATTCGACCGTCGCGTTTCGAGCGTATTGCGCGCGCCAGTGGGGACTTCTACGGCGCGACTCGGGAGCTTATTGGCCGGTCCGTTGGGTGTCAAGATGTTTGACTCTTTCGTGGAGTGTCACTTTGCCTTGACACCAAGCACCGCACGTTGTTAACTCCCCGCCTGCGAGGAGGTCCGTCCCATGAATGTGCATTGGCGCGACGCTTTCGGAATGGCCGTACTATCGTTTCTTACATTTCCTACGGTTGTTTCCGCACAAGATTCTTCCCACAAACTCACCGCCATGGACGAATTCCAGCTTCAGCTCCCCACCGATCCGCAAATTTCCCCCGACGGCAAAAAAATTGTCTACGTGCGCCGCTTTGCCGATCCCATGACCGATAAGCGCTACGCCAATCTCTGGATCATCAATGCCGACGGTTCCGATCACCGCCCACTCACCACCGGCAATCGCTCCGATTCCTCGCCACGCTGGTCCACCGACGCTACCCGCATCGCTTATCTCTCCGACGCCGACGGCAAGCAGCAAATCTATGTTCGCTGGATGGATTCCGGCCAGACCGCGCGCATCACCAATCTCGAGGAGGGCCCCGACGCCATCGCCTGGTCCCCCGAAGGCAAAATGCTCTCCTTCTCTTCTCTCGTTCTCGGCAAAGGTCCGCACATCGCCGATCTTCCCGCCGCTCCTTCCGGCGCGAAATGGGCGGAGCCTGCCACCGCTTACGACCGCCTCGTCTATCGCTTCAACGGCACCGGCTACCTCAAGCCCGGCTTTATGCAAGTCTTCGTGGTCTCCGCCGAAGGCGGCGCCCCGCGCCAGGTAACCAATGGCAATTTCCCCAACGGCGGAAATGAATTCGGCCCAACGCGCGCCTCTTGGTCACCCGACGGCAAATTCCTGCTCATCTCCGCCAACCGCCATCCTGAATCCGACCACGAGGTTTTCGATACCGAAGTCTACGAGTTCACCGTTTCCGACGGCGCTCTGCGCGCCCTCACTAACCGCAAAGGCCCGGACAATTCTCCCAACGTCTCGCCCAATGGAAAATTCATCGCCTATACCGGATTCGACGACCGCTACCAGGGCCACCAAACCACCAAGCTCTATCTAATGAACCGCGACGGCAGCGGCTCGCGCTCCCTCTCCGACAAACTCGATCGCGACATCCAGTCGCCCGCATGGGCCCCCGACAACTCTGGCGTCTACTTCCTCTATAACGAACAGGGCGACACCAAAATCGGCTTCTCCTCGCCCGATGGCAACCCCAAGAAAATCGCCGACCACGTCGTTTCCGGCACCAGCGCCTATGGTGGCGGCTCCTTCTCCGTCTCCCGCACCGGCACCATCGCCTTCACATACGGCCGCCCCGACAATCCCGGCGACATCGCCATCTCCACCAACGGCGCGATGAGGGTTCTCACCTCCCTCAACCAGGAATTGCTGCAGCAGAGGGTTCCCGGCCGCGTCGAAGAGATTTGGTACGAATCCTCCAAAGACAAGCGCAAGATCCAGGGCTGGATCATTCAGCCGCCCGGCTTCGATCCCTCCAAAAAATATCCGCTTATCCTCGAAATTCACGGCGGTCCTTTCGGCGACTACGGCGATCGCTTCGATTTCGAAAAGCAGGTCTGGGCCTCCATGGGTTACGTCGTGCTGTACACGAACCCGCGCGGCAGCACGAGCTACGGCGAAGAGTTTGCTAACCTCATCCACCACGCCTATCCCGGCGACGATTTCGACGACCTCAATAGCGGCGTCGACGCCGTCGTCGCCAAAGGCTACATCGACACCAACAATCTCTTCGTCACCGGCGGCAGCGGTGGCGGCGTGCTCACCGCCTGGACTATCGAGCACACCGACCGTTTCCGCGCCGCCGCCGCGCTCTATCCGGTCATCAACTGGTACAGCTTCGTGCTCACTTCCGACATTCCCTGGACCGCGAAATATTGGTTCCCCGGCAATCCCTGGGATAACACCGAGCAATACATGAAGCGCTCGCTAACCGACGAAGTCGCCAAAGTCAAAACGCCAACCCTCATCATGACTGGCGAAGCTGACTACCGCACTCCCATCTCTGAAGCCGAGCAGTTTTACTCTGCTCTAACATCGACGCCGTGCTGGTCCGCGTCCCGGAAGAGCCCCACGGCATCAGCCGCCGCCCCAGCCACCACATCACCAAAATGTTGTACGTAGCCGGCTGGTTCGACCAGCACAAATCCAAGCCCTAGCGTCTTCGGGTAGGAGCGATGTCAAATCATAAGCACGCTTGTCATCAACTGCTGCGTCTTCGACCAAGTGCAGTGCGCTCGCAAAACGCGCGTGCATTTATCTGGCGTTCATCTTCCCGGCGCTATACCTGACGTCGTTTGAACCCTAGCATCAGAAAGAAGAGAGAGAAAAACTATGCGCAAACATCTCACCCTAGTCGGCCTCGCGGCACTCTCCGCCAGTCTTTTCTGCGTCGCGGTCTTTTCGCACGCCGCTGCCAAGCCCGGCTCCTCCGGCTATCACGTCATTAAAACCGTTCCCGTTCCCGGCGATGAAGGCTGGGATTACGTCTACGTCGACACCGATGCCCGCCGCGTCTACATCTCCCACGGCTCGCACACCGTGGTCATGAACGCCGACACCTACGCCATCGAAGGCGACATTCCCGACACGCAAGGTGTGCACGGCATCGCCATCGCTTCCGATCTCGGCCGCGGTTTCATCAGCGCAGGCCGCGCCAACACCGCCGTCATCTTCGATCTCAAAACTCTCACAACACTCGGCACCGTGAAGACCGACGCCAATCCCGACGCCATCGTCTACGACCCCGCCAGCAAGCGCGTCTTCACCTTCAACGGTCGCGGCAAAAATTCCACCGCCATCAACGCCGCGGACGGCTCCATGGCCGGAACAATTCCCCTCGGCGGCAAGCCTGAATTCGCCGTCGCCGATGGCAAAGGCTCCATCTACGTCAACGGCGAAGACACCTCCGAACTCATCCACCTCGATTCGCAAAATCTGAAAGAGCTGCACCGCTGGCCCTTGGCCCCGTGCAAATCCCCTTCCGGACTCGCCGGTGATCTCAAGAGCCGCCGCCTGCTCGCCGTCTGCGACGATAAAGTTTCCTCCATCGTCGATGCCGACTCCGGCAAAGTCGTCGCCAATCCGGCCATCTGCGAAGGCCCCGACGCCGCTGCATTCGATCCCAGTTCGAATTATTTCTTCGCGTCCTGCGGCGACGGCAATCTCACCGTCATCCACGAAGATGCGCCCGACAAATACACCGTCGTCGAGAATGTCCCCACGAAAAGGACCGCCCGCACCATGGGCCTGGATCTGAAAACGCACAAGATTTTTCTCCCCAGCGCCGAATTCGATCCCCCGGCCCCCGGTGAGCGCCGCGGCAAAATGAAGCCCGGCTCCTTCGCCATCATCGTCGTCGGCAAGTAGCGCGTCTCTTAAGCTGTCATCCTGAGGGCATCCGATCAGGATGCCCGAAGGACCTCAACCGATCGTTACTCAAAGCGGCAAATTTTTTTGCAGCTGTCAGCAACGCCGAAAATAAAACCGTCCCGGCGGGAGAGAGCCACCGGGACGGCTTTTTTTGCTCTGGCGAGAAAACTCTTTGCGAAATTCGCTTTACGCTTTTTCGCGCTTAAATTTGGTCTACTTCACTACATTCAGATTATGCACGCCGGCGAAAACGGAAAATCCGGACCCCGCCGCCTGCGGCAACCACCACATCTTGCGCACCCAGCGATTTTCGCTGACCATCATGCGCTTGCCGATATAATCCATCACCGCCGGACTCACCTGCGTCGCCGCATACATTGCGCCCGAATGCGAAAACGGCCGCAGCAGCGGATTCGTTTCCATACCGTAATTGCCGCCAACCACCAGCCGCGTCGAGTACGCGTCAAACGCCGCGGCGCCGTGGCCGGCCGCCACCAGCGTGTACCACGCGACGCGCTGCCCGCGCGTTTCGCGCGGACGCGTATACGCCGGCTTCATCGGCTGTACGGCCAGCGCCACGCTAGGCGGTTGCACCGCTCCCGCCGCCCCTGCCGAATTCGCCACGTTGGCGGTAAGCCCATCGCCCTCCGCATCGGCGCTCACTTTCGGCTTGGGCATCGACGGCAGCTCGCGCACCGCGCTGGAATCCTTTGCCTCCGCGGCATCCGCCACCGAAGCCGCCGCGACATTTGCCGCCGACCTTGCCAATTCCAAACTCTGTGGTAGAGCGCCTAGCAGAA
>WNFS01007792.1_pt1 | contig 20244 bp, 20 predicted proteins | sample 5400141 | NCBI WGS metagenome assembly WNFS01 (sample SAMN13153358, study PRJNA577476) | soil metagenome | isolation source: 60 cm saprolite under Madrone tree | place: USA:California | collected 2016-06-14
GTCTGGCATGCTCAGAAACATCCGGGGACAACAGGATGCTCATATGTCTCACGCCGTGTCTGTCGCGCTTGAAGCCCCGCTCGTAGCGTCGCCGAATCAGGCGATGAGGGCGATCCAAGTCTCGCGCAAAAAGCCATACGAACTTATCAACACAGGAGAGCTGGAAAGCTATACCGAAGGTAAATCGCGACGCATCACGGTCAAATCAATCAACGACTACGTCGAGCGCCGACTGGCAGCAGAAGCTGTTCGGCGCGGCCGCGCTGCATCCTACGGAGATGATCAATCACGTCCGTAAGCGAGACTCCCGGTTGGCGACCCGGTCGGCCCACCATTCGTCAGGCTCATAACCTGAAGGTCACAGGTTCAAATCCTATCCCCGCAACCACCCAGCCAGTCTGGGATCGTCTATCGAACTCGAAAATATCGGCTTCGTTGCAGATAGCGTCGCCGGCGCAGTTTCGCGCCATCATCACCATGGCAACGATACGAGGACGGCTAGCTAGCCGCGCGGGAAGCGACCGGTTTCCAAGCATGTTGGTCCGAGCTTCAGCGAAGCCGCGGGTTCATCCAGCGGATAAATTACGTCGGCTGACACTAAGATTTACTTATCGCTGCCATAATAAACGCTGAAAGCTCCGGCGATCTGACAAGTAAAAAAGCGCGATTTACCGCATTCTTCTGGCCCTTTCTGGCGATGGGCGATACACTTGCCTAACGAAAATTATTCGCGCTTCCCGTGCCGCAATCGTGGCCGTCGAGGCGACGGCAAAATGCGTCGAAGCCGAATGTCGGGGGAGTCGATGTCTGCCAAGGACGTCAAATTCTCGTTCGAAGCCCGCGATCAGATGTTGCGCGGGGTCAGCATTCTCGCCGACGCAGTCCATGTCACGCTCGGGCCCCGCGGCCGCAATGTCCTGATCGAGCGCACGTTCGGCGCACCGCGCATTACCAAGGATGGTGTGACAGTCGCGAAAGAGATCGAACTTGACAACAAGTTCGAGCATATGGGCGCGCAGTTGGTGCGCGAAGCGGCATCGAAGACGTCCTACGCCGTCGGCGACGGCACCACTACCGCGATCGTGCTGGCGGCGGCGATCGCCCGCGAAGGCGCCAAGGCGGTCGCCGCGGGCCTGAATCCGATGGACCTGAAACGCGGCATCGACATCGCGATCCGCGTCGTGGTCGATGATCTGAAGAGGAACGCCAGGCAGATCACTGCGAACGAAGAGATCGCGCAGGTCGCCACCATCTCCGCCAATGGCGAACGTCAGATCGGCGACATGCTCGCCGAAGCGATGCGGAAGATCGGCCGCAATGGTGTCGTCACCGTCGAGGAGGCGACCTCGCGGCAGACCGAGCTGGAAGTCGTCGAGGGCATGCAGTTCGACCGCGGCTATCTGTCGCCCTATTTCGTCACCAATTCGCAGAGGATGCGGATCGAGCTGCAAAAGCCCTACATCCTGATTTACGACAACAAACTCTCGACGCTCCAGGAACTGCTGTTGCTGCTGGAGGCGGTGATGAAGACCGGCGAGCCGCTGTTGATCATCGCCGAGGAGGTCGAGGGCGAGGCGCTGGCAACGCTGGTGGTCAACCGGATGCGCGGCGGCCTGAAGCTCGCGGCAGTGAAGGCGCCGGGTTTTGGCGATCGCCGCAAGGCGATGCTCGAGGACATCGCTATCCTGACCGGAGGCACCGCGATTTCCGGGGATCTGGGGATCAAGCTGGAAAACGTGACGCTGAAGATGCTCGGTCGCGCCAAGCAGGTCATCATCGACAAGTCCAGCACCATCATCGTCAAGGGTGCCGGCAAGCCGGCCGAAATCGCCGCCCGGGCCGAACGGATCAAGGGCCAGATCAACGACACCACGTCCGACTTTGACCGCGAGCGGTTGCAGGCGCGCATCGCCAAGCTCGCCGGCGGGGTCGCCGTGATCCGCGCTGGGGGCGCCACCGAACTTGAGGTCAAGGAGCGCAAGGACCGGATCGATGACGCCCTGCATGCGACGCGAGCCGCGATCGAAGAAGGCATTCTGCCCGGTGGGGGCGTCGCCCTGCTGCGCGCCAGCGAAGCATTGAAGCCGCGGCGCGGCGCCAACGCCGACCAGAACACTGGCATCGACATCGTCCGCCGGGCGCTGTCGGCGCCGGCGCGGCAGATCGCGATCAATGCCGGCCTCGACGGCTCGCTGGTGATAGGCCGGATACTCGCCAACCCGACCTATGCCTTCGGCTACGATGCACAGTCCGCCGAATATGGCGACCTGATCGACAAGGGCATCATCGACCCGGCCAAGGTGGTGCGCACCGCCCTGCAAGGCGCCGGCTCGATCGCCGGTCTTCTGGTGACGACCGAAGCCATAGTTGCCGAACTGCCGAAACCGCCGCCGCCGGAGTTGCCCGGCCACGGCCATGACCACCATGGCGGCGACATGGATTTTTGACGCCGGAAATGCCAGGGAGAAAGCCATGGCTGAAACGACCGTGGCGCAGGAGGTTACACGGCGGACCATCCTCGCCGCTGCGATTGCCGGCGGTGCCGGCTTGGCCGGCGTTGCCGTGGCCGCCACACCCGAGGCCGATGCCGACGCTGTCGAAGAGGCGCGACGGATGACCGGAAAGGTCGTGACGCCGTCGCCGCGTCTGCATCTGTTGATGCCGTCGCACTTCCCCAATGGCTATATCGTGCCGTTCACGCTCCGTATCGACAGCAAAATGACCGACACCGATCATGTTCGACAGGTTCAGGTGCTGGCGCCGCGCAATCCCATCAATCCGGTTGCGACCTTTTACTTCGTGCCGGGGCGCAGTGAGCCGGTGGTATCGACGCGGATTCGCCTCGCCGAGCAGCAGGATGTGCTGGCGATCGCGGAGATGAACGACGGCGCGCTGCTGATGGCGCGGACGTTCGTCGAGGTGGAAACCAATGGCTGCAAATAGATCGGTGTGAGGAGACGGCGATGGCGACACCAACTCCACGGGTGCAGGTACCGCGCTCGGCGACGCGTGGCGAGGTGATCGAGATCAAGACCTTGATCGAGCATCCCATGGAAACCGGCCTGCGTCTCGACAGCAACGGCGAGGTCATTCCGCGCAAGATCATCAATGAGTTCATCTGCCGCTATAACGGCGAGGTGGTGTTTCGCACAGATCTGCACGAGGCGGTCGCCGCCAACCCGTTCATTTCGTTCTCCCTGCGCGCAACGACGAGCGGCCGCCTGGATTTCATCTGGAACGAAGATTTTGGGGCGGTCTATGCTCTGAATCATACGCTCCTTGTCGATTGAAACTACGGCCGATGAAGATGGCAAACCCGTCCGATGGTCCGTTCAATCCTTGGAGTTGCAAAACCGAAGGGACGCCGATGCGTCCGCTGATCAAGCGCTGGACGCGGCGCGAAATCGGCCGGCTGGCGGCGTTCACCCTGCTCGCGCCTCATGTGGCACGAAGTCAGAGTCGGCCCAAGGTGCTTGTGGTCGGCGGCGGAAGCGGCGGCGCCACATTGGCCAACTGCCTCAGCGACGGCGCCATGTCCGACGTCACCATCATCGAGCCGAAGCGCGCCTATACGACCTGCTTTTTCAGCAACCTGTATCTTGCCGGGCTGCGAACCTTTGCGGAGCTAACGCATAGCTACGACGCGCTGGCGCGGCGGCCCGGCGTCACCATGATCCATGACGTTGCGACCATGATCGATCCGGCCACCCGAACGGTGCGGCTTGGCGGCGGCGCAACGCTTTCCTATGACCGCCTGGTCGTGGCGGCGGGTTCGGCGATCCTTGAAGACACGATCGAGGGCTATGACGCGGCGGCGATGCATTTGATGCCGCATGCCTGGAAGGCCGGCGAACAGACGCTGACGCTGCGGCGGCAATTGGAGAGCATGGCGGATGGCGGGCTGTTCGTCATGGTCGCGCCGCCCGATCCGTTCCCCTGCCCGCCGGCGCCATACGAGCGGGTGTCGCTGATCGCCGCCTATTTCAAGCAGCACAAGCCGCGTTCGAAGATCATCGTGATCGACGCCAAGAATACGTTTGTCGGACAGGATTTATTCGAGGATGCCTGGAATCGCTATTATCCGGGCATGATCGAATGGCTGCCGGCGCAATTCACCGGCGGTGTCAAGGCGGTCGAGCCTGGTACGCTCACCTTGCGCACGGAGAAAGACCGCTTCAAGGCCGCGGTCGTCAACGTCATCCCGGCGCACCGCGCCGGAGATCTGGCGCGGCAGACCGGCCTTGCCGACGCTTCGTCATGGTGTCCCGTCGACCCGCTGACCTTCGAGTCGCGTTTGCAGCCAGCCATTCACGTGGTCGGAGACGCCATCATCGGCGGCGACATGCCGAAAACGGCGTTCGGCGCCAGCAGCCAGGCCAAGGCCTGCGCCGTCGCCATCGCCGCGGCTTTTGCCGGCAAAGAGACGGCGACGCCGCGTCTGACCAATACCTGTTATGTGCATCTGACCGCCGACGACGCCTGGCGCAATGCTTCCCAATTCGAACCCCTCGCTGGCCGGATCAAGGCCGTCCATGTCAATATCAGTCGCATCAGCGATAGCGCCGAGACGCGTCGCGGCGTCGCGCGCGAGGCGGTCGACTGGTACGAGACGTTTACGAAAGAGCTGTTTGGCTAACAAGCGACCAAAAGCCTTGCTCAGCGCGCTGCCGGCACCGCGATCATTCCCGGGGCCGTGATCGCCCGTTCGAGATCGGTCGGCGCGTTTTCCCGCAGGCCTTCCGCCGACGGATCGGGCAAGCGCCCGAGCCGTAGCGAATTCAGCACCACCAGCAGGCTCGAGCCGGCCATCACCGCCGCCGCCAGCACCGGCTGCAACAGCCCGGCGGCCGCCAGACCGATCGCGACGAAATTGTAACCAAACGCCCATGCCAGATTGCCAAGAATGGTCCTGCGCACGGCACGGGCAACATCGACTGCATAGGGCAGCAGCCACAGCCCGCCCGGCGGCAACACCAAGGCCGCAGTCTCGCGGGCAAGATCGGTCGCCGAACCCACGGCAATGCCGACATCGGCGGTCGCGAGCACCGGCCCGTCATTAAGGCCGTCGCCGACCATCGCGACGAGGCCCGCGCGGCGGCGCAGATCGAGGGCTGCGCGCTTCTGCTCGGGAGACAGGCTGGCTTCGATTTCGTCAATGCCGACGAGGGATGCGATGCGCCGCGCCGCAGCCGGCAGATCGCCAGTCAGCAACATCGCGTCCAATCCCCGCTGGCGCAGCGCGTCGATGGTGGCGCGCGCTTCCGGCAGCAGCGTATCGTCGAGCGCCAGCACTGCGCGCACCACTCCGCCCCAGCCGACATAGACTTGGGATTGTCCGCTCACTTCGTGTGCCTTTGCCCGCGTCGCGAGTTCTGGCGCCAGCTTCCAGTCCAGTTCGCGCATCAATTCGGCATTACCGGCCGCGATCGTCTTGCCGTCGGCGTTGCCCATAATGCCGCGGCCCGCCACTACCCGCATATCCTGCGTGACGGCAGGTGCAAGGCCGCGCGCGGCGGCTTCCCGCATCAGGGCGCGACCGAGGCCGTGCTCGGAATGACGCTCAAGCCCCGCAACGCGGGCGAGCACTTCATTTGCGTCCAGGCCGGGACTGTCGATAGCGACGATGCGCGCGTTCCCGGAAGTGAGCGTACCGGTCTTGTCAAAGGCGACCAGGCGGGTCCGCGCCAAGGCTTCGAGGGCGGCGGGATCGCGCACCAGGCAGCCATGCCGCGCCAACAGACCAATGCCGAGCGAACTCGCCATCGGCGCGGCAAGGCCCACCGCACAAGGACAGGCTACCACCAACACAGCGAGGCCGGTCAGCAGCGCCTGGTCGAACGGCAGATAGTGTGACCACACCGCCGCCGTCGCCAGTCCCAGCAGCAGCACCATAGGCACGGACACGCCGACAATGCGGTCGGCGAGCCGCTGGGTCGGGCTGCGGCGCAGCAGCGCCTGGCGCACCGAGCGGCAAATCTGTGCCCAACGGGTCGCGCTCCCCGCACCGCTGCTGCGGATCAAAAGCGCGCCGTCGAGATTGATGCTGCCGGCGATCACGTCGCCGCCGGGGCTTTTCTCGACGGCGCGGCTTTCACCTGTCATCACCGCTTCGTCGGCATGCGAGCAGCCCTCGACCACGGTCCCGTCGACGGGAATCCGTTCGCCGGGCCGGACCCGCACCAGCATGCCGGAAACGACCTCGCGCACCGGCCGGCGCCGCTCGACATCGCCCTCGACCAAAGTGGCCATCTCGCTCTCGGCCGCCAGCAGCGGCGCCAGGTCGCGCGCCGCCTTGGCGCGGCCGGCCGCCTCGAGATAGCGGCCGACAGTGAACAGCATCAGCACCATGCTCGCGGTATCGAAATAGACGTGGGCGGTGCCCTCGATAACAGCGAGGGCGGAATAAACATAAGCGGCGCCAGTGCCAATGACGATCAGCGCCGATGATGTCAGGCGACCGTGAACGGCCTCCGTGAAGGTCTCGCGCATAAACGGTCCACCGAGGATCAGCATGGCCGGCGTCGCGAAGATCCACAGCAACAGATGGATCACAGGCTGTACTTTGGCATCGGCGCCGGTGAACGCGCCGGTATAATCGAGCATGCTGAACATCATGATGTTCATCGAGAGAAAACCGCCGACGCCGAGCCGTATCAACAGCCAGGCGGCTTCGGATTCCTCGCCGCGGCCTTGCTTCACCTGGTAGGCGATCGAACAGCCATAGCAACAGAAAGTGCAGCTCTCGCCGTTCAACATTTGCCGCGTCGCGCGCAATCCGACCGGCAACAAGCAATGGCTGCAAAGGGCGGTTGCGTCGGTGCTCATGCCGGATGTCCCATCGACATGCCCGCGGGAAGGACGCCGCGTCCGAGCGTAACCAGTCCGAGCAGTAAAATCCCGGTGCCGGCGAGCCAGACGCCGCGCTGCCGCCAGGCTGGAGCAAGCGCGCCGCCGACGCCGCCCATCATCAACATGGCCGGAAAGGTCCCGAGCCCGAACGAGGCCATGACCAGGACGCCGGAGAGCGCCGCGCCGGTGCCTGCCGCCTGAGCTACGAAGGCGTAGACCAACGGGCAAGGCAGGAATCCATTGAATACGCCGAACGCGATCGGCGCCCCGGGGCCGCGCACCGTCAGCAGGCTACGCAAGACAGCGGCGAAGCTGCTGCCGGAAAAGCCGATGGTGATCCGATGCAGGACCGGGAGCCGCCCGAAGAACTGCAGCGCCATGGCGATCATCAGCAGTCCGGCGACGATGGCAAGAATGCGCTGGCCGAGATCAACGCCGTCGCCATCGATGACCGGTACGGTCATGCCCTGCGAGGTGCAGATCACCTGTCCGATGGCGCCGGCGAGCGCGCCCAGGAAGACGTAACTGGTCAGACGACCGGTATTGTAGAGCAGATGCCGCAGGCCGGTCGCCGCCGGCCCACGCGGGTCACGTCCCAGCGCGCAGGCAAAGCCGCCGCACATGCCGATGCAATGAAAGCTGCCGGCGAAGCCCGCGAGGAAAAACACGAAATAGTAGGTCATGGCAGAATGTCCCGCCAATCGCCGGGTGCCGGCGCCGCCCGCCGCTGCTTCGTCTTTGCCGTTATCTCATGCGCACGAGATAAATGACCCAGATAAAGAAACAAGTGTGAGCGATGGCGCCCGCGAAAAAGGCGATGATCTGACTCGGGCTCGCATGCGCGAGTGAGAAAGCGGTATCCTCCAGCATGACTGCTCCTGATCAACCGAAAGCCGACTTCAGCACGTTCAACGTAATCTCGGAGAACAAGAAAACCAGATTCAAGGCCGCGATACCAAGCACGATCTTTTCAGCCAGCATTTGTTCATCCCTCTCGCTCGGAACCGGATCAGTCCGTATTTTCTTCCGCAGTGCGCTCTGCCGACTGCGGAAAAATGTCTAGCCTATCCGGCCTGGTCCCACCCCACCCCAATAGGTGTAGGAATAATAGAGGCCCCAGACGAACAGGACCGCGTACACCACGAGCAGCCATGCGGGAATTTCCATCTCCGTCCGAAAGAAGTTGAGGGATGCATCATCCGCACCGTGGAATGCGCCCGACAAGACAGCCCACACGAAAATACACACCGCACCGAAACTCATTATCGTGGCGACCAGAAATGGTCCGAACACATCATAGTCCATTATCATTGTGGTCTCCGCTCGGTGCTGGCCGGCGCGTCCGCCGGCTGCTGGTCGCTGATCGCAACGGCAGTGCCCGGCAGGCTTGTCGTCTTTGTCGCGCCCTTGCCGGGCAGGTAGGCGCTGGCTGGATCCGCCGCCACGAGCGTGGGATCGTTGAGAGCGGCGCGGTCGGTCGGCGAAATCGTCAACGACTCCCCGGTGAGCGGATCTTTGAATGCCGACAGCGACAGCACGTAATAGGACAGCGCCCAGCGATCGGCCTCCGGCAATGCGTCGCGGAACGACGGCATCGGCGTGCCGGATAGCCCCGTGGTCATGGTGCGGAAGATGTCTTCAACCGCCGGACCGGACTTGAACTGACCGGCGGTAAGATCGGCGGGCCGCATCGGGAAGCCGAGTTCGTCCTTCAGCCCGGAAGCCTTTTCGCCGTCGCCCTTGCCACTGTTGCCATGGCACTCCCAGCATTTGGCGCCTTGCCAGACGGTCTTCCCCCGCCCGATCAGTTCCGGGGTCGATGGCGGTGGACGACCGATATAGAGCGGCGCGCTCGGCGGCTCCTCGGTGAAGAAGGCATAGGGCTTGTTCGGGTCGGAACGGTCGACCGCGAGTTCATATTTGATGTATTGGACGACCGCGAGCCGGTCGTTCAACGGCAGTTCATACCAAGCCGGCATTGCGGTGCCGCGCACCCCACGGGTGATGGTACGCAGCAGATCGCCGTCGGACGGCACCGACTCCTTGTTCAGATGAAACTTGAACACGCCGGAGGCAAAATTGCGCGGCCTTTGGGTGTTGAGGAAGGTCGCCGCCGGACCATTGCCGTCGCCCTTCTCGCCGTGGCAGCCAAGACAGCGCCGCTCATATACTTCTTTGCCGTATCCGATCCATTCGGCCGAGCGCGGCAACGTTACGTCCATGACTTCGATCTGCTGAGGCTCGAAAAGATCGCGCCATTTGCCGCGGTTCATGCCGAGCTTCTGCACATAGGCGACAAGCGCGTGCAGATCCTCGGTCTCGGCGGCCAGCGTGACGCTGTCGCCGCCAAATTCCTTGTTCGGAATCAGGATCACCGGGGTGTTGTCGCGTGCCCGCAATGGGACAAACAGCAGGCCGTCGGAATTAGGCGTCAACTTGATTTGGTCCTTGCTGGCGAAATTGAAGAAACGCTGGGTGAGCGCGTTGTTTTCGAGGGTGCGGCTGCCGTCGGCACCGTCGACCAGCTTGACCGCCTGGCTCGGCGCATCGAACAAGCCGCGATATGGTGCCATGACTGAGTCGGGCGTCAACTGACGCGGATTCCAGAAATGCGCGAAATGCCATTCGTCGCTGTATTTCAGGCCGACCCGGGTGAGATCGGGGCCGATGCGCCTGGTGCCAAACAAATGCGGCGTGTCGAACGAATATTCGCCAGCCTCGCTCACCGGTCCCCAACGCCGCGTCTCGCCCGTCACCGGGCGGACATATTGCGAATGGCAGTACCAGCAGCCCTCGCGCAAATAGATTTTGCGACCGAGTTGTTGCACCGGCGTATAGTCCGTCGCGTCGGTATGCATCCATTTGAGCTGACCGAGGTCGGTGCGCACCACCGCGGTCACCTCGTGCGTGCGAGCGGATGGCTCGAGCAGTGGAAGCAGCCCTTGGGTGAAGACGGCGGCAAAGAAGCAGCCGATGCCGGCAACCAGCGCGACAAATCGCAGGTTCATCATTCCGCAGCTCCCTTTGCGAGCATAGGCCCAGGGCTGCGGTTCCGTACCGATCTGCTTGCTTCACTCGCCCGCGTCAGCGCTGTGATCATCATGTTGACAACGAGAAGCGTCATGCCGATGTCCATGCTGATTCCGGCCAATGTGCGCACGAACCAGTACGGCCGCATCGGCAGGATCGAGTCGACCCATTCGGTGCCGGACATCCATTGGTAGCCCTGCATCAGCCCGCCGGCCGTGAGCACGAGGCCCATGGTGGAAATGCCGACAGTGATCAGCCAAAACGACCAGTTGCCCAAGGTCCACGACCACAATTCGCTGCGCCCGTACAGGCGCGGCCAAGTGTAGACCAGGCCGCCAATCGCCCACACCACGAAGGTCCCGAACACGGTAAGGTGCGAATGCGAGATGACAAAGTCGGAAAAATGCGTCGGCTGCTGAATCACGCGCAATGCTTCCGTCGAACCCTGGAAGCACCCCAGCAGGTACATCAACGCGCCCATGATCAGGAATTTCGCCGGAAGATTCTTGCCGAACGCGTCCCACCTGCCTTTCACCGTGCCGAAGAAGTTCACCAGCACGGTCCACACCGGAATGATCAGCATCATCGAGGTGACGATCGCGATCGTCTCGGCCCAGTCGGCAATCGGACTGTATAGATAGTGATGGATGCCGACGAAGGGATAAAACAGCGCCAGCGACCAGAAACCGATCAGCGACAGCTTGTGAGCGTAAAGCGGATTCTTCACGCTGACCGGCAGATAATAATAGATCAGCACATAGCCCGCCGGCGTCAGCCACAGCCCGACGATGTAATGGATATAGAGACCGTGGAAGGCAGCGCTGTTGATGCCCGAGATCGTGTAGGGGAGAATAAATGAACCCAGCACGAGGTTCATCGTGGTCCACACGAAAGCGCCGATCAGATACCACAACGCAACGTAGAGTGCCGGTTCAAGCCGCCGCCCGATGGTGACGAGAAACTGAAGGGTGGCGATGGCGCATACCAGGAACAGCGGGATTTCGGCGAACAACGGCATCTCGCCGGCTTCAAGTCCGTGATTCTCGCCGAAGGCAAGCCCGAGCAACCCAGCCGCCACCGCGAGATTCCACACCCAGGCGATGGCCACGCCCCACTCATTCCACACTACCCGTACGCCGCACAGCCGCGGCACCAGGTAATAGCATTCACCGATGAACAGACTGGAGAACGCGCCAAGGATCACGCCGTTGACATGAACAGGTCGCAGCCGGCCGAACGTCAATCCGAGATTGCCGGTGCCGAGATAGTCGGGAAAATTGAACAAACCGGAAATCGCCGCGCCGACCGACGGCGTGATCATCAGCCACACCATGCCCCATAGCAGCCAAGTCCGCACTACCGGTGTATCGACCAGCTTGTCGAGATCGATGCCGGCGAAACGGCCGTGCAGGACGGGAGGCGCGACCTCGGACCTCAGCGGACCATTCCTTTGCATGCCGGTCCCCAGCGTGTTGGTCCCCTCCGTGTCGGTCATTGGCGTCTCCGGCCCCAGCCTTGAAAACAAAAAACCTCGCGCAATCACTTCGACTGCGATCCGCAATCCATGGATTCCGCCATCCACAGCCCTGCCATCTCGCTCAGATCGACACTGTCCTCGTGACGATCCGAGCCAGATGAACGCGGGAAGTTGTGCCTGCGCGAAGAAGCGATCAATATTTTCCCGGCACTAGCACCGAACCGGTGTTGGACCAGTAGATGTAGGCTTCCAGCGCCTTCATGGCTTCCGAGTCAGAATCGATCTTTTCGCCCTGGTTCGGTTTCTCAATGCACCAATTGATCATGTCGCGCAGCGTTGCGAACTTGCCCATCTGTGCCTGACCATGGAACAGCAGGTCGCCCTTCTTGACCTCGGCCAAGAACGCTTCCTGATAGGCTTGCAGTTGCTGCGCGGTCACCGGCGTCTTGTGCGCCTGGGCCGGCCCGACGACGACGGCGATCAGCGCCAGCGTGCCGACCACGGCCGCCCGGGACAGATTTATATATTTGGGTTGTTTGGTCATGGCCTTCCTCCCTCAATACGGCCACTGGTTATCGGCGATCCGTGGCCGCAAGATCTCCGGCTGGCTCAGCGAGGAGTCAGCGTCCGATTGCACGAACACCTCCTTACGGCCCCACATGTAGTATTCGTTCTCGACGGTGTCCTTGGCATTGACCGCGAGCCCGCCCCAACCCACGCCATCGAACGGATCGCCGGGGCCATCGAACGGATCGCCGGGATCGACTCGGATCATCGGCTTGGTCAGCTTCGGCACCCCCTCCGGCGCGTAAGGCCACGGCCAGGAGGTGGCCAGCATACCAATCGACCGCATGGTACCGATTTCGTTGTAGAGCACCTGATGAACGTGACCATGGATGTTGGTGACTTTGGTGTAGGGTTTGAGCACCTCGTTGACATCGCGCCAGTCGCGTACCCAGAAATTCCATGGCGGATAGTATTCATAGAGTGGATTGTGGCTGAAGATGATGACCGGCTTGGCCTTGTCCCACGTCGACAGCGTTTTTTGCAGCCAGTCGAGCTGGTCGCGGCCGACTCCGGCCCATGGCCCGGCGACCGTGCCGTCGAGCACCGACATATGCGCCATGCGCTCTTCGGGACTCATCTTCTTCATAGACCAATAATCCGGCGCACGACTGACCGTATCGAGGCCGATAAAGCGCACGCCTTTGTGGTCGAAACTCCAGTACGGCTGGCCGAACAGCTCGCCCCACTTCTTGCCCATGTCGAGATACCAGTCGTGCTCGCCAGGGATGAACACCTTGCGAATCTTGATTTCCTTCAGCAGTTCAACGCCAAGATCAAGTTCCTCGACCTTGCCAAGCTGGGCGAGGTCGCCGCCGAAGATCAGGAAGTCGGCCGGCGGGCTCATCGCCTGCACTTCCTTCGCCGCCCGCACCGTCTTATCGACGAAGCGCGTGTTCAGCGAACGCGTATATAGATGGGTATCGGAAATCCATGCGAATTTGAACGGCGCGTCGGCCGCGTGGGCAACGTCGATGGTGTTGATCAGTGGCCACCAGGAAAAGGTATCGGCTACCGTCGCCGCGCCGAGCACGCAGGAGCGGTGGATGAAGGTCCGCCGCGTCAGCTTCACCGAAGGATCGGGACGCAGTCCGGGCTGTTGCAGCTCCGTTGCAATCTCACGTCGAGCTTTGTCGAGTTCAGACATGGAGTTTTCTCCTCCCAATTCCCGATGGATCCAATGGTTACACGGCGTTGTCTTCCCATTTGCTGCGACGGAGCGTGCGGCGCTCGGCCGTCTATTTCCGGTTCGTTTCTTTCAGCCTGTTTGCGCTCTATTTCTTCTTCAGCTCGATTGTCAGATCGGTCGGCTTACCGGCGGCGACGACCACCGGCTGCTGTGTCGGTCCTGTGAAAGGCTGCATCGCGACCAGTGTGTAGTTGCCGGCTGGCACGTCCGGAATGGTGAATTTGCCGTCGGCGCCGGTCACCGCGTAATACGGATTGTCCGCCACGTAGATCCATCCCTCCATCCAGCCATGGGCGTCGCAATCGACGCGAACGGTGCCGGGCCGTTTGAGTTCGGCTGGAATGCGCTGACCCTGATTAGGCAACGCCAGATTGAAGGCAGTTCGCTTGTCGTAATAGCCATGGGTGTTGTGCAGAACCGGATCGCTGTTGACGACGTCCAGCCCGCCCGCCCGGATCACCTGAATTTCCGGCGAAAACGCGCATTTGACGTTGTCGAGTTCGGCGGTTTTGCCGCCGGCGGGCCAAGCTTTGCCCTTGGCAACATCGACCAAATAGACCACTGCGCTCTCGACGGCTTTGTCGGGTCCAACGCGGATCAGCGGTTCCTCGCGGGGGCCACCACAGACTTCGACATCCTTTGTCGGAATGATCTTGCGCGTTGGCGCGGCGCCGGCGAACGTCACCTTGCCGGTGATCGACCCGCCGCCGGCGACCGGGCCTTCGTCATAGGCCTGCGCCGGCAGCCCCAAGGTTGCGGTGATGACGACGGCTGCCGAAAGGCCGATAGCGGCTTTTGTGCAAAGCGGTAGTCTGCCCGGGCTGGTGGACACGGCGCCTCCTCCCTCATTTGTTTTTCAAACTTCCTCATGCGCAATGAGAGTTGCGCGAAGGGCCGACCTCGAGATTTTCTTCGAGGAATTCGAGAAGCTTCTCGTTTACAGTTTTGAAAACAGGGTCATGAGAGCACAATTTTAGAATGGCTAGAAATCAGGATTGCTTTTCGCTGCATTAAGCAAAACTGATGAGCATCGAGCGCCGAAATGAGGGATAGTTGTAAAAAAGAGTAATCAAGTCCCGCCTGTGAGAATGGGACCTCGGAGGACGCCCGGTATCAGCGCAAGCTGGGGCCGCGATCACTTGCCATCTGTCAATTGCGAGATGCTTTGGTTGGCGAACAGGAGGGCGACGATTTGCAACGTGACTCCTTGAAGATGTTGGCCATCGTTCTCGTGGCGATCCTGACCTTGTCCCAACAACGTCTGCCGGCCGCCACGGTGACAGTCGGCGGGCCATTCACGCTTTCCGCCTCCGACGGCACCACGGTGTCCGACGCGACCTACCGCGGAAAGTGGTTGCTGGTGTTCTTCGGCTACACGTTCTGTCCCAACATCTGTCCGACCACGCTGCTCGAAGTCGCCGATGCGCTCCGGCGTCTTGATCCCGATGCCAGCGAGCTGCAGCCCCTGTTCATCTCCATAGACCCTGACCGCGACACCCCCGATGTGATGGCAGCCTATACGCGGTCATTTGATCCGCGGATCGTCGGGTTGACCGGCACCGCTGCGCAAATTGCTAGCGTGGCTAAGGAATATGGCGCCTATTACGCCCGACATCGGACAGGATCCGGCGCCGACGACTATGTGATGGACCATGGCACCTATCTCTATCTGATGGATCCGAACGGACAATTTGTGCGCGGCTTCGATGCCGACACGCAAGGAGCAGTGATCGCCGACAAATTGCGCGAGATGATGGCCCGCCTTCCCTAGGGGAGTTCCATGCTGCAAGCTCGATCCGCGACCCCGTGCTGTGAACGATGGTGCCTGTCCCAATGGAGCGACGCGTCGCCTGGGAAAACGGTGAGGAACTACGACGCATTTTTCGTCGACGCGATCATGCGGCTCCACGCCGAGCAGCGTTACCGGGTCTTCGCCGATATCGAGCGAATCGCCGGCCGTTTTCCCCATGCGATCTGGCACGCGCCGTCGGGACCGCGCGACGTGGTGGTCTGGTGCTCGAACGATTATCTCGGCATGGGGCAGCATCCGAAAGTCGTCAGGGCGATGGTTGCAGCCGCGACTAGAATGGGTACCGGTGCCGGCGGGACCCGCAACATCTCCGGTACGCATCATCCCGTGGTCGAACTCGAAGCCGAACTCGCCGACCTGCACCGCAAGCCGGCGGCGCTGGTGTTCACATCCGGCTATGTCTCGAACCAGACCGGGATCGCCACTATTGCGAAACTGCTCCCCGACTGCCTGATCATGTCGGACGCGATGAATCACAACTCGATGATCGAGGGAGTTCGGCAATCGGGGAGCGAAAGACAAATCTGGCGTCATAACGATGTCGACCATCTGGAGGCGCTGTTGCGTGCGGCCCCCGCACATCGGCCGAAGCTGATCGCATTCGAAAGCCTGTATTCGATGAATGGCGACGTCGCGCCGATGCGACGGATCTGCGATCTTGCCGAACGCCATGGCGCGATGACCTATCTCGACGAGGTTCATGCGGTCGGCATGTACGGGCCGCGTGGCGCCGGCATTGCCGCCCGCGAGGGCGTCATGGACCGCATAAACGTGATCGAAGGCACACTGGCGAAAGCGTTCGGCTGCCTCGGTGGCTATATCGCCGGCAGCGCTGCGCTGATCGATGCAGTACGCTCCTATTCTCCGGGCTTCATCTTCACCAGCACCTTGCCACCTCCGGTCTGCGCCGCCGCTACCGCAGCGATCCGTCATCTCAAGACTTCGTCGCGGGAGCGCGATCTGCAGCAGGATCGGGCATCGCGGGTCAAGGCGGCACTTGGTTCGATCGGCCTGCCGGTGATGCCGAGCGACACCCATATTGTGCCCTTGCTGATCGGAGATCCGCAAAAGAGCAAGGCGGCAAGCGATCTTTTGCTGGACCGACACGGCATCTACATCCAGCCCATCAATTATCCGACAGTGCCAAAGGGAACCGAACGCCTTCGCATCACCCCGACGCCCTGTCACGACAACGCCTTGATCGATCAACTCGGCGCCGCGCTTGCCGACGTCTGGACTTTGCTCGCGCTGCCGCTTTCGCAATCGCGCGTTGGCGGCGGAGTCGGAGGAGCCGTTCTAACTTCCGCGCCGTGAGCTTACCGCTACCGGCACTTGTTGTTTGTTGCATCGCGTCATCATGTCTTCGGCTATGCGTGTGGCGCGCGATGTGCGCAATCTGTTTTTTTGGAATAGCACCAACGCTAGGCTAAGGTCATGTTGACGATACGGCAGCTTCGATATCTCGACGCGCTCGCCCGATGCCAGCACTTCGGACGCGCAGCAGAGGAATGCGCCGTCAGTCAACCCGCCCTGTCGATGCAGATCCGCGAGCTTGAGGAATTTCTCGGCATTGAATTGTTCGAACGGCGTCCAGGCGCGCCGATCCTCACCGGCGTCGGGATCGAGATCGCCCAGCGCGCCGGCGCCATTCTCAGCGCCACACGCGACTTGGTCGATCTGGCGCAGCATCGCAGCAAGCTGCTGACTGGAAGCTTGCGGCTCGGCGTCATTCCGACGCTGGCGCCTTACCTGTTGCCGCATGTTCTGCCACGGCTGCAGCGCGATCATCCGGACCTGAACCTCGATCTATTGGAAACGCAAACCAAGATATTGCTCGCCGAGTTGGCACGCGGCACGCTCGACGTATTACTGATGGCGCTTCCGGTTGAATCGCCGGAATTTAAGACGCTGCATGTGCTGACCGATCGTTTCCTGCTTGCGGTGCCGGCTAATGATCCGCTGCCCGACAACGCCCGGGTCACACCGAGCGACGTCGAAGAGCGTAAGCTCATTCTGCTCGAAGAAGGCCATTGCCTGCGTGATCAGGCGCTCGACTATTGCGCGAAGGTGCGAAGCCGGGTGAATGCCAGTCTCGGCGCCACCAGCCTTACGACGATCATGCAGATGGTCGCATGCGGCTATGGCGTCACGCTGGTGCCAGAAGTCGCGATCGATGTCGAGTTGCGCGACCACCGCGTCAAGCTGCTACGATTTTCCGAACCGCAACCAAGCCGCAGCGTCGGACTGGTGTGGCGGCGAACCTCGCCGCGCGAACTCGATTTCGTGAGTCTCGGTCAAATGATTGCCAGCTCATTGAATGCGGCGGTCATCCCGGTCGCGTGCGGAGGCGTTGGCCAGTCCTGATCAGAGGCCAACTGCGAACACCGCCATCGACGCCACGATTTTGCTGCGCGGCTATGCCCGCTTAACCATTAGACAAGAGGTTTGAAGGTCACTCGCGTCACGGCGGAGGGGCTGATCTGCCTGGCAAAGCGTCGGAAGGGTATGCAGCGCGTGTGGTGCAGAAGTTATTTCAAGGCGCTACCGGTAGCCTGCCGATTTCAGAAGTTGGCAGATCAAGTCGCGAAAAGCATCGCCATCCGATGATGTGCTCATTTGCCTTTTGGTTCCTGTGCTGGACACAAAATGTAAACATTAAAAATGCGTATGCTCTTCGACTTAGTCGGCGCTATCTAAATTCAGGCTATACCGTGTGTGGCGCAACGCGCCAGTTTTGGTGAACGCGCCCATCTCAACGAGGTCTTGCAAGTCACGCGTGGCAGTCGCGCGGGAGGTCCTGGTGATGCTGATGTAGTTCTCAGCACTCAGGCCACCCTCGAAGCCGTCGATTCCCTCTTGGAACATGCGCACCACGACTTTCTCTTGGCGCTCATTAAACTGACCGCGAAACCGTTCATAGAACTTCGCCTTAGCGACGTAGAAATCGACCCGGTTGATTGTGTTCTCTTGCGCTTCGAGAATCGTGAGCGCGAAGTATTTCAGCCAATCATTGATTTCGAGGTCATTGTTGTTGCGCTCCAAAGCTTCGTAGTAGAGCCGCCGCTTGCGCTCGATCGTGTAAGCAAGCGCAATGAGCGTCGGCTGCCCGAGATTTTCGGCCAACGATTTTTCCGCTATAGCGCGCCCGATGCGGCCATTGCCATCTTCGAACGGGTGAATGCACACGAAGTACAGATGTGCGATGCCGGCGCGCGTAAGGGCGGGCAAGGGGTTCTTGCCGTTCGGGCCTGTTTCGTTGAACCACGCAACGAACGCATCCATCTCCTTTTTCAGTGCATTTGAAGGAGGGGCGACGAAATGAACTTTGGGCTTCCCCGCAATCGGCGTCACAACCTGCATCGCTTCGGGATGCGTCCGGTAACCGCCAATGACCTGGATTTGCCGGTCGCCGCTCATGAGCATTTTGTGCCATTCGAACAACTTGTCGTGCGTCAGAGGTTCGGCGAATCTTTCATAGAGGTCCACCATCATCTCGGCGATGCCGTGTTCGGCGGCGTTGACGTTCGTCCCGTCCGTGCCGAGCCCGAATTGCTCGCGTAGCGAACATTGGACGCTGTCGCGTCTCAGTACCTCGCCTTCGATTTCCGAGGTTTTGACCGCTTCATCGCTGATAAGCTCGATTTTGAACATGTCCCGGTCGTCCTGGCCGACATGTTTGAAGGTGCCCAAGAACTCGCCAGATTTGACTAGGAAGCGGCTTTCGAACGGGACTAAGACCTTCGAATCAAAGGTAAATTTTGGCCAATCAGGTTCTTCCCAGTTCCACGTCATGAGCTATAGAAATCTCCTCTATAGCTCACAATAGATGTATTTGTGAGCTATAGCAAGGAATCCTATAGCTCAGACTCATTTCTGAGGCGCTCTTGCTTACCATTGCCTCACAACCGAGCCGTGCATTACTGTTCAATTCAATTTGAGAAATCCAGCGAAAAATTTAAAGTTTCCGTTTGCCGGTGCGGATCATGCGGCACCTAATTCATATCGTCATGCATGCATGTGGGCACTCGCGCACGCTTTCGCGTCATGAACCGCTATGTAGGCAACCTTGCGCCGATGCCCGGCGTGTTTCCCGACTATCCGACGCCGGTCGTGCGTAACGTCGGTACCGAGCGCGAAATGGTCATCATGCGCTGGGCATGCCGCCGCGCGCTGGCGGATACCCCGACACGAATATCCGCAATACCACGTCACCACACTGGCGCGGCTGGCTGAAGCCGGAAAGCCGCTGCCTGGTCCCGCCCAACAGCTTCGCCGAATATGCGCCGGAGCCGAACCCGGCGACGGGGAAGAAGGATGCCGTTTGGTTCGCATTGAACGACGACCGGCCGCTGTTCGCCTTCGCCGGAATCTAGACCGAGTTCAAAGGCGACCGCGGGACCAAGTCGAAACCGATCCCCGGACCTCACCTTGTTTACGGCTTTCTGACCACCGCGCCGAACGCGATCGTTGAGCCGATTCACCCCATGGCAATGCCGGTGATCTTGACGACCGAAGAAGAACGCGACGTGTGGATGCGTGCGCCATGGGATGAAGCGAACGCATTACAGCGGCCACTGCCGGATGACGCGCTGCAGATCGTCGCGCGCGGCGCCGACAAAGAAGACCGCGCGGCCGCGTGAGAAAGCCATACCATGGGTACCGGTATGTGCCGTCCCTTGGTCGAACGTGAAACCGCACGATCCGGCGATCTAGCGAAACATAACATCTTACGTTGGGGCGGTTGCTCGGCGCCGAGCATCCGAGTGGCTTGTCGGCGCCTGTAGGTTCAAATCACCCCGCAACCACATACACAATCGCATCAGGGCGAAAAATCTCGCAGGCAGCAGGAAGCCTTCGTGGCATCGCGGCGTCGATATTTCATAACATTCGATCCGTGAAATCTTCTTCTGGCACCGTCCTGTTGTTCGCTATGTTTGAATGAAAGACCGGCAGCGAGTTTACGTCAGCAGTTCACGCCGAACATTCGACGGCCCCATCTCGACCACGCTCATCGGGGCATCGGCATGGAAAACGACAGTGCGCGGGTAGCCATTGTTGGCCGGAAGATCGGTAAACCATTTCACATATCGATCCCGAACTGCTCCGGCTAATAGCCGTGCAAAATGCGACATTTGTGAAAGGTAGGTTGGTCCCAGAATGTTGCGGTAGTAAGGGCCTCTGTCGCAGGTGTTGGACGACTTCAACCTGAGATGTCGCCGATCACCGTTCAGGTGTATCTGGCATGACACTCGGACCTTTGTGTCGGATCTCCGATGTTTGGCGTCCACGGCGCTTGTTCTGCGCGCACTCTTGCTGCAATTTTCA
>WNFS01001062.1_pt2 | contig 20242 bp, 18 predicted proteins | sample 5400141 | NCBI WGS metagenome assembly WNFS01 (sample SAMN13153358, study PRJNA577476) | soil metagenome | isolation source: 60 cm saprolite under Madrone tree | place: USA:California | collected 2016-06-14
GCAAAGCCGGGTTTCGGGTCCTCGACAGCGATCTCCACGTCATCGAGCCGTCAGATCTCTACGACCGCTACCTGGACCCCGCCTATCGCGACCGGACGCCCAGACCCACGGCCACGCGCGGCGCGTACACCAGTCAGTGGACGGTGGGCGACTATACCTTTCCGCGCCCACTCGGCCGGGGCCGCGCTCAATGACACGAATGCTCGGTGCCATTGCGCTGCTGTTGTTGCTCGCGACGCCGGCGATCGCCGGCGAGCCCGTCTCGCAGACGTTCGCGGTGTCGCCCGAGAAGGTCTGGAGCGTCACTGAATCCGTGCTGAAGCAGCTCGGCTGGGACATCGAGAAGTCGGACCAGTCGAACGGCTGGATCAACACCGAGTCCCGCTCAGTCAACGGCGAGGACTACGGGGTGTACGCGAAGGGGGCGCGCCATCGGCTGGCGATCCGTTTCAAGGCGGCGGGGCCGAACCGGACGACGGTCACCGTGGAGCGCAACTTGTTCAACCGCGAGCGGATCCTGTGGATCGACAAGGACGAGCCCCTGACCACGACGGATCAATCCGTCGAGAAGAACGTGCTCGCCGCGATCGGGAAGGCGCTCTGATTTCCGAGCCTCTCAACGTCGCGCTGAGGTGCCGCTGGGGACGATCGTGCTCATGTGCGTGTGCATTTCGTGATTGAAGCAGGCGAGGCGATCGAGCGGCGCTTGTTACGGACGTAGTCGACCAGGATGTACTCGCCGAGGCGAGCGGCGGGGCCATCGGCTGTAGCGCCTTGACGTTCCCTCTTGCAAATCGTGGGGAGGGCCTGACGTATCATCCCCCACAGGTTGCGGGGCGGGGCGCTCCGGACACACACTGACTGTGGGATGCGAGGAGATCTGCGCGCGAGTGTCTTGAGGGCGCCGAGCCCTTATATAACATATATTAAAAACGAATGAGAGGCAGCAGCCAGCAGCTATTCTAATTAGATGGGATGGTTGCCGATTGCCGAGCATTCGAGAGGGATGCGTGAGCAAAGCGCGACCGCCCGTATAGTCTTGGGCCCCTCGGCCAGCGCGGATCGTCCATGGCTGATTGGTAAGTAGAGCGTGACGGCAGCACCCTCGAAGCCGAGGACCCTTCGTTTCCACCTCACGAGTCTCGTCTTCGTCTCCGTGGTTCCATTGTTGATCTTCGCGGTCATCATCGCGGCGCTCCTTGAGAAACACCAACACACTTCGCTCGAACGTAGCTCTCGAGACACGGTCCGAGCTCTCACCGTCGCGGTCGATCACGAACTCACATCGTCCATTTCAGTGCTGCAGGTGCTCGCGACCTCCGAACACCTCGATACTGGAGACCTCAAACTATTCTATCGAGAGGCTCAGCGGGTGGTGGCGACCCGTCCAGGTTGGATCACGATCAACCTGACCGATCTCTCTGGCCAACAGCTCATCAATGTTTACCGTCCGTTTGGCGCTCAGCTGCCCTCCATCGGACATCTCGAGGATGTTCGCCACACCCTCGACACTGGCGAGCCCGCGATCTCGAACCTTTTCACTGGCCTCGTGCTCAAAGTGCCGACGGTTGGCTTTACGGTGCCGGTGCGGCGGCGCGGAACGCTCAAATATGCGCTCGGGGCCCGGCTCGATGTCGGAACCCTGAGTCTTCTCCTGTCCGAAGGTCAGCTGCCGCCGGATTGGGTCGCCATGATCTTCGACCGACAGGGGACCATCCTGGCCCGCACGCGCGGCATCGAGCAGTGGCTTGGCAAGCCTGCCCCGGCCGCCTTCGTGACTCAGAGCCGCCAGTCCGAGGAAGGCGCGAACCGCGTCGTCACGAAGGACGGCGTCGCCGTGTATGGCGCCTACCGACGGTCTCGCCCTTCTGGTTGGACGGTCGGTCTCGGAGTGCCCGTCGCGGTCGTGGAGGCCCCAGGACGGGCGTCCCGGTGGGCCATTATCGGCGGCGGGACCCTGTTCCTGTTGTTGGCGGGCGTGTTCGCCACTGTGTTTGGCCGGCGGATTGCGGGCGGGATCGAATCGCTTTCCATCTCGGCCCGCGCGCTCGGGCAAGGCCAAATACCCTCGCTGAGCGAAAAATCGACGATCGCCGAAATCGCCGCCGTCGCGAGGGAAATGGTGGAGGCGGCGCGTCAGCGTGCCGACGCCGTCGCGGCACGACTGAAGAGCGAGGAGGCGTTGCGGGAGAACGAGGAGCGCACGCGCCTTATCGTGTCTCATGCCCTGGACGCCATCATTACGATCGATGCCCAAGGCCGGATCACAGGTTGGAACCCGCAGGCGGAGCGTCTATTGGGCTGGTCCGAAGAGGAGATCCGAGGTCGATTCCTATCCGAAACGATCATTCCGCCCGCCTATCGTGAGGCGCACGAACGCGGGTTGAGACATTTCCTGGCGACGGGCGAAGGCCCCGTGCTCAACCGACGGATCGAGCTGAGCGCGCTGCACCGAAACGGCACCGAGTTCCCGGTGGAGCTGGCGATCACCCCGCTGCGGGTCGGCGGGGCTATTGCCTTCAGCGCGTTTCTGCGCGACATCACCGAACGGAAGCGAACCGAAAGGGCGCTTGGCGACAGCGAAGCCAGCTTTCGCCTCCTATTTGCCGACAATCCGCTGTCTATGTGGGTCTACGACCTGGCTACGTTGTCCTTTCTAGAGGTCAACGACGCGGCGGTCGCGCACTATGGCTATTCGCGTGAAGAGTTTCTCCGCATGCGCCTCAGCGACATCCGACCACCGGAGGACGTGCCGCAGCTCGAGGAATCCATGCAGAGCCGCGCGGAGAGGGCGGTCCAGGGGGTTCGACGATATGAGGGCCGCTGGAGGCATCGGCTGAAGGATGGTCGCGTGATAGACGTGGATATCGTCTCTCATTCCCTGGACTATGCCGGTCGACGCGCGTCGCTGTCCGCGGCGATCGACGTCACGGAAGTGAAGCAGAGTCAAGAAGCCCTCGCCCAGTACGCCGAGCGTCTCAGCATCCTTCACGAGATTGATCGGGCCATCATCGCCGCGAGGCCACCCGTCGAAATCGCTGAGACGGTGGTCCGGCGCCTGCGGCCCCTGCTTGGGGTCGCCCGCGCGATCGTGAACATATTCGACCTCGAGGCTGGTGAGGTCGAGTGGCTGGCCGCAGCTGGCCGAAGCCGAGTCCATGTCGGGCCAGGCGTCAGGTATTCATTGCAGCTGATGGGCGACGTGGAGGCCTTGAAACGCGGAGAGCTGCAGGTGATCGACGTCGACGCGCTACCCCCGAGCGCCGAAGCGCAGGCGCTGCTCGCCTCGGGTGTGCACGTGTACACGGTCGTGCCGATGATCGCTGGCGGGGAGCTTATCGGCGGGCTGAGCTTCGGCGGCGCGATCGGGCAGTTCCCCCCCGAGCAGATCAGCATCGCGCAGGAAGCGGCCGCCCAGCTCGCCATTGCGATCGCGCAGGCGCGACTCTACGAGCGCGTGAAGCGCCACGCGGAGGAGCTGGAGCAACGCGTGGAAGAGCGCACGCTGGCGCTGCGCGGCGCAAACGAGCAGCTGCAGCACGAGATCGCGGAGCGGCGCCGGGCCGAGGAAGAGGCGGACCGCGCCAACCGGGCGAAGAGCGACTTCTTGTCGCGGATGAGCCATGAGCTCCGCACCCCGCTCAACGGGATTCTGGGCTTCGGGCAACTCCTGGAGATGGAATCGCTCCCGGCGGACCAGGAGGAGAGTGTCGCGCACATTCTCAAGGCTGGTCGGCACCTCCTCGGGCTGATCAATGAGGTGCTCGACATCAGCCGGATCGAGGCCGGGCACCTGCAACTCTCGGTGGAGCCGGTCCCGGTGGGCGACACCCTCCGCGGCGCCATCGACCTCGTCCGCCCCTTGGCGGCCCAGCGCGACATCGAGCTGGGTGACAAGGTTGCCGGTGATCACCGGCACGTCCTGGCCGACCGGCAGCGGCTGCAGCAGGTCCTCTTGAACCTTCTCTCAAACGCGGTGAAGTACAACCGGACCCGAGGGGCCGTGGCGGTGTCGTGTGAAGAGCGACCGGGCGGACGACTTCGGATCCTCGTGACGGACACCGGCCACGGGATCTCGCCCGACAAGCTCGAGCGGCTCTTCACCCCCTTCGACCGTCTCGGTGCAGAAGGGACCGGCATCGAAGGCACCGGCCTTGGATTGGCGCTGTCCAAGCATCTGGTCGAGGTGATGGGCGGCACGCTGGATGTGACGAGCCAGGTTGGCGTAGGCTCCACGTTCGCCGTGGAGCTCCCGCTGACGGCCGACCCGGTCGACGTTCTCAAGCTTCCGGGCGCATCGCCGACGGTTCAAGCAGAGCAGCAAGAGGGTCGCATGGTCGTCCTCTACATCGAGGACAATGTCTCCAATCTCCGCCTCGTCGAGCAGGTGCTGGGTCGTCGACCCCAGACCACGCTCCTGTCGGCGATGCAGGGCCAACTGGGGTTGGAGCTGGCGCGAGAGCATCGACTGGACCTGATCCTGCTCGATCTCCACCTGCCCGACGTACCGGGCGACGAGGTGCTTCGGCGACTACTTGAGGACCCGCGGACGCGAGGGATTCCGGTGGTCATTCTGACCGCCGATGCGACGCCGCGGCATGTGGAGCGTTTACTGGCGGCCGGGGCCGAAGCCTATCTGACCAAGCCGTTGGACGTCCGGCAGCTCCTCGCACTCGTGGACCAGTTCGTGTCCGGGAAGAGAGGATAGCCATGCCCGACGAGACGCCCCTGACCGCAAAGATCCTGGTGGTGGACGACGAGGAGGCCAACGCGCGGCTGCTGGAGCGCTTGCTGTTGCAGGCCGGGTACACCAAGGTGCAGAGCACGACGGACTCGCGCCGCGTGGTCGCACTGTACAGGGAGTTCCAACCGGACCTGATTCTGCTGGATCTGCATATGCCGCACCGAGACGGGTTCGAGCTCCTGAAGGAGCTCCAGCTGCTGATCCCGGAGGGGAGCTACGTGCCGGTGCTGGTCCTGACCGCGGATGTGACCGGCGAGGCTCTGCGGCGGGCCTTGCTCGCCGGAGCGAATGATTTCCTCACAAAGCCCTTCGACGCGCAGGAGGTCATGCTCCGGATCCGAAACCTGTTGCAGACGCGCTTTCTGCATCGGGCCCTTCAGTGTCAGAACCAAGTGCTCGAAGAGCGGGTGCAGGAGCGCACCCGGCAGCTGGTCCAGATGGAAAAGTTGTCGGCCATGGGGCAGCTGCTCGCGGGCGTCGCTCACGAGCTCAACAACCCGCTCGCCGTCGTCAGCGGGCAGGCCCACCTGTTCCTGAAGTCTCCCGAGGCGTCTTCCGCGGTCGTCCGGGCCCAGAAGATCTCGAAGGCCGCCGAGCGTTGCGTTCGCATCGTCCGGAACTTCCTGGCGCTGGCGCGGGAGCGACCGCCCGAGCGGACGACCGTGGACCTCAACACGGTCGCACGGGACGCGGTAGAGCTCCTCGCGTATGAGCTGCGGACGGACAACGTGGAGATCCGATGGGCGCTTGCGACAGATCTTCCGCGGATCAACGCGGATCCCCACCAGCTCCACCAAGTCGTGGTCAACCTCGTGGCGAACGCGCATCACGCGATGCGCGAGACGCCGGGGCCGAGGACATTGACTCTCACGACGCGGGCGACGCCAAACCGTCCCGGGGTCCAGCTCACGGTGGGGGATACCGGGCCCGGAATCCCGCCGGACATCCAGGACCGGATTTTCGATCCGTTTTTCACGACGAAGCCGTCGGGCCAAGGGACGGGTCTGGGGCTGTCGCTGAGCTTCGGGATCATTCAGGACCACGAGGGAACCATCCGGCTCCAGAGCCCGCCGGGCGAAGGCGCGACGTTTGTCATCGATCTCCCCGTTGGATCACCGTCGGCGCCCGGCCCGACCAAAACCCGGGAAGACGAGAGCCTGACCCCGCTCGGTCCCAAGCGGATTCTGGTCGTCGACGACGAGCCGGACGTGGCCGGCGTGTTGGTCGACCTGCTCCAGGCTGAAGGATACGAGGTGGACACGGCGCTGAACGGGGCGGAGGCCCTCAAGAAGCTCGAGCGGCGACCATTCGACGCGGTTCTCACCGACACGAAGATGCCGGTCCTGGACGGGCAGGGCTTCTTCACGGAGCTCGAACGCCGGCACCCCGAGCTTCGGCGATGCGTTGCCTTCGTCACCGGCGACGGGCTCCAACCAGACAAGCGCGCGTTCCTGCAGAAGACCGGGGTGCCAACGCTGACGAAGCCCTTCGAGTTCGACCAGGTCCGACGGGTGGTCCGGCAGCTCCTGCAGCGTTGAGGGGCGCGGGGCTAGGCGATCGAGCGGCGCTTGTTACGGACGTAGTCGACGAGGATGTACTCGCCGAGGCGCTCCGGGCGGGCGAAGAACGCGCGCCCCTTGTTGATCCGGGTCAGCTGCTCGATGAAGGCCGTCAGCATCCGGCTCTGCTCGAGCATGAACGTGTTGATGGTGATGCCCTCGCGCGTGCAGCGCTGGACCTCTTTCAACGTCTCCTCGAACGTGCGCCGCGTCGGCGGATAGGCGAAGTCCGCCTCGAGGCCTTCCATGTGGGCGGTCGGCTCGCCGTCGGTGATCATGATGATCTGCTTGTTCCCGCCCTTCTGCCGCCCCAGGAGCTGCCGCGAGAGCTGGAAGCCGTGGTGCATGTTGGTCCCGATGTTCCACTCGGTCCACGCCAGGCGGGGGAGCTCCTCGGCGGTGAACTGGCGCGCATAGAGCGAGAACCCGAGGATCCAGAGACTGTCGCGCGGGAACTGGCCGCGGATGAGCGCGGTGAGCGCCAGCGCGACCTTCTTCGCCGGCAGGAAGTAGCCGTTGTTGATCATCGAGCGGCTCATGTCGAGCATCACGACCGTCGACGCCTGGGTCGAAAGCTCGGTGCGGAACACCTCGAAGTCGTCCGGTGAAAGCCGGAGGGGAGTCCCCGCGCCGTTGCGCTCGACCGCGTTCATCAGCGTTTCCTTGAGGTCGAGCAGGAACGGATCGCCGAACTCGTACCGCTTGGCCTCGTCGGTGGGGTCGCCGCCGGCGCCCCGGCGCTCCACGACGTGCCGCCCGAAGCGGTCGCGCTTGAGGTGCGCGAAGATGTCGCGGAGCGCCTTGTCGCCGAGCTTGCGGATCGCGCGCGCGGTCAGCTCGAGCCGGTCGCCTTTGCGCTCGAGGTAGCCCGCCTCCTCCAGCTTCTTCGCGAGCTCCTTCAGCCGCTCGAGGTCGCGCGCGGCTTCCTCGCCGAGGAGCTTCTCGACGTCGACGGGGTCGATCTTCTCCAGATCGTCCGGCGACTGGACGCGGCGCAGCTGGCGCTCGAGCTCCTCCATCTGCTGGAGCTCGTCCATCAGCTTCATGGCCTCGCGCATCGTCAGCTCGTCGTCACCGCGGAAGTCGTAGCGCCGTCGCATGTCCTCGGTGAGCCCGAGCTGATCGAGGTGCATGGCGAGCTGGGCCATCTCGGCCTCCAGCCGCTCGTCCTTCATGAACAGGCTCGACATCATCTCCTGGAGCTGGCGGCGCTGCCCGGGCGACATGCTGTCGAGGAGCGACTGAATCTGAGCGGCCCGCCGCCCGAGCTGCTCGAGCAGCTCGTCGAGGCTCTCGACCCCGGGGAAGTTCTGGCCCCACTTCGCCTTGAACGCGTCGAAGTCGGGCTCGTCGCCCTCCGCGCGCTGGCGGAGCATGCGGTTGAGGTCCCGCATCATCTCGCGCATGCGCTTGAGGTCCTCCGGGCTCATGCCCTCGAGCGACTGCTTCATGCCCTGCATGAAGGGCTGGAGCATCTGCTGCTGGAGCGATTTCATGAGCTCCTGGAAGAGCCGCTCCGCTTCGGGGTCGGTGAAGTTGTAGTCCTGGAGCTGCTTGATCCGCCCCGCCGGATCCGGCGGGAGCTGGTCGAGGGTTTCGAGCTTCTTCGCGCGCTCACCCTGGTCCTTGACCTGGCGGTTGACGCCGGCGCGCTCGGTCCGGATGACCTCGTCCAGCTTCTTCTTGATGTCTTCCAGCGCGGAGCCCAGGTCGTAGCGGTCGAGCTGCTGCTGGCGCCGCTTCCGGAGCCGGTCGAGCATGTCCTGGATGCCCGGCACCGGCGGCCCTTGCGGATTCTGGACGCCCCGCTGAAACATGCGCCGGAGCGCGTTCCAGAGGTCTCCGTCCGACATGAGATCGTCGGACATCGCCGCCAGCAGGTCGTCGGCGTCGAGGTCGGCGAGCTGCTGGGTACCGTCCCAGCGCGAGTACCGGAAAAGCATCGGTGGGGTGATTATAGGCTTGGCGGTTGTCGTATGCTAACCGTCATGACGACCTCCAACCCGACCGCCCGCTTCGAGGAGCTCCTGTCGATCCGCGCCCGCATCGGATGGGGCGGCTCGGCCACGACGTCGCGCCCCGTCTCGAGCCCGCTCTACGAGTTCGGCGGCGGCTACCCGGACCCGGCTTCGTTTCCATACGACGGCCTGGTCGAGGCCACGGCGAAGATGATGAAGGTCGAGGGTGCGGATGCCCTCACCTACGGCGACGCGCAGGGCTACCGCGGGCTGCGCGAGCTGGTCTGCCACAAGTACCGGCTCTTCGAGAATCTCGAGGTGACCCCCGAGAACATCTTCATCGCGAATGGCTCGGGCGCCGCGCTCTCGCTCGCGTTCAGCGCCTTCGTGGACCCGGGCGATCCGATCATCATCGAGGCACCGACGTTCTCCGGCTCGCTCAACAACATCCGCCGGCACGGCCCCGAGATCTTCGGCGTGCCGGTGGACGAAGACGGCATGGTCACGAGCGCCGTCCGCGAGAGCCTCGAGAAAATCCGCCGCCAGGGCCGCCGATGCAAGCTGATCTACGCCATCGTCAACTTCCAGAACCCGGCCGGGCCCGATCTGTCGATCGGGCGCCGCCAGGAGCTGATCGAGCTCGCCGAGGAGTACGACACCCTCATTCTGGAGGACGACGCCTACAACGAGCTCCGGTTCGAGGGCGACTCCAAGCCGCCTGTTTACGCGCTGGACCGCACGGGCCGCGTCATCCGCGCGGGCACGCTCTCCAAGATCCTCGGCGCGGGCGTGCGGCTCGGCTGGCTCTGCGCCCCGCGCGCGATGCTCCCGGCGTTCCAGGGGTTCAACTTCGGCGGCGGCGTCAATCCGTTCATGTCGCGCGTGGCGACCTACTTCCTGCGCGACCACATGGAAGCGCACGTGAAGGTGCTGGTCAGCGTTTACCGCGCCAAGCGCGACGCCATGCTGCAGGGCCTGTGGGAAGTGCTCAAGGACACCGACATCGAGATCAGCCGGCCGCAGGGCGGGTTCTTCATCTGGATCAAGCTTCCGTCGGCCACCGACGTCGCACGGCTCGAAGACCTGGCGCTCCAGGCGCGCGTGCAGTACACGCCGGGACCCGCGTTCTTTTCGGGTCGCGGCGGCGAGCGCCACATCCGCCTGGCCTTCAGCTACGAGCAGCCGGACAAGTGCTACGAAGGGAGCCGGATCCTGGCGAAGGCGATCCTCGACGCGCGGCGGTAGTCCGCGATAGCAGCGACATCATCCCCAAAAGATTCCAGTCGGATCGGCGTCGACCTCGTCCAGCAGCTCGGTGAAGCTGGAGGCCGCTGGCGGCGCTTGGTAGATGTGCCAGCGAAGGTCGCGGTGCTGACAGTAGAGTCGCCATTCTCGCTGCGTCCCCACGTACGTGAATTCGCCGGATCAGCTCCGGTAGCGGTAGCGGCCGGCCTTGGTGTCCTTGTTGAGCTTGCGGCTCAGATGCAGGCCCTCCAGCACGAACTCGAGCGCCGCCGCGGTGCCGGCGGGGTCGCTCGCGCCGAGCTTCTTCACGGCCGCGTGCAGAGGGCGCACCTCGGCGATCTGACGGACGTACTCCTTGGACGGCATCGTGTCCGCGACCTCGATACCGAAGCCATCCTGGAACGCGGCCACGACCTGGTCCAGTTCCCCCCCGGTGAAGCTCCGGTTGAAGACGTTCAGCACCGCCTTCTGCACGAGCTTGCCGAGCACCTTGTCCTCGCCCCCGTCGCCGAGCGTCTCCATCTCGATCTTGCCGCTGGTCGAAGCGACGATGGCGCCGAGGTCGCTCACGCGCGGCGCGACCTCGCGCTCGTCCAGGCGGATGGCGCGCTTGAGCGCGTTGGAGAGGAGGTTTTCCCAGTTGCAGATGCTGACACGCACCGACACACCCGAGCGCTGGCTGATCTCCGGCGCCTTGCGCGCCAGGTGGGTCAGCTCGGCGACGACCTGCTGCATATACGCCGACGCGACGAACTGGAAGCCGGCCGCCGGGAACTGCGTGAGCTCGGCCTCCATGATCGCGATCTCGTCTTCGAGCCGCCGCGGGTAGTGGGTGCGGATCTGGGAGCCGAAGCGATCCTTGAGCGGCGTGATGATCCGGCCCCGGTTGGTGTAGTCCTCGGGGTTGGCGCTCGCGACGACGTACACGTCGATCGGCAGGCGGACCTTGTAGCCTCGGATCTGGACGTCACGCTCCTCCATGATGTTGAGCAGGCCGACCTGGATGCGCTCGGCGAGGTCCGGCAGCTCGTTGATCGCGAAGATGCCCCGGTTGGTCCGCGGCACGAGCCCGTAGTGAATGGTCAGCTCGTCGCCGAGGTATCGCCCCTCGGCCACCTTGATCGGGTCCACCTCGCCGATGAGATCGGCGATGGTGATGTCGGGGGTCGCGAGCTTCTCGCTATAGCGGCGGTCGCGCGGGATCCAGGCGATCTCGGCCTTGTCGCCGCGCTCGGCCACGCGTTCACGGCAGGCCTGACAGATCGGCGCGAACGGATTGTCGTTGATCTCGCAGCCGGCGAGCGCCGGCACCTCGTCGTCGAGCAACTCGGTCAAGAGGCGCGCCATGCGGGTCTTGGCCTGGCCGCGCTCGCCCAGGAAGACGATGTCCTGGCCGGAGAGAATCGCGTTCTCGATCTGGGGTAGAACGCTCTCCTCGTACCCGACGATCCCCGGGAAGATCGCTTCGCCCTTTCGGAGCCGCGCGATCAGGTTGTCCCGCAGCTCGTGCTTCACCGACTTCGGCTGATATCCGCTCGCTCGTAGCTCGCCGACCGTTCGCGCCTTGTTCATAGCGAAACTATGTGGCCTCGCGCAGTCGCTGTCAATCAGACGCCGATGGCCGGGCCCACGCCGATCAGCGTTCGCGCCAGCTCGATCTCGCCGGCGTGGGTCATGCCGTGCGAGAGGCAGGTCTGGCCGAGCGCGCGGATGCCCGGCATCTCGCCGAGGGGCTTCACGGTGACGGTCGCTTCCAGGTCGGCTGGAGTGGTCTTCGCGAGAAAGTCGTCGGTGCTGGACCAGACCTGCTTCACGTACTCCTTGAACAGCGGAAGGTCCTTGAGGCGGAGCGCCTGCGCCTCGGCCGTCGACATCCCAGTGCCCTGCGCCACCGGCGGAAGCCCGAGTTTCTCGGCGTACCCGCCTTCCGCCCACACGGTCGGCCGGCGCTTCTGGAGCACGAAGCGCACCACGTTGTCCTCGGTCCGCGCGTAGTGCCAGAAGACCCACGCGAGCGTGTTCGCCTTCGGGTGGCCGGCGGGCACCGTGTGCAGTTGCGCGGGCGTCAGGTCGGCGAGCGCCTTGTCCAGCATCCCGTGCAGGCGCCTCAGGTCGGCGTGGATGAACTCGGCGGCGGTCATCATGGGAACTCTCTCCTTTCGGGCGCTCGGAGCAAATCACGCCCGCGTAGGGTATGATGCGCCCCGTCCCGGCCACGCAGAGCGAGATATTCGACCTCCGGGGGAGATGACCATGCGGACGATCCCGAAGGCGCTGTGGCTCGTCGTCGCAGTCGGAGCGGTCGTCGCGCTCACACTGACGGACGCGGCGCACGCTCAGAAGAAGGCGCTCATCGTCGCGCTCAACCAGGATCCCGACATCCTCGACCCCACGCTGGCGCGCACCTACGTGGGGCGGATCATTTTCTCCCAGATGTGCGAGAAGCTCTACGAGATCGACGAGAATCTCCGGATCCATCCGCAGCTGGCCGCGGACATGCCGGCGGTCAGCGACGGCGGCCGGACCGTCACCATCAAGCTCCGCTCGGGCGTGAAGTTCAACGATGGCACGCGCATGGACGCCGAGTCGGTCAAGCTCTCGCTGGATCGGCACCGGACGCTCAAGGGCTCGAACCGCGCCAGCGAGCTGGCGCCGGTCGAGGCCGTCGAGGTGGTCGACCCGCTCACGGTGCGGCTGCGTCTGAAGGCGCCCTACTCGCCGCTCGTCGCCCAGCTGACCGACCGGGCCGGCATGCCCCTCTCGCCGACGGCGGTCAACAAGCTCGGCGACAAGTTCGGCACCGCGCCCGTCTGCGTCGGGCCGTGGCAATTCGCCGAGCGCGTGGCCCAGGACCGGATCGTCGTCGAGAAGTCGGCCCACTACTTCGATCCCGCGCAGGCGAAGTTCGACAAGATCGTCTTCCGGATCATCCCCGACGACAACGTGCGCCTGGCCAACCTGAGATCCGGCGACATCGACGTCATGCACCAAGTGTCGCCGACCGACGCCACCGCCATCAAGCGCGAGGGGCGCTTCGAGATGACGAACGTGACCGGGCTCGGCTACCAGGGCATCACCATCAACCTGCGCAACAAGACCGGAAAGCAGAACCCGCCCGGCGACCTCGGCACCCCGCTGGCCAACGACCCGCGGGTCCGGGAGGCGTTCGACTACAGCATCGACCGCGAGGCGCTGAACCAGGTAGCGTGGGAAGGCCAGTACACGCCGGGGTGCACACCGGTCTCTCCCGTGAGCCCCTTTTACGACAAGAGCCGGAAGTGTCCCGTCCGCGATGTGGCACGAGCCAAGAAGCTCCTGGCCGACGCGGGCCTCGCCGGCGGCTACAGCTTCGAGATGACGGTCGTCAACGATCCGCCACAGCGGAGGGTCGGTGAAGTGATCCAGCAGATGGCCCGCGAGGTCGGCTTCAACATCACCCTGCGCGCCCAGGAGTTCGCCTCGGCGCTGACGGACAACGACGACGGCAAGTTCCAGTCATTCCTGATCGCCTGGAGCGGCCGCGTGGATCCCGACGGCAACATCCACCAGCTCCAGACGTGTCGGCGGGGCGACTCCGGGAGCTTGAACACCACCCACGCGTGCGACGAGCGCATCGACGCCCTCCTGAACAAGGCACGCGAGGTGACCGATCTCAACCAGCGCCGGGCGCTGTATCGCGAGGCCATCGACCTCTTCACCGCTCGGCGCAACCTCATCTACATCTACCACCTGAACTACATCGTGGCCTTTCCCAAGAACCTCAAGGGCCTCAAGGCCGTTCCGGACGGCCTGATCAGGATCAAGGGCACGTCCTGGAACTGACCCGCTAGTCGGCGCGCGTGTTCGATTTTCTGGTCCAGCGGGCCGCGATCTCAGTCGTGACCCTGCTCGTCATCAGCATGATCGTCTTCACGGGCGTGCGCATGATCCCCGGCGATCCGGCGCGAGTCATAGCCGGCACGGACGCGGACGCGGCCGGGATCGAGGAGGTCCGTGAGAAGTACGGGCTGAAGGATCCCATCCCCTTCCAGTACCTGCGCTGGGTGGGGCTCGCCCTCCGCGGCGACCTCGGTCACTCCATCCGCACGCACGAGTCGGTCGTCAAGACGGTGGCGACGAAGCTGCCGATCACGATCGAGCTCGCGTTCCTGTCGTTGCTCATCGCCGTCGGCATCGCGATTCCCACCGGGGTCCTGGCGGCGGTGCGGCGCAACACGCTCTGGGACGTCCTGGCCAGCAGCGGGTCGCTCTGCGGCGTGTCCATTCCCAATTTCTGGCTCGGGATCATGCTGATCCTGTTCTTCTCGGTGCGGCTCGGCTGGCTGCCCGCCTCGGGGTTCGTGCCGCTCTGGGAGAGCCCGCTGGCCAACCTCCAGCGCATGCTCATGCCCGCGTTCGTGCTCGGCACCGCGCTGGCCGCCGTCCTGATGCGCCAGACCCGCAACAGCATGATCGAGGTCATGAGCGCCGACTACATCCGGACCGCCTACAGCAAGGGCCTCGCCGGCCGCGTGGTGGTGTTCCGCCACGCGATTCGCAACAGCCTCATCCCGGTGGTCACCATCCTCGGGCTGCAGATGGGCGCGCTCATGAGCGGCGCCGTCGTCACCGAGCAGATCTTCGTCGTGCCCGGGTTCGGCCGGCTGATCGTCGAGTCGGTGTTCACGCGGGACTATCCCCTCGTGCAGGGGGTCGTGCTCCTCACGGCCAGCTCCTACGTGCTGATCAACCTCCTGGTGGACGTGTCCTACTCGCTTCTCGATCCCCGTATCCGCGTCAAGGGCTCGGCCGGTGACGCCTGACACGACCGCGACGGCCGACGCGCTCGCGCCGGCGCGGGCCACGGCGCCCGCCGGACGCCTGCGCCGCGCGTGGCGGCAGGCCCGTCACCGGCCGGCCTCCGCGGTCGGCGCGGCGGTCGTGCTGCTGTTCGTCGCGGTGGCGATCGGGGCGCCGTGGATCGCGAGCGTCGACCCGCTGCATGCGGACTGGCAGAAGATCCGAAAGGCGCCGACGCGGGCGCACCCGTTCGGGACGGACGACCTCGGGCGCGACACCTTCTCGCGCGTCGTCTGGGGGACCCGCATCTCGATGCAGGCGGGTGTCTTTTCGATCCTCCTCGCCATCGCCGTCGGCGTGCCGATCGGCCTCGTCGCTGGCTACTACCGCGGCGGCCTCGATCAGGTCATCATGCGTCTGACCGACGCGTGGCTCGCGTTCCCGTTCCTGATCCTGGCCATCGGGCTGGTAACCATTATGGGGCCCTCGCTCACGAACGCGACCGTGGCGATCGGCCTCGGCGCCACGCCGACGTTCATCCGGCTGACCCGTGGCCTGGTGCTCTCGAAATCGGCGGAGGACTACGTCCTGGGCGCGCGGGCGCTCGGCGCCGGCGATCTGCGCCTGATGAGCCGGCACATCCTGCCGAACATCGTGAGCTCGCTCCTTGTCCAGGCCACGATCTCGATTCCGATTGCGGTCATCGCGGAGGCCGTCCTGTCGTTCCTCGGGCTCGGTGTACAGCCGCCGGCGCCGTCCTGGGGCACGATGCTCAACACCGCGCAGCAGTTTCTCGGCACGGCGCCGTGGATGGCGTGGTGGCCGGGGCTCGCGATCTTCTCGCTCACGCTCTCGTTCAATCTCGCCGGCGACGGCTTGCGCGACCTGCTCGATCCCAGAGACTATTGACGCGGCTATAATCTGCGGGTGCGCTCGACCCTCGTGCTCCTGGTCCGTCACGGCCTGACGCCGACGACCGGCAAGATTCTCCCGGGGCAGGCGCCGGGCCTGCACCTCGCCGAGGCAGGTCAACGCCAGGCCGATGTCGTGGCCGCGCGGATCGACCGGCTGCCCAAGGTCGCGGCCGTCTACGCGTCGCAGCTCGAGCGGGCGCGCGAGACGGCGATGCCGATCGCCCGCGCGCACGGTCTGGCCGTGCGCGTCGATCGCGATCTGGCCGACGGTGACGTCGGCGAGTGGACCGGCCAGAAGCTTCGGCGGCTCGCCCGCAAGCCCGAGTGGCAGATCGTGCAGCGCCACCCCAGCGGCTTTCGCTTTCCCGGCGGCGAGTCCTTCACCGAGATGCAGACCCGCGTCGTCTCGGCGCTCGCCCGGATCGTGGAACGTCATCCGGGCGCCGTCGTGGTCGCCGTTTCCCACGCCGATCCGATCAAGGCGGCGGTGGCCCACGCGCTCGGCATCCACCTCGACCTCTTCCAGCGGATCATGATCGCGCCGTGCTCCGTCACCGCGATCGGGTACCATCGCCAGGGCCCGGTCGTGCTCACCGTCAACTCCGTGGATGGCGACCTCGGCTGGCTGGGAGGATCATGAGCGAGTCCTTCGAATTCGTCGCGCCCGACCATTTCACCGCCGGCGCCGTCGGACCCCAGGGTCAGCGCGTCTTCTACCTTCAGTCGCGCGAGAAGGGCAGGCTCGTCACGCTCAAGAGCGAGAAGGAGCAGGTCCGCGCCCTCGCCCAGTACCTCGAGGGCCTCCTCGACAAGCTGCCCGGTGTCGGCGGGGTGGCGCCCAAGGACCTCTCGCTGCTCGAGCCCGTCGACGCGGCCTGGATCGTCGCCTCGATCGCTGTCGGCTACGACGAAGCGCGCGACCGCATCCTGGTCGTCGCCAACGAGCTCCTCGAGGAAGAGGAGAGCGGCGACCCCGCCTCCGCGCGCGTGCTGATCACTCGGGCGCAAGCGGCTGCCTTCGTCAAGCAGGCGGACACGCTGATGAAGGCCGGCCGGCCCATCTGTCCCTGGTGCAGCCAGCCCAAGGACCCGAGCGGCCACGCCTGCCCGCGGAGCAACGGTCACGTCCTCCACTGAAACGCTCGACATCCTGACCCGCGGCGAGGCGTCGCTGAAGGGCCGGATGCCGTGGAGCTCCAACGCGACTTTTCTCGCCGAGCTCGCGCTCGAAGGCGCGACCACGCTGGCGGTCTACAAGCCCGAGCGGGGCGAGCGGCCGCTGTGGGACTTCCCGCGCGGTCTCTACAAGCGGGAGCTGGCGGCCTGGCACCTCTCCGAGGCGTTCGGGTGGGGCCTCGTGCCACTCACGGTGCAGCGCGACGGGCCCTACGGCGAGGGGTCCTTCCAGCTCTTCATCCCGGCCGATTTCGAGCAGCACTACTTCACGCTCCGCGAGAATCCCGCGCACCATGGACGGCTCAAGCGGATCTGCCTCTTCGATCTCGTCGCCAACAACGCCGACCGGAAGAGCGGGCACTGCCTGCTCGGGCCGGACGGCGGCATCTACGGTGTCGACAACGGCCTCTGCTTCCACGTCGAGCCGAAGCTACGTACGGTCATCTGGGATTTCGGCGGAGAGCCGATTCCGGGCGAGATGCTCGAGGACGTCCGGCGCTTCGCTCGCGCGAAGCTGCCGAAGGCGCTCGCCGCGCTGCTGGATCCCGCCGAGCAGAAGGCGCTACGCGCCCGCGCGTCGGCGCTCGCGAACGCCGACTGCTTCCCGGTCGACAACGGCGGTCACCGCTATCCCTGGCCGCTCGTGTAGGGTCCGCGGCCCATTCTCTCAGGCGTTGACGAGCCGGACTTCCTGCCGCGCGAGGCCAAGGTCGATCCGGCGAGCCCTGAATTCCTCGACGAGGGCTCCATAGATCTCCGCATCGGCCGCGCCCACGTCGACGACGCGGACCCAGGGGTCGATGCCGATCTTGATGCCCGATTCCGTGATCTGGGCGACCCCGATGACGGGCGGGGGATCCTTCAGCACGCGCGCATTGCGGCTCACGACGTCGCCGATCGCCGCCAGCACCTTGGTCAGGTCCGCGTCGTGGCGAACTGCGACGGCCAGATGCAGCTGGCGCATGGCGCCGTAGTTGTGGAGGATCTCGCCGACGATCCGGCGGTTCGGGATGACGACGCGCGACCGGTCGGGATGCAGGAGCGTGGTCGAGAAGAGCTCGATCTTGGTGACGTCGCCGCGAACGCTCAGGAGCTCGACGTACTCACCGACGCGGAACGGCTTGGTGAAGATGATGGTGAGCCCGGCCACGAGGTTGCCGAGCACGCCCTGCATTGCGAAGCCGACCCCCAGGCCGGCCACGCCGATGCCGGCGACCAGCGGCGCGATCTGAAAGCCGAACTTGTCGAGCGCCACCACGGCCGCGAAGAGCACGACGACGATCTTGAGGACGCGGACGATCAGGAGCCGCATCGGCGGCTCCATCGCCTGCTTCTGGAGCCGTCCATCCACGAGCTGGCCGATCCATCGGGCCACGAGCGCGCCGGCGGCCAGGACGACCAGCGCTCCGAGAACCTGGAACCCGTAACGAATCGCGAGGTCGAGGACGATGTCTCTGACGGCCATGAGGGCCTCCTTGGAACAACGGGTTAAGCTCGAAACGAGCGATAAACTGCGGCTCGGTCGAGTATACCGAGATGCCGGAGCTGCCTGACGTCGTCGTCTACATCGAAGCTCTCGAAGCGCGCATCGCCGGCGCCAGGCTGGAGCGCGCGCGGGTCGCGAGCCCTTTCCTGCTCCGTTCCGTCGACCCGCCGCTGACGGACGCGGCCGGCCGCCGGGTCACCGGACTCCGACGGCTCGGCAAGCGCATCGTGGTCGGACTCGAGGGCGACCTCTTTCTCGTTCTGCACCTCATGATCGCGGGCCGCCTCCATTGGAAGCCCGCGGGCGCCAAGCTGCCGGGAAAGATCGGCCTCGCCGGCTTCGACTTCTCGTCGGGGACGGTCGTCCTGACCGAGGCGGGCACGAAGCGGCGGGCCGCGCTGCACCTCGTCCGCGGTGAGGCCGGCCTGCGCGAGCACGACCGGGGAGGTTTGGAGGTGCTGGACGCGGACCTGGCGGCGTTCCGCGACGCGCTCGCCCGGGAGAACCACACGCTCAAACGGGCGCTGACCGACCCCGAGATCTTCAGCGGCATCGGCAACGCGTACTCCGACGAGATCCTGCATCGCGCGCGGATCTCTCCCGTGAAGCAGAGCCGGCAGCTCTCGGCCGACGAGACCGCGCGCCTCTTCGAGGCGACGCGGGCGACCCTTCTGGACTGGTGCTCACGCCTCCGGTCTCAGGCAGGCGGCGACTTCCCGGAGGGCGTCACGGCGTTCCGCGAGGGCATGGCCGTGCACGGGCGATACGGACAGCCGTGTCCGGTGTGCGCGTCGCCCGTGCAGCGGATCGTCTTCGCAGACAACGAGACCAACTACTGCGCGGTCTGCCAGACCGGCGGGCGGCTCCTGGCCGACCGCGCGCTGTCACGCCTGCTCAAGCAGGACTGGCCGCGGACGCTCGAGGAGCTCGAAGAGCGCCGTCAGGCGGGACGGCGCGGCGTGAGCGCGCGCAGCACGTCGGCGAACGAGGGCGCCGGCCCGTCTTTGTAGACTTCGAGACGGCGGTAGATTTCGGCTGCGCCCTGGTGGAAGGCGTCGGGCAACCCGGCGGCCGCGAACGTCGCCGCGATCTCCTCCATCTCGCCGACGAAGCGCCACGCCTTCTTCGCGTTCGACCGCGCGGCGCCCTCGGCCCGGGCCGAGAGATCCGGCTGCGAGATCTTCCACTCGCGCACGAGCGCGTCTCCGACCCCTTCGGCGCTGGCCAGGGCGCACACCGTCAGGAGCAGGGCGGCGCTGCCCTTGGTCCAGGACGCGTACGCCATCTTCACCGTCGAGGCGGCGCCGGGCCCGCCGGGCACGACGACGGCCTGGAGCGGCCCGGCGGTGAGGAGCGCGGCGATGCGCTCGGCGCCCGTGCCGGAAACGTAGAATCGCGTCGTGCCCTGCTTCACCGGCGGCGGCCCGATGATGCCGCCGTCCACGAACGTCGCGCCACCCTTCTCGATGATTCCGCCGATCTCGCGCGCCGTGGCCGGCGCGATCGCGTTGCCATCCACGTAGGTCCCGGCGAAACGCAGCTTGGCCACCTGCGCCGCGACGTCGACGGCAGCGGCCGGCGGGCAGACCGAGAGGATCACGTCGCTAGCGGAGACCAGCGCCGACACCGAGCCTGCGTCCTCGAGCCCGGCCTGGCTCGCGCGCTTGCGGGTCGCGGCGCTCCGTCCCTCGCCGGCCCACAGCACGCGGGACCCGCCGGAACGCACCGCGGCGCCGACCACACTGCCCATTTCACCAGGATTCAGGAGCCCAATCGTGGTCATGCCTCATCCTCCCTGAGTTGGCTGTACGAATCCGATCATACGGCCCACCTGCGGCGGCCGCGACAGCGCGTCGTGCGCCGCCTGGATCCGCACGAGCCGCTCGAGAATCTCCGGAGCCATTGGCGCGCTCCGGCGCGTCGATTCACTCACGTGCAGCGACATCAGCTCGTTCGTCGCCACCAGATAGCCATCTTCAGCATGATACATCTGATGGAAATAGTGGAGGCGCTTCACGTCGTGCGCGAGGAGCAGCGTGGTGAAGCGCAGCGGGTCCCCGACCCGCACCTCGCGGTGATAGGTGATGTGGGCCTCGAGGCAGAAGGTGGTCACCTGCCGCTCGCGCCGGTGCGCCTCGTCGAGGCCGACCCAGCGGAAGAACTCGTCGGTCGCGAAGTCGAAGACGACCAGGTAATAACCGACGTTCATGTGACGGTTGTGGTCGATCCACTCGGGCCGGACCACGTCGCGGTAACGGTCGAGCGGCGCGTCGATCACACGAGTTCTCTTATTAACGCTCGCCTCGCACGCGGGGGCCCCTCGGCGCCTCGAGGAAATCGATCCCGCAGTAGGCGAGCTCGTAGGGCGAGATGCCGCGCCC